>Ga0074045_10004650_pt1 | contig 12116 bp, 6 predicted proteins | sample BogForMeECP23OM2_FD_94442 | JGI IMG/M metagenome (GOLD analysis project Ga0074045, IMG submission 94442) | Bog forest soil microbial communities from Calvert Island, British Columbia, Canada - Bog Forest MetaG ECP23OM2 | ecosystem: Environmental > Terrestrial > Soil > Wetlands ...
AATTATGCTTGCCATGCCGATGTAGTTTGCAGCAACTACGCTATTTCAGCAGATTATCCGGGAGTTGCCTGCAGATGTGTGGAAAAAGCTTTCGATAATAAAGTAAATTGTCTTTTCGTGCAGGGTGCCGGAGGAAATATAGAATCATTGATAATAAGTTCCCGAAGAACTGGCCCTGATGACCCGTTTCAAACTGATTATAATTCGATCGAAAGAGTTGGTTTTCTGCTTTCCTATCAGGCTATTGAACTTGCAAAATCACTGGAACCCGGGAAGATCGATTCAACCGATCTAAAGATTATGGATGATTCATTGAAGTTTACGGGACGGTTTGATAAGATGGCCAACTTCAATCTCCATATCGCAACGATTCTGATAAATAACGATATAGTAATTGCTACGTGTCCGGGAGAACCGTTTATTCAGCTACAACTTGATTGGAAGAAAAAAATGCAGGAGTCATCAGCAAATCCGTTTTTGTTCGGCTATACATGGTATGATGGTACGTGGCCAAATTATATTCCTGATATAAAATCGGCAGCATTAGGTGGATATGGAGCCGATCAGTCGTGGCCGAATCCAATTCAAGTGGGCGCCGGAGAATCCATCATGAACCGTCATTTTGAAAACTATTTCAAATTGACAGGATTAATACGAGAAAAACCGGGACCTACAGGATTTACGCCTGGTTTGAGGTGGCAATACATACCGGTGCCCCGTGATAAATAAGAAATAAGAGCTTCTTAATAATAAAACAATTTTGAAAGTCAAAATAGTAGAATTGGATTAATTTTAATCATTTAACAGAATCACAACTATGTTTAAACAATGTAAAAATTTAACAATCATTGGATTAAACATTTGTGCAGCTTTAATTTTATCGATAAATGTATGTTTTGCACAGCAAAATCCTTTTATAACCAGCATGTTTTTAGCGGATCCTTCTGCACACGTATGGAATGATGGGCGGCTTTATGTTTATCCTTCGCATGATATAGCCCCACCCAGGGGTTGCGACTTGATGGATAAGTATCATGTTTTTTCGACAGATGATATGATTCACTGGAAAGACCATGGTGAAATTCTTAATGCAAGCCAAGTTCCCTGGGGCAGAAAGGAGGGCGGTTTTATGTGGGCTCCAGATTGTGCCTATAAAAATGGAATCTATTATTTTTATTTTCCACATCCCAGTGAAACAGCCTGGAATAAAACCTGGAAGATTGGAGTTGCAACAAGTACAAGTCCGGATAGTGGCTTCAAATGTCAAGGGTATATCCCGGGTTTAGAGTCTTTGATAGACCCACAACCTTTCCAGGATGACGACGGCCGGTATTATTTCTATTATGGCGGCGGCAGCATCTGCAAAGGTGGTAAACTCAAAGATAATATGATGGAAATAGACGGGACTATGCAGGACATGCTTGGTTTGGTCGATTTTCATGAGGCTACCTGGGTGTTCAAAAGAAATGGCATGTATTATTTAACGTATGCGGATAACCACTCTGACTCAACAGGAAATAACCGTATGTGCTATGCCATAAGTACCAAGCCTCTGGGGCCTTGGACTTACAAAGGTGTGTATATGGATCCTACCGATAGTTATTGCGCTCATGGCTCGGTTGTAGAATATAAAGGACAATGGTACCAGTTCTATTTTAATAGTTCCATCTCCCATAATGATTGGTTGAGATCAATTTGTGTTGACAAGTTGTATTTCAATCCAGATGGTACAATTCAAAAAGTTATCCCAACAAAATAAAGTCCTTCCATTAGCCGAGAAACAATGTGAGAGCGTCCTTCAGGTGTTAAACCACATGAATCATGGGGAGATTTGTGGTTCGGTACTCCATCAATAAGCGCTTCGGACCATCAGAGAGACCTTGATCATTCAACATGTGTAAATACGACCGAATACATTTCCGATGGAGTCGAATTTATTCGATCATGGATGTCTCATTTCATTTAATCTGAGAGTTAATCATGAGAAGTAAAACCTTTTTTTCGTGTCTCGTCACCCTGGTTGGGATGATATGGTTTCCCTCTGTTAGGGCAGGGGAAGTTCCAAAACACATTGTGATAAACTATGACGCGGGCGATTCTACTCTCAATTATGCTTTTACTGAATTAAAGTATTTCTTAGATAAAGCGGGAGTAAAGGATATAAGAGAGAATATGGATGCAGTCACAGCCGATTCCTACCTGCTTCAATTGAAAAAGGATGCAAGATTAAAACCTTATACATTTCAGGTAGAATACCAGTCTAGCGGAAATAATCAAAAAATATTGTTGCTGGGAAACAATTCTACGTGTGTACTGCATGCTGTTTATACTATGCTTGAGAAAATAGGTTATACGTTTGAAATTACGGGCCCTGTAGAAAATGATATAGATTTTAATAGACTTGTAGGATGCAAAGAAACAATAACACCATCGGTATTGAACAGAGGAGTAAGGCTGCATCTTAATTTCCCGATGGATATATCAAGTTATTCTTTGGCAGACGCACAGGAGTATATTCGTAACCTGGCGCGTATGAGGTTTAATAGCATTACCTTCCATAGTTATGTAAATCAATGGATAGAAGGTCCGCAAAAAAGTAGAGACACATTAGCCGGTCATTTCTTTTACGGGATAAATTTCCCAATCCCTGACACTCCTTCGGTATACAAAGAACATATAGATAACAAAAGTTTTTATTGTATCCCGGAAATAGAACCATTCTATGATCAACCGATTGAACGCAGCCATATGGCAGTGAAATGGCTGCAGCAGATTATGATGGAGGCGAAGAAGGCTGGAATGACCATTCAATTTTCCTTCGAGCCAAGAGAAACCAAGCAAGACTATGAATTGACCATTCAAACCGCGAAAAAAATATTAGAAGATTATCCTTTAATAGATAAACTGGAACTTATTTCAGAGGAATCTCCGGGTGATTTGGGGCCGTCAATGCCGCCAAAAGAAGCAGAAGATCTTCTAACGAGTTATTTTGGCGATTCGGTTTTGAAAATTAAATCAGTTCAGGAAATTCTTAAAAACCCGCAAAGAGAGTTCGCAAAAATTTTTGGTGAGGTTTGCCATGATATTGTTGCGGCAAAACTTTTGCTTCAAAGATCGGAGTTGCCGGCCAGAATAAAGCTATGCACGGGCGTCTATTGTATAACACCCAAATATATGAGGGCGTGTCTTGATATTATGGAGAAGTACAATCCTCCACAAGTTAGTATGGCTCTTTTGCCGGGACACAGTGCGCAGCGCGTGGCTAATTATGTCAGGGAGATAGGAATAAAAGATAAAGAATGGCAGCGAATATTGATGTATAGCTGGCTGGAATTTGACGGGCTAATGTTTGTGCAACAGAATGGATTGACTGGAATACGAATGTTGATCAATGACGCTCAAAAAACATTAGGCGATAGACCGGTACCGGCCGTTTGTTTTAACGTTTGGCGTACCAGCGAAAATAGAACGAATGCAAGGTTTGCCTCACTTATTACTTTGGATGGGGCGCTTAAAGAAAATGAATTTTATGATACCAATGCGTTGAAATTGGGACTGGGTTCGAAAGAGAATTATGCCGAAGCAATGAACGAACTTAATAAAACAGATTGGAAGATGACCAACTCTCTTCCCAACTTTGGATTCTGTTGGAGTGGGTCCTGGGGCGGAAGTTGGGGCGAATCGAGTAATGATGGCCGTCGGAATATTGGATATTTCGGGATGTGGCCTGTTGATAGTATTATAGCTGTAAGGGAACAATTTGAAGACGCGAGAAAAAAGCTTGCTTCTTGTATAAAGGAAACCGAGAATGAAAATGGTAAAAAATATCTTAGTTTCTTAGATAACCGCTTGCGAACATCCATCATTTATATGAAGGCTATGCAGAAAGGTGCGGAGTTACAGCCTTTATTTTTAGAAAAAAATCCTTCAGAATTTACGAAATCGGATAGGGATACTATTGTTGAATTATGTAATCAAGCATTAGCTTTGTTGGATCAATGCGTTAATGTGTTTGCGGAAGCCATGCCCGATAGAGGATGCCAGGGGACATTGATAAGCTATTATTATACACCCAGAGCTTATCTGTTTGAGTTGAGAGAAAAATTTGGACTAATTCCTCGAAGCGGCATCATACCGAAGGACACAAAAATTGATGAGCCGCCGTCACCAAATTAATCATGGGTAATCAAGATATTTGTAAAAATCCTTTTGTTTTCAATTGATAGGCTGTGTCGTAAAATAGCGGAATAGAATGGATTATGGAAAAATTTAATAATAAAATTGCTATGAAATTTTTCAATAATATTTTGGTCTTTTGTACCGTCGTTACAATTACTTTTGCAAATTTGCAGGCACAAACTTCTATGGAAAAACCAATACGTTTAGCCATAGCTGGAATGACACATAGCCATATTGGATTCTTCTTTGGAAGAAAAAACAAATCAGACTTTAATTTGGTGGGGATCTATGAGGCCAATCATGAAATGGCTTTACGGTACGCTAAAAAATACAATTTCGATCCGAAGCTGATTTACGATAATTTGGATACGATGCTAGATACAGTAAAACCTGAAGCCGTTGTAGCTTTCGGTTCTATTCTGGAACATACATCTGTTGTAGAATCTTGTGCGCCGCGTGGAATAAATGTGATGGTTGAAAAACCATTGGCAACGACCGTAGAGTATGCAGAGAGGATGGAGGAGCTGGCCAAGAAGTATCATATTCATTTACTCACTGACTATGAAACTTCTTGGTATCCAAGTACCGCAAAATCATTTCAGCTAGTCAATGATAGTGATTTTGTCGGCAAAGTGCGAAAAGTAATCATTCATGATGGACACCAGGGACCGAAAGAGATCAACGTAAATAGGGAATTCCTGGATTGGCTCACGGATCCTGTTCAGAATGGCGCTGGTGCATTATTTGATTTTGGTTGTTATGGGGCAAATTTAATGACATATCTGCAGAAGGGGGAGGCGCCTGTTTCTGTAACCGCCGTTACCCGGCAGTTCAAGCCTGATGTTTACCCGAAAGTGGACGATGATGCAACTGTTATTATTGATTATTCTGATGCCCAATGCATATTAATGCCGTCATGGAACTGGCCTTTTAACAGGAAGGATATGGAAATATTTGGTGTCTCTGGCTATATAATAGATGTAGATAATAACACAATGCATTTGAGAAACAGAAGTATGAGTGCGGAAGGCACCATACAGGTCACTTCAAAAGATGTTCAAGTATATGAGGATCCATTTTCGTATTTCGCTGATGCGATAAAGGGAAAAATAAAAGTTCCAGAGTACGGTTTATATTCCATTGAAAATAATGTCTTAGTAGTCAGGATTCTTGAAGCGGCTAAGAAATCAGCTGAAGCAGGTAAAACAGTGAAGTTTGATAAGTAACATTGAAAACAATTTAACGCGTCCCAGTTATTTAAAAAGTCAAAACTCATTAATCAACTTAACAATCTAATATAGGCCTCATAAGTGAAAATTAACGTTACGTATCTTTTGATAATTATCTTTGCCGTATTTGCCTATGCCGGAAAGACCAAGCAAAGCAAATATCCGTACCAGGATGCCAGTGTGCCTGTTGAAGAAAGAGTTCATGACCTGCTTGGTCGAATGACCGTTGACGAAAAAATTCAACAGCTTGATATGTACTGGGGGAAAGAAGTAGCGATGATGGGAGGTCATGAAGCGGCATCATATTCTGAAGAGAAAGTGGAAGAAGTGATTGGAACAACCGGAATAGGTTCTGTACACGATTTCTATCCAATCCGGGCTGAGATTGGAAATAAAATACAAAAGTATGCTATCGAAAAAACCCGTCTCGGTATTCCCGTTCTGTTTATAGAAGAAGGTCTGCACGGTTATTGCGGATTTGGAAGCACATCATTTCCTGTCCCGCTTGAATTAGCATCAGCGTGGGACACTGCTTTAGTACATACAATAGGAAGAGCAATAGCCACTGAGACTCGGGCGCACGGTGTTGATATGATTTTGGGGCCGGTACTTGGCCTGGCACGCGATCCCCGCTGGGGAAGAGTAGAAGAAACGTATGGCGAAGATCCTTGGTTGGCAGCATTGAACGGAGTTGCTATGGTAAAAGGATTTCAGGGGATTTCACTTGATCGTGAAGATGCTGTTGTTGCAGAGCCTAAACATTTTGGGGTACACAGTATACCTGAAGGCGGCAGCAATACATCGGCTGTCAATATTGGCGAACGTGAAGCCCGCTCCTCTTTTTTGTATGTATTTGAAAAGGCTGTTCGGGATGGAGGTGCCATGAGTATCATGGCTGCTTATCATGAAATTGACGGAATTCCATGTGTCGATAATAAATGGCTGCTTACCGATGTGTTGCGCAAAGAGTGGGGATTTAAAGGCTTTGTATTGACCGACCTTGGAGCGGTCCGTATGACATTAAATGATCATAAGGTAGCGACTGACACCAGCGACGCCCTCGCACAAGCGTTTAGGGCTGGTCTGAATATGCAATTTTATGATTTCGACCACAAGGGCTTTAAGGAAGCTATGGTAAAAGCTATTGACACGAAAATGCTTTCGGAAGATGATTTGAATAGAGCTGTTGGGGATATATTAAGAGTAAAATTCTTATTGGGTCTTTTTGATCATCCATATGTTGACACAACATTAGTTTCAAAAGTATTTCATACTGAAGAGCACCAGGCACTGGCGTTGAAAGGAGCGCAAGAAGGTATTTGTCTTCTGAAAAATGAAAATGGAGTGCTTCCCATTCAGAAAAATATAAAATCTATTGACGTCGTTGGTCCTCTGGCTGCAAGTACGTATATGGGAGACTACACAAATGATGAAGCGAAAGGTATCTCTATTCTGGAAGGTTTGAAACAGAGAGCGGGAAATACAATGCGCATCAGTTATGCGCCGGGTTACGCTCTTGATTCTGCCAGTTTATCTGCAGCTTATTTAAAAGAAGCTGAACATTTAGTAAAGACATCGGATATGGCAATTGTAGTTTTGGGAGAAGATGACAAAATTGATGGCGAAGGTCATGACAGAGATCATCTTGATCTGGATGATTTACAGATGAATCTTATTAAGACACTCCATCATATAGGAAAGCCTGTTGCAGTGGTTTTATTTAACGGTAGGCCTTTGACAATTAATTGGGTTGTTGAGAATATTCCTTCAATAGTTGAGACCTGGTACTCTGGCGAAAAAGGTGGACTTGCTATCGCTGACGTCCTGCTGGGAAATGTAAATCCTTCCGGTAAATTACCCATTACATTCCCGCGCTCCGTTGGTCAGATTCCATTTTATTATGATCACAAACCAACATCGAGACACATTTATGTTGACGAGGCTGACACACCACTATTCCCGTTTGGTCTTGGACTTAGTTATACCGCCTTCAAATATACCGATTTGCAAATATCGCCATCTACAATACCGGTTACCGGGACAGCAAAAATTTCTGTGAAGATTACAAATACCGGCAAAGTTGAAGGTACTGAAGTTGCTCAGTTATATGTTCGTGATGAAGTAAGCAGCGTTACTACACCGATTATTGCGTTGAAAGGCTTTAGCCGGATTACCTTAAAACCCGGAGAATCAGGTGAGGTTACTTTTGACGTTGGACCTGAACAATTATCACTGTGGAATAGAGAGATGAAACGAGTTGTTGAGCCGGGAGAGTTTAAGATAATGGTGGGCAGCTCTTCCGCGGATATCAGGTTGCAGAGGAGTTTAATGATTTCACAACAGTAATTTGATTTACCGTATTTAAGATCTAGCACTACTATCAAAAGGCTTATTTGTATCTCTCAAAAAATGAGATTGCTGAACCGCCATCCAAGAATTTCTTTGGAATAGGTGCCTTAATTACTCGCATAGACTAATGAATAACAAAAATGAAACGTTCTATTAAAATATTTTTCATTCTTTTAATTGCCGGATGGTGTACATCTTTTGCCCAGATTAACCTTTTGAATTCCTACAACGGTAGCTTTGAGTCAGGGCTGGAATATTGGCGTTTCTTTGAAGTACCGACTTCTTTGGGCAGTACTGCCACCGTTATTGATACTGATTTGGTACCGGGTGCTACTAAAGCTGTATTGGTTAAATTTGTTCCTCCCAAGAGTACGCTGCAAGATAGAGCGCTGGACAACTGGAATGCAAATGTTGGCGTTGCTCCTTCACAGAAATATACAGCTAGCGTACAGGCGATGACAACTTCGACAGACACTGTGAAATTAAGGATTACTTTCGGTTTCTTCGATAATGGCAAGAATGTAATAACTCAGGTTGGACTGGATTCTACATTAACAAATAGTTATCAGACTTTCAGTGTAAGTGATACTTCGCCTTCGAATGCAGTTACTTGTTGGGTTGCATTTCGTTTGGTAGACGTGAACGGGAACTTAGCTGCCGGACAAATGATTGTAGACAATGCACAAATTCTAGGTCCAAGTGCCCCTCCGGCAGATACTACATATCCTGCAAATCCCCCATTGGATTCCGGATATACCCAGGTTAACCGGTCAACACTCACAGGCAAGATTATGTGCGGTTATCAAGGTTGGTTTGCAGTGCCGAGCGATCCTATCAACAGGGGATGGTATCATTATCAACAGAACAACACATTTGCTGAAGGTTCATGTGACTTCGATTTCTGGCCTGATATGTCTGAAATGGGTAGTGATGAAAAATATGCTGCGCCGGGATTTCTAACACAAAGTGGAGCACAATCATATTTATTCAGCGCTCAGAACAGAACAACTGTGTTAAGACATTTTCAGTGGATGGCTGATTACGGTATTGATGGTGTTTTTATTCAGCGATTTGCAACCGAAGTTATGAATAATGGCACCGGGCTTAGGCAGTTCAATAATGTATTGGCGAATTGTATAGCCGGAGCGCATAAATATGGCAGGACATTTGCGATTATGTATGATTTATCCGGTATGCAGGCAGGGCAATGGCAGGAAGTACTTGCCGATTTCAGGACACAGATTGTTAATAATAAAATTTTGCAGGATAGCTGCTATCTTCACCATAATGGAAAACCTGTCGTGGCAGTATGGGGGATCGGTTTTAATGATGGACGTCTTTACACGCTCACCGAATGTTTACAACTAATAGATTCGTTGAAAAGTAATGCTCAGGATGGCGGGAACACTGTTATGATTGGGGTTCCTACAGGATGGAGAATATTAAATAATGATGCATTAAATAATGATACATTGACGACTATAGCTCTTCAAGCCGATATAATCAGCCCGTGGTTTGTTGGGAGATACAGTGACTCGTCCAGTGTTTTCGGTTTTGCAAATACTAACGTTGAACCGGACGTTAACTGGTGTAAAACTAATAATAAGGATTACCTCCCTGTAGCTTTTCCCGGTTTTAGCTGGCATAATATAAACCCAACTTTGCCGCTAAATCAGATTCCTAGATTAGGCGGGGATTTTCTTTGGACTCAGTATTATAATTTCATTCGTGTTGGAGCGACTATGATATATCAATCTATGTTTGATGAGATCAATGAAGGAACAGCAATATTTAAATGTACCAACGACCCTCCGGTTGGCGCCAGCACATTTGTAACATATGAAGGCCTCCCATCCGATCAATACTTATGGCTTGTTGGACAAGGTGATCGAATGTTGAATAAAGAAATTCCTTTAAGCAGTACGCTTCCTACACGTTTAACCGGCGTAAATAAACAGGGAACAGAACTTCCAGGTGAATTTAAACTTGAGCAAAACTATCCGAATCCATTCAATCCTAGAACAGTCATCAGTTATCAATTACCAGTGAACACTCTCATCACGTTGAAAGTGTACGACATACTTGGCAGGGAAATCAAAACATTAGTCAACGAACATCAGACTGCAGGTGCTCACTCGGTTGCGTTCGACGCGAGCACATTAGCGAGCGGAGTGTACTTCTACCGGATACAAGCGGGAGAAGTCGTGCAGACGAAGAAGCTGGTGGTAGTGAAATAGTATCAAATTATCCTGGGTTGTTGATGAAAGTAAGATGGCACAATTAATTTTCGGAGGCTAGTCAGCCTGAACTCGAAAAATCCAAAACAGTTTACGAAATGGTAAAAAAATGTCTGAGCTTTTCCGCCTTCATTCAAATTCTCCGAGAAAGTCAAAAACAGAATCATCTATCAGTATAGAACTGGGTTAGATCCATAGGTTCCCGAACATTCCGACAGCAATTTAGGAATGCCTGCGTTGGGATGTGTTAGCCCTGCTCTTGCATGTAAAGATCACACTGAAGGTCGCGGTTCTTAAAGGACACGATGATAGTCAGTCCATAGGCATCGATAGCTGGGGGTTGATTATGGACTTCTTAAAGCAGAGAGAGAATCCAATGGATTTGCCATTCACGTGCAGAGGCTTGAGTACAAACAGGGTGATGGAGCGGTCTTCGGAATTATTTCGAGAGACGAGATCTATTCCAGGACAGGCAACCAGTCCATGCAAATCAATTACATTGTGCATGATCAAAACATGATATGCCCTGCTTGTCCTTGAGCATTTTGTCCATTTTCCTCGGATAGGCCTTACACTTGAGCGGAAATTCTATATTCTGCTGGAGGGTGCTATGATAGATTTTGCTATACCAAGAAAAGAAACAGGCAATTCAACTAGAGGATACAATGAAAAAAGCCTTAGTCTGCGGTGCAGGTGGATTCATCGGATGTCATCTTGTCAAGAAACTTCGAAAAGAAGGTTACTGGGTGCGTGGAGTAGATATTAAAAAGCATGAATGGTCGCCGGATGCAGCAAGCGAATTTCTCGTGCTCGATCTTCGCAATGAAGAACACTGCCGTAAAGCGCTAACGATCGACCATGACACGTTTGATGAAGTCTATCAGCTCGCTGCCGATATGGGTGGAATGGGATTTATTCATTCGGCGGAGACGGACATAATGCACAACAGCGCACTCATAAATATTTATATGACGGATCTAGCGGCAAGGATGGGCATTCAACATTATTTTTTTTCCTCCTCCGTTTGTGTTTACCGCGATATGAAACACGGCGAACGGGAGTTGACCGAGGCCGACGCAATTCCGGCGCATCCGGACAACGAATATGGCTGGGAAAAACTCTATTCCGAAAGAACCGCACAGGCGTATGAACGACGTTACGGCATGCAGGTGCGCATCGCGAGATTCCAGAATTGTTACGGCCCGGAAGGCACCTGGACCGGAGGCCGTGAAAAGGCGCCGGCGGCGATATGCCGAAGGGTGGCCGAAGCTCATGACGGGGGAACTATTGAGGTTTGGGGTGATGGTTCTGCTGTCCGGTCGTACACGTTTGTCAGCGACATGGTGGATGGTATCTATCGCTTAATGCACTCAGATCTTCATGGCGCTGTCAATATCGGTTGCCCGCAATATGTCACCGTCAATGAGTTGGCGAACACGGTATCGAGGGTTGCGGGAAAGAAAATAATGATCAAACATGTTGAGGGCCCCGTCGGCGTCCAATCCAGAAATTTCTCCAACGAGCGCATCTACTCTCTCGGATGGAAAGCAAACGTCTATCTCGAAGAGGGTATTCGATCGACATATCCCTGGGTGGAAGAACAAGTAAAAAAGCGACAGAAATCAGCGTCTCTTTGAATGCTGAGCACACGATCCTCAAGGCCCGAAACACCTTCGTTCATTCTCTTCAACCAATGATCTTTCTGAACCAACCGTTTCGGGCTGAGCATTTGAAGGAATTTACACAATGATTTAACCGCATTGAACGAAGTGTCTCTTTCGCCGCAACACCACGACAGAGTTCGAACGTAGTTATCTATGAGCAAAAGGAAAAAAGTATTTGTCACGGGCTGTTTTGATCTGCTTCACAGCGGTCACGTCGCGTTCTTTCAGGAAGCGGCCCTGTACGGAGATTTGTACGTCGGCCTCGGTTCCGACGCTGTCGTCTCCCAGCTTAAAGGCCGGTATCCGGTAAACAATCAGGATGAACGAAAATACATGATTGAAGCTTTGGCCTGTGTAAAAAAATGCTTTATTAATTCCGGTTCAGGAATCATGGATTTTCTGGAAGAGATCGAGAGTGTGAAACCGGACATCTTCATCGTGAACGAAGATGGAAACAC
>Ga0074045_10004651_pt1 | contig 12114 bp, 10 predicted proteins | sample BogForMeECP23OM2_FD_94442 | JGI IMG/M metagenome (GOLD analysis project Ga0074045, IMG submission 94442) | Bog forest soil microbial communities from Calvert Island, British Columbia, Canada - Bog Forest MetaG ECP23OM2 | ecosystem: Environmental > Terrestrial > Soil > Wetlands ...
TGAGATTGATCTTGCCCGCGGTGAGGACGGGTACGAGATACGCGCCCAAGATCCCGCCGCCTGCCAGACAAAGGCCAAGTGGCAAAACCAGCCGGCCCATACGGTAATAGGTAAGGGACGAGATGACAGCGGACAGTCCCACCAGATACTGGTTGCAGACCCGGATCGAATCTGTCAGCAGCTTGTTCAGAGTGGGATTGGTTTGCTTGAAAGTGTTCCCGTAATCGGCCAGGCCGAAAACCGTTATATGACCAACGCCTGCCATAACTCCGCCGAACGCTCCGACCGAAGAAAATATCCATCCCACCCAAATTCCCCAGAGAATACCGTATAGCCAAAACGTCCTTGGGGCCCCTGGAATACCCATGAATCCAGGCGGAGCGCTTTGGTCGATCATCCCCTTCTCCACACCTTGTGGTGTCTTTGCAATGGCGTCCTCCAGCTTACCCGCATCGGCCGGAAATGCCGTAACAAGCGTTGCAGCAATGGCCGCGGCAACAACCAGACTTATCATGATCCAACTCTTTTTCGTCATACAAAGCCTCCTTACTTATTTAACAATCCTGTTATGTTACAGTTTGTCATATTACCAGAACCGAGGTCGGGAAACGGGTGGTGCAGAAGTTCTCGAACTTTCTTTTCCACTGCGTCGATGTCCATCGGCTTGACAAGAAAACAGTCTGCCGGCCCACCCTCGGCGGTCACCTGGGGAAGGTAGTCGGCAATGACCATGACCTTGACATCGGGATTGACACTCTTCAGCGCGGCAGGGACCGCTAAGCTGGCCTCGTGCCTCGAGGCGAGGTTCACGAGCGCTAGGTCCAAAGTTTTTGTCGCAGCGCATTCCAGAGCATCATTCGCGTTCACAAACGCCCACACCTCGTGCGCGTTGCGTTCAAGAAGGCGCTTGAGCAACAGACAAGAATCAGATTCTTCATCAAGGACGAGGATGGTTGCCACGCTGTTCCGTCGCTGAGCAAAGATTCAAGCTGTTGTTGCCAGCTCAGTAGCGCTTAGAGGCAAGACGCGTGCCACAAGAAAAGGATGGGACTCCAAAATCGCTTCATATTGAAAATACAAGTGAATGCACCTGGATGGGGCAGCGCGAGCCGCCCTGCGATGCCAATCTCGCGGCCTGTGGTGCAATGAAAAGTCGGCTCACCTCGCTACGGTCAGCAATTAGTTAGCAAGATATTAGGCAGTTATGAGTAAATAGTGAAAAACTTGCACTGCAATATTTATTTTGCACCAAACGGATGGCTTTCAAAGGCTGCAATTCTTCGCACTAGCACAATGCTCAATTCGCCTCCTGTTCGTCCTCCGAGTGGAAGTGCTTCGACTTTACTCCGTAACGTCGCATGACCTGTTGCAGCGATTGACGCTCCAGGCCGCATTCTTTGGCGGCCTTTGTCACATTGCCGGTCGTGCGGGAGAGCAAGGAAGTCAAATACTCTTGGTGAAAACGTTCCAGAACGCGGCCCTTCGCGTCCTTGTACGGAAGGCTCTTGAATTCATCCGTGACCAGGCATTCCCCGGAATCGGCAAGCCCCACCCCCAGGTCTTCTGCGCGGATCACGGTGTCCGGCGAGAGGAGCACGGCTCTGCTGATCACATTTTCCAGTTCGCGCACGTTACCGCGCCAGGGGTGATTCATGAGCCGTCTCATCACGTCGGGCGGAATGGTCCTGGGCTCCCGATGGAATTCGGTGCCGAAGCGATCCAGGAAGTGGTCTATAAGCACCGGAATGTCTTCAGGTCGTTCCCGTAGCGGAGGCATGTGTAAAGACATGACGTTGAGGCGATAGAAGAGATCTTCTCGAAAAAGGTTGTTCTTGATCTTTGCTCCGAGGTCTTGATTAGTGGAGGCAATAATTCGAACGTCAATTTTGACGCTTCTCGTGTCACCGAGAGGCCTGATTTCCTTGTCCTGCAGCACCTTTAATAGCTTGGTTTGCAGGGTCACCGAAATATCACCGATCTCATCAAGGTAGATAGTGCCACATCGGGCCTCCCAAAACAGGCCCTTCTTATCCTGGGTGGCATGAGTAAAGGCTCCCTTTCGATAACCGAACAGCTCACTCTCCAGAATGTTTTCCGGAAGATTCGGGCAGTTCACAGCGACGAAAGGACCCTTTCCTCTATGACTCAGCTTGTGGACGGCTCGGGCCGCCAGGTCCTTGCCGGTGCCCGATTCGCCCGTTAGCAGGATAGTTACGTCGGTTGCGCTGACAAGGCGTATGGTCTCGAAGATCTTCTGGATCTTGGGGCTGACCCCTACGATTTCATCCAGGCTCTCCTGCTGCTCGATCCTCCGATGAAGCAGAAGGTTTTCCCGTACGAGCCTGCTTCTCTCAAAAGCCTTTTCGAGCAAATGCAACAGCTTGTCGTGCTCAAACGGCTTGGTAATAAAGTCGTAGGCACCCTCTTTAATCGCCTGGACCGCGATATCTATGGTGCCAAAGGCCGTCATCATGACCACGCTGAGCCCGGGAAACCCTTCCTTGATACGACCAAGAAATTCTATCCCGTCCATGCCTGGCATGCGGATGTCTGCGAGCACCACATCAAAAGGACTCTCCTCCAGAAGCGCCATGGCCTGGTACGCGTTGGATGCCGTCTGGACTTCACAATCCAAGTCGGCTGACAGGCTTCGTCGTAAGAGGCGCAGCATGTCTTCTTCGTCGTCAACGATGAGCAGTCTCGTTTTCCCCTGACGTTCCATGTCCATAATCTTCCGGAGGCTTACATTATCTAGGGGTTCTCGGGTTGCCGTCACAGTGGGCTCCAATTATTGACATCCATAACAGTCTTACGGCAAAATCATTCCTGGCTTTTGATCCCTCGATTCCGCTACTTCCGCAATAGGGAGCACAAGAGTGAAGGTACTTCCCTTGCCCGGCCAGCTGTCAACCTCAATCCGACCGTCGTGATCCTGGATGATACCATAGCTCACCGAGAGGCCCAAACCGGTTCCCTCCCCCACAGGCTTGGTCGTGAAGAAGGGGTCGAATATCCTATCGATCTGGCGAGCCGGGATTCCGCAACCGTTGTCGGAAATCGATACAAGCAGGTTTCTTCCTGACGAATCCAGCCGGGTGCCCACCTGGATCAAGCCTTCCTCTGAAATCGCTTGCTTTGCGTTCATGAGCAAGTTCATGAACACCTGTTTCAGCTTCTCCCCATCTGCAATCAGTTGCGGTAAGCTACGATCCAATTGAGTGTCCACTGTAATGTTGTCCAGTTCGAACTGGTGCCCTAGGAGCGAGATCACTTCCTCTATGCATTCATTGACGTCAATTGAGGACTTAGTCGTCCGGGTGCTTCGGGCAAACTTGAGAAGGTCCTCGACCACTGTTTTGCAGTTTCGGGCATGCTTTTCGATAGTCTTCAGGTCGTCATAAATTTGAGTTCCCGGGGTATTGTCCCTTAAGAGCAACTGCGTGTACCCCAGCATTACTCCCAGCGGGTTATTGATTTCATGTGCGAGCCCGGTGGATATCTGGCCGAGTGATGCGAGTTTGTCAGCCTGCTGCAATTGCCGCTCCATGTGCAGCCTAGCCGTAATGTCTTTGGCCATTCCTTCGTAGCTGACCACCTTCCCCCCATCGTCTTTTCGTACCGTTGCGCTCACAAGAATGAAAAAGTCTGACCCGTCCTCTGCCAGCAAATGACATTGCCGGTCCTTGACGTATCCGTCTGAATGGAGATCCCTTACAAGCTGTCGGTAATCATCGGAAGATTGAAACAAGTCAGCCAGTCTCGTCTTCCCTATCACGTCGTCCCAATTTCCGTACCCAAGAGCCGTCAACCCCGCCTTGTTAATATCGATGAAGCGCCCCTGATCGTCGACAATGAAGATCATGTCCATGGAGCCTTCAAAGACACGCCGATATTTTTTCTCGGATCTGCTGAGATCTTCCGTGCGTTGGACTACCAGCGATTCGAGGTTTCGATTGAGATGCATGACCTCCTGTCCAGCTTTTTCAAGGGCCTGTTTGTCCTTTAAGATCGCATTGTTGATCCTGTGTACCCGCTGAAAGTACAGTGTTATTGACGCCACCACTGCGAAAGCCATGGTGTTGATCGCACCGCTGTACGGCCGCAAGGTCAACCAAATATCGCGCATGTCCAGGACCAACAAGACACGCTTTGCAATGTGGCCGACTCCGCGAGACATAGCAAAGCCTGCAAGAGCCACTGAAAGCCACAGTAGATATGTCCAGAGCACGTTGGCCGGCTGTGTCTTTACGAGACGCATAGCGTACCAGACTGACAGGAAGGAAAACAAGATCATCAACGCTGAGCCCACCACATCCGTGAACCATATGGGACCGAGGGGATAGGAGTTATTCGCGGGCATGCCCCTCCTCCTTCAGCGCGTCCTTGTACAAAGACCTAATGCCAAGGAAGAGGCAAATCATGGCTGGAACGCTTACGAGGTGGTCTAGCTTCAGAGCGTAGTAGAGACGCGTCATCGCAGAATCCAGGATTATTCGCTGCGTCCAATCCGGCTCGCCGATGACCGCCTCTGCCGCAACTCGTTCCTCCACCCAGTGACCGAAAAACGTATTAAGATTCCAGAGAACAAAGAGGATGCACGATATCTGGATGAGGCGCCACCCCCTCTGTTGCACGAAACTGTTCACCTGGAGCCAGTACGCGAGAATTCCCATGGCAACACTGAAGAACACGTGAGACAGTTGATGCACATAAAGCCCTTCAGGAGCCGGATGGGACTGGAAGGCCCAAGCTACCCCAGGGCTGAAAAATGCGCTCAGAACAATGAACGCCGTTACAGTCTTCACCTTCGACCTCTCGGAGAGTCATTATACGCTTCAAAGGATCAGTTCGGAAAAGGCTAATCCTTGCCGCAGAACTTGGCCGCACCATCCCCGGGATGAGGCGCCGAGGAGATCTCTTCATGGCAAATGCATCGGCGCCTCTTTTCATGGAAAGACTAACTCTTGATAGGTGTGAGATTCTAGTCTGGGCTGGTGTCCGTAACCTGGCCGGTGCCGAAAGAACTGACACCCTTGAGGCTCCCCTCGGAAAGAAAAGTCTCATAGTTATAAATTAACCTTTGGACCACAGCTCCGGCCAGACGCTTGAAAAACATCATTCCCATTTGAGGATGTTTTTCAAATATCTTATTCAGGCTTTCCGTTTCAATTTTGACCACCTTGCTGGGGGCTACGCATTCAGCCGAAGCTACGTAAACGGGACGATCAACCATGCCTGTCCAGCCGAAAGCCTCTCCCGGAATGTTGACGGTGTAATCTATCTCCGCCTCTGTTCCTATGGACACTCTTACCCGCCCGTCCACAAGGATATAAAAGTGATTTGCCGGAGTGCCTGCCTTGAACACAAGCGAGCCTTTTTCGTGTGATTCTTCTACCATGACCTTGGTAATTTCACTCATGGTTTCCTGGCTCTGGTCCTTAAAAAGATCGGCTTTTTGAATAATCATGGCCTCTCCTTTCTGTTGGAAAGACATACATGGGACCCGGCCGTCTCGAACCATCATTGCAGCTACGTCGGTTCTTGCTCTTCTCGTCGATCTTTCCTGTTGTCATCCCCCTTTCTGACGCTCGACCTGCCTCTGTTCATCAATCCTCAAGTCAAGCTCCTGAAGTGTCCTTTCACAGCTCATGAACAGTTCCTGGACCTCCTAGCAGCCATCTGTGCCCTTGCCTCCAATGGTCATGACAGAAACATACCGAAAAAAGAAGCCATCTCATGTAATTATTGTTACCGGGGGTACGATGGGAGTCAAGCAGTAACTTTGTAGCTATACTGAGACGCGCACTCTCGGTTTATCGCTTTGCGGCCAACAGAATCGGAATGGAAATCAATTGAGCCGCTACGGAGAAGACGATGAGAGCGGGAACCGAGATGTCGTACAACACTCCCATGAGCACGCTCCCCGCGAACCAAAACAAGCCGTAGACGGTGTTAAATATCCCAAAGGCAAAGCCGAGCCTGTTCGTTGGGACCAGGTCCGCAATAGCGGCCTTCATAACCGATGACTGAGCCCCCATGCCCACCCCCCATAAGGCCATGCCGGCAAGCGAAGAATAATACCCGCCCAGAAAGACCAATGGAGCAAAAAAGGATGAGAAAAGGACCGCAACAACTAAAGAGGCAAAGCCGATGCGGTCAAAAATACGGCCGAACCAAAGGGCCGCGACCGCGTCAACGGCCATAGCCACGGCATAAAATATGGGAATCGAGCTGTCTGGAACGATAGCCATTTTCTTGAAATGAAAGGCGATGAGAGGGAAGTCGGCATACGCTGCCGCGACAAAACCGACAGCAATAACATAGACCCAAAACTTTCGGGTAAGGCCCTTTCCCTCCAACTTCACTGAGGCGCTTCCAAGGTCATGAGGGGTCGGATACAAATTTGCCGCAATGGCCAGCAGGCTTAAAGCTATGAGCGCAGGTATCAACAGCAATGCGAAGCCTGTTTCATAGCCGCCTTTAAAATGAAGGACAGCAGCCACAAATAATGGGCCGATGACAGCGCCCGTCTGGTCCATGGCCTGATGCAGACCAAAACCCCATCCGCGGCCAATCTGGTCCGAAGCGCAGGAGAGCATCACATCGCGGGCAGGGGTCCTGATCGCTTTGCCCATTCGTTCCGCAACGATGAGCGCCGCAGCAATCGGCCAATGGCCGGCCAATGCCAGGAGAGGCACCGCCAACAAGTTTAAGCCGTAGCCGAAGAAGACTATGGTCCAGTATTTTTTTTGTTTTGTCGGCAAAGTAGCCTGATACAAGGCGCAAGGCATATCCTATCAATTCTCCGAAGCCCGCGACTATTCCCACCGCTGTTGCGCTTGCCCCGAGAACCGCCAAAAAATGGACCGGTTATGCTCCGAGCCCCCTCGTATGTGAAGTCTGAGAACAGGCTGACTACCCCGATTAAGACTACGAACTTAATCGCGGCGGGCCTCGAAATGTCGCACAATGCTGTTGGCGCGTGTAGTGGGATTTTCATGACAATGAGATCTCTCCTTCGTGTTAACAGGGTCAGCTTAATGACACGAGGAATGACTGCTTACTTCACTACCAGTACCGCGCAAGGGGCGAGGCGAGTTAGAGTCTGGGACGTGCTTCCCCAGACGCGATCAAATATACGGCTGTGGCCCATGAAGCCGACGATGAGCAGGTCGAAGCCACCGTCTTTGCAAAAATTTACAATGCTCTCGACCTCGTGGCCCACCACTATGTGCGGTGTGAGCTTGGCTCCGCCGGCTTTTGCTCGTTCCACGGCTTCCTTGTTCAGCTCCTCAAAAAACGCGTCCTTTTGCCGTTTGACCTCCTCGAATTCGCCGATCGTAGCCACGTATTGGGGTAAGTCTTCCTCCACGGAAATCGAATGAAATTCCGCATCAAAGCAAGCGGCCAGCTCAATCGCCCGCGTCATCGCTTTTCGCGAACCTTCGGAGCCGTCGTATGCTATCAAGATTTTCTTATACATCTTTCTTTCCTCCTGGGGCCTGGAGCAGGGTCCATTTGCGCAAAGCGCCATCGGCCTCTTTATGGTCCGGTTGGAAAAACCACTGCGCAATCAGTGTGGGAATCACAGCACTGCCGATGACGACCGTGACAAGAATCGTATATTGTTCCTGCGTGATGATCCCACGGGTATATCCAAATAAGGCTGAAATACTACCAAAGGTCAAGCCCGTACTCATCAGAAGCGTTGTATACATCCCGATCTTGCGGGAAAAGCGAAAAGCAGTAGTGAGCGGATAAACTCCTATAAACTTGGCGGCGACTTTCACGGCAAGCAAAACGAGAATCAGACCGAAACCGGTCACAATCGCGGACAAGGATATTATTGTCCCTGCCTTGAGAAAATAGAAAGGTGTCAACAACGCGAACGTGGCAGTGCGAAGGTGCCTCACCATCTCGCGGTTTTCTTTGAACAGGCCTGCTACCACCAAACCTAGCAAGTACGCGGGCAAGACAGCCTCGCTGTTTGCGCGGGTTGCAAGCCAGCCCAGTCCGAAGAGCAAAAGGAAAAGGAGCTTGATTTCAGGCTCACTCACGTGCCCATTGAACGTCTTGAAGAACCAGCGTGTAAATGATGGAGTGAGACAAAGCACCAGCGTGGTCACCACCGCGAACAACACCAGCCACAAATCGTAATGCGCAAACAGAATTCCCAGCGCGACCACTGTTCCAAGGTCGGTGACGAAACAGGCAGCAAGGATAAGTTTCCCCAATTCCTTCCTGTTTAAGCCTGTTTCCACCATCACAGCGTATACTACCGCGACTGACGTGGTGGACAGCGCGATGCCGCAAATCATTGCTGCATCGCGCGTCCAGTTCGCCACGTAATACGCGTAGGCCATTGCCCCGAGGAACGGCAACAAAAAACTTAGCGACCCTATGCTGAGACTCTCCTTGCCATATTTGCGAAGGATTTCCGGCTCAATTTCAGCCCCGGCAAGAAAGGTTAGAAGAATCGCGCCGAATCCCGCGAGAAAACTTATCCATTCGGCCTTGGGATCCAAGCCTAGAAAATTCCCGCCCAGGACGCCGACACAAATTTCCACTAGCGCCACGGAAATGGCGGTTCGCATCGAGATGACGCTCGCCAGGAGAGCCAATCCGATCCAAATCATAGCCACGTACCAAGTCTGTTCCATTGCCTTCTCCAGGATTTGCCGGAGATCATGTCATTCGCATGAGTTTAAAATAAAAAACCCCACCTCACGGAGGGGTTAAAAAAAGCCGAACTCCCACCGCGCAGTCTCCAGCGATAGGAGTCATCAGCCCTTGAGAGCGTTTTTGGGGGACTCCATCCCCTTCGGACATCTTCTCTTACTAAACAGAGTTAACCAAAGTCAACATGGACCAGTGCCACCTGATCGTACGGCCGCGTTTGTCAGCCGGCGAATGAGGCCAAAGCCGTCAAGAGAATGTTGCTCGTTTATTAAGCAGTTTAAACCAACGGGCTCCTCATCAAGAGATCGAGGGCTCGGCGGGCGGTATCGGCCAGTTGCGGCTCCTCGGCTTCTAGTGACAGTAATTGGCGAAGGTGATCGGCGGTGCGGAGCATCAGCATTGCCAAGTCTCCCTCATCGGCCCCGATGTTGGTAGTGAGTTCAGCCCAATCCACTTCTTCAGCCCACAAAAATACCGACGCGGCCGGCCAAAACATTATGGTCGGGACATCAAAACCCCTTGCCACCATGAACTGGGCAAGGGGGCGCAGCTTTTCCATCATGTGGCGGAATCTCTTCCAGAGCGGTCGTGTTCTCTCCCAGATTTCTCGACTTATGAGAATTTCCTTGTCCTTGTCCAATACAAAGGGGGCAATGAGCGCGGCCAGCCCCTGAGGTCCAAGTGCGCTAAACTCGCCCTGCCTTATCAGTTCGGCTATCAAGAGAGGATGATCCAATCTCAGTTGCGCAGCCCATCTGCCGTCATAGGTCGGGACTCCGTGTTCGTCCAAGTAATTCAACTCCTCAAGTAAATTCCTGTGTCTTTGAAATTCCTTGAGCAATCTGGAGTGTACTTTCGCCGCGTGGCGAGGATTCTCTCGGAAAGAGGCAAAAGACAGGCCGAGAAGTTTTCTTACACCATCCGGGTCGTGTGAGAGCAAGAGATTGAGCGTCATGGAAAAATTGATCGCAATCCTGGATTGCAAGGGCTCCGGCTCAGAAAACACTAGTTCCTTCACCAGGCCGATGTTCAGAAATCTTCCCGGTACGACTAGAGTAAAGCCGGCATTGTCCATTCCTCGTCTTCCGGCTCGGCCGGTCATCTGATGGAGATCCGTGGCGGTCATGTCCACGAAGGTCCGGCCATTGAAACGGTCGCTCTGCACGAGCACAACCGTCCGGGCGGGAAAATTGACTCCCGCTGCCACTGTGGATGTCGAAAAGATTACCTCCAGGTGGCCCAAAATCATCATCTTTTCGATCAGGAGACGCCATCCGGGAAGCTGGCCGGCATGATGTGAACCGGCCCTACAGTGTAGCAAACGGCCAAGCTGTCTATGGCGCGTTAATTCCGGATAACCCGAGAGTTGGTCTTGGACTGCCTCAGCGAAACCTCCCTCTTCCGGTCTCAATGGCGCGGGAAGGAGAGTCTGTAAAGCGCTGTCACAGTCCGACCTGGATTTCAGGAAAATGATCGCCGGAAGAAGTTGAAATTCCCTGAGGGTCTCAACAATCCCGTTTATCTCTGGATGTCTTGACTCTGGAATTCTCTTTCTGCCCTTTTCCGCCTTTGCGTATGGCGCAACCTTCGGAAAGAGGCTCTTGCCCCTGAGAAAAGGGGTAAGCTCTCCGCCCGGCGTCCTGAAAAGCACGTGAAGTGGGACCGGACGGGTCCCAGAATAGACCACCGAGCACGATTTGCTTCGAATATGAGTCAGCCACCGAGCCACTGCCGCCGCGTTGGAAATCGTGGCTGAGAGCAGGAGAAGTCTCACCCTGCCCGGCAGGTAGATTAGTACTTCTTCCCAGACTACCCCCCTGTCGATATCTCCCAGGTAATGGGCCTCGTCCAGGATTACCAGATCAACATCGATGTCCGTGCCGGTCTGCATCGCATCGTAGAGCTGGTTGCGAAGAATTTCGGTAGTTCCAACGATCACAGGCGCGTCGGCATTCTCCTTGCGATCCCCGGTGAGGATCCCAAGCTGCTCGCGGCCCAGCGCTTCCCCAAATTCTTCATATTTGGCATTGGAAAGGGCTTTCAGGGGAGTCGCATACCATATCCGGCAATCCCGGGAGAGAAATTCCTTCGTGGTTTCCAGGGCGATCCAGGTCTTCCCGGAGCCTGTGGGCGCGCTGACCAGCACATCCCCTTTGCTGACTTTCTGGACGGCTTGCTTTTGGAAAGGATCGGGGACGAAGGCAGCCGGTTCCGGTCTTCCTATGTCGGCGAGCAAACGTTCAGCTTCTCTATGAACCCGGGGGGCTATGGATTCCTGAATCGGACCTCTGGCCCCCGTTCTATGTCCCTGAAAAAAAGCTGGTTTCTTGCGAAATGACTTTTTGTGTTTTGGCTGAAGTGATCTCATTACTGAACCGAAAGCTACTCCAAGCTTACCCCAATGACAAGTCCGCCTGACGCGGCATACTGTGGCTTCGGCAGAGGCAAAGGCGCCGGTCCCTACCTTGACCCTTGTCAAGGACTGTTTTACGTTGTGACTGTGCTTTTAACATTTGCTGATCCGAGATTTCCGTGCTCTTATCATGGTGTGCCGCGGGCTGTGGCTTACTGGGATGCGTCCCGGAGGAGGCAACATCATTCATGTTGTCAAAAACGCTCGGAAAATCACTCCCATAGCGCCGCCAGAATTCACGCTGTGATGTGCAACTCATCTCTCACAGCTCTATAGATTTTGTCCACAAAGTCGCTCCAAAGTTTTCTCGCGGGTGAAGCAAGAGTTGAGTGATGCCTAAAGAGAAGATTCTCGTGGTTGAGGACGAAGAAGACATACTGGAACTGGTCCGCTACAATCTGGCCAAGGAAGGTTACCGGGTCGCTTGCGTTACCTCGGGTGAACAGGGCCTGAGAGAGGCCAAGGAGGGCGCTCCAGACCTGATTTTGCTTGACCTAATGCTCCCCGGTCTGGACGGATTGGACGTGTGTAGGCGGTTGAAGAGTGATCCTGTAACGAGCGTCATTCCGATAATTATGCTCACAGCAAAAGGTGAGGACGCAGACATTGTAACCGGTCTGGAATTGGGAGCAGAGGACTATGTCACCAAACCGTTCAGCCCGCGCGTGCTATTGGCCCGTCTAAAAGCTTGTCTTAGGCGAAAACGGCAGGAAGAGGCCGATGAAACCGGAATTCTCAGGGTCGGCGCTTTTACGATTAATCCTTCACGTCATGAGGTGTGGGTTGAGGACAAACCGGCAGCGCTCACAGCGACGGAATTTAGGATCCTCCATTTTCTGGCCCGCCGGTCCGGATGGGTTTTCAGCCGCGATCAGATAATAAGGGCGGTGAAGGGAGACGATTACCCCGTAACGGAGCGCTCGGTAGACGTTCAGATCGCAGGTCTGAGGAAAAAGCTTGGCAGTTCGGGCAACTCCGTGGAAACTGTCAGGGGAGTGGGCTACAGGTTAAAGGAGTAACCA
>Ga0074045_10004652_pt1 | contig 12113 bp, 13 predicted proteins | sample BogForMeECP23OM2_FD_94442 | JGI IMG/M metagenome (GOLD analysis project Ga0074045, IMG submission 94442) | Bog forest soil microbial communities from Calvert Island, British Columbia, Canada - Bog Forest MetaG ECP23OM2 | ecosystem: Environmental > Terrestrial > Soil > Wetlands ...
GCATGCATTATGGTCCGTTCAGTGGTGCTCCCGATATACGCTTTATCTGCGCCGCTCCATCCATAACTCCCCATGATAATCAAATCATTCTTTTCCCTGACGGCAGTTTCAGCGATCTTGCTGCCGACGTCGCCGTCTGCGATCACTACTTTTACCTTGACGCCCTTTTCCAACGCCAGTTCGACAGCCGATGCGGTGATCTTTTGCGCCTCCTTCATAAGGCTGTCCTGTATGGCACTGCTCCTGAAAAACTCTATCATCTCTTCATAACGGGGCACGACATAGAGCACCGTTACGGCACTGCCGTCCATAACGGACATCCCGCAGGCCTGATCGAGGGCCTTCCTTCCGGGTCCGGACCCGTCAAAAGGGAGAAGGATAGAGGAGTAACGCCCCGACCACTCCCTGTTGGCTTTTTTTACAACCAGCACATCGCATGTGGAATGAGCTATGACCCCGGACGTCACACTCCCCATGAGAAGCTTTTTTATGCTCTTTCTTCCGCGTGTTCCGATGGCTATCAGATCCGCTTTCTTTTCACGCGCAATCTCTACCAGGGTATCAGCGGGGTCTCCTTCGCATATGATCGACTCAAGTTTGACGCCAAAAGCTGAAGAGATCTCTTCTTTCGCCTGATCGCAAAGCTTTTCTCCGAAGTGCATTCGCCTTTCGAGTTGTTCAGGAATAATGCCGAATTCCTCTTCGTCAAAATATACGGCGTGGACAAGCACGGCACTTCCGCCGTGCCGCTTTATCCAGTTGGCGGTCTCCGTAAGCGCCGCTTTGCTGTGCCTGGAGCCGTCGAAAGCCACAACTATGTTCTCATACATTAGCGGGCGCCTCCACCCTTATGCAATATCAGATCAACTCAGCCAGGAGCATAATAAGGTCTGTGCCCGCTGCTGACACGCCTTAGTGGCCCCCTGAAGGCCCCAGGAGCAACGATGGGGTGAGCGTAAGCTCAAAAACCATTTTCACCGTGACCGCAAGAACTATTACTGCCAGGATCACCTTAAGCTGCTCGCCCTTGATCTTTCTGCCGAAGATGGCCCCTATCTGTGCGCCGACGGTAGAACCGATCAATAGAAGCACGGCAAGAATAAAGTCAACGGTGTGATTTGTATATGCCTGCAAAAAGGTGACTTCAATGCAATTAAAAAGTATCTGGAAAAGGCTTGTTCCGACAACTACATGCATGGGCATCCTCAGAATGTAAACCATAACAGGCACCATGAGGAACCCTCCTCCCACACCCATAACAGCAGCCAGTATGCCGACAAGACCCCCGAAAATGATCGGCAGCAGCGCAGAGTGCGTCACCCCGGACTTTTTGAAATGCGTTTGAAGAGGCAGCGACTTGAGAAACCTGCCCATTGCCGATTCCCGCTCCTCCAGGACCTCATGATGTCTGCTTTTTCTCAAACTTGAGATGCTTTCAAAAAACATGTAGGTGCCGACTATGCCGAGCATAAGCACATAAGTCATCTTTATGACAAAATCTGCGTTGCCCATGGCTCTGAGCACCTTTATTCCCTGAACTCCAAAAAGCCCGCCGACAAAGCCTCCGGCCAGCAGGTAGAGCCCCATTTTAAAATCGACATTGCCGACCCTCCAGTGAGCATAAGTACCCGAGGCCGATGCTGCAACTATCTGGTTGGAATCTGTAGCTGCTGCAACGGTCGACGGTATGCCGAACATTATCAGAAGCGGCGTCATTAGAAAGCCGCCGCCGACGCCAAAGAGCCCCGACAGCACTCCCACCACGAATCCAAGCCCCACAGGGACCAGGACATTAATACTGGTTGAAGCGACCGGTAAGTAAAAATACACGAATCCACCTTCTTTCTTTATGCTGCGTATCCGTTTCCTGCCATGGCAACGATCATCCGTGAGGCCCCTTTTTCGAGTCTGTTTAAATCCTTTCTCTTGATATATTACATTTAATATACTCCAAAAAGGCAACTGTTGTCACCAGCAGGGAAATAACTGACCCGCCGGTGAAAAGGACCAAAAGATTATGGGGACCTCCCGGGTTGTTTACCGGTAACTCAGGATATTGTTTATTATCTGCAGCTGCGAAGCGGCATTGGTCCAGATCATTTGAAGTGACGCTTCGGGAATGCTCTTCCAGGACTGCTGAGTGGGCGCATACACATGCAACTCGACAGGTATCCTGTACTTTTCAATAATGGGCTCTATGTCCTGTCCCACGTAAATCAACTCACTGGGAACAAAACCATACCGGGTAAATTCAATTTTATACTTCCACAGGATATGACCGTCATGGTAAGTAGAATACAGGTCCGAATAATCCTTAACTAACTCTTTTTCCTGATCAGACAGCGGCCTGATTTTCAGGGCGGTTATTTCCGCAGACAACTTTTGCAGAGCTCTGTCGAAGGCCTGATAGCCGGCGCCGGATTCGAGTGTGCTCCTGACCGCTTGAGCAGCACCGGCCGCGCCATTGAACTTTGTTTGATCCAGTCCGGGCGCGGAGGAAGAGCAGGCCGCACACATCACGGAAAGGGCGAGCAGAAAACTGCCTATAGCATATTGCTTCATCAGCCAGGCGCGGCGGCAATCAATCAGATCCATCAACTCATAATAAAAAAAATGAAACTTTTTTGCAATATTTTTAAGAAAGGCTCAATTCACCATCAAACCACGGCCCAAGTACTCCTCTTCATAAATACGGTCGCATTCGAGCGCCGCTGCATCCGCATCTTTTCTGATACTCAGGAGCGGTTGGTTAAGGTTGCATAGTGCAACGTCAGCGCTTTATTTGCATCAATGAAGATTTCCCTTAATAAACAATTAGTAACATTGCATGTAGAAGTACACGGTTGCATAGCGCAACAAACACAAAAAGAATATACTTTTGGTGGCTTATTAAATAAGACCATAGAATCAAATAGATAGGTCAGCATATTCCTCTGGCATGGAAAATGATATATATATTAATGAAGTTCACTAAAAGGGAGGACGACCATGAGACGCTTTATCGAAAGATTTCAGACTATGATGATGGCAGCAGCCTTCGCTGAAGAGGGAGAGGTTAATTCGGCCCGTCAGATCATGAAGGAGAGCGAGCAGAGGAAAACAACAAGGCCTACTGTCTGCAAACGCCAGAGACCTGACAAGAGAAACGAATTAAGGGCCGAGTAAGAGAGGTCATGACAATGAGTGAGGATATTACCGGTATGGGGAAACTGAAACAAAGGATGATAAGTTTTGAGACGGCAATGACGGCAGCAGCGTTCGCCGAAGAGGGTGAGGACGGTATAGCGCGAAAACTTATTAATGATGACCGGCGCATCCTTCTTGCCGTCACGAGAGAGCAACTGAGCCGGAAGACATTCCGTTATGCAGTGAACACCTGCGAAAGGATAGAAGCGCAGCTGGATATTATGTATATCTCGGAGTCGGATGGGCCTGAGCCACTTCTTGATGAATGTCTTGCCGAACTCAGGTCCGGGGGAGTCGATTACCATTTGATGCATACGAAAGGCACCCTGAAAAAGTCGATTATCGATTATACGAATAAAAAGAAAAATATTCTGTTTGCGGTCATTGGGAGCAAAGGAATCAGCAATGGGATCTCGCAGGCCTGGCAGAACCTCAAGTGTCCTCTCGTTGTGGTAGAGGACACGGTATAACGAATGAGAATAGGCATCATCTGGTGCTTATAAATAAATACCAATAAACACGGAGGAGACTCAAATGGAAAGCGGCAAGGTTTTTTTGATGACTGTATGTTCAGCTCTTCTCTTTCTTATCAGCGGGACGGCGTCTGCGGCGCTGACGGTAACTGCAAACCATGATCACATAAAGATTGATTTTTTCTATCATGGCAGCACTGTCAGCATCAGGGGCGTGTCAGACCCGGGCGCCGACCTAATTATAAAAATAACCGCTCCCGACGGCCATCAGTCGCTCAGGCAGAAGGGAAAAGTGGCCGGACTGTTATGGATGAATGTCGGCGCGCTGAAATTCGACCACGTGCCGTCGCTGTATTCTCTCCACTCAACGAAGAAAATCAGTGAGATCCTTAGCAGTGAGGAAAGGGACAAATACCTGATCGGGTACGAGTCTATGGGCCGGCAGGCTGAAATACAGCCGGTTGCAAATGAGGCCGACAAGCAGAAATGGTTTAATGAGTTTGTCAAGTTCGAGGAGGCTTCCAAACTTTACTCCTGGTCGGAAGGCGATGTATCGCTTAGTGGAAAAGCCGGAGAACAGTATTATTATGTCTTGAGTCCATGGCCGTACCAGGCTGCGCCGGGGGAGTATACAGTCACGGTGTATGCTGTCAAGGACAAAAAAGTTGTTGATACTGCGGTGACAAAAGTGTGGGTGGAGCAGGTCGGTCTGGTAAAATCGTTTGCAGTTATGGCAAAAAACAGCGCGGCTTTATACGGCGCCATTTCGATAATTGCCGCTCTTGCGGCTGGTTTTGGGGTCGGTATGATATTCCGGAAGGGTGGAGGCGCCCACTGAACAACGGAGACTGAAAGACGGTTGCAGAGCTGGACGCGGGAGAGTTCAAGTCAATGCGCCGTCTTCCTGTCGAAGCAGGCGTGAAACCATTCACAACTGGAAATTGCTTAAAGAATTTGATGGCCTGTATGATGAATTGTCTTTGGCTATGCCCGTAGTTTCAGAGCTCTGATAAACAGCCTGCCCCTGCCGCTCCCTTCTTTATTCTGCAATCGATTTATTGCATTCTTTCGAGGAATTTTATATTATTTAAAAATAAAGTGCTTAAATTCATAAATGCGGTTGCTTTCGGGCGCCGCTGTTTGATACTGGGTTTATAAATCAGGGAGGACCATGGGAAAAAGATTTTGGGCCGGAATAATTGCTGCGAGCCTGCTGTTGGTTGCTGTCGGAATGCTTATCGGCTCCCGAATGGGACACGTGGGACCGCTAAGCGCCCCCGGAGGTGTTATAGGTTTTCCGCAATCCTTCGCTGATGTTGCAGCAAGAGTCACTCCCTCAGTAGTAAATATCAGCACTACTTCAACTGTAAGAGTACCAGGCAACCCATTCAGGCATTTTTTCGGGCAGGATGACGAGGGTCCCTTTGGTGATTTTTTTAAAAAGTTTTATGGCGATACCCCTGACAGGGAGATGAAACGGCAGAGTCTCGGTTCCGGCTTTATTGTTGACAAGGAAGGGTATATTCTAACAAACAATCACGTTGTTGAAGGGGCCGATGAGATCAAAGTAAAATGTTCCGACGGCAGGGAATTTAAGGCCAGAGTCATCGGCAGGGACAAAAAGACCGATCTTGCGCTCATCAAGATAGCCTCTATGTTCAGGGACCTGCCGCCGCTCGCATTGGGGGATTCCGACAGTATGAGAGTCGGAGACTGGGTGCTTGCCCTCGGCAACCCCTTCGGGCTGGAACATACGGTCACTCAGGGCATTATAAGTGCTACCGGGCGCGTTATCGGCGCCGGACCTTACGATAATTTTCTGCAAACTGATGCTCCGATTAACCCGGGCAACAGCGGCGGGCCCCTGGTGAATTTGCGGGGGGAAGTCATCGGCATCAATACGGCAATTGTCTCCTCGGGCCAGGGGATCGGTTTTGCCATTCCAAGCAATATGGCCAAAACAATCATTTCTCAACTGAAAACCAAAGGAAAGGTGGTCCGGGGATGGATAGGAGTTTCTATTCAAAACATAACTTCTGATATGGTCCAGCCCCTTGGCTTAAAAGGGACGGATGGCGCCCTGGTAGGTGATGTTGTGCCGGGAGGACCTGCTGACGCTGCAGGCCTGAAAAGGGGTGATGTGATTATTTCTTTCAACGGTAAAAGCATAAAAGACATGTCCGATCTTTCGAGGGAGGTTGCCAATATGCCTGTCGGCAGTACTGTTGCTGCGAGGCTCCTCAGGGGCGGCAAAGCAATAGACGTCAAAATTACTGTTACTGAAATGAATGAAGAAAAAATGGCTTTGGGCAGGAGTGCTCCGGAAGGCCGCCTGGGAATCAGGGTGGATGATATCACCCCGCGCTGGAGGGCTGAATTGGGCATCAGGGACAAGACAGGAGCGCTTGTTACAAATATCACTGCCGGAAGCCTTGCCGACGAAGCCGGGTTGCAGGCAGGTGATATTATAAAAGAGTTGAACCACCAGCCTGTCAATAGTGCTCGAGATTTTTATGACGCCCTGAACAAGACTGAACATGAAGCGTCATTGCTCCTTCTGATCAAGAGGTCTGGACAGACCTTTTATGTATCTGTCAGGACGTCCTGAGAAGGGCAAGGGCAGCGCCCCTTGCCCTTCTCAACTTCTTGACAACCACTCCCTACAGTGATATACATTGAGATGGATTCTCTCATTATGGAACACAATACCATTATCAGGAGGTAAGTAAAGTGAGATATGCATTTGCGCTGATTGCGGCCGCATCAATGGTATGTTTGCATGGCATGTATAATTTTGCAGGAGCAGCTGAAAAAGGCAAGTCCGGACAAGCTGAGTTCAAAGAGCATTGTGCCGTCTGCCATCCCGACGGCGGCAATATTGTCAATCCCGCGAAAACGCTGCACAAGAGCGACCGCTATGCTAATAATGTAAAGACCGCCGCCGATATCATGGGCAAAATGAGGGATCCCGGACCCGGCATGACAAAGTTTGACAAGAAAACGATTACTGACGGCGAGGCCAGGAAGATTGCGGAATATATATTGAAGACTTTTAAATAATTTCTGCATGAAACTCCTGCTCCTGATGCTTATTGCAGCCTGTTTTTCTATGCCGGTGTTTCTTCTTCCGGAAGCACAGGGACATGAGGCCTTGCCTTCCGGTAGTTCCGGCGCTTCAGGTGATCCCGGGGTTAATGAGCGTGTCGGGCAGAACATCCCCCTTGAGGCGGTGTTTTATGATGAGCAGGGCCATACGACAACACTCAGGCAATTGTTTAAGAGGCCTGTTGTTTTGAGTCTTGTCTATTACAGTTGTGACCGTGAATGCCCTTTGCTGCTTTCAGCGGTTGCCGAGGCGGCCGGGGAGTTAAAGCTTAAGCCCGGGAAAGACTATTCCTTAATTACTATCAGTTTTGACCCTGATGATACCCCTAAGACCGCCCGTGAGGCCAAAGAAAATTATATTAAACTGGCCGGAGGAGCTTTTCCGGCAGATGCATGGAGGTTCCTTACCGGTACCAATGAAAATATTAATAGGGTCCTCGAGGCCGTAGGCTTTACCGTAAAAAGAGACGAGATCCACGGTTTCTCACATCCCGTTGCGCTTGTTGTGCTTTCAACTGAAGGAAAGATTATCCGCTACGTTTATGAAACAGAAGACAACTTTTTTTCTTCGCGTAAGCGTGTAGCATTACAGCCTTTTGACCTTACCCTTTCAATTCAGGATGCGGCAAAAGGCAAGACCGGCTTCAGTATAAAAAGGGCACTGGCATATTGCTTCCCGCACGAGCCTAAAGGAAGGGAAGCTTTTTTTAACATTATGAAAATCTCGGGCGCTATAATCTTTTTTCTAATTGTCTCTTTTTTTGTCTACCTGTTGTTATCAGGAAGAAAGACGCGAAACAGGCAGGAGTAATGAATTCTTTTTATACAAACACCGGACCCCGGCAGGGCGTGGCTTCATGGATGCTTTCGACTGATCACAAGAAGATCGGCGTCATGTACCTGGCGGCGTTGCTTTCGTTCTTTTCAATCGGTACGTTAATAGGCGTGCTTATGCGGCTTAATCTCATATCTCCCGGCACATTCATGGGGGCCGAAACCTACAACAGATTGTTCACCATGCACGGTATCATACAGATTTTCCTTTTCATTATACCAGGCATTCCCGTATCCTTCGGCAATTTTTTCCTTCCCCTCCTGATAGGCGCCCGTGATGTGGCCTTCCCGCGTATAAACCGCCTGTCATGGTGGCTTTACCTTGCCGGAGCAGGCCTTATGCTGTCATCGCTTTTTTTCGGTGGCGGGGCGCTCGATACGGGGTGGACGTTTTACGCGCCTTACAGCATCAAAACCAGGACCAACGTATCGATGGCGGTATTTGCAGTCTTTATCCTCGGGTTCTCCTCCATACTGACCGGAATCAATTTCGTGACGACTATCCACCGGCTCAGGGCGCCCGGTATGAAGTGGCACCGGATGCCCCTTTTTGTCTGGACGCTTTATGCCACCGGTTGGGTCCAGATTTTAGCCACTCCGGTGATAGCCATTTCACTCCTGCTGATTATCCTCGAGAGATTTTTCGGGCTCGGTTTTTTCGATCCTTCAAAGGGAGGAGACCCCGTGCTCTTCGAACACATGTTCTGGATATACTCCCACCCTGCCGTGTATATCATGTTGCTGCCGGCTATGGGAGTTATCTCCGAAGTAATCCCGGTGTTTGCGAGAAAGACTATTTTCGGCTATAAGGCGGTCGTATATTCGGCACTCGCGATCGCCAGTGTAGGCTACCTTGTATGGGGACATCATATGTTTACGAGCGGCATGAGTGATACCTCAAGGGTGGTCTTTTCATTTATTACGTTTATTGTTGCGGTGCCGAGCGGGATAAAAGTGCTGAACTGGGTGGCGACTTTGTATAAGGGTTCGATTAAGCTTGATACGCCGATGCTCTTTGCGCTTACCTTTATTTTCCTGTTTTCGATAGGAGGTCTTACCGGCCTCGTAATCGGCGCACTTGCGACAAACCTGCACTTGCACGGCACTTATTTTATTGTGGGCCATTTCCACTATGTCATGTTCGGCGGAATGGGGATGTCGTTTCTGGCCGCACTCCATTACTGGTTCCCCAAGATGTTCGGAAGGATGTACAGCGAACGGCAGGCTAAAATCGGCTGGCTGGTCCTTTTCATCGGATTCAACCTGCTCTATTTCAGCATGTTTGTCCTCGGCTTCAACGGGATGCCCCGCAGGTATTTCGATTACCCCCCTCAATATTTTACAGGCCATCTGGTGTCAACCATAGGGTCGTGGGTGCTGGCGACCGGCCTCGCAATCATATTTAGTAATCTGATAGTCGCCCTCTTTAGAGGGCCTAAAGCCCCCGACAACCCCTGGGGAGGCAAGACGCTGGAATGGCAGGTGCCTTCTCCTCCTCCTCACGAGAACTTCGGGGATATACCGGTCATTACGCAGGGGCCGTATTCTTTTGAATAAGAGGGGCCGAAATGGAAACGATAAAGGACAATCCTGAAGAAGCCCGTACCGGTTACAAGGGCGCAAAACTCGGCATGTGGTTTTTTCTTCTTACGGAACTGCTTTTTTTCGGTGTGATGTTCATGCTCTATTCAGTAAACCGTTATAAGTATCCTCATGGGTTTCATGCCGCCGCACTTGGGGAAAATCTGTTGATCGGATCGGTCAATACAATAATTCTCATCACCAGCAGCTTCACAATGGCCCTTTCGATTACAGCCCTCAGAAAGGGAAACAAAATGCTTTCCTCGTGGCTGCAACTGGCAACAATAGTGATGGGATGTCTTTTTCTCATTAACAAATACTTTGAATGGAGCGCAAAGATACGCCTGGGTATCTATCCGAATTCGCCGGTGCTGGTGCAAAAGGAAAAAGGGGAGGTCCTTTTCTACAGCCTCTATTATGTCATGACCGGCATACACGGGTTCCATGTCCTTGTAGGGATCGGGGTCATCAGTACGATGCTTTTTTTTACTCTGAAGGGAAAGATCAACAGTGGGTCTTTCATCAAGCTCGAAAATACGGGACTTTACTGGCACTTTGTCGATATAGTCTGGATTTACCTGTTTCCGCTGTTTTATCTGGTTACTTAAAAAAGCACCTGTTTAGGTTAAGGCTAGGGTTGAGGATATTGTAATTATGTATAAAAGGATAAATATGGTTTTTTCGCTGTTTGTTTGCTTAACCTTTACCTCAACCTTGGCTTTTTGATATGGATAATGCGCGCACTCATATAACTGAGTACAAAACGTATGCGTTCATTTGGGCGGGCCTTCTGGTGTTGACCGCGCTTACCATCACGGTTGGGACCATGCATCTTTCGCACTTCAGCGTTCTGATATGTCTTGCCATTGCATCCTGCAAGGCGCTGCTGGTCCTTACGTATTTCATGCATCTCCGTTATGAGGGGGCTTTAATCAAAGGCGTTATTTTCATGGCAATCCTTACGTTGACGGTAATAATAGGGCTGACTTTTTTAGATGTCTGGTACCGGTAATGACATCGGCTATTTCAAATACGGCCGCAAAAGTTGACAGCGCCTTTCTGTTTATTGTCTGCAGTTCTGTGGTCCTTCTGGTCCTGGTCACTTTCTTTATGGTTTTTTTTGTAATCAGGTACAGCAGAAAAAGAAACCCTCACCCCGACCAGATCGAAGGTAACGTTTTCCTTGAGATCATCTGGACGGTTGTTCCGACAGTGCTGGTACTTGTCATGTTCTATGTGGGGTGGTCTGATTTTTCGTATATACGTAATGCGCCTGACGACGCCATGCCGGTCCAGGTGACCGGCATGATGTGGGCGTGGCAGTTTGAATACAAGAACGGCAAACAGAGTGATGTGCTGAAGGTCCCCCTCGGTAAACCTGTGAAACTGATTCTGACCTCGGCTGATGTGATCCACAGTCTTTACATCCCGGCTTTCAGAATAAAGGAGGATGCGGTGCCGGGACTGAAAACGCATCTCTGGTTTAAAGCAAATGAGCTTGGCTCATATGATATTTTTTGCACAGAATACTGCGGAACGGGTCATTCACATATGCGTTCAAAGGTGGTTGTCATGGCCGATAATGAATTCGATAAATGGTATGAAAGCGCTGAGGCCCCGGGAGAAAAGGACAAGGGTTTGAAGCTGATGCAAGTCAAGGGCTGCCTCGGCTGCCATACTACCGACGGCACGAAGAAAATAGGCCCGACATTTAAGGGGATATTCGGCCGGAAGGATACAGTCGTCACCGACGGCAAGGAGCATGTTATTATTGTTGATGACGCCTTTCTTAGAAAGGCTGTGCTTCAACCAGGAGCTGACCTGGTGAAAGGGTATCCCAAAATAATGCCGAAGCTGCCGGTAACGCCGGAAGAACTTGACTCAATTATCGCGGCGCTGAAGGAATTGAAGTGAGCACCACTTTGGCAAGGCTCTGTTCTTACGCAGAACTTTCCAAGATACGGATTGCTTTTTTTGCTGCGCTGTCTTCGTCTGCCTGCTTCGTGCTCGCATCCGGCGGCTTTACACTGCAGTGTGTACTGGTAACTGCGGGTGTTTTTTCCCTTGCTTCAGGTTCGTGTGCGTTGAACCATTATCAGGAAAGGGACACGGACAGGCTAATGCCGAGGACCCGGGGCCGGCCTATCCCCTCAGGCAGGATAAGACCCGGGCAGGCCTTAGTTTTTTCTTTTTTATTAATATGCTCGGGAAGCTCCGTACTCTTTGCATGCAGCGGCCTCGAAGCGTTGCTCTTAGGACTTTTTGCTGCACTCTGGTATAACGGAGTTTACGTAACCCTTAAAAAAATAAGCGCTTTTTCGGTAATTCCAGGCGCGTTGACCGGTGCGGCGCCTCCGGCTATAGGATGGGTAAGCGGCGGAGGAATGTTCTTTTCCCCTGCACTTGGTGCGCTTTGTCTCTGTTTTTTTATCTGGCAGGTCCCGCACTCCTGGTTGTTGTATCTTGAATACGGCGGTGAATATGAAGAAGCCGGTTTGCCGTCTCTGACATGCATATGGAGCAGGCGGCAGATCATAAGGGCTACTTTTGTCTGGACCCTCTGCACGACGGTAATCTGCCTCATAGCCTCTCTTTATATGACGGTCGGGGAGCCTGTTATTCGTATGGCGCTGCTGGTATCTGCTTTATGGCTGGCCGGCAGCGCCGTGATGCTTTTAAATGAGGAAATAAGCAGGAAGGCCCGGGCCTTCCTCTTTGGAAAACTGAATGCCTATCTTTTTTTCATTATGGCACTGCTCGTCTGCGGCAGACTGCTCGACTTCAAATGCAATTAAAGTAATAGTTCAAGGGAATTCCGGGGACACCATACTTAATTATTGTTTTCATGACTCACAATCAGTAATATAAAGCATGGCAAGAATTGCACGTGTAATAGCACCCGGTATTCCCCATCATGTTACACAGCGAGGTAAC
>Ga0074045_10004655_pt1 | contig 12108 bp, 7 predicted proteins | sample BogForMeECP23OM2_FD_94442 | JGI IMG/M metagenome (GOLD analysis project Ga0074045, IMG submission 94442) | Bog forest soil microbial communities from Calvert Island, British Columbia, Canada - Bog Forest MetaG ECP23OM2 | ecosystem: Environmental > Terrestrial > Soil > Wetlands ...
CCGATAGCGAAACGGCGAAGCCGGGTTATGTTTTCCGGGCCGTAGCCGGTACGGATACGACTGCGGTCCTCATCATAGTTCCAATCGAGAATGTAGTGGCAACTGTTCTCGATCGTCCAATGGCCGCGGTTGACCTGGAGAACGCGTTGCGGGTTGGCTTGTTCGGGGGTTCGGCTGGTGAGGCCATAGGCGATTTCTCGGGAAGTCGCGCCGGTCTTTTTGTCGGTGCAGTGCCGCTCCACCAGGAAAGCTTGTCCCACATGCGGAAAGTCAAGGTAGTGGTTGAGTTCGGTGGTGGTCCAGATCTTGCGGGTTTCGAGGCGTCCATGATCCGGCGGGGTATGCTCCACGAAATCCGGTTGGCCTCGCCGCTGGAAGAATAACTCCAGGTCTTGCAGAACTCCGGGCTGGTTGCCTTTGACGGTGAAATGGTAATGCGCCTGGCGTTCCCGCACCAGATAGTCGGCCAAGGCGCGCTGCGTCAGCAAGGCATCGGCACTGATCTCCTTGCCCGCAATATCGATGGCCTCCAGCAGGGGGATGACGGTTTTGATCTCGTTGGTGCGCTTGACCTCTGCACTCCCCTCTACCGGCAAGGTGCCAACTTTTTTTGGGTGTAGCAGATCTTGCTCTGATGACCAACGACGCTCATGACATGGGTTTGACGGCCTTGCTCATCGAGGGCGTTGCACAGGGTCTTGCCGTCGATGGCGAGACTCTCATCCTGGCCGGCGTAGACTTCGTTCCAGCGTCGTAAAGCGCAGTCCAGATCGGCGGGGGCGACGCGGATCAGGACATCACGGAGGATGTACTCGCTGGGCACGACGTAACCGCCCCCTTGGCGACGGCACCCGAAGCGCTCCCGGGACTTCTGCCCGAGGCTTTGGGCCCAATCGGAGATTGCCCGGTAGCCGCGCATGCCGCAGAGCACGGCTCCGGCCGCAATGGCCAGCACGGTGGACAAGCGATGTCGCCGTCCTTGGGCGCGGCGGGGATCGGGGATCTGGGAAAAGAAGGCGGGGAGGGATTGCATCTGCGCGGCGGTAAGCATCAGCTTGGATTCTCCTGGACAGTAAGGTGGAGTGAGCCGGGCCTGGCACAACAACCTCCGGGCATCGGCCCGCAAGGGTTGAACGAAGACCATCTTGGGGGATTGCGGGGTCGCGCTATACCCCCGGCGCGTGCGGCGAAAGCCGCGGGTGTTGCCCACATACACCCAGTTGGCCGCCCGATAAACCGTCCCCCGAAAGCGCTGCGGGTCGACAAAGGTTTCCAGCAACAGCACGCCATGACCGAAAGTTGCTTCCCAATCGCTGGCCAGACGCCGCTGGCAGAGCGACAGCACCCGGGACCCCAGGTTGGCAACGTGCCGATCCGGCAAAATGAGAAAGCGGCTGTTGTTGAGCACTAACTTCAAGCGGCTATAGCGCTGGCGAAAGTCCCAACCGATCCAGCCATCGCGCGCCGCGCACTTGAGGGCGGAGGCAGAAAAGCTCAGCAGGGCTACCCATTCCTCACCCCAGGTCGCGACATACCACTGGGTTTCGCTGATCTTCGGCAAAGCACCCAGGTAGTGATGCTGTTCCATCAGATCCTGGTAACGGGGTTCTTCCAGGCAACGAACCGGTCGAACAACCACCTCGCATAGATCCAACCGGGCACCTCCCCCTGCGAAGTAAAGCTCAGGCTTTCCACCTACGCCATCCGGGAGGATACAGCAACACGACGGAGTTGTCCAGAACAAGTTACAACTGTTTAAAGCTTATGCCACTTGAAGGCCGAAACAAATCCACCCTGGGCTTTGCTAGCGGGTCTATTGCGCTGCCGCCGATGCGGTCGTAAGCTGACCGTGCGATACAGCGGCAACCAGGGTGACATGCTGCGCCATGCATGTCATCGCGGTTGGCTCGACCAGGGGGAAGCGCGCTGCATCGCATTCGGTGGAAGGTTAGTGGACGAAGCGATCGGCCAAGAGGTGCTGCGCGTGGTGCAACCTGCGGCGGTGGAAGCGGCGACGTTGGCGAACGAAGAAGAAGCTCGCCAGCAAGACGACGTCTTACAAGCCTTACGAGGAGATCTGGAGGCCGCCCGCTATGCCGCCGGGCGCGCCCAGAAACAATACGATGCGACAGATCCGGAAAACCGTCTGGTGGCGAACGAACTGGAACATCGCTGGAACCAGGCCTTGCAGCGAGTGCAAGAGGTCGAGCTTCGGATCGAACAACATGTCCATCGTCAGGGGGAGGCTACTCCCGCACCCACACGCGAACAGTTTGAGGATTTGGCACTGCGCCGGGCAGGTGCACCTCCAATTCATTGATTCTGCGGACGGCTAAGATTTTGGCGAGGCACACCGGGCATTCCCGAGAAAACTCTGGATAATCCTCGATCACGACCAAAGTCGCACCGACATCGATTGCCACGTGACTGTGAGATCAGCGCGAGGGACATCCTGGGCGGCTTACATCATGAATATTGGTTGGAACAGGGCGCTGCGTGAGCCGTCGAAGGTTTGTGCGGACGACAGGTTTTGCTCTTGCTTACGTTCAAGCCCCCAAGGCTGCCCAGCCATCCGCGCAAACCGGTCAGCCAGCCGCACCCGCAAAACAGCAGAGCAATCTACAGGTGCAGCAGACGAGCACCGGTGACGGCAGCCCGGATGTTCAGGGCGTTCAGGGTGACGTGACCATCACCGTGGATCAGAGTAAGGGGAAAACCGAAGCGCAGAAGCCTCCTGCGAAGAAGCCCAACCAAGAAAGCAAGTAGATGCTGAGTTCCATGCTCATCCTGGCCGCGGTCATGGCTGCGCAAGAAGCGCCGTCGACCGTTGTGCAGAAGTCGAGCGGATGGTGCAGTCCGAATATTGCCAACGTAGGGGGCAACGTCACGGTGAATTGCATCGGTGTTGACCCACGCGCTCTCAAGCGACTCAATGCTGAACTGAGCCGAAAGAAGCTGGAGCTGGCAGACAAGATTCGCAAAGCCGATGAGTGGACCGCCAGGTACAAAGAGCTCGCGTCTCGCTGAAGTCATAGACCAGGGCTGGCGGCGAGATCCGATGAATCTCGGTCCCGTCCCTCAGCACGAATCTGACTCCACCGTCGGGGTTTCGATCGAACGCAAGCGGAGACTGTTCCACGTGACGGCAAAGGACAGCAACGGCATCACTCACTCGAGTTTTTCTCGGCCGAGTCAGACAATTTTTTCACCGTTCTCGATTTTTTCACCGTTTGCGATGTGAGAGTTGTTTCGCCAGGGGCTTGCGGCATCCCGATCGCCCGAATCGCTACCGGCGGGTCGCCAAGCATCGGTTCTCCGGCCGGAAGAGTGACGTCCAGATAGTTTGCAGCTCCGGTCTGCGGCTGAAATGCTGTGCTGCTGAGATAAACCGGTTGCGCCTGGTTGTTGACCACCTCAAAGAAAATGGGAACAGAGGTCGCATTTGCTGCTGGCGTGTAAGAAAGCTGGAACGAACCGTCCGCGGCGGTGTACGCAAACCCAATGTCTGCCTGGTAAGCGTTCTGTTCATCGACAAAGAAGACCGTGTAGGCAGCAGCGGCCTTCAAAGTCGAGTGGTAGACGTGGCCGTACACTGCCCAGCCCTTCGCCGGCGCCTGGGGAGCGGCGAGACTCACGCGGCGTTGCAGGACTGCGATGCGCGCCACCGTGGCCTGCGACACCGCGACCGCTGCTTTAGCTGCTTTCGCCTGCGCTGACGATGCGCCGTACTTAGCGCTGACGGTGGCTACGGTCCGAGTTAATTGAACCAGGCGCGCCTGATGTACCAGAGTGAGGCTCTGCACTCCCTGTGTGACATTGTCGTCCGCGTTACTGATAGCGGGGCTCACTTCGCTTATCAGGCGGGTGCTGGTCGACTGCGTGGTTTTGGTTTCGGTTGTGGCCGCGGTCATAACAATCCTCAATTCTCTCCTCTGGTTAAGCCTTCTTTAGACGCCGCGGACAAAGTGTCCTGTCAAAGATCACGTTTGGTGTCGTGATGGACACTGCCTGCGCGCCCAACGGGAAGAGGCAGAAGGTCGACGTGTTGTAGGTCGTGATATTCGAGATACCAAAGGTCAGACCGGAGACAAACACCGACCCGACACTTTCCTGGAAGCGGTTGGCGGTGACCTGCAGCGAGCCGCCGACCAGCAGCGCATCCAGCACGGCTGTCAGAGGGCCGTCCAGCCAGCACTGATTGTTCGCAAAGTGCAGATGATCGAACGTGAAGATCACGACCGAAGCAATGCCCTGAGCTCCGCTGGCCCGTGTTTCGAGCTGGCAGATATTATCTGCAAACAGCAGCGTCCCATTAGAAGATGCCGCCAGTGCCCCAGCACCAACCTGCAGGTCCTTCGAAGCGGAGCCGTTGTTGAACATCCCCTTAAAGGATGCAGGAGAGTCTACCTCGATCGCTGCGCCGTAATTCAATACGTAAACTGTGAGCGCGTGGCCGTAGAAGCGAGTCCCGAATTCTCCAGAGGAGGGCTCGTTGCCTTGACTAGGCACCTGCACCGTCCCGCCCGAGCTGAATTGGTTTGACACGATCGAGAAGGGGCCGAACCCAAACGCCTCCAATGCGAGCCCCAGCGGTACGCGCACGACATTATTTTCCACTCTTAGCGCCGGAAGCCCCGGTTGATAGAGGGGTTTATTTGTGGAACCCCCTTCCGCAAAGGAAGACTGCCAGGCCGAGGGATCAAGCGGAGGCGGCGTTACCAGCGTCACTTGAATTCCAGCTTGTGCTGCCTGTGAATTCGATTGCTGCTGGTTAGCGGCCGTCCAGTCCCGGGTTTCCAGTATCTGGTTGCGTCCGATTTCCAACTGCTCTCCGTTCAGCACGAATACGCCGCACACCCGCGCTCCCGGCTGATTGCCGAAGTCGGTGATAGTGTTATCTCGCAAAACGAGATTCTGTACATCCGGCAGGCAGACCGCGCCGTAGCCGAATGCGATCAACTTACCCCCTTCCACAGCCTCAAGCTGATTCTGCAGCGTGCCCGAGATCACATTCTCAGCGATCGTCAGATTCTGGATGGTGATGACTTCTGTGGTCTGCTCGAGATCGAAAAAGCCCACCGGTCCGATACCGCACAAACCCATGTTGCGGATCCGGTTTCGGGATATCAAGACGTACTGAAGTGTGCCGCCCGACACCAGCTGCGCCGATCCTTGCTTCGTCTCCACGGAGCTTGGCAGCTGTAACGTGAAGCTGGTTGCTGCGGGATCCGGAGGCTTAGGCAGTAGCCCTTGAGGAGGCTGCCCGACAGACGACCCTTTCTTGAGTGACAGAAGGAAGCTTCCCAGTGTTATTCCGTTTCGTAAGCCGCCCTCGATCTCGTTGTCTACCACAAAAACATCCGTTGAGCCGCCGCCGATCTGAATGCCTCCGTTTGCCAGCACTGAGGCGCCACCCGGGGTTTGTGTAAAGTTCGACTTTAGATCGCCCGCAACGCTGTTTGGCATCCAGGTCGTCGCATTCGAGGCATCCTCGAGGCCCACCCAGTTCTTCTCGAAATGCAGCTCATTTCCACTCAGATAAACAGCCGCCCACTGACTGCTGCTGTCTTTTAAGGCGATTCGATTGTTGCTGCACATGAGAAGGTCGACGTCGATTGCCATCAAGGCCGGCAAAGTTGAGGCGGTCAAGACGGTATCGGCAATCGTGATGTTCGATGGAAACCCCGTCGGCGACGAGTCACCCGGCGTTCCATCCAGCAAAATCCCGACTTCGTTGTCGGCGGCCTCAACGGCAAACGAACTGAGCTTCACGTTAGATGAGTTGATCACCGTGATGATCGCAGCGAGTCCGCTCTCGGGTTTTACGGCTGAAGCCGCTTTACTCGCACTGCCAGCCCCTCCTGTTTTCATGCTGGGCGAAGCTAGCCGAGTCTGACCGCCGCATCCACGAATCACGACATCCTTGAGGCCGACTATCGAGACATATTCGTAATATCGACCCGGGAGAATACACACCTCCCCTCCGGAGGCGGGCAGGAGGTTGATGGCCTGCTGAATGGAGGTGTATTCGCCAAAACTGTTGACACCGTCTCCCACGCTAAGGCTGCAGCAGCCGCAGTTGCCTCCTTCTGCAACCTGGAGTGGTGTCCGGCAGTCCGGATTCGTGGCAGGGCTGCTGAAGGTGACGGTGGACAGCTTCGTATAGTGGTGGTGTATTCCACGAGGCGGTGCCGCGTGAAGTTTTTCCACCGATCCGTCGGCGGTCCGCGCGGCAAGGTTCCAGAAGTCTGCAACATTGAAGTTCGCGCCCGCCGCCCCGAACTCAACCGTTATTCCGTTCTCCAGTACCAGGATGGTACCCGGACCGGGCACTGGAATCGCACCGCCGGTCGTGCTCAGGTCACACCACTGATTGCGGTGGACGTCGTTTATGATGCCCGACTGCTCCCAGCGCCGAATGCGCGTGTGACGATGGGGATAGGTCTTGAACTCGGCATCGACCGGGAATGTCGGCGGCTTGCCTGTGGCTGGCTGAGACACTGAGGTATTCACAGGCGGCGCTGTCAGCGTAATGCTCGGCGGTGAAACCGTAACGCTGTCGATCTGGTAGAGAACCCCCGGATTCCCCCAGAGCTCAGACCAGTCATCCAGCAACTCGATCCAATCACCGTTCTTAAAGCCAAGCACTTGATCGCGTCCGACGCTTGTTACCGCCAGCTGGCTTGCCGTTTGGTTCACGGAATTTTGCACACTGGTAATCGCGGTGACGCTGGTTTCTACAGAACCGTTCTCGCGCGACCACTTGAACGTCGCCGTCTTGGGATCGGGTTTGTCGTTTCCTTGCCCTCCCTGATGAATCTCGACCCTATAGAACTGGTTCTCCAGACCCGTATAACCCGAGCCGCTGGTGAGACAACACGGACCCGTACCTGAGCCCGGCACAACATCGGTCGTCAACACGCCGGTGGACTGTCCTGGATAAGGTATTTGCGAGTCCGGTGTGGCGCACGTCCATCCTCCGGTGTTGGCCATGTACTTCACTTGCCAGACGGTCTGCAACCGACCGGTGGTATCAACTCCCACCGCGATGTCGATCAGGTGAGGATCTTCTAAATAGGTGACCTCACGCGTCCAGACATCCAGGTAAAGAAGATACGCACCGTTGCCGGTTGGCACTATCGCGCCGGGAAGGTACGGCTGCTTGGTGAAGTCCAGCGGATTGGGGTTGGGATTCTTCGGATCGATCGGCTGTGGTGTACCTGACAGCTCGGCCAATGCCGTATCCCACAATGCTGTTTTGTGGGCGCCGTGGTTCTCGGCCAGGAGGCCATCGACATACATGCGGCCGCAACCAATCGTGACTGTATTCGGGCTTCCGGTAGCAGCCGTAATCAGGAATGCCGATGGAGTGATCGGCGGATATGCAGCGTGGCCGAAAATGTCGAGCGTACCGGCTTGAATTCGGCGCGCAACCTCTGCCAGCCACTCATTCCAATCGGCGTCCAGTTGAACACGCCCCTGCTCCATGACCACGCCGGAGAAGTTCTTCCACGGGTTGAAAGTGACACGGCTGTTATCGAAGCTCACGAGAAACTCCTATCCAAATCAGTTCTGGTAAATCAGCCCAAATTCCAGATTCACCGGCATATACTCCTGCAGCCGAATCAGAACGTCGCTCTCCCGCTGCGGCGCGAGGACGAAGCTGAATGCTCCCATCTCGGTCGTGCCTGAATATTGGGCTCCTGCTTCAGCGGAACTGCCGGCTGCGGCAGTCGGATTGCACGTAGGGCTGGAATTGACGCTGCCAGCATCGGCGCCACGGCGGATCGAGTCGTCGGTCGAAGGCAACAGTTTCATGTATCCAGGGTGCCCGTATCGAATCGAGAAGAAGTAAGGCTGCGGCAGCGCCAGCCCGCGCGAGACATTCTTGAAGTGGCGCGGAATCACCGCCTCATACGGGATAAAGCTGAAGCGAACGCATCCTTCCTGCTTGCGGTCGGCAACCAGCGCTGAGACCCACGGTTTCTTGTCGGCTTCAGCCAGCGCGCCCCAAATGATGCTGTTCGACACCAGACTCAGCAGAACTGAGTGGACTTTCCCAGCGACGGTGCACCCGTTCAGGGTGAGCGGTCCGCCACCGCTCTTACCGTCCAGCGCGGCATAGGCAACGTTGGTCGGACACGACACTCGAGTGGGAGGCGCGCCGGTCGCGAGGTCGGTGGCATCGATAATGCTGTCGGTCGCGGTAACGGATACGAATTCCGTGCAAAGAATGCTACCCACAATCGACCGACAGATGGTAACTCCAGTTCCTGGCGACTCAGCCACGAGGGCGGGAGCGCCCGGTTCATTTGGATTACCGTGCTCATCGAGTGACCATCCGGGAGTCAAAGTGCAATGCGCGAGGCTCAATTCTTTGAGAAGGTTCGCGCTGCCGTCAGCCTTCAATGCGGGAACGTGCACCAGCGACACCGGCGACGGACTCCCCGGCTTCATCCCACTGTTTGCTGCGATGACCAAGCCGTTGATGACCAGCGTGCTCGATTCACCTCCGGTAACCAACAACTCGTGCTCCAGCAGCAATGTCGGACGCGCGCCATCGGCAGCTCGTAGCTCCAGAGTTGTTTCCGCCGGCAAGTCAATTACGAGTTGGCCCAGACCCGAAAAATCTATCGTTCCGCTCTCCGATATCTCAACGGCCACCTTCCCGGTCAGCGGAAATAGCGTCTTCGCGTGGAGCACTGCCGCCTGAAGATCCGTAGCATCCGCAAGGCTACTTACAATCCACGCCGGATCGTCGACCAGGAAAGTATCTTCGCGGGCATACTCGCCGCCGCCCATGTCGGCATTGAAGCCGTAGTAGTAGGAAACTTTGGGAGGCTTGCGGGGATCCGTGAGTGGGTCGTCCGCGAAGGCGATCCGCCCCAACTCAGGATCGACAGCCGCGGCATAAAGTCCGCCACTGGTGGGGAGGTTGGCCCAGGAGCCGTCATCGCCGGACAAGTCGGCAACTTTGATCTGGTAAGGATTCAGCAATTTGCCACGGAGATAAATCGCGAGGCTGGCGCCTTCGCCGTAATACTGCGCGCCAACGCCCTTTTGCATGTCGTCGCATAGAACGCGCCGCTTCAATCGATCCGGCACATTGACCGGTTGGGCTGTCGCCGTGATCTGCTCGCCTTGTGAGACAGCCCTGTGAAACAGCGGCATGTCGGCCCCAAGCGAACCGAAGCGATAGCAGAACTGGCCGGCATGGGTAGAGTTCGTTGCCGCCGGCGTGGGGGTTCCCTCGGTGATGCTGTAGGCACCCAGCGACCACAGGAAGATCCCGATGTTCTGGATGTTGTATCGCCCGCGTCGAGGTTCGATCCGGTGCACATCCACCTTGTGAGCTGTTCGATCGAAGCCGGTGTCGATGTACAAGCCCGGCTGCCAGCAGCTAAGGTCCGGCGCATAGTAGTTGTGGCCTCGAATATGTTTCATGTACTGCGTGTCGGCCAGCACCTGGAACATCTCGACGGCATGAGCACCCCACCCCGTCGCATCGCGGGCAAGTTGTTCCATCACCAAAACAGTGCCTTTGCGACGTCGCAGCGAGATGGTTTCGCCCACCTCGGAGCGCGGGTTGTCGATGGCGGAGGAGATTCCCTTCACCGACTGATGGCCGATGAGATCGCCAATGTATGGAATCACCCAGGGCGCGCACGTCTCAATAAACTGGTCGTCGTAGAGCTGCTCGATGTCATACTCCACGGCCGCAATCTGCTCCTGCACCAGCATGAGCAACGACTGCAAAGGACCGCGCGAAGCCTTTGCCAGCAGTTCGTCCAGTTGCGCCTGCTGGTCGGCTGACAGCAGCGCCGACGAACTTTGCAGCAGCTGAAGCGCCGCCAGCGTTGTTTGTTCAGCAGGCGTGAGCAGCTTGAGCGATTGCGCAATGGCCGCATCGCGAATCCGATAAACCGCCGGAAGCAGATCAAAGAGCTGGAAACTCATTGCATCACCCCCAGCATGACGTTGATGGGATCGGGATCGAGCACTAGAATCTCCGTCGGATTGGGCAGACTGTTGTTACTCGCGGTTGGGATGTAGGGGCAGATTCGCTTGTGCGAGCCGCCCTTCGGCCGTGTCAAAGCACTAGTGAGTTGCTTCCCGAACCAAGTGTTGTAGGCGGATATCGAAAATCCTCCGCTGCCAATGTCACCCGCCGGACTGGTGGCAATAACACTGAGGTCGGTCACGTGAACCGCAACCACACCTGCCACCGACTGAATCAGCGCCTCGATTTCATCTGCCGATACGCCCTGGCCAAAGGTGCGATTCGCAAAGCTGTAGGTCTGTTGCAGCAATGTCATTACCGCTGCGTTTACGTCGGACTGCTGGTATTGCGGGTTGTAAGCGATGTTGGCGGTCAAGCCAAACGTCGTCTCCAGGAAGGACTGGGCATAAATTGCGACATTCTGATTGCCGTAAGTCTGCAGCGCTGTCACCAGGTTGGCGAGTGTGAGACTACCCGTGAGGTCTTCGCCTCCCGCCGAAGCGACGGTGAGAAACACTCCACGATACGCCCCGCTCGGAATCCAGATCGCCGACGCCTTCGAAATGCCGGCGAAGTTCGCCGCGAAGTTCTGGTAGTCCGTCATTGAGACCGCGCGCCCGAGTGTAAGGACCGAGAGCGGTGCGTTGGCACGAACACTTTCCGCGGCCTGCGGATCCTGGCCACCAGCGGCGGGAGACGGATTAGTGACACCGCTGACGCCCAATGGTCGATCCACCAGTGTGCCGATCGATCCCACGGGTACATTGCCCGCGAGTCCGATGCCGGTGCGATAGTCGGCTCGGATGTTGCTTTGGCCGGTCGGAACGAGTGCGCCTTCTACGCCGTCGCCGAACTGCACCTGCGCTCCCCCGCCCGCCAGGTTGAGCGTGGTGTAGACCTGTGCCGTCGGTGGCTGGTTGTAGAGGGTGGGCACTTGCGCCCACTCCGCACCATTCACGAACACATGAAGAGAACTTTGACTTCCCGACGGAGTGGCGGCTGGAGCGTATGTCAGCGGCGTCTGCTTCAACGTGAACTGCTGATTGGGGGTCGATCCCGAACCGCTGCCCAGCAACTCGGTGACAGGAGCACCCGCCGTTGCGGCCACAACGTTCGCGTTCACGGTTGTTACGGAGCGCGCATAGCAGTTCATCAGCGGCTTCTGCAGCACAATCCGGGTGTGGGTAATCGTTTGAATGATCGGATCGATAACCGGCTCAATCGACGCCACCAAGCCGGTCTCTTGCACAACGGGATCGTTCTTGCTGGGCTGCACTAGAGAGAAGTACTGCAGCTGAACATTCGTCATTGTCCCGGTGCGGCCGGACGAGTCAGCCACACTGAGGGTCACCGCTGCAGACGAAGTGCTCCAGTCAGGAATCGTCCCATTGTTTGTCAGATCCGGGGGCTGCAGCAATGTGTACACCTGGCCCTGTACCAGCAGAACCGGTGATGCCGGATCATCGTCAGGAACAAAATTCCAGACGGGAGGATTCTTAAGCGGGAAGTTGACAGAAATCTTCTGCGCGCTTCCGGTGATCGCTATGGCCGCTACTCCGGCCAGGTCGTTACGATTCACCTCAAGGTCAACGTTGATTCCATACAGCGGGTAGTCGAGTGGAACCTCGCTGGTTGGCAGCAGTTCGCTTTGCGCCAGCACCGAACAGCTCCGCGTCTGCTGATAATTCACCTGGAGACTGATGTTAGTGTCGGCAACGGTACGAGTGATCTTCGCGCTCACTCCGTAGTCCGAACGCGAGACGGTGTCAACCGAGTTGAGGTAATAAAGATGGACAGCCGTTTCGGAATTTCCCGAAGCAGCGATGAACGGCCGAACAATCGCGAGCCAACTGCCTGATGCAATCTTGGAATACGTCGCGTCGAGATCGATGACACTCTTCGCAGCCAGATCAATATTGCCGAAGCTCTGTTTCCCGAACTTCCACTCCGGGCGCGTAGCATTGCCGCTGACCAGTCCCGCATCTTGCAGGGCCTGCAAAGTTGTCTTCGCGTCCAACATCAGCGGGTTGATCGCTGTGTATCCAAACAGACTGGCCTTCTGCCGCAAGGCGTAGACCTGAGGATTGGTCTGCGCCACCTTTCCCTTC
>Ga0074045_10004656_pt1 | contig 12108 bp, 11 predicted proteins | sample BogForMeECP23OM2_FD_94442 | JGI IMG/M metagenome (GOLD analysis project Ga0074045, IMG submission 94442) | Bog forest soil microbial communities from Calvert Island, British Columbia, Canada - Bog Forest MetaG ECP23OM2 | ecosystem: Environmental > Terrestrial > Soil > Wetlands ...
GGCCTTGACCAGTGTGGACCGGAACGTCGACGCGGAGATGCCAAGTGAAGGCTTGAGTGAAGCGGATGCCGACCCTCCTCCGGTGGTCCATCGCACGACGCATGAAGTCACCTTCGTTTTCGACTTCGCGGCTGCCACCGGGAACGGGTTGAAAGCTGGAAATATCTGGGCCTCCGGAACTACGACAGTGTCCCGCGAGGATTTCCCCCAGATGGTGAGGACTGCAGTCAACACGTACTGGCCGCCATTGATTCAAGACGAAAACTGTGAAGCTCCTGTCGCAAGAGAAGTCCATGGCGGTTCCCGGTGCACGGGAACAGTCCTGGAAGCTCCCGCGCTTCCCGAAGCGCCTCGCGCAGCCAATAGCAAGGAATTCCATGGTTCGCAGAACTTCAATGCCATTGTCGGGGAACATCTCACGATTCTCGTTCATTTGCGTTTGATGCCGAAGGCCTCAGGAGAACAAGCAGCAGCCAGAAACTAAGACGTTCCTCCTGGGCGCCGAGGGGAAACCGTGAACACAACAATCGAGATCCACATTGCTTGTAAGTAAATGGAGCAGCTATGAAATTTCTCTTACCCTATGACAAGAAACGCATCACGATTGAAATTGACGACCGGAATTTTGCCGGGTCGCTGGTTTCAAAAGTGGAGTCCTACAAACCCGGCTTGTCCCAGCAGGAACTGGTAGAAGCCTCCCTGGATCACCCCATCGGTTCTCCCAAATTGGAGGAGCTAGCCAAGGGCAAGAAGAACATCGTCATCATCAGCTCGGACCACACGCGTCCGGTTCCTTCCAAAATCATTACACCCATCCTCCTGCGAAGGATTCGTGCGGTGCAACCGGACGCTAACATAAAGATTCTGGTGGCAACCGGTTTTCATCGCCCTTCGACCCGTGAGGAGCTGATCGACAAATATGGACAGGAGATTGTGGACAAGGAGCAAATTGTCATGCATGTCTCCACCGACGACTCAGCCATGATCAAAATCGGCACCCTTCCCTCCGGTGGCGAGTGCATTGTAAACCGTGTCGCAGTTGAAGCTGATCTACTGCTAGCACAGGGTTTTATTGAGCCACACTTGTTTGCCGGTTTTTCCGGGGGCAGAAAGTCGGTGCTGCCCGGAATTTCCTCTTATCACACGATCCTGGCCGACCATTCCAGCGAATTTATTAATTCTCCCAACACTCGGCCGGGCATTCTGCAGGACAACCCGATTCACAAAGACATGCTATATGCGGCACACACAGCGGGATTGAAGTTCATCGTCAATGTCGTTCTGAACGGCGACAAAGAAGTGATCGCTTCGTTCGCCGGCGGTTTAGAGGAAGCGCATAACAAAGGAACAGAGTTCCTCTCTTCGCTCGCACGGGTCAACAAGATCGATTGCGACATCACGGTCGTTACCAATGGTGGATATCCGCTGGATCAGAACATCTATCAGGCGGTTAAGGGCATGGTCTCCGCCGAAGCGACAAACAAAGAAGGTGGAGTGATCATTATGGTTGCAGGCCTGTCGGACGGCACTGGCGGCAAAGGCTTTTATAACAACCTCGCTCAGTGCAAAACGCCCAAGGAGTTCCTCGATCGTGTGGCCAAGGTTGACCGCGCTCATACAGTGCCCGACCAGTGGGAGTCTCAGGTGCTCGCGCGCATTCTCAATCGTCACCACGTGATTGTCGTGTCAGACCTGGTGAAGCCGGAGCTTGTAACTAACATGCACATGGAACTTGCCAAGACCTTTGACGAGGCGATGCAGCGAGCCTATGAACTTCGAGGCCGGGACGCAAAGGTTGCGGTTATTCCCGATGGGCTGGCGGTAATTGTTCGCTAAACATTGCGCACCCAACGGGTGAGAAAAAGAGGAGGCCAACGTGACAACAGAGATCGATGAATTCAAACCTGGAGAGAAAGTACCGGCATCCGGTATCTACGATGTGATCCACGACAGACTCGACGGGGACGAACACGCACATCCGCACCAAGTTACAGCGATCGCCGGCACAGTTTTCCCGCCATGTCGAGGCTGTAAAGGCTCAGTGAGATTTCGACTTCGTCAAGCCGCTGAACACCTCGATGCACACGATCATTTCAACTCCCGATTAGAAAGGCAGAAATAGCCGTGCAAGCAACTTCACTTTTGCGAGATAGAGTCGACGAAAATGCCAACCCGTTGGCGGCACTCACCGGCCGTTTTGAACTCATCATCGCTGATCCTGATCCTCTGGGTGTCTTTGGTTTTGCCTTTGCAACCCTCTTGGCAAATCTGAGTGTTCTCGGTGTTTACTCTTTCAACGCGATGTGGCTTAGCACTATGGTCTTCCTGGGTGGGTTGGCCGAGTTAGTCGCCGGCCTGCAGGACTACAAGCGCAACAACCTCTTCGGCGCAACTGTCTTCAGCTTCTTCGGTGTGGCTTGGATGGGCAACGGCATCATGGCCTGGTTGGTCAACCTCAAGATCGTTCCGCAGACTGATCCCGTCTCACAAGGCTGGTACCTCCTGCTTTGGACGGTGTTCGTTATCGCCATGGCCGGCGTCAGCCTAAGACTCAACAAGGTGCTGACGACCATCTTGGTTTTGGTCGCCTTGCTGGAACTGCTCGAAGCCATTGGCTCGTTTTCGGGCGTGACGTTGATTACCCAAGTTGGCGCGGCCTGCGGTGTCATGTCCGCAGTTCTGGGGCTCTACTCGGCGACGGCCGGCCTCTGGAACCCTACCTTCGGGCGTACCGTACTGCCCGTCGGCGAATGGAGCCGCTAGGGACCCGTCAGGACATCAATATGAATCTTCTAACTCACAAAGGTCTTCGAGTGCAGAGATCGGTATTCCGTTGGGCGCGAATCACGACTTTGCTGTTTTTTCTCGGCGTTGTTTCCGTCCCGGCTTTCAGCCTGGAAGAAGACGATTCCAAAGTATCTCCCAATCCATTCGCGAATCTGTGGAACCAGCAGACTCTGACCGGCGACTGGGGAGGTACCCGCAGCAGACTCGCCGAGAAGGGACTTAGTTTTGCCGGCTTCTGGCAAAACGACTATTTCGCGGATCCCAGCGTGGGCAATACCCGCGGCATCACCGGTGAGGGTAACTGGAGCCGCATTCGGGGCACATTGGACATTGATATGGGTAGGCTGGCTCACCTTAGCGGCCTGTCGTTACACATCACCAGCACGTTGAACCAAGGTTTGGACGTTGCAGGTGACAGCCGTTATATGGGTAGCCTGGTGGGCGACGGCAACGACTCTATCAACCATCAGCTTCGCTTGGATTCCTGGTGGGTCAAGCAAGAGCTGTTCGACGGCAAGCTGAGTTTGTACGCCGGCCAAATCTCCGGCTTTGATTTCTTTGGCTACATACCACAGGATTTCAGCCATTTCGTCACTCTCGGACCGTTCTACGCTCCGTTCGCGCTGTACAACAGCTACTCGAGCGCGGACCCAATGACTACGCCGGCGGCGATGATGCAGTTCACGCCCAATAAACATTTCTACTGCCGCACCATGATCCAATCCATCACCGAAGGCAATCCACGCGATCCACACGCCGTCCTGGGTTTCTATAACTGGTACAACAACGGAAGCGGAACCAGCATGCAAATGAAAGATGGTTCCGTGTGGCACAACGAAGTGGCATACCTGTATGGATCGGGCGAGGCACATTTTGGGGTCAGTTACAGCGGCGCAAGGGCATACACAAAATGGTCAGGGAACGCTTCAGACGGAACCTTGGTCACCGTACCGGGCTTTGCAAAAAACTCGAGTGCCGGCAACGAAAATTACTACTGGATATTGAAACAGGCGGTCTTTCGTCCAACGCCCGGTTCCAATCGGGGCGTGGTTCTCGGCGGTACTTACGTCTGGGGCCCCTCGGACAAAGGTGTTCTTCCCTTCAACCGGCAATTTATAACGACCGCGGAATTCAACGGCTTACTTCCGCATCGCCCCAAGGACTCGATCAACTTTTCTTTTGATTATGCAGGCATTCGCGGCCCCCTGAAAACCGCAACCTTCCAGTCAGAAAAAGTTTATGAGCTCAGCTATTCGTTCCAAGTGAACCGATGGTTGCAATGGCTGCCCGATTTACAAGTCCACCAGGATATCGCCGCGAATCCGAAAAACGGGACGGGGGTGGTGGTTGGCTTCAGGTCTTTAATCACGTTCTGAAAATGGGTAATCGCCTGCGTCTTTGCTGAATACATCGAGCCAATAACATGACCCTGAACCTTGACCAGAAAAGCGAAGCTCTACGAGCCCGACTAGCTGCCTTAGACACCGTGCTGGTTGCCTATTCGGGCGGAACAGACTCAGCGTTTCTCGCATGGGTTGCTTGCCAAGTCATGGGATCGCGGATGCTGGCTGTGCTCGCCGATTCTCCCAGCTTGCCGCGTCAGGAATTGAGGAGTGCTGTCAGTTTTACGCAGGAGAAGCAGATTCCATTCAAGATTGTCGCGACCGGCGAGATGACCAAGCCGGAGTACGTGCGGAATGACGCGGCGCGCTGTTTTCATTGCAAGGACGAACTTTTCCGCGTCATGGAAAAGGAACGCCGCGCTCTGGGTTTCGGGAACATTGCATATGGGATGAACGCGGACGATCGCGGTGACTTCCGCCCCGGACAGCGTGCAGCGCAACTGCATAACGTCGTCGCTCCATTGGCTGAGGTGGGGCTTGCGAAGAATGAGATTCGCCAACTAGCTCGCCGCGACGGATTGCAATTGTGGGACAAGCCTGCTTCGGCATGCCTGTCGTCGCGCATCGAATACGGGCGTCCCGTGACGCGCGAGGCGCTGAGCGCAGTCGAGGCCGGTGAGGATGCGTTGAGAAAACTTGGCTTCGAGCAAGCTCGCGTGCGCCATCACGGCGACATCGTTCGCATCGAGATCGCGCGTGAGGACCTTGGCCGCGCACTAACGCCTGAGATGGCGGGACGGTTTGTGCCGATTTTTAAGAGACTTGGATTCAAGTATGTGACCCTCGACTGCGAGGGATACAGGTCGGGTTCCATGAATCTTGTGCTGCCGGTTGAGCAGATCAGAAAGGCAAATTGACTTTCACTCGCCGACAGTCAAGTCGGCCTATGAGGCGGTGACAATAAATATGCGTATCGCTTATATCGAGTGCTTTTCAGGAATCAGTGGGGACATGACGGTTGGTGCGCTTCTTCACGCCGGAGTCAGTGAAGAGCTGTTACACCGAACAGTAGCTGCGCTGAACATCGGCGCTGAGTTGCGTATCCGGCGTGTCGATCGCAGCGGCATTTCTGCCACGAAGGTCGACGTGCTGGTAAACGGAAAGCTTGCCGATCGAGTCGATCATTCAGATCATCTCCATTCACATCACCACGATCATCACCACGAGCACCCGCATGCTCATGACCACAAACACAGCCATGATCATTCTCACTCCACCAGGCATGATCACGGCCACAGCCACGGGCCTGCGGACCACGGAAAAACACGTTCTCTCTCAACAATCAAAAACATCATCTGTCAGGCAGACATCCCTGCTCCCGCACGAGAAATGGCCATTCGAGCGTTCGAACTTCTGGGCGAAGCTGAGGCCGGGGTTCACAATGTGCCCATCGAGTCGATCCATTTTCACGAGGTCGGAGCCGTAGATACGATCGTCGACATCGTTTGCGCATCGGTCGGATGTCATGCGCTCGGGGTCGATCGCTTCATCTGCTCTCCACTCAATGTCGGAGGAGGCACTGTGAAGTGCGCTCATGGTGAGTTTCCGGTTCCGGCCCCCGCCACGCTTGTTCTGCTGAAGGGCGTACCGATTTATTCATCTGGAGTTCAGTCCGAACTGGTAACGCCCACGGGCGCCGCGTTACTGCGCGCACTGGATTGCTCGTTCTCTGCGTTTCCATCTATGAAAGTTGGATCCATTGGCTACGGTGCGGGCTCGCGCGAGCTTGACGGGCGCCCAAGCGTGGTGAGGATCTCGGTGGGTGAACTAAGTAACACCGCCGAAAACCCGAGCCATGCTGACCATCGGCCTGACTCCGCCGTGCTTGGCCAAACCCTGAGCACAACATTGCAGGTTGTCTGACATGGACCAGGCCGCACTACGAACGTTGCTTCAGGATCGAGGGGCAGTTCCACGTCCCGCGATATAGCAAGAACGGAGGGGCAGAGGAGATGGGAGGATTAGTCCCGTTCCTCCGATGCTCCACTGTTCAGAACCAGAACAATATAAAGAGAAAAGGTAGGGAGAAAAGCATGAGTTCAACTATGGAAATCTCGGTTATCAGTGTCAGTGTCCGTAAAGAAACGGACAGCCTGGGTCAAGTGGAAGTTCCGGGCGACAAGCTCTGGGGTGCGCAAACGCAGCGCTCGCTCGAACATTTCAGCATCGGCCATGATCTGATTCCGCGCGAGATGGTGTCTGCCTATGCCATTCTGAAGAAAGCCGCCGCCAATGCAAATTATGCGGGCAACCGGCTGGACGACGAGCGGCACAGACTCATCGTTCAAACTTGCGATGAGATTCTCGCAGGTAGCCACGCCGACATGTTTCCTCTGCATGTCTGGATGACCGGTAGCGGCACTCAGTTCAACATGAACGTCAATGAAGTGATTTCCAACCGCTGCTGCCAACTCGCGGAGACACCTCTAGGCAGCAAATCGCCAGTACACCCGAATGATCACGTCAACATGTCGCAGTCGTCCAATGATTCCTTTCCCACAGCGATGAACATTGCAGCCGCTGTGAACGTGAAGGAGCGACTGATACCCGCTGTCGAGGGGCTAAGGGATGCGATCGCAGCGAAGGCGGATGAATGGAAAGACATCGTAAAGATCGGCCGCACCCACATGCAGGACGCAACGCCTCTCACGCTTGGCGAGGAATGGTCGGGATACGCCGGGATGCTCAGCGACAATCTCGAACGCATCGAAGATGCGCTGAAAGGCATATATCGACTTGCCCTTGGCGGCACTGCAGTGGGCACCGGCATCAATGCCGCTCCAGGGTTTGGTGAGGCGGCTGCTGCCGAAATTGCGACGCTTACAAACCTTCCATTCGTTAGCGCTCCAAACAAGTTCACAGTTCAGGGAGCCCACGATGCTCTTGTCCAACTCTCGGGAGCGCTCCGCACCTTAGCTGTTTCGCTCTACAAGATTGCGAATGATGTCCGGCTGATGTCGTGTGGTCCGCGTGCTGGTTTTGCCGAGCTTGTGATCCCGGAAAATGAACCAGGTTCCTCAATTATGCCGGGGAAAGTGAATCCGACCCAGGCCGAGGCTCTGACCATGATTGCCGTTCAGGTCATGGCGAATGATGTGGCCGTTGGTTTTGGTGGCGCCGGCGGATATCTCGAGATGAACGTCTATAAGCCGCTCATCATCTTCAACATCGCCCACTCGATCACGATTTTGGCCGACGGGTGCACGAACTTCCGCAAATTCCTGGTCGAGGGTACGAAGCCGAACCTCAAGAAGATCAAGGAATACGTCGACCGCTCGTTGATGCTCGTGACAGCCCTCTCGCCGGTGATCGGATATGACAAGTCGTCAAAGATTGCCCACTACGCACTTGACAACGACCTGACGCTCAAGGAAGCCGCACTGAAGCTGGGATTCGTATCCGAAGACGAGTTCGATCGGGTCGTCGATCCGGCAAAGATGATCCGCCCCTATGTAGCAGGAACCAGCTGATTGAGCCACTGGTTCTGATCGAGCAACATAACAATCAACAATCATGAATATAAAGGACAAATATGACAATCAATAAACACGGAAGCGAATTGCTTCAAGACCCCTCACTCGACAAGTCAACTGCCTTCACGGAGGCGGAAAAGCAGTCCCTCGGACTCGTCGGCCTCGTACCCGATGTCACAGAATCGATCGAAACTCAGCTCTCCCGCGTTTCACTGCACCTTAAGCATAAGGCGACCGATCTGGATCGGTATATCTATCTGATGAATCTTCTCGAGATCAACGAGACGCTGTTCTACCACACATTGATGTCCGATCCCGCCCGCTTCCTCGAGATCGTCTACGACCCCACGATCGGCGAGGCTTGCCTGAAGTTCGACCATATTCTTCGCAAGCCTCGCGGAATGTATCTTTCAATCACCCGCAAGGGCCATGTTAAGGAAGTGCTTCGCAACTGGCCTGTTAAGGATGTGCGGTTCATCTGCGTGACCGACGCGGGGCGGATCCTCGGCCTTGGCGATCTGGGAGCCAACGGCATGGGCATTCCGATTGGAAAGCTGCAGCTCTACACGGCCGCGGCTGGCGTGCCGCCGCAGGGCCTGTTGCCTATGTATCTCGATGCAGGTACGAACAATGAACCTTACCTCCAGGATCCTCTGTACGTGGGACTGCGCAGGCATCGCCCACCAACAGAAGAGCTCTACGCTTTCGTGGACGAGTTTGTAGATGCGGTGCAGGATGTGTTTCCAAACTGCTGCATTCATTTTGAAGACTGGACCGGGGTCGACGCGATCGCCCTCCTTGCTCGCTATCGCAACAAGGTTTCCTGCTACAACGACGACATCCAAGGCACCGCCGGCGTCACCCTTGCGGGACTGATCAACGCACTCAAGATCAGTGGTGGCCAGCTCAAGGACCAGCGCATCCTCTTTCTAGGTGCAGGGTCTGCCGCTATCGGTCTCGCAGACTTGCTTGTCTCCGCGTTGGGCCAGCAAGGCATCGCGACCGAAAAAGCCCGGCAGCAGATCAGGATGTTCGACACCCAGGGACTGGTTGTTGCCGGGCGGCCGGGCTTACAGGCACATAAGCTGCCTTATGCTCATAAGTTGGCACCCAGCAAACCTTTTAATCATTCCGACCTTGCCAGCGAGCAACCAGAGATTGTCGCGGCCATAGAGGACTTCAAGCCGACAGTTCTCATCGGCGTCAGCACCGTGGGCAAACTGTTCTCGCGGGAAGTTGTGGAGGCTATGTCGCGCCACAACGCGCGGCCAATCATCTTTGCCCTTTCCAACCCGATCGATAAGCACGAGTGCTTACCTGAAGATGCCTATGCCTGGTCAAAGGGCAAGGTAGTTTACGCGGGCGGAGTGCAATTTCCCCCGGTTCACATCGGCGGTCAGACATTCTTGCCTTCTCAAGCCAACAATCTCTATATCTTTCCCGCTGTCGGGATGGCTATTTACGCTACAAACGCCAAACGAGTGACGGACGAAATGTTCATCGAAGCGGCACACGCCGTCGCCGATCAGGTAACTCCCGAGCAGTTGGAGCTCGGCATGCTGTTCCCACCGCAGTCGAACATTCTGGAAACCGAGATCCAGACGGCGGCCCGCGTGGCAAAGCTGGTCTTCGATTCTGGCCTCGCTCGCGTTCCACGTCCCACCGATATAGGTGCGTTCATTCGTGAGCAGGTCTACAAGCCGGAATACCCGACGCTGGCCAAAACCGCAAAGGTCGAAGCGATCAGAACCGCAAAGCCGTCTAAGAGCGCTTAGACGTCAACCCACATGCCGGGGCGTGGATTCCCTCCTCAGGTTGGGAGTGGGTTCACGCCCTCACATCCGGTGAACATATCTGCAGCCCGGGCACGAAGTCCGGAAGACCAGGAGCATCACAGTGGCAGCAATCAAGAAGCAAGACAGCGGGGGGAAGTCGACCGACGAATTATCCATAGGTCCAGCAGTTAGCCATGGAGCACTGCTGACGATCTGTTGTTTCTTCAGTTATTGGATAATCACACACGTACTGGCGGCCGCGAAAGTTGCGTCCCGAGATGATGAGTTTCTCGGTGGCATGTGGGCGGTCGTCGCAACGGTCTTCGTATTTCGGTCCAGATACGAAGAGAGTGCGGGTGCTCTACTAACCAGATTATCTGCCACGCTGTTCAGCTTCGCACTGTGTTTCTTCTACCTATTGATTTTTCCGTTTCGTCCCTTGGGGATGGCCGTGCTCCTCGGAATCGGGTCCGTCGTTCTGAGTCTGATCGGACGGTCCGAAGACATCATTACGGCAGGTATCACGACTACGGTCGTGATGGTAGTTGCGGGCATGAGTCCCGAGCACGCCTGGAAGGAACCTATCCTGCGCTTGATCGACACCGTCGTGGGAATTGTAGTCGGCATGGCAGGTGCATGGATCAGTGTCGAATTGACTACACGTGGAGAAAGCAAAGGCACAAACAAACTCGCATCGCCCTCGGAGTAAAGCATGAAATCTATAACCTGTAATCTCCCTGACTCCATCCATAAAGCTCTGCAGGAGCGGATGGAGTCCGACAAGGAAAGCTGCGACCACGTGGTGTCCATGGCTCTCTCGCAGTACCTCGGAAAGCCAATCCACACTTTGTTCCAAGTTTCCACCTCGGCGGCACTGGTCGAAGGTCTATATCAGGGGGCAATGCGATCAGGGCCGCAAAGCCGTCTAAGAGCGCCTAGACGTCAACCCACATGCCGGGGCGTGGATTCCGTCCTCAGGTCGGGAGTGGGTTCACGCCCTTACATCAGGTGAACACAAGGTGCAGCCCGGGCACGGGCCCGGAAGACCAGGAGCATCACAGTGGCAGCAATCAAGAAACAAAGCAGCGGTGAGAAGACGCCAGAAAAATTACCTATAGGCCCAGCGGGCTCGCGCGAGCTTGACGGGCGCGCCAAGGGTGGTGAGGATCTCCGTGGGTGAACTAAGTAACACGGCCGAAAACCCGAGCCATGCTGACCATCGGCCTGACTCCGCTGTGCTTGGCCAAACCCTGAGCACAACATTGCAGGTCGTCTGACATGGACCAGGCCGCACTACGAACGTTGCTTGAAGAGGTACGTGATTCTCATGTCTCACCTGAGCAGGCCATCCATCAACTGCGCCATCTTCCCTTCGAAGATCTTGGCTTCGCGAAAATCGACCATCACCGGCCCTTGCGCGTCGGTCTACCGGAGGTGATCTATTCGGCGGGCAAGACTCCCGAGCAAGTAGCTGAGATTTTCGCGCGAATGGCAAGTTGCAATAGCAACGTTCTCGCCACCCGGGCAAATCGCGAGAAATTCCAAGCCGTGCAGGCCCGTGTTTCAGAAGCTGAGTTCTATCCCAGTTCGGGCTGCATTGTGTTGCGCCGCAATCGTGAGAAACGAGGCCACGGCTTAGTTGCGGTCATCTCCGCCGGAACCAGCGATCTTCCTGTAGCCGAAGAGGCAGCCGTTACTGCCGATGTTATGGGCAATGATGTTGAGCAGATCTGCGATGTTGGAGTCGCGGGCCTGCATCGGCTGCTGTCGCAACGCGATCTCCTCAGTCGCGCTCGCGTCTTGATTGTTTGCGCCGGCATGGAAGGGGCACTTCCCAGCGTCGTAGCGGGACTTGTAGCCGCCCCCGTGATCTGCGTTCCAACCAGCGTTGGATACGGCACCTCCTTCGGAGGATTGGCTGCGCTGCTCGGAATGCTGAACTCCTGCTCGTCAAACACGGCAGTCGTGAACATCGACAATGGATTCGGCGCTGGCTATCTGGCTTCGATTATCAATCAGCTATGAACAGACTTTACTATTCCAACACAAGCGCGGTCTCGGCCGTCAGTCGCGCAAAACGGCGACAATAGCGTCATCGCTGAAGTCGGGACCTAACGTGCCAGCAAAAGTCAACTCGCGATGGCCGAATCCCCGGCTTCTGATCGCATTGCATTCTCCTAGCCCGCTTGGTGAAACCGGACTGCGCATCTGCCCTGCGGAGAAAAGGCGTGACAGTACCTCGTTTCAACTGATCAGTCCGTTCTCTGCAGTCCGGTTTGCAGACGAAATATTGCGAAATACGGGCATGTTTCGCGTATTTCGGGGTAAATCGAGGCGGGACTTCTCTGCAGCTAAGACTTGCTGGCGGAGCGCGCAGTCTGGCGCTAACTTTTCTCCGCGAGAATTCCCTGCTAACAGGGAAAATAACAGGGAATTTGCGAAATTTTGACCTCTAAAACCGCATTCTTTCCCTCTAAGTTGCACATTTGGCATCTTCCCAGTCGGTGGCTAGACTTTGTTGATTAACTGTGGTTAACTACATTATACCATCCACAGTTAATCTATCCGAAATCGCCAGTTGTGAGAATTGAAGGGAGTATTCTTTGAGAGGATGTGCCCTCCGCCTCGTTCTATTAGTCGTCGCCGTCGCAGTTCTCTCAGCGAAGGCAC
>Ga0074045_10004657_pt1 | contig 12107 bp, 14 predicted proteins | sample BogForMeECP23OM2_FD_94442 | JGI IMG/M metagenome (GOLD analysis project Ga0074045, IMG submission 94442) | Bog forest soil microbial communities from Calvert Island, British Columbia, Canada - Bog Forest MetaG ECP23OM2 | ecosystem: Environmental > Terrestrial > Soil > Wetlands ...
TAAGTTCGCGGCCTACAACGCCTCAAAGAGTGGGGCGTTGGGGTTCACGCAAACTTTGCGTGAGGAGTTGATTCCTAAGGGCATCCGCGTGATGGCACTCATGCCTGGGGCGACTGATACAGAAATCTGGGAACAGTTCTGGCCCGATGTCCCGCGGAAAAAGATGTTGGACCCGAAGAGCGTGGCGGAAGCGGTGCTGTATGCAGTGCTGCTGCCGCCAGAGGCGAACTTGTCAGAACTCTTGCTGGTGCCAATGGAAGGCGTACTCTAGCCAGCAAGTCCCCTAGAACCCGCCATAGTGATAACGGCGAGTGGGGGCCGGGAAGAGCTTGACCATCAGCATGCCCGCCAGGAAGCCTCCCACGTGGGCCCAGACGGCAACGCCGCCGGCGCTGCCACCATGCACCGCGATTGAGGTCGCGGCGCCCAGTAAGAACTGGCCTACGAAGAAGTAGCCGAGCACGATCCACGCGGGCAGCCACATGAACCACATGAAGAAAAACGGCACAATTGTTAATACCTTGGCCCGCGGGTAGAGCACGAAGTAGGCCCCCATGACCCCGGCGATGGCACCGCTGGCACCCACGGTCGGCACCGTGGAGTTCAGATTGAAAACCGTATGGACTGCCATGGCCGCTACGCCTGTCACCAGATAGAGCACCAGGTAGCGGAAGTGACCAAGATAGTCCTCTACGTTGTCGCCGAAAATCCACAAGGACAACATGTTGAAAATCAGGTGGGCCCAGGAGCCGTGCAGGAACATCGACGTGAAGACTGGCACAAAAGCAGCGGCTGGCGTCACGAAGCGGGTTCCCAACTGATAGACCAGGTCCCAGGGCACGTATCCCTGGTTGAGGAGGACGACCGGAAAACGTGCCGGCACGACGCCGAATTGCTGAAGGAACAGATCAAACTGCCGCGGGTTCCCGTGTCCAATCCATAACTCCATCAGGAACATCAAGGTGTTTACGAAGATCAAGAAATACGTAACGGAAGGGGTGCCGACTCGCGGGGCGTCGTCTTTCAGCGGGATCATAGGAGCGGCTTACGTGGACTAGCGTGGAAGGGAAGCGATTTCCCTGTTCAAATTCCGCACGACGCTGACAATTTGACCAATCAACGCCACAACGTACACGATACCAGAAGCATGTCTGTTAACGGTGTGATCGTGGTCGATAAGCCGGCGGGCTGGACTTCGCATGACGTTGTGGCCAAAATGCGCAATATCCTTGGTGAACGATCCATTGGACACCTCGGCACCCTCGATCCCATGGCTACGGGAGTCTTACCCTTGGTCATCGGAAAGATGACCCGCTTGTGCCAGTTTTATGAGGACTCCGAGAAGTCTTACGACGGGAGCATCCGGTTTGGATTTGCGACTGACACCTACGACGCTGACGGCGAGCAAGTTGACGCGCTTCAGGAAGTTAAAGTAACGCTTGAGGAAATCCGCGCCGCTGCCTCGAGGTTTGTGGGAAAGCTGCAACAGGTCCCGCCGCCGTTCTCGGCCAAGAAGATCAAGGGCGTCCAGGCCTACAAGCTAGCCCGCAAGAAACAGGAAGTCGAACTGCGGGCCGTCGAAGTGGAAGTCAAAGAGTTTACCGTGCTGGGCCTGAAGGGGGATCTGGCAGCGTTTCGCTCCCGCGTCGGTTCCGGTACTTACGTACGCAGCCTGGCGCACGAGATGGGTCAGGCCTTGGGCTGCGGGGCCCACTTGGCGGGCCTGCGCCGAACGGCAGTGGCTGAGTTTCGGCTGGAGGACGCGCAAACCCTCGATCAGGTGGCAGAAGCGGTGGCACAGAGCCGCCTCGTCGAGTTCATGGTGCATCCGCGCAGGGTGCTGCCGGAAATTCCGTGTGTCACAGCGGACGAGGACACCGTCGGCAAGATTCGCCATGGCCGTTCAGTGAACCTCGCGGATTTTTCCCGTTCCAAGTGGGTCAAGGTGTTTGTGGGGCAATCCGAGCTGATTTGCCTGGCTAGCCGGGTAGCCGGCAGCCTGTTTCATCCTAAAGTGGTGCTGCTCTAAGCTAACCAATTCCGAGTGTGACAATCGATCGCAGCCATCGTCCAACCCGCTGGCAACACCAGAAAGAAGGATGCTGAACATGCCTAACGTTCGTTCAACGAAATCAGTTGCCTCGATTTCAACGATCTGGGCTGAAGTCACCATCGTCGCGTCGTTGTTCCTGGCAAGCGCAATGGCGCAAGAGTTTGCGTGGCCGCCATCGACACCGGAGGGTGAGCCAAGCATCGACTATACCCGCAAGGTGCTCAGCTGCAGTGGCAGCGGCTGCAAGCTAACCGTAGTTCGTTCGCAGGAACAGCTTCTGCAGGCGCTATTCGACGCCCTGACGCCGCCGATTGAACCTGGACCAGCGACAGGGTCCAAGATCCATCCCGTCGCCAGCACTTCAAACTTGCAACAGCAGGACGAGGTTCTAGGACAAAGAAGCGAATCCGCTCAACAGATTCACTTAAGCTACGGGTTGCCTCTCATCCTGGGTGGGTGTTTCGGAGGAGAGTTGCCCTTGAGACTCGTCAATGAGTCCGCGGTGGTGACGATCCCGCCCGAAGCGGTGGAGCGAATGAAGGCGGTAGTAGCCAGGCTTCTAGAGCGCCAGCAGCTTCTAAATAGTAGGTCCAATCCCAAGGCGGCCGAGCCGAGTGCACAGCCACGTAATGTCCGATAACAGATATTATGTTAAGTCAGCTGAAACCCGCACCCCTGCGCGCGATTTCACGTCGTTACTGGACAAGGGGTTGGGCGTTACATGGTCGGTACGAGGAGTTGCTGCAGGTCAGCCTGGAAGCGCTGGAGCGCGTCCAGCCTAGCCGGAGTGGCGTCTAGAGTCTCAGCCTTAGCCTGGAAATACTGCCGCCCATCCCGCTGCACCAGGACTCCCATGACTTCTCCCATGCGCCAGCCCGGTGTGCCAATCATCTCCAGCCCGCCCGGAGCAACGCGGAGCAAAGCAATACAACCGTCCCGCATTACGCCGATACTATTCGGGTAGCGCTCGAAGGTTTGCAGCTCAAAGCCAGCAATATAAAGCTGTTGTAGCTCCTCGGCAGGATCCGCCATGGCTACATCTTGTAGCGTCCGAGGTCGTCTTCGCCCAGGTTCTCCAGATACTTGCGGAGTTCGTCAGTCGACACCCGGTCGCTAACCGTACTGGCCAGCTTGCTGTTCTTGAGGACTTCCTCCTCCACGAAGATCGGGCAATCCATGCGGAGCGCCAGAGCCAAGGCGTCGGACGGGCGGGAATCGATGCTGATCACTTCGCCTCCGCGGTCGAGCCAGATCACGGCGTAAAAGGTATCATCCCGCAGCTCGGTTACCACAACTCTGCGAACGGTCGTTTCCAGACCCATCAACAGGTTCTTCAGCAAATCGTGGGTCATGGGTCGAGGCGTACTGACCTTCTCGATCTCCAAGGCAATAGCGTTAGCCTCGTAAATCCCCACCCAGATGGGTAATACGGTTTCCGAGTCCGAATCTTTAAGGAGCACGATGGGCATGTTGGTGACAGGATCCATCATCAGCCCGCGAATTCTCATTTCAACTTCCATCGTGTCCCTCCTTGTTCTTGCCCTTTAATACTCTCTCGCGACGCACGGCGCAAGTGCCTTGTGTCGGCCGAGCCGGACTACCCAACGAGCTCGCCCAGCAGGCTGTTGGGAAAGGATTGAGTAACCAGCACCTGGACGTAGCTCCCAATACCTGGTTCAGCGCGGCCACCTAGCTCGAAGTTCAAGGTCTTGTTCTGCGAAGTGCGGCCGATGAACTGGCCACGGGCTGAGTTCTTCCCTTCCACCATGACCTCGAGGACCTGCCCGATGTGGCGGCGATAGCTGATGCGCTGGAGTTCCCGCTGGTGCTCCTGCAGGATTTGCAAACGTCGAGATTTCTCCGCGTCGGGAACCGAGTCCGGGTATTGCAGCGACGGCGTATTAGGGCGCGGCGAGTACTTGAAGGCGAAGACTCCGTCATACCCGACCTCAGTCAGCAGCGACAGCGTTTCGCGGAAGTCGTCTTCCGTTTCACCCGGAAAACCCGTGATGGTGTCGGTAGTGATGCTGATCTCGCGACGCGCGGACTTCATCCAGGAGATACGTTCGAGGTATTCCTCGCGCGTGTACTCGCGGTACATGGCCTGCAAAACGCGAGACGAACCGCTCTGCACCGGCAAATGCACGTGATCGCAGAGCGTGGGGATGGCGTCGATCGCGTCCACGATGTCTTTGGTGAAATCGCGAGGGTGCGAGGTCGTGAAACGCACGCGGCGCATGCCCGGAACTTCGCCGACTGCTGCCAGCAATTCGGCGAAGCTCTTTTTGTGAGACGGGTCGCTGTAGGAGTTCACGTTCTGACCTAGCAGTTGCACGTCGGTGAATCCGGCATCAGCCATGCGGCGAGCCTCGGCAAGGACGGAATCGGAGGTGCGGCTGCGCTCCTTACCGCGCGTATACGGCACGACGCAGTAGGCACAGAACTTATCGCAGCCCTCGATAATGGTGATGTAGCCGCGATGGGGATTACTGCGGGCCGTGAACTCGGTGTCGAAAGTCTGGTCGGTATGACGGTCGTCAAGGCCGGTTACGCGGTTCGCTCCCGCTTCGATCTGAACCAGCATCTCAGGCAAGTTGCGGTAGGAAGCAGAGCCAGCTACGAGTGAAACGTAGGGAGCGCGCTCGAAGATCTTTTCGCCTTCCTGCTGCGCCACGCAGCCGAGGACGGCGAAGCGCTTGCCTTCCTTATGAAGCTTCTTGAAATCGTTTAGGCGGTTGAAGACCTTCTGCTCGGCTTTGTCGCGGATGGAACAGGTGTTATAGACGATCAGATCCGCATCGATTTCGCGCTCGACCTGCTGGTAACCCTCGGAGATGAGCGTCCCCACGACTTTTTCGGAGTCGTGGAAGTTCATCTGGCAACCAAAGGTCTCGATGTAGAAGGTCTTTTGCGCGGTGCTCACGGCCATCCTCGTTGCTTCAAGTATATCGCGACGGGCGGAGGTCGCTATTCGCCATTCGCTTTTCGCTCTTTGCCAGAAGACCGGTTCAGACAGCTTCAAGCGAAAGGCGAAGAGCGAGTAGCGAAAAGCGATTCCTACTTCGCCAACTCGCGCTCGATGTCGGCGGCGATTTTCTCCGGAGTAGTGGTGGGAGCAAAGCGTTCGCCGACAGTTCCCTGTTTGTCCACCAGGAACTTGGTGAAGTTCCACTTGATGGCATCGCCGAGCAGGCCGCCTTTTTCGTCCTTCAGGAATTTGTAGAGTGGGTGGGCGTTATCTCCATTGACCTCGATCTTGGAGAACAGCGGAAAGTTGACTCCGTAATTCACCTCGCAGAACGATTTGATTTCGTCGTCGTTGCTGGGCTCCTGGTGTCCGAACTGGTCACAGGGGAAGCCGAGAATCTCGAGCCCACGTCCATGGTATTTGGCGTAGAGCTCCTGCAGGCCCTTGTATTGCGGGGTGAAGCCGCACTGGCTGGCCGTGTTGACGATGAGCAGAACTTTGCCTTCGTAACCGGCAAGGGATTGGTCGCTACCGTTATTGAGCTTGGCAGAGAAGTCGTAGATGGACATGATGCCTTTCGTGGTGCTGGGACTTGCGCCGTCGCGGAATTGTACCGTGATAGGCGAGCACTGCCTAACGCCCCTCCCCCCTCGTGATCTTGAAAACAAAGGATTTACAGCACGATTGTGTGCAAAGTCTTGCAAACAATAGAGTTATACGTACAGTCTTGGAAATATTAGGAGTTGCCGCCACCGCCCCGCGCAACTGCAGTCTGGATCCACGGGAATCCTCGTTGTCGAAGAGCCTCGGTCCCGCTAGCTAAAGAGCAAACGAAAACTCTGTAGAGCAGACAAGGCCCACAGTACGCTCCCCCGCCTGATCCTGAAAACAAAGGATTTACAGCACGACTGCGCACAAAGTCTTACAAACAATCTAGTTATACGTACAGTCTTGGAAGTATAGGAGTTGCCGCCGCCATCCGCGCAACCGCAGTCTGAACCTATGGGGATCCTAAGATGTTGTCAAAGAGCCGGATCGAGCTTCGCCCCGGTGAGGGTAGAGTGAGACTGCATGGGAGCCGACCGGAGAGTCACCAAAAAAATCGTAATGCGGGCGAAACGACAGTAACCAAATCTTCCTAATTTGGGAAAGCGATTCGGGTCAGGGGCACTCGCCCAGTCGGTGCTAAGCGGTGCCGTTCTTTACTAGTTTGAGGAATTCGGCGTGGACGCGGGTGTCGTCGGAAAGTTCCGGATGGAACGTTGCGGCCATGACGCTTCCCTTCCGAACCAGCACCGGATAGCCATCGCGTTCAGCCAGGACCTCCACGCCTTCGCCAACTTGCTGGATGCGCGGGGCACGGATGAAGACCATCTCTAACGGCTCGCTGCCTAGCTTGGTTTGCGCAGTGAGGATCGTCGAGTCGATCTGACGGCCGTAGGCGTTGCGCTCGACGGTCATGTCGAGCGCGCCGAGTCCGGTCTGGTCGGGGTTGGTGACGTTCTTGGCCAGAAGGATCGCACCGGCGCAAGTGCCGAAGGTGGGCTTGGTGTGGACGAAGTCCCTCAGGCGCTCAAGTACGTTCTTAGGCAGCAACTTCAGGAACGTCGTGGATTCGCCGCCGGGGATGACGAGTCCGTCAATGTGGTCGAAGTCCTCGGCTTTGCGGACAAGGATGACCGTCGCTCCGAGTTCTTCGAGGCGGCGGCGGTGGGCGTCGAAATCACCCTGCAAAGCTAGGACACCGATGGTCATGAGCAATTAGCAGCTAGCAATTAGCAATTGGCTAAGAGCTATGTGTATTTAGATTATCTCTGATAGGAGCGGGAATCTGCGAGGGTCGGCTAGGTCTCTGTCGCCGTTCAGCCTCTTGCCGGTAGAAGGCAATTATTCGCTCAGTTTTCAGCTTAGAATCAAATTTGGTTACGCTAGGGCTGTTTACGGCCCGCGCCGCAATTGCATCGAGTTGCGGTATTGTCGGGTTTTGAGTTCTATTTTCACGCGCGGAGTGCCATGTCGATCTCACTGCGATGGTTTATCCCTGGAATTCTCTTGTTGGGAGCGGCAACCGTTGGTTTAGGCCAAGTCCACAATGCTCCTAAGACGACGGTTGATACACCTGATGAAATGCAGTTGTTGCTAACTGAAACTGCCAAGAACTATCGCGAAGCCAAATCGTTTAACATCCAACGCCGCACTGACGCGAAAGGGCGCTCGGACATGAGTGAGTCCTGGAGTAAGTCGTTCTCAAGCGTGGCCGCTGCTCCAGGAAATCGTTACCGGCGGGAGGATAAGAGCGAAGATAGGTGGGAAATCCGCCAGTCTGATGGCACGAATGAATCGCAATGGTATCCGTGGCGTGGGCAGTACGCGGAAGAACCAGTTGATAAATCTCCCGATGCGGCGCCGAGTCCGGCAGACACTGGATGGGTAGGATGGTTGAAACAGATCGATAAGAAGCTCGCTGCTGGGAAGCTACAACCCGCCGAAACAATCGAAATTGACGGAAGAACGGTGAACTGCATGGTGGTCGTCGGCCTTCCTCCAGCCAAGGAATGGCCGGACCCGACCATGAAACAGCAGACCACGTATTGGATTGACCGCGACCGCAAGGTAGTAGTGCGCGAACAGTTCACAATCATCAGCACGGTTCCAGAACACAAGTTTGAATTTGCCAACACCACCACGTACACCACGGTTGAGCTGAATTCCACGCTGCCCGGCTCGTTATTCACCTTCACTCCACCAAACGGAGCGGAGCGTATTCCGCGGTTTGAGTCCGGCCCCGTCGCGCTGGTCGGGAGACCCGCTCCCCAACTCAAATTGAAGACGCTAGACGGCAAAGACTTTGACCTGACTTCGTTGTTGGGCCGGCCCGTACTCATCGATTTCTGGGCCACGTGGTGTGTGCCATGTAGGCAGTCGATGCCCGCAGTAGCCAAAATCTATGAAGAATTTCACTCCAAGGGACTCGAAGTCGTAGGAGTCAGCATAGGTGATAACCCCGAGGTCGTTACGCGGTTCGTCCGAAAAAACAACCTGTCTTGGACGCATCTTGAAGATCCTGACGTGGTCACGGAAGAACACTGGGGGCAGTCGGGAATTCCACGCCTAGTGCTGATAGGAAAAGATGGAAAGGTGCTTTTCGACAGCGACGGCTGGGACGAGAACGAAGAAAAAAAGCTGCGCTCCGCACTTCATTCGATTGACCCGAGCTTTGCCAGTCCCAAAAGCAGTAATAAGTAGGTTGGGCGAAGTTCACTTGCTATATTTATCGCCACTACCGAAGTCAATGTGAACGTGAGAGCGTCGCGCAGAGGGCACGAACTTGAAGACCCTCCTCGAAGGCCGGTGAATGAAAACAGGGCGCGAACCATGTCACGCCCTGTCTGATGGCTGAGAGCTGACAGCTCGCTTACCAGCCCCTGGTCTGGAGCAAATCCTTCTCTTCGATCGCCGACACTGCCAGGCCCTTCATCGCGCTTGGAACCTGCTGGCTGACTTCAGCGAGGACCTTGGCGTCCTGATAATGCGTGGTGGCGATGACAATGGCCTTGGCACGGGCTTCGGCTTCGGCGCGCTCGTCGGGATTCTTTAGCTTACCGGTCTTCTCGTCATATCCAACTTCGAGCGGCGTCACGCCACCCTTCATGAAGATGCCCGAGCCGACGAAGACCGCTTCTGCTCCGAGCTGCATCATGAGCGCGGCGTCAGCCGGAGTTGCGATACCACCGGCGGAGAAGTTCGGGACGGGCAACTTCCCTGCTTTGGCGACCATCTTGATCAGTTCATAGGGCGCCTGGTGGTTCTTGGCCGCGGCGAACAGTTCCTGCTCGTCCATCACGGTCAGCTGGCGCATTTCTTTCACGATCTGGCGCATGTGCTTTACCGCGTGAACCACGTCGCCGGTTCCGGCCTCGCCCTTGGTGCGGATCATGGCCGCGCCTTCGGCGATGCGGCGCAGGGCCTCGCCTAAGTTGCGCGCGCCACAGACAAACGGCGTCTTGAAGGCGTGCTTGTCGACGTGGTGCTCTTCGTCGGCGGGAGTGAGGACTTCGGACTCGTCGATGTAGTCCACGCCGATTTCCTGCAGGATCTGCGCTTCGGCGAAGTGGCCGATGCGGCACTTGGCCATAACCGGAATTGAGACGGTCGCCATGATCTGCTTAATGAGCTTGGGATTGGCCATGCGCGACACGCCGCCCTCGGCGCGGATGATGGCGGGCACGCGCTCCAAGGCCATGACCGCGCAGGCGCCGGCCTTTTCGGCGACTTCGGCCTGGGCGACGGACATGACGTCCATGATGACTCCACCCTTGAGCATTTCGGCGAGGCCGACTTTGAGACGCAGACTGGTGTTGCTACCGTTGTTTTCCGACATACTTCCCTTCTTCCCGGATCGCAGATGGAAAGCCCTCCGCGTGGATTGGGCGCGGTGTGCTGGTTGGGCTTCAGGCGATCACCACATCGTGGCTAACAGTTCATTTTACCTTGCTTAGAGGCCGGGCGTAAGCCTGCAGTCTGGCGGCTTGCGGGTTCGGCACACGCGCGAGGCAAAATAAACTCCATCGTGATGCGTCCCGCCGAATCTTTAGGGTGAAGACTGTCTGGAGGCGAGGCATGAAGAGCCGGATTGCGATGTGGGCAGCGATGGGCTTTCTCATAGCGGGTTGCTGGGGAATCTACGCCTCCGTGACTCCACCGGAGACTATGCTGGTCCAGCTGCGGGAGCCGCTGGTCCAAGCGGCCATGCATCTCACCTGTCCGATTTCCTACCTCGGACGCCACTACCCAATCCAGCTCTGGTCGGTATTGCTGATCAACGCCGCGACCTATGCCTTAGTGGGTCTCGTCCTCGAAACGTTTCGACATAGATCAAAGCTGCGCCCGGTGGCGTAGATTCGCGACAACTCCCCTGATCGTGAGGCCTCCAGTTCGTGGCCTGCGAATATTTGGCGATGGCTCCGCTCGCCTGATGGGTCACGTTGCGTCGCCCTGGCGCTCTTTCAGGAATTTGGCAAACATACGGTTGGGATCGATCTCGATGAACGTTCCCGTGCTGGTGGCCAGCACTTCGCCGTCGGGTATGCGAATCTCGGCGGCGCGAAAGTGTTCGCGGCCATTCACACCGACCTCCCAGCCTTCCGTGATCAGCGGCTTGTCGAGCGGAACGGGCCTGATGTAGTTGACCTGCATGGTCTGCGTTACCGCGATGATGCTGCGCAGCTTGTTGACCTTTCCCATCGCTTCATCGAGGATCGTGGCGATCACGCCGCCATGCGCGTGGGAAGGCGGCCCCTCGAAACGCTGCCCCAACTCGAAACTGCAGACAAACCGCTTGTGCTCCTCGTTGAGGTGAAACTCCAGATGCAGTCCGCTATCGTTTGCTGGACCGCAGCCGAAGCAGTTGTTGCCGTAAACGCGCTGTTGGACTTCGTGTCCGGGAACGGGCTTGTTGCGGGACATGCTACCAAGATGAACGAAGAGAGTGCGCGGGCGCAAGTACACGGCTGTATATCGATCTCGGGATGGGCACGATGGCCTCAGAAGAGACTCGGGTTGTGCGGGTCTCCGGAATCGATGGTGATCTGCAGGTCCTTCTTACGGCTGGCGTACCAGCACGGTTTTTCCCGGTATTGCGGAAACATGCTGTGCGGACATTCGAAGGTCTGTTGGCCTCCGTAGCTGTACTCAAACTTCCCGCTCTTGAGCTTTACGTAGTAATACACGTCGTAAGTCACGCTGCCGAAGGGATTACGGTTGGCGGCCATGCGATACCGCAACCACAGGAAATCGCCAGCGTAAACCGCCAGGACGACCAGCACGAATGCGATCAGGCCACGCCTCACTGCATTGCAGATTATCCTCGCACCACGCGAGGCGCAACTCGGGACGGAGCCGAAACAGCAGAAACGCCGCTGGGTTGAAAAGCCACGTCTTCAAGCGCATCATAAGTCACAAGTTTCAACGGCGTGGGGACATGGCTTTCCTGCATTCCAAGACCGGAGTTAAGCCCAAACGGCTTTCAAGCGGCGGCGGCGGCCGCGGTCCGACGGACGACTGGCCGCGAGGCGGAGGAGGTGGCGGCGGCCGGGGCGGCGACGAAAACCAACCCAGCTATCGCGAGCGGCTACGACGCTACCGCATGCTCATAGGGTTCGCCCTGACCTCGGTAGTGATGATCTTCGTGTCGTTTACCACCGCGTATGTGGTGCGCAAAGCGGGCGCGATTTGGGACCCTGCGCGCAACGAGTACGTCAGCGATTGGGTGCCGACGAGCCTTCCGGTTGCCATCCTGCTGGTGAACACGCTGGTTCTGCTCATTAGCAGCATGACGCTTGAGGTGGCCCGACGGCGCGCAGCGGAAGACGTAGTTCTCGGACCCATTGCCGACATTCCGGGAATTCGCGCCGGAGAGAACAGTTCCCTGCCCTGGGTGTGGGCCACGATTGGATTGGGATTGGCGTTTCTGGGAGGCCAGTATCTCGCCTGGCGGCATCTAAGCCTCAGCCACATCGACATCGAGACGAATGTCAGCAGCTCGTTCTTTTTTATCCTCACCGGGGTACACGCCGTACATCTCATGGGCGGAATTCTTGCCCTTCTTTATGCCGGGTTGACCACATGGATGCTGCGACCGCCGGAAACGCGGCGGATCGTCATCGACGTGACCGCGTGGTATTGGCACTTCATGGGAGTGCTTTGGATCTACGTGTTTGGGTTGCTGTATTTCGCGCGATAGCCGTTCCTTGTCGGTCCTGCAACGTCCGCCGTGCCAAGTTATAATCAGAAGTTTCAGCAGTTGGTTCCGACGCCGTCTGTGGGGACGGGATTCATTCTCGGAACGCCTGTTGGATCGGGGCTCATGTCAAACGAAGAAATCGTGGTTAAGGGCGCGCGCGTCCACAATTTGAAGAACATCGATGTGGAGATCCCTCACAACGCACTCACGGTTGTGACGGGGGTCTCCGGGTCGGGAAAGTCCTCGCTTGCATTCGACACGATCTATGCTGAGGGCCAGAGGCGCTACGTAGAGTCACTCTCGGCTTACGCCAGACAATTCCTGGAGCGGATCGAGAAGCCGGA
>Ga0074045_10004658_pt1 | contig 12107 bp, 7 predicted proteins | sample BogForMeECP23OM2_FD_94442 | JGI IMG/M metagenome (GOLD analysis project Ga0074045, IMG submission 94442) | Bog forest soil microbial communities from Calvert Island, British Columbia, Canada - Bog Forest MetaG ECP23OM2 | ecosystem: Environmental > Terrestrial > Soil > Wetlands ...
ACGGCGGAGGATGGCGCCGTCACGCGGCGTACGCTCGGGGCTTGTGACCATCGCGGGGCGGCCGGTCACGCCGTCGCATGGCTGGAACAACTCGCCGGGCAGCCCAGGCTTGAGCTCGACGCCACCGCCCATCGAGTCGTTCACGGCGGACCACATATCTTCGTTCCCACGCTGCTGGACGACGTGGCGCTGCGCGAGCTCGACGAGGCGACAGCGCTTGCACCGCTGCACAACCCGCCAGCTATCGCCACGATCCGTGCCGTCCGCGAGCGACTACCGGGAGTTCCCGCGATCGTGATCGCCGATACCGGGTTTCATCGCGAGCTGCCCGACTACGCGCGCACCTATGCGCTGCCCCGCGACCTCACCCGGCGCCATGGTATCCGCCGGTTCGGCTTTCACGGGCTCGGTCATGCCTGGATGACCGGGCGCTATGCGGAGTTGACCGGTTCCGATCCGGCGACGCTCAATTTGATCACGCTCCATCTGGGGGCGGGATGTTCGGCAACCGCGATACGCGGCGGCAAGTCGGTCGATACTTCGATGGGGCAAACACCGCTCGAAGGCCTGATGATGGCAACGCGCAGCGGCGATCTCGACCCCGCGATCGTGACCCTGCTGTGCGAACGCGAGGGGATCACGCCACAGGAGGTCGAGTCGATTCTCAATCATCGGTCAGGGTTGCTGGGGGTTTCCGCCATCTCCGGCGATATCCGCGACGTGCAGGGGGCGGCTGACGGGGGCGACGCCGATGCGACGCTTGCGCTCGAGATGTTTTGCTATCGTGTCCGCAAGTATATCGGGCAGTACCTCGCGGTGCCCGGTAAAACCGCGGCGATCATCTTTGGTGGCGGTATCGGCGAGCACGCCGACCGGATCCGGGCGCGCATTTGTGCCGGGTTGGAGCATCTCGGTATCGTTTGCGACGCGACGCGGAATCGCGCCGCGAACGGGCGCGAACAGAAATTCAGCGCGGACGAATCCCTGATTCAGCTTTATGTAATCCCGGTCGACGAAGAATTGTACATGGCCCGCGCCGCCGCCTCCCTACTCGCGCAAAAGCCATGACTAGCAGAAACTGCTACAATCAACGACGTTGCGGCACGCGAACCTTTTGCGCTCCCATTTGTGCTCCGAAGAATTAATCCAAAAGCAACGTGGCGCGGTTTGTGTGCCTCGAAAGCTTCAGCGATCCTTTCAGGCAGAGTGCGCCCGCAATTTCGCATACATGAGATAGAACCGAATTTCCAACGAGGTAAGGATGGCGGAGCTCGACTATAGTTCTATGCCGCAAGCTCCCGAGGGAATCGGCTACCTCGAGGAGTTGGCGTTCGACCTGCGCAACACGTGGGAGCACGGCACCGACGACATCTGGCGCCGGCTCGAACCCGAGCTGTGGGCGGCCACGCATAATCCGCGGGTCGTGATGCAGACCGTCGCGCGCACGCGCTTGCGCGAGGCTCTGGCCGAACCCGAATTTCTCGAGCGGCTCACGCGCGTCGTGGTCGAGCGGCGCCGGGAGGCGCAAGCGCCGACCTGGTTCAAGCGCACCTGGCCACAGGCGCCGCTCAGTTGCGTGGCCTATTTCAGCATGGAATTCGGGTTGAGCGAGGCGCTGCCGATCTACTCCGGTGGTCTCGGGAACGTCGCCGGTGATCAGCTCAAGGCCGCGCATGACCTGGGCGTGCCGGTGGTGGGCGTGGGCCTGCTCTATCAGCAGGGATATTTCCGCCAATATATCGATCCCGACGGTAATCAGACCGCGTTGTTTCCCTACAACGACCCCGGCCAACTGCCGATCGCGCCCGTACGCGATGCCGACGGCGAATGGATCCGGCTCAAGGTGCGGGTCGCCGGGCCGACGCTATGGTTGCGCGCCTGGGAGGCGCGGGTCGGTCGCGTGAAGCTCTATCTGCTCGACTGCAACGATCCGGCTAACGCGCCGGTCCATCGCGGCGTCACCAGCGAACTTTACGGCGGCGGGCAGGAACTGCGGCTGGCGCAGGAGCTGGTGCTCGGGCTGGGCGGATGGCGATTGCTCCGGGCTATGGGTCTTAAACCAGAGGTCTGCCATCTGAATGAGGGTCACGCGGCCTTTGCCGTACTCGAGCGCGCGCGCGCATTCATGGTCGAGAACCACCAGCCCTTCGACGTGGCGCTCGCGGCCACGCGCGCGGGCAATCTGTTCACCACCCATACCCCGGTTCCGGCCGGTTTCGATCGCTTCGATCCGACGCTGCTCGAGCGCTACCTGAAGCGCTACGCGGAGGACGTCCTCAAGATCGGATTCCGCGAGTTGCTGGCACTGGGCCGGCAGAATCCGCGCGATGACAGCGAACCCTTCAACATGGCTTATCTCGCTCTTCGCGGCAGCGGCGCGGTCAACGCGGTGAGCGCGCTGCATGGCCAAGTCAGCCGGCGCATTTTCGCGCCGCTCTTCAGCGGCTGGCCGCTCTCCGAGATTCCGATCACGCACGTGACTAACGGGGTTCATACACCAACGTGGGACTCAGCCGCGGCCGACCGGCTATGGACCGAGGCCTGCGGCGCCGAACGTTGGCGCGACACCATGGAGGGCGTGGGCGAGCGGGTGGCCGGGCTGCCCGCGGCCGAGCTGTGGGCGATGCGCGCCAGGAATCGCGAAGAGCTGGTCGCGCACATTCGCGAGCGGCTGGCCCAACAAGCCGGCGCCGAGTCGCCAGACGGAGCGGTCTACGACTCGTTCGACCCGAATATTCTGACGGTCATCAGGCCAGCTCCGCCGCAACTGCCTTCCGCCCTGGTCAACGACCTGTTCGACCCGAACATCCTGACCATCGGGTTCGCGCGCCGTTTCGCCCTCTACAAGCGGCCCAATCTGCTGCTGCACGATCCCGCTCGCCTCGCCCGGATCCTCACCGACCAGCGCCGCCCGGTGCAGCTTGTCGTGGCCGGCAAGGCTCATCCGGCGGACGAGCCCGGCAAGGCGCTGGTCAAGGCCTGGATTCAATTCGTCGCACGGCCCGACCTGCGCAATCGAGTGGTCTTTCTGAGCGATTACGACCTTCTGCTCGCGGAACACCTGGTCCGCGGTGTGGATCTCTGGATCAACACGCCACGCCGTCCGTGGGAGGCGTGCGGAACCAGCGGCATGAAGGTACTCGTCAACGGCGGATTGAATCTCTCCGAACTCGACGGATGGTGGGCCGAAGCCTATGCGCCGGAGGTCGGCTGGGCGATCGGCGACGGCCGGGAGCATGAGGATGATCCGGGGTGGGACGCGGTCGAGGCGGAGCAACTCTACACGCTGCTCGAGCGCGAAATAGTGCCGGGCTTTTACGATCGCGACGACGCCGGCATTCCCCAGGCCTGGGTTGAAAAGGTGCGTCAGAGCATGGCGCGCCTGACGCCGCGCTTTTCGGCCAACCGCGCGGTGCGCGAGTACGTCGAGCAGTACTACCTCCCCGCCGCGCAGGCCTATCGCAAGCGCGCTGAAAATCGCGGCGCCCTCGCTGATCAATTGGTCCACTGGCGGCGACATATCGAGACCCATTGGCAGGGCGTCTACTTCGGCAAAAGCGAGTTCAAGGATTCCGACGACGGCCACTTTTTTCAGGTGCAGATCTACCTGAATGATCTCGCCAGCGATTCAGTCGAAGTCGAATTGTTTGCCGACGAGCTCGACGGCCAGCTCCCGGAGCGCTACCGCATGACACGCGGCGAGCAGCTGATCGGAGCGAACGCATGGAACTTCACCGCCCGAGTGCAATCGCGACGCCCTGCCGCGCACTTCACCCCGCGGGTTATCACGCACCATCCCGACCTCGCCGTGCCGCTCGAATCATCCGCGATTCGATGGCAACGTTAGGGGGCTGTGTCCAGCCAATCGAGACAGTGACGCCGCGGAGGCGCACAAGCCGCACTGCCCATGCGTAATCCGTGATCGGCAGTTAGCTTCGCCCTGCGCCGCACGTGACAGTGTAAAGGTTCGTTAACTGCTCGGACGCTTCTCGCCGGCCGCGGAGAAGTAACGGAGAAAATATGAACGAGAGCAAAACGGGAACGCCCTTGGATGCCGATGAACTTCACCTGATCGACGCTTACTGGCGCGCCTGCAATTATCTCTCGGTCGGGATGCTTTATCTCCAGGACAATCCGCTCCTGCGCGAGCCCCTCAGGCCAGGACAGTTGAAGCAGCGGCTCCTTGGTCATTGGGGCTCCGATCCCGGCCAGAGCCTGGTGTGGGTCCATCTCAACCAGCTCATCAAGAAATACGACCTCAACGTGCTGTACGTCTCCGGTCCGGGACACGGCGCCCCGGCGGTGCTGTCGAATGCCTATCTCGAAGGCACCTACTCGGAGGTCTATCCCGACCGCAATCAGGACCTTGAGGGTCTGCGGCACTTCTTCAAGCTTTTCTCCTTCCCCGGCGGAATCGGCAGCCACTGCACGCCCGAGACACCGGGGTCGATCCATGAGGGCGGCGAGCTCGGTTACAGCCTCTCGCATGCTTTCGGTGCGGCGTTCGATAATCCCGACCTGCTCGTGGTCCCGGTAATCGGCGACGGTGAGGCGGAGACCGGGCCGCTGGCGACTTCCTGGCACTCGAACAAATTTCTCAACCCGATTCGCGACGGCGCGGTGTTGCCGATTCTGCATCTGAACGGCTACAAGATCGCTAATCCCACCATTCTCGCACGCATACCGGCGGAGGAGCTGCATAGCCTGTTCGTTGGTTACGGTTACGAACCATATTTCGTTGAAGGGCACGAACCCGCGCACGTGCATCAACAAATGGCCGCGACCCTCGAACTTTGCGTCACGCGGATTCGTGCGATCCAGGAACAGGCGCGCAGCCGGAATCTGACGAACCGTCCGCACTGGCCCATGATCATTCTGCGGACCCCCAAAGGATGGACGGCGCCCAAGGAGCTGGACGGGCACCGCGTCGAAGGTTCGTGGCGGGCGCATCAGATTCCCATCGCGGACCCCGCGACCAATCCTCGGCATCTCGAACTGCTCGAGACCTGGATGCGGAGTTATCGGCCGGAGGAGCTTTTCACCCGCGAAGGCCGCCTCGTCCCCGCGTTGCGGGAACTGCCGCCGCGCGGTAACGCGCGGATGAGTGCGAATCCGCACGCAAACGGCGGGATGCTGCGCGTGCCGCTGCGGCTACCCGATTTCGGCCGTTACGCGCGCACCGTTGACCATCCCGGCCAGTCGGCGGAATCCAACACGGGTGTGCTCGGCGAGTTTCTGCGCGATGTCATGCGGCTCAATATGCACAATTTCCGCGTCTTCGGCCCCGACGAAACCGCTTCCAATCGGCTGCAAGCGATCTATGAAGCCAGCAAGAAGACCTGGCTCGCCGAGCTGCGGCCCGAGGACGCCGACGGCGGCGAACTCGCGCCGGAGGGGCGTGTGATGGAGATGCTGAGCGAACACACCCTCGAAGGATGGATGGAAGGATATCTGCTCACCGGGCGCCACGCGGTCTTTTCCACCTACGAGGCCTTCGCCCACATCATCGATTCGATGGTCGGCCAGCACGCGAAGTGGCTGGAGAAATGCCGGAGCGAAGTTGCCTGGCGCGCACCGGTCGCCGCCCTCAATATCCTGATCAGCTCCACCGTCTGGCGGCAAGATCATAACGGCTTTACCCATCAGGATCCGGGCTTTATCGACGTGGTCACCAACAAGAGTGCGCAGGTGACCAGGATCTATCTGCCGCCCGACGCGAACTGCCTGCTGTCGGTCATGGATCACTGTCTGCGCAGCACCGACTACATCAACGTGATCGTGGCCGACAAGCAGCCTCATCCGCAATTCCTCCCGATGGATGCGGCGGTTAACCATTGCAGCAAGGGCATCGGGCTCTGGGAATGGGCCTCCAATGATCAGGGCTGCGAGCCCGACGTAGTGATGGCGAGCGCGGGCGATGTCGCCACGATTGAGGCGCTGGCCGCGACGGCGATCTTGCGCGAGCGCCTGCCCGACCTGAAAATCCGTTTCGTCAACGTGGTCGACCTGTTCAAGTTGCAGCCCTCCGGCGAGCATCCGCACGGCCTTTCCGATCGCGACTTCGACAGCCTCTTCACCACCCGCCAGCCCGTCATCCTCAACTTCCACGGCTACCCGTGGCTGATTCACAAGCTCGCCTATCGGCGCGCCAATCATACAAATTTTCATGTCCGCGGCTACAAAGAGTTCGGCAGTATCAATACGCCGCTGCAACTGGCGATTGGCAATCAGACCGACCGCTTCAACCTCGCGATCGACGCGATTGATCGCGTGCCGCGCGTGCGCGACACGGCCGCTCATGTCAAGAATTGGTTACAGGACCAGATTCACGAAAACCTGCGCTACGCGATGCACAATGGCGTCGACAAAATCGAGATCACTGATTGGAAATGGCCGCTGTGATCCCGCGCGCGTGCGCCCGCTGCGCCTTGCTGCCGGACACTAGTGTCCCCGAGTCGGAAGTTTGATGACAATACCGTCCCTCTCGTGTCATCCTGAGCCGGCGAGCAGCGCGAGCCGTGTCGAAGGACCAGCGCGAAGCGATGCTTGCAAAAGCCTTGCGAGGCGGGAAGAAAACGCTGCGCGTAGGTCCTTCGACACGGCTCGCGCTGCTCGCCGGCTCAGGATGACATGAGCGCAAGAGGCCCGCACTTCTTGTGCGAACTTCGGATTCACCACACTAGCGGAGCGCGCTAACGCTCGAGCTCTTCGCGAATCGAGTACATCTTCTGGCGCGCCTCGTTGATATAGGCGTCGAGGTTCCGCCGGTGGTTGGCGAAGATCCCGGTCGGCGACCCGTCGAGCACGATCAGCGGTTTCATCGTTGCCGCCTTTTGCAGCGGATCGAGCGTCTCCTGCATCAGGGTCGTCAGCACAGGCTTGGTCTTTTGCGTCTGATTATATTCGCGAATCACGGCTTGCATCATGTAGTACATGACATGCGCGTAACCTTGCGCGTGATAGAAATAGTCGTCGTCGTCCCACGGATAGATCGGACTGCCGTCGGGCTTGCGCGTGCGATAGAGCATCGCATGCGCGTCACCCAGCATATCGGTCCACGACTGGAACAGCCGGATCAGCTCAACGTTGCGCTGATTGAGCGGACTCGAGGTCTGCGGATCGGCGTGCAGCCCGGCGACGTACATCCGCAAATGCTCGACGGCATCGCCATACTTGCCTTCGGCTGATGGCAGAATCCACTTCTCGGGATCGTTGCGAAAGTCGGTGTCGGCGATCAGCAGATTGGGATCATATTCATTCGAGGAAATCTTGGTGAGATGATCTTTGAAGACGCGCATCGTTTCGCGTAGCGCGGTGATAATCCCCAATTGGCGATTCGCATTGTTATCGGCCAGCACGTGCGGACCCCACAGAAAAAAATCGTTGGGCCGCCAGCCGAACCCGCTGTGCAACTCGTGATCCATCAGTTCGGCCATAGTGGTCGCGTAGATCTCGCCGGGGATAAAGGGCTTGTCGGGCGGGAAAGCCACGTCGACCTGATAGTCGAGACGGTCGTGGCTCTTCTGACCAAAGTGGAGTGCGAGCACTGTCGCGAACCAAATCGCGACCACAGCGCCGGCCATGATTCCGATTCTTTTCAACCGCATCCGTCAATTCTGTCCTGTGCCAAGGGGCTTAGCCAAGCGCCTTAGCAGGGTGTGGAGTCTTACTTTGTCTTGGCAGTTCTTCCTCCGAAACTCGGTTCTTACTTTCAAAGATTGTTGCTGCCTGACGGATTTGCCAGCTTCTGGTCAAAGCGAGGATCAAAAATGGCCCCTTCCAACCAAATCTCAGTGCTCGGTCCCCTAATCGTCGGCGTAGCGACCACCTTCTTCACTGTCATTGTTCATGGTCTCATTCTGGGAATGGTCGTCAGGGCAGTTCGCCGCGATCTCGGACGGGGCCGGATCGGCGGCCGTTTCTGGCGGGACTTGACGTTTGTAACGAAGACCACGCTGCTGGCGCTCGCCGGCCATCTCGTCGAGATGGGACTCTGGGCCTTGTCGTTCGTTCTTTGTTACGAGTTGTCAGACTTCGCTACCGCTTTTTATTATTCGGCGGCCAATTACACGACGCTCGGCGACGGCGCCATAGTGATATCGGCCCGATGGCGATTGTTGGGACCCCTTGAAGCAGCCGACGGAATGCTCATGTTCGGTGTCTCAACAGCCATGATTTTTGCTGTAATTCAACGACTGATCCAAACAAGACGCGGGGTGCCAGCAGGCGCAGCGTAAAACCTTGCGGATAAAGGGTGTTCGGTCGATCCGCCCAGTTGCAATCAGACCATCAAAATGGAAACCCCGGCTAAAGCCCCCTCGCCAAGCACTTTCAGGGACGGGACGGCTGGACGGCGCCTACGGCGAAGACGGTCGCGGCGCTGGCGGTGAGCAGGTCCGCCGTTGACTGGATCATCGTATAGCGCGCGTTGGCGAGATCGCGCTCGGCGGTCAGCAACTCGACAATCGTACTGAGACCCTGCCGGTAGGTATCGAGTAATGCGTCGTAAGACTCCTGCGACGCGCGCAGCAGCGCCCCGGCAAATTCGTACCTTTTGCGCGACGTCTGGAACTCGTAGTAGGCACGCCACACCTGGGCGATCGTGGCGAGCTCGAGCGACTGCAGGTTCGCGACACTGACCTGGTGCTGCGCGTCAGCTTCACGTAGCGCGTTGACCCGCTCGAAACCGGTAAAGATATCCCACTTGAGCGTGAGCAGCGCCGTATATTGCGGCATGTTGGCTTGAATCTGCGGCGCCGCATTGAAGATGTAGCCCCAGTTTTGTTCGCCGTAATTCCCAAGCAGATCGACCTGCGGCAGAAATTCCGCGTGCGCGCGATCAATGCCGGACTCGCTCGCGCGGACCGCCGCGATTCCCGCCGCGAGATCGGGGCGCGACGCAATCGCGGTCTGAATCAACTTGTCAATCTGCCCATCCAGCGTCGCCGGGATGGTTTGACGTTCGAGACCGGCCACGTCGATCACGACGTTAGCCGCGATCCCCAGGGCGAGCGCGAGGTTGGTCTGCGCCTCCTGCACAAAGAGCTCCGCGTTGGCGACGTCGTATTCGGCCTGCGCGACGCGTTGCCGCGAGAGCAGCAACTCGGGTTGCGTGGCCAGGCCAAGGTCGACGCGCCTGGCGACCGCGTCATCGTCGGTGCGGGCCAGTTCGAGATTCTGCTGGGCTGCGACCCGCGAAGCTTTGGCCGCGGCCAGCCCGTAGAAGAAGCGCTGCGTATCGAACACCACCTCCTGCATCTTGCGGTTAAAAGTGAAGTTCGCGACCGCCAGTTGAGCGAGCGCCTGCGCACTGTCGGCGCGGCGGCGGCCGAAATCCAGCAGCGTATAGGTGAGTTCGACCATCGGCGTTATCTGCGCCGTTTTGACCCGTCCGTTTTGGCCCGGGAGTTGAAAAAGCACGCGTGAATACTCGAAATCGGTTTCGGTCGAGACTTTTGGGTAGTACTTGGCCCGGGTTACCGCCCAGGCGGCCGCGCTTGCGCGAGCCTGCTCCCAGGCCGCGCGGGTCGCCGGGTTGTGGCTCAGCGCAAGGTCGATCAATTCCGCCAGGCTGTAAGGCGCATCATGATCGTCGCGTTGCGTCGGCGGCGCCAGCAGTTGCGCGCTGGTGGTCGCCGCCGCAGCGAAGGACGGCGCGTCGGGGGGTGGCGCCCATGGGCGGTCAACGGCCTTCGCCGCATACCGATCCGGATTCAATTCGGGCGTCTGCGTGATTTGCGCGCATCCGGCGAGAAGTGTCACGGCGACTACACCGAACGCACCGGCGCCGACTATCCGACGCGCAAGGCGGCTGCGGCAAGGCGGGAACGGGCCGCGAACGATGGAAAGGAAGTGCGTCATGCTTCGGCGGCTGCGTTCCATGATACTCCTTAACTAATCCGCGTGGTTCCTTACGTCTTACGTTGCGTCAATTGCCCGGCTTCGTCACAATTCTGGCCGGTTGACAATACAGTGAAGCAGCACCGATTGAGCAGATGGTTGGCGCTCGCGACCGTGGCGGCGGCTTGCCTGCTGACTTCCTGCGATCCCGTGATCAATATCGCGGGCGCCAATTTCCCGGCGTGGTTGCTCTGCGCGATCATAGGGGGCGCGGGCGTCGCGATCCTGCGCGCGACCCTGCTCGCCACGGGCCTCGACTTCTATCTCTGGTGGCGGCCCGGCTTTTATGCGAGTTCAGCGGCATTGATCGCTTGCCTGGCGTGGATCGCCTTCTTCAATCGAACCTGAGCGCGCATGTCCCCTGACGGATCGCCCCCAACGACTGACCGGCTACGGCGTGTGCTCGCCGGCCTTATCAGCGCCGCCGTATTTGTGGCGACGGTGGCCGCCCTCGCGTACGTTACGCGTCAATACTACGTCTATCCGCGCACCGATGACGCCTATGTGCGGGCCAACACCATCGGTGTCGCGCCGCATGTCAGCGGCCCGATCGTCGAGTTGCCGGTCGTCTACAATCAATACGGGCGCGCCGGCCAGCTGCTGTTCGTGGTCGATCCCCGGCCCTATCAGGCGGCTTATGATAATGCGGTCGCGAAGCTGCAACTGACGCAATTGCAGATTAAAGCGCTCGAAAATTCGATCAAATCGGCCCACGCGCAACAGGAACAACATGCGGCCGACGCCGCCTACGCAAAGCAATACCTGCAGCGTATCGAACCGCTCCTGCCCAAGCACTTCGTCACCGCGAATGACGTCTTCGACGCGCGCACGCGCTACGAGGCCGAAACCGCGAATGTCTCCAGCGCGAGCGCCGAGGTCAGCAAGGCCCAGAACGATCTCGGCCAGCTCGGCAATATCAACGCGCGACTCAAGGCCGCCGAAGCCGACGCCTATAACGCCAAGCTCAATCTGGATTATTGCCGCGTCACCGCTCCGTTCGACGGCTACGTAACGAATCTCAACATCTCGGTTGGCCAATACGCCAACGAGGGACGTGACGTGCTCAGCCTGGTCGACAACCGGGTCTGGTACGTGATCGCGAACTTCCGGGAAAATTTCCTCGCCCAAGTTCGTCCGGGGATGACGGCGGAAGTGTTTCTGCTCGCCTATCCCGGCCACCTTTTCCACGGCCACGTGCAGGGCGTTGGCTGGGCGCTCTACCAGCAGAATGGCGCGACCGTCGAAGGTCTGCCGGCGATCCAGCCGACCCTCAACTGGGTGCGGCTGTCGCAACGGTTTCCAGTGCGCATCATCCTTGACGGTGGTGAACAGCAATTCCCTTTTCGGATGGGCGCGACGGCAGTCGTGACCATCCAGGGCTTTCGATGAAGTCGCCGCTCCAAAAGCGACCGGCTGGCCACGCGCGTCCCGCCTGACCGCGATGGCTGCGACACCCTATCCGGCCGCCCGCCGCGCGCCGCGCTCACGCGGGCCGCTCGACGCTCTGCTGACGTTGCTGGGCGAGGAACTCGCGCTGCGCCCTCATCGCCTGCGCTCGGCGCTCCGCTCGGCGACGATCGGCGCCGTCGGCGCCGGTCTGATGGCCGCGGCGCACGTCGACACCCCGCTCGGTCCCTACCTGGTCTGGCTGCTGGCCGGGACTCCGACCGCGATGATGGCGTGGCGGACCGCGGTGTCCTTCACGGTGATCGAAGGTGCGGCCCTGGGCGTCGCGGTCGTGCTCGCCTGGGTGCTGTCGCAGAGCCCAGTCCTGATGCTCGCGGCGCTCGGCCTCTTCGCGGCGCTTTCGACGGACCTTATCGTGCGGTTCAAGCTCGGCTCTATCGGGCTTATAACCCAAGTGCTGGTCATCGACACGTTTTATGGGGTGATGTTCGCGCCGGGCCAGGTGGGATGGAACTCGGCGTACACCTTCGGCGGGATTGCGATCGCGTGCGGGATAATCGCGTTGACCGACAACTGGCTGTGGCCGGACCCGGCTGAGGCGATTTTGCTCGAAGCGCTGGCGGACGTGCTGCGACGAATCCGCGGGCGCCTGGTGGTGTCGACGAGTTGCTACCTGGCCGCCGACCCCGCCGGCGCCGCGCATCTCCGGTCTGATTTGCATGCGCTGACTCCGTACCTGGAGCTGCTCCAGCGCGCGCAGGCGGAAGGACTCTCGGCGCATCGGCGCGGGGTGCTGGGCG
>Ga0074045_10004659_pt1 | contig 12106 bp, 15 predicted proteins | sample BogForMeECP23OM2_FD_94442 | JGI IMG/M metagenome (GOLD analysis project Ga0074045, IMG submission 94442) | Bog forest soil microbial communities from Calvert Island, British Columbia, Canada - Bog Forest MetaG ECP23OM2 | ecosystem: Environmental > Terrestrial > Soil > Wetlands ...
AGGGTGATCTCAGCCGAGAGTTCCAAGAGGCATGAGGCTGAAAACAGGATTGAAATATGCCGAACACGTCCCACGCTCTCGCCCGCTATCCAAGCGGTGGACAATAACACCCGCCTTGCCGAGAGGGTAAAACGCTGGACTTTTGAAGGCGACGCACGGTATTCTTTAGTTTCTGATAACGTTATTGTTTGTCGTTGTTATAATATCGATATATCATCCATACGGAAGCACACTTTGAATCGTAAGGGCTCTTCAACCTTTGGTTGAATCGATTATCGATGCTTCTCAGTTCTATTGTATATGACCCTTATTGTATGATGTTATGATTATATCTTTATTATATGTTCTTATTATATTTTTATTATATGTTCTTATTAGTGGCAATGTCAACAGTGAATTGGTTCCATAACCATTTAAGGAAAAAAAACGATAGCTATAGCAGCTTTTGTCTGATAAAAGAATGTGCCGGGGGGTGACTTCGTTTTTCTGAGCGTCTTTGTAATACTCGTCACATTGCGCTTTGGTCCATCCGATACCGGCTTGCGCCGTAATTGCGGTCGTTGTCAGGCTGGCCGCTGCCGTCAGGATTAAAAGTAATTTTTTCAAACGAAGGTCTCCGCCGCGAGATTCACGACTAATCGCTGGAAGTCGCTTGTCTGTACCAGCTCAAATAAGCGGGGAATAATTGGTGGAATAAATCGGCAAAATCTTGCGTCAAGGTTTCCAACTGCGTAGCTTTCGCCATTATCACGTCCGGGGTGCCAACCTGTGATTCAAATTTCTTTTGAAATTTTTGCAACAGGAACGTGTCGTCCCCCAACTCGTAGAAGAGAGAGTGAGCCGAAAAATTTCTTTCTTTCGCTAAGACCTCCGCTCGGTCTAGCAAGACGTTTATGCGAATCTGATCCTCCGGCGATAACCTTTCAGCACAGCGTTCTTTCAAGAGCTTGATTCTTTCTGAAAACCGCTTTGTGTTTGCGATGTCTGGGTGGGCAAGGTCGGGATGATCGGGATTGACCAGAAAGCAAGTAGCAGATTTTAATCAGGTGCACGTTTCACCCTTATCCACCCCTAGCTTGAATTGAAAACAATGAGAACCGGTAACGGGCTTACAAAGACACCGGGTCATCTGTACCGAATGGCTTTGGGAGGTTACTGGTGGTTTTTTTTGGGTTGGCAAGAACTTGAAGGCAGGTGAGGGTCCATGTTTCTACCTGCATGAAAACGGAAACTTGCAGATTGTGGTTGTTGAAGGCCGTCAATAGTCGAAAAACTCGCAAGTCTTTTCCAACAGCTTCGAACATAGCTTCCGAGAAGCCTAAACATTCTCCTCGGCAGCAGCTCTGCGGTCTTCCCAAAGCTGCCTTATCTCTCTTCCTAATCCATCAAGGTCCGGGTAGATGACGGACTCAGTAATCCCGCAATCTCGCAACTCTTGTCTAATCCTGGGGCGTGCTTCTGCCGCAATCGTGATTGGCTTTATCGTAGACTCAGAGTCGCCGACTTCTTTCGAAAGCCAATTTGGCTCCATTCCAAAGACGATAAACCGGCTACGTTGGGCCGCTATGCGCCGTGTAATCAGCTCAAAATCCAAAACTAGCGGTGGACACGGCAGCTTTATTTCATTCCGGGTTTCCTCATCATCCGGCAAATAGACGTCCTCCCATAGGTGCTCTTTAAGCCCATACGAAAGGTGACTTGCAACGTACGTTTTCCAAGTATCCTCATGACGTCTCACCTCATCGAGTAGCCTGAGTTTTTCGCTCAAACGATGAGGTTCAAGAACGTAAACCAGGGCCGGGGATTTATCGTCTACCTTGTTTCGCACAGCAAAGTGCAGAGCCATCAGCCCGCCATCCGACCAATCGAGTAAACGTGTCGGTCCGTTGTGGTGCTGCATCAGAAAGTACGAGTCCCAATCCCAATCTTCTTCCGACGTCCTTTCACTAGAGCGCTCAACTGCATTACGCTGGAATTCCTCATACAGATCGTTTTCTATCGTAAGCAGCTTCCAGATTGGTTTAAGTGCGACGCCCTCGGCTGGTCGGTACAGCTCGGGACGAAGGATTGTAGGGCCATAATCTTTACTTTCTCCCCGAAACCAAAGTTCCTTGTGCCTGGGAAGGTTCCAGAATTCTCGACGACGGCGAACGCGTTCGGTGAATTGACCGAGGCTATTCACTGGCTCGTCTTCGCTCATGACCGAATCATGAACACTTCGCCGCTCCAAGGCAATGCTGGCGCGAAGGTGGAGATTTTAGGCTCTTAGCGGTCGCACCCTTAGCTGATTGTAACATTACAATCAGCGAAACCGGTTTCAGCACCAAGAACCACATCGCCGCCCGACTCCAGCGCGACCGACACGATACAAATTTCCGTTGTCGGAGATTGGGATCGCTCCCGAACTGACACTTCGCTACTGTTTCCGGCTGTTTGGGGTGATGTTGTGCTTAAGTTCGACCCAGTAGTAGGCAGACTGAAGTGCAAATGCGCAAAGGATAAAAAGCAACTTGATGGTTTCTGGCGACAGGTTAAAGAGCATCGCCGGTACCACTAGGATAAACAAGGAGGAGCCGCACGCCACAATCAGATTGGTAATGACCGAACCCGCAACGTCCGGGAAAACCCTGGCATCCGCAAAAGCTCTATGCTTCGCCAACTCGGTATCCTTAATGGATCTCATCGTGTTCCATTCAAAGTACGAGTGAACCATGATCGCATGGATTCCCCAGAAGCTGATCATCAGGCTCCAGGTTTTTATCGAGACAACAAAATAGAACGGCACGGTCAGAACCAGTCCCGCAACAATGCTGCCAGCAAAAGCGTTCATGGCTTCTGGAAGCGGTTCAACGGTCTTCATCGTCGCAAGAGTTGGTCGCGCATATCAATTTCGCCTCGGTAACCCTCTGCACACATCCGCAACCGTATCCGATGGGCTTACCCAGCGCCCCGGTTTGAAGTCGCCCGTCACGCGAACCACGCGCAGGTTCTTGTCGGAACCTTTGGCTCGCTCGGCATCTTGGCGGTTTTCAAAGGTTTCCACGACGAGGCCCACAAGCCCGTGGGTCGAGCCGTACGATGAAAACGTTTCCTGACCCGCTGGCGGTTTTGTCTGCGACGTATCGATCACTGCAAAATGTTGTGGCGGCTCAGGCTTGCGTTTGATGTTGGTCTGGCGTTCCCACATAGTTTAAATCTCCATTAGTTTTCGTCGCCGGGCAAACGGTGGTAGATTCTGTTATGCCCCCCCAGGACACCGATCCGGTTTCAGAACCACCGCAGTTGACCATCGATCAAAAAGCGATGGCGGCAGCCAAGCCCTACGCAGAGCAGAGAAAACTCAACCCTAGAGCGAAGATATCCATCATTGATGTGGCTCGGGGTGCAGGTGTCGACCAAGGTTATTTAGGGTTGGCGCTGCGAGTCATTGAATTCTGCCCTGAGCACGTTGCAGCCGTTGAGCAGGGCTCCAGGACATTGGTCGAATTGGACGCTTTAGCCAATTCCAGGACGCCCGCACGCTTGAGCGATCCGAGCGGCGCACCAGTTGTTTTTTCTTAAAATATGGACGCGACACTTTTCAGCACCGACCCGGGCGCACCGGTAACCTCCCCGATCGATAAAGGGCTTCAGGATCACTTTGCGAAAATCTGGAAGGACGTTGACGACGCCGCTGCGCCACCGTCTGCTCCAAAATCTGAGGAACCCAAGGCTGAACCGCCAAAGGCCGAAGAGCCAAAAGACGCGCCGGCTGCTACCACTGAACTGGCAACCGCCGAGCCTCCAAAAGCTCCCGAAGTCAAAGCCCAGGAACCCCCGCCGAAAAAGGGAAAAAAGCTGACCGATGTTTCAGGCCGAAAAGGGGTCGACGCTGAATTTGCCAAAGCTGGCGACCATCTGGAAGCGCCAAAGTCGGAAACGCCCGCTAGCGGCGACGATCCGTTAGACGCCCTGCAAGTTCACCCCAACGCGAGCGAAGCCCACAAATCACAATTCGCTCAATTGCGCGACAGCGCTAAACAGTTCCGGTCTGAAGCTAAACAGTATCAGGCTCGCTTAGAGGGTGTTTGAAAAGTCCCGATTCTGTCATATTTCACCGACTATCTTTCCCCATTCCAGCTTCCAAACAGCTGGGGCGAACCCTGGTCCGTGCCGTGAGTCTTGATCTGCCAGGACTTTTCAAACATCCTCTAAGCCCGTGCGCACGCCGCTGATCGGCCCGGTGCAGCAGCCGTAAGCGTCAGCACATTGGACCGCATCCGTCTCGCCCCGTGCGGCCCGGCAATCAAGAGCCAATGAAACGGTTCTTACGTTCAACCGCCGCCACGTTATGTGCCGCAAGGCCGCTTTGCCGTGAGAATCCTCTTTGAAAACAAAGACCAGGCTTTGTTCCCGATCGGCGCGCAAGGCGCCGCTGCCATCTACGCCGGTGGTGGCGCTTATGCGGCCCTGCGCCGGATCGTGATCCGCAGCTACTCATGGTGGAATTGGATCTACCCGCTGCCCTTCTAATGACAGAGAATTTCGGCCCGCTACAGAACAGAAATCCAATGAAAAGCACACCTATAAAAGCTGCTTGGAGTATTCCGGTCCGGCCCTTTTTTGTGGTGATTTTACTGACCTTTGCGCTTTGCAGCACATATGCCGCCGAATCGGACAACGATGCCAAAACCGAGGAACTGGCCAAGGAAAGCCAAAACCCAATCGCCAACCTCATCAGCGTCCCATTCCAGAACAACTTTAATTTCGGTATCGGCCCAATCGTTTCAGGGCGACTGATGCCGTGACGTGCCTGGTTTTTAACGAAGCGTAGAGCTGACCCATGCGATCCCACTGCTCGGCGATCAAGTCGGTGTCGAATGGTCTGGTCGGCGCGGCTGACCAAAGATGCGAGCGGACCGTAGTCGTAGTTGGGATCGATCCAGTAGATGCGCTGATGCTGGACTCCGCAGATGCACGGGCAGAAGCGCAAGCCCAGCATGGCGAAGGCGGCGAAATTGATCTCCGGGGTCCAAGGGCAAGAAGGGGAGGAGAGTGTAGCCGTTTGTAACTTTGAGCGGCAGAAATCCCTGTCTAAGCTGTTGAAAACACGCTAACTTTAGCTGGTCTCATGGAATCACACGTCAATAAAATCGAAGAACTGGAGAATGAGTAGGTTTGGGAAATACGTTGAAGCCGTTGAGCCCGCTATACCGCCAATGCCTTTGACGCACATGTGCGATGGATATTCCCTCAGAGGCATACTCACAACTGAGCGATTCACGCCTTCGCCGTGTGGAGTTTTCTCTGGCGAAGCACTCCTCTATTTTTTCTATGGCAGACCCGCCTACAGACCTGCTAAAGGAGGCAATGCGCTCGGATGTTGCGCATTCATGCCGGTCTGCATTGTCTGCAAACCACATCTGGTTCCCCGCCCGAAACGCATTGCCCCCTTCGACACCGGCGCGTTCGCCTCGGGGCTCTTTGCAGATTATCTGCATCCAAAAATGACCATTGATGATTTTCTGCTAGGTTCGTCTCCCGACATGCCCGGACGTGTGGTCGCACTTTTTTTTGCCTCAAATCGTGGATATTTCTCGGGAAAACCGGCTACTATTCAAGTGCCCCCTATGGAGTTTGAGGCCTCTTCTTACTACAGTTTGATTTCTGATTCAGGCATGACGCGTAGCGATGATCGGAGGTCTACGATCGAAATTCAGACGGATCAATCGGTATCAATTGCGCCGGACTCTGTTCTCTTAGTGGTGCTTCCACGAGTATTTCTCGACGACTCTGCCGTCCGCAACAAGATATGCAAGGACTGGTCTGCCGAAGTACGTACCTATGCGACAATGCAGTGTGATCCACGGGAGTATCAAGGTCTCGTTTTCGCTGCGGTTGAGGAGTTCCTTAACATGAAGGATTACATTTAGACTCTGACCCGATGCGCGTGACTGGTATCATTAATCCCACGGGCGTAACGCCGAGTTTCGTCATTCCCCTCTTCGGCGATTTGGAAGAACTCTACATACAGCGTACTGACGGATACGAGAAGATCACGAGCTTCGAACGCGTTTACGTGTCAAACGAAGCGAAGGACAACATCCTATGGCTCGACGCCGGGCTACACGGCCAAGTAGAAGACCAGCGCTTGTATGGGTTTCAATTCGAAAAGAATAACTGCATTGTTGGTACTAGGTCGGAGTTGGGGCGAACTCTTGTTGAGCGGCTGACCGAGCTCAAAAAAAGTGACCGCCCGTTTCTTCTTATGGACGTAGCGGAATTTCTCGGCAACGCCTCCCTTAGGTCTTCCGCTAGATCAAGCGCATATGCTCTTCTAAATAGAGCAAGCCCGTCCGCTGCCACAAGATGGCAAGACATTATGGACGCTGAATCGATAAACGTAACACAACCAACACCCGTTATGGCAGATCCACCACCAAACAAAAATAGCCTCTCGAAGGACATAGAAATTAAAGGATCGATCAAGTTCGCGAACGAATTCTTTTTCGATGGAAATTTGGAAGGCGAGGTTAGTTCTGTCGATGGAGTTCTGACGATCGGGGAAAATGCGGATGTACGTGCTGAAATCAAGAGTAAGACGGTGATCGTAAAAGGCAAAGTACACGGACACATCACGGTCGAGGAACGGTGTGAACTTCACGCGCGTTCGCAGCTTATTGGCGACTTGAAGGCAGCGCGCCTTGTAATTGAAGAGGGAGCTACGTTCGTCGGAAAAGCTGAGGTCACTCCTAGCAAGAACATCATTAAAGATCTAGGTGCGCCTCCGCACAAAGAAGAACCGCAGAAGGTCGGTGCTCCACGTTAAGGAGTTCTGAGTGGATGCTAAAGGACGGATCGAGGTTCAATGTCCTCATTGCGGTAACATTCAGCTGGAACCTGAGCTTGCGAAGTCTACCTACTGCCGGAAATGAAACAGGCGTCTAGAGCGCTGGGCGAAAAGGACTTCTTTATCAGCTACACAAAAGCCGACCAGCCGTGGGCCGGGAAGTGTTGCAACTTTGAAGGCGTGATCTGATAGGCTGATTCGATGCTCCTGCTCACGCCTTCAAAGTTGCAACACTTCCCTCAGGAGCGCCGATTTCGTCGAGCTGAGCACGATCTTTCAGAGCCTGCTTTAATGTAATGAAATCGATAGGCTTGTTCGAGTCCACCAGTTCGGCCACAAGATTGAAGAGAATTTGGTGTGCCGGCGTGTAGAAAGCCTCCGGGCGCAATTTGATTTGGCAGAGATCCAGAACGTCTCGCGGAGAAAGGAAGAGTGAACAAAGAACCCCCTTCTCGCCGTCTTCAGAGAAGGGCAGCGATCGACCCTCGCCACGGGCAGCAGACTTTTGCTGCTCCTGGCGATGGGGTAAATCGAAGAGGTCCATTTTCATTTGTCAGCGAAATGGAATGAAAACTGTTGGCAACCCTTATATCATATATACGATAGCGGCATAAACATATCAAGATGGAGCATTTACATTTCATTCGCTCTAGCGCCATCAATCGGAGCTTTTTCAGCCCGGTAAAAGACGTTCGTCAGCGCGGGTGAACAAGAAGGCGGCCCGCCATGTAGTTACGGTGACTCGGAAATTTGACCAGAGCGTCACCAACCCTGTGCAGCCGGTCGGGAGTTATGTCTGTGATGTGCTTTAGAAGACTCTATCGAGCTCAAGCTACGACCGAGTTGATTTAAGGCCTCACCAAGTTGGCTCTGGATCACTCTGCACTTCCCGTTCTCCTGAACCCGCTTCTGTTTAACGCTATGAACGGCAAGGAACCGCACATGGGTCTGACATTACATCATCGAAAGTTCCGAGAACATCATCGTAGCGGTGAAACATGATCGGAGGGCTCCGGGGTACTGGCGTCATCGAATTCCATAATTGTTAAAAGCTCCGAACCTGAGACCGAGAGATTTTTGGGGAACAACTCGCGAACGAGCAGGGTGGGGAGAGGGTTCATCAATTGAGAACACCACACTCAATCGTTTCAAAAAGATGACGCTTTTCTAACCCTCCGGCAAGCCAACAAGTGCGCCGCTATCCCGCCAAAGCGCATCGCGGACATCGTCTCGGCGCGCCAGTTCGGAAGGGTCTGGCCAGGTGATGATTCCGCTGCGTAGCGCGGCGTAGATCCTGCCGGACGGCGGGCGGATCTGGCCGAGGGCAAGTTTGGCAAGAGCGTGGCCCGCGGCTTCGGGAGTGTTCGAGCCACGCAGCATGAGGCGCAGAGCCGGGGCCAATGGTTTCCAGAGAAAATTGATGACGAAATTTTCGTTGCGGACAAGGCCGGTGCCAGGAGTGTGGCCGGGATCGTAGGCGATAATGGTTAAACGGCGCACCGTTGTATCGGGATGGGCGGCGAGCGCGCGGGCGGTGAGCACGTTGCAGAGTTTCGAAGAAGAATAGGTGCGTCCGCCCGCGATCAACGGGTGCGGGTCGCGCTCCGGGTGGGCGAGAAACCGCGCATCGGCATGGAGCGGAGGCGCGATGATGGTTTTCTCCGCCGGATCGTGCGTGCCGCTGGTCGTCAGGATGACGGTGGCGCCTTGCGCAAGCCGGGGCAGCAAAAGCCGCAAAAGGAGGTAATGAGCAAGATGATTGACGGCAAAAGCAGCCTCGAATCCGTCGGCGCTGCGGGTGTCGTCATTTGGAAATAGCAGGCCGGCATTTAGAACGAGGGAATTGATTTGAGCGGGCCCGAGTTCCCTGTCTACCGCCGAAGCGAAGGATCGCACGTTTTCCAGGCGCATCAGGTCGAGCGGGAGCGTTTCCGCACCGAGCGGACCCCCGCGGCGCGCTCCGAGCAACAGCCGCGTGTTTGGTGTCTGGATGAACCGCCTGGCAGCGACTTCTCCCAATCCCGAGGTTCCGCCGGTCATCACGATGGTGTTCATCATAGAGAATGGTCTTGTTTCGGCGTGGCCGGGATGCGTAGCGATTGAGCATCCAGAGGACGACGGATCGCCATACTGCATCCGGTTTGTTTCCATCTGCAAGTAACGAAAGGATTATCCAATGAGGACAACGAATCTTAAGGAAGTTGTCCGGGAGAAGTACGCGCAGGCCGCCCTGCCGCGTCACATCAGGCGCTGGCAATCCCTGCTGCCTTCAGTACCGGAAGGGTCCAGTGATCCGAGTTCCTGAAAGGCGAAGCAAAAGAGATTGCGTTTCCACATACCCATACTGGCCGTGAATGATGACCAAAGCTCATGGGGTTAGGGCTCGCTCTAGGCTGTGCCTTTTCCTTCAGCAAAATCGATACGGTTGAACGCCCCTTCTCTGCCATGGGTTGATCAGTTGCCAAAGTCCCTCGATTTGGCGACCAGTGTCCCACGAAAATGCCGCTGAAAGTAGACCTTTCGCAATTCAGTTTAAAGCAATTCAGATCCTGCTCCCGATTCGATAATGCCCGGGAGAAGAAGCTTCTGTCTTCTCTTCGATCACCATTTTGAAATGCTATGACTTGGTTTGCGTTCAGCTGGCAAAATTTTTGGTTTTCGTTCCTTGCGCTGATTTTTGAAGGCATCCCTTTTGTTCTCCTTGGCTCGTTGATTTCCGGTGTAATCGCCGCGTTTATTCCTTCTCGTGTCATTACGGGTTTGCTCCCAAAGAATCGTCTTGTCGCAACCCTGGTTAGCGGGCTCCTTGGCATCATCTTCCCGGTGTGTGAATGCGGTATCGTTCCGATTGTCAGAAGATTACTGCACAAAGGCTTACCGCTCTCTTGTGGCGTCACATATATGCTGGCCTCTCCAATCGTGAATCCGATTGTGATCTTCAGCACGTTTTTTGCGTTCCGAGGTCAGGCACCGGCTTTAAATACGGGATTGCGCCTCGGACTCGGCTATCTCGTCGCGGTGCTCGTTGGCCTTGCGGTTGGTCTTTTGAAGCCGAGCGCGATTTTGAGGAAGGGCGACAGAAGATCCAGCTCCCAAAAGCGAGCCGGGTTCAGAATTGCACCGCTCCCCGATACACAGCCGGGAAACTCTGGAGCAAGTATCACTGGAAAGACCGTTGGTGCTATTCGGATGGCGAGCGACGATTTTCTCGAAACAGCCTTTTATTTCACGATCGGCGCGGCGATCGCGGCCACCTTCAACACTGCAGTTGATCAGCAGCTTATTCTGCCGCTTGCCTCGCATTCGATTCTTTCGATAATGGCGATGATGGTCTTGTCGGGGATTTTGACGCTCTGCAGCACCTCCGACGCATTTATAGCCGCAACTTTTGTCACCTTTCCAATGGTAGCTCGTATGGCGTTTCTCGTGTTCGGGCCCATGTTCGATCTCAAACTCTTCTTCCTCTATTCAGTGCTCTTTCGGAAGCGTTTCGTCATCGCGCTCGGAGTTGGACTTTTTCTACTCGTAGGTCTACTCTGCGGATGCATTGTGGTCTACATCTATGCGAGCCAAGGTTTCTAACGCGTTGAATGGCCTGACATTAGTTGGGCTCGGAAGTGTTTTTGTAATCTTTTATGTAAACGGGCGGATTAACCAGTATCTTAACCCAATCTTCAGACCGTTAGTCTTGATCGCGGGTGCAGGTGCAGTTATTGCTGGCCTGGTTTATCTGCTAACTACTCACTCTGGTCAATGCTGCGTCGACGGAGATTGCATTCACGGCCACATTAATAACCCAGCATGGAGTCTAGCTTTTTTCGGCGTGATTTGCCTTTCGGTTCTCACGGGAGCCACGCTTTCGAAAGACGCTTTCGACCAACAGATGGTTGCAAATCGCGGCTTCATCGAAGATGCTGCGAAGCTTCCAGGAGGGCATTCTTTTCGCGCGTCCTCTTCTCAGAATGCGATCCCGGCTGCGCTCTTGGGCGCACACATTAATGAAGCGATTTCCGAACCTGGGGACCTGCCGAGAGCCGAAGACGGTAATGCCGCACTCGAAGTGACGGATCTTTTGTATGCAGAAACGCAGGAGCCTTTGAGAAAGATGATAGCTGGCAAGACGGTCGAGGTGGTCGGGCAATTCATCCCAGGCGCTGCGAATGACCAATTCAAATTAGTCAGAATATTTATCTGGTGCTGCGCTGCCGATGCTCGTCCAATCTATGTTCCTGTTGAGCCGTCAGGTCCGGTCAATGTCTCGGACATGGAGTGGGTAAAAGTGACCGGTACGGCGGAGTTTTCTACCAACAAGGGGCAAACCCGCGTTCTTATAAAAGCTGCTAGCGTAGAAACTAGTGATCCTCCGGAAGAGGCGATGCTCTATTAAGTCCCGAGCGCGCGGGATTAGGCAATATCCGTATGCAACTACGGTGACACCCTTGCCTCCGGTCTCCCAGCCGCGAAGGTGCCTTCCAAGATCTGGTCAATCGAATATGCACCGCCGCCACGGACCATCAAGACCAACAAGAGAGCCATCGCCAGCAAGTGATACTCGAAACCTTCCCCCTTTTGTTGTCCGCTCCAGTTCATAAAGAACCCGACCCGGCTGTGGACCATTGCAACGGCCACAATCATGTTAACGAAAATTCCGAAAGCAGCGACACGACCAAGCAGACCAAGAATCAATCCCAAGCCACCACAAAACTCTGCGATGAGGCAGCGGGAGAAATCAGTCATCTGATCCGGCAGATCGCTATAACGGATGTAACCGTTGTGATTGAAGGAGAAAGCGGCACGGGCAAGGAAATTGTAGCCCGAGCCATACATGAGAGAAGCCTCCGGAGCGCGCGCCCTTTTATTGCGGTCAACTGCGGCGCGCTACATGACAACTTACTAGAATCAGAACTTTTTGGACACGTTCGCGGAGCCTTCACTGGCGCAATCAGCGATCGAAAAGGACGGTTTCAGCTTGCTCACAAGGGAACCTTGTTCCTGGACGAAATCACCGATCTATCTCCCAAGGGTCAAGGGGATCTGCTTCGAGTATTGGAGGACAGTATTTTTCGGCCTGTTGGAAGCCAAAAGGTCGAGCGAGCCGATGCCCGTATCATCGCGGCGACCAACAAGTCGCTCGAGATGGAAAGCATGAATGGTCGGTTCCGGGAAGACCTCTTATACAGACTCAACGTGGTCACGATCAATCTTCCCCCTTTGCGCGAGCGAGCGGAAGATATCCCGCATTTGGTCGAATCTTTCGCAGAGCACTATTGCGCAAAG
>Ga0074045_10004660_pt1 | contig 12104 bp, 10 predicted proteins | sample BogForMeECP23OM2_FD_94442 | JGI IMG/M metagenome (GOLD analysis project Ga0074045, IMG submission 94442) | Bog forest soil microbial communities from Calvert Island, British Columbia, Canada - Bog Forest MetaG ECP23OM2 | ecosystem: Environmental > Terrestrial > Soil > Wetlands ...
CTCCGGAGTTCCCACCGCCGGGGATGCAAACATCGTTATGGATCTCTGCCTTGTGCCCAGCAATAATCCACTGCAAAAAGAAGCCGAGGTTGTCGTTGATAAGTTCGAATATCTGCCGTGAGAACGAGGACGGAAAGCGGTTGCGACTACCATGGTCGATAGCTGCAGCCCTGTTTATCAGCATCCTTTCTCTCTCGAACCCGGCCCAAGCGATAGATCCAACGAGGGCGCTCTCGCAATATATTCGCGACCGTTGGGACAGCCAGAAGGGCTTTCCCGGCGGGGAGGTGCACGCCATTGCGCAAACCCCGGACGGATACCTCTGGATCGGAAGCGATAAAGGCCTGGTTCGCTTCGACGGATTGACCTTCCGTCTTTTCCAGCAAGCCATGCCTGGCTCCTTGGAGATCGGTCCGGTTCTGGGCCTGGCCGCCGACCGTGAAGGCAATCTGTGGATTCGTCTGCAGAGCACCAAGGTTCTGCGTTATCGCGACGACAAGTTCGAACCTGGACACGACGAGGCGGAGTTCAGCATTACATCTTTGTACAGCGCCCCGAATGGCGACTTTCTTCTGTCCTCGCTGACCTACGGACCACTCCGCTACAGCAGGGGAAGCCTTGCGACACTGACCTCGCAGGGAGAGTTGCCCAGCTCGCAAGGGAATACGCCGCTGGAGAGTACGAGCAGTGTGGCGACGCGCTCGGATTGGTCCAGCGGTTACGTAATTCACCGGCTTGCTTCCCCTTACTCGCCCGTGACTTCCATGGCAGAAACCGGCGACGGAAGGCTTTGGCTGGGCACGAGGGACAAAGGGCTGTTTTACGCGAAGGATGGAAAGATTGCGGCCACCACTGGTCAATTACCGGACCCGAAGATCAACTGCCTTCTGGCGGTCGGCGATCACGACTTATGGATTGGAACCGACAAGGGCGTCTTACGCTGGAGCGGCAGTGATCTCACGCGCGCCGGCGTTCCTTCCTCACTCCAGCACGCTGAGGTTCTCGCCTTGATTCGCGATCGAGACTCGAACATCTGGGCGGGCACATCCGACGGTCTGCAACGCTTCAACGCCAACGGCAGTTCGCGTGACGAGGGTGGGTCGCGGGTCGCGACGCCGGTGACCACGCTCTTTGAAGACCGCGAAGGAAATCTCTGGGCGGGCGGACCTCTCGGCATCGAGCGTTTGCGGGACAGCACCTTTGTCACTTATTCGGCGGCGGATGGTTTGCCGGAGAGCAATGGACCGGTATATCTCGACAGCGGGCAGCGGACGTGGTTTGCGCCCCTGGAGGGCGGACTTTACTGGCTGAAACACGGCCAAGTCGGCCGGATCGCAGAAGCCGGACTGGGCGGAGACGTGGTCTATTCGATCGCGGGGGATGGGAGCGAACTATGGGTGGGCCGGCAGCAGGGCGGGCTAACCCGCCTGCGCTTTTCCGGCAATTCCGTAACCGCCAGTACCTACACGCAGTCCGACGGACTGGCCGAGAACAGTGTTTACGCGGTCTATCGAAGCCAGGATGGAAGCGTGTGGGCGGGAACTCTCAGTGGCGGCCTGAGTGAGTACAGGAACGGACGCTTCACGACCTACACGACGGCCAACGGTATGGCATCGAATACGGTCAATGCGATCGCCGAGACGCCTGATGGAACCATGTGGATCGCGACCCCGAGCGGCCTGAGTGCGCTGTCGAACGGCCGCCTGCAGGCTTTCGGCGTGCGCGACGGCTTGCCCTCCGCGGATCTTTACTGCCTGCTGGCGGATTCTGCTGGAACGCTCTGGATCGGGAGCGGGGCCGGCCTCGCCTACTTTTCTTCCAACAAAGTTCAGGTGCCGCTCCAGTTGCCGGACGCCTTACACGAACAGATCTTCGGAATTGCCGAGGATCGGGCGGGGTGGTTTTGGATTGCGACTTCCAATCACGTGCTGCGAGTGAAACGGGCCGACCTGCTCAGCGGTTCCGCGAGCAAGGGCGGCGAACGCGAATACGGAATGGAGGACGGACTGCATGGGCTGGAGGGCGTCAAGCGTTATCAATCCGTGGTGGCGGATGCTTTGGGGCGAGTGTGGTTTTCCATGAATCGCGGCCTATCTGTAGTCGATCCCAGTCGAACCAGCATCGCTTCGGCACCTGCGCTGGTCCATGTGGAGGCGATCTCCGCCGATGGGGGCGGGATCGATCCTCGCGGAATCGTCCGTTCCTCGGCTCGGGACCGAATCACCTTCACCTACACGGGGTTGAGTCTTTCCAATCCCGAGCGCATCCGATACCGGTATCGACTGGAAGGATTTGATCGCGAGTGGAGCGAGCCGACGGTGAACCGAACGGCAATCTATACCAATCTGAATCCAGGGTCGTATCACTTCCGCGTAGTGGCCAGCAACAGCGACGGTTTGTGGAATGGCGCGGAGGCCACGTTTCCCTTCGAAGTGGAAGCGATGTGGTGGCAGACCTGGTGGTTCCGGCTCCTCCTTGTGCTGGCAGGAGGTTTCGCTATATTGACCGCCTACCGATTACGCCTTCGCCAGTTGACCACGGACTTGCATGTGCGCTTTGAAGAACGGCTGGCGGAGCGGACGCGCATCGCCCAGGATTTGCACGATACGCTGTTGCAAGGCTTTCTCAGTGCGTCCATGCAACTCGATGTCGCCAACGATCGCCTGGATGACACTTCGCCCGCGAAACCGATTGTAACCCGCGTCATTCAACTTGTCGGACAAGTAATCCAGGACGGCCGCAACACGGTGCGGGGGTTGCGCTCCGCCGACTGGGGGGCCGACAATCTGCAACAATCTTTCTCGCGAATTCCTCAGGAGCTTGCAGTTCAGGAGGGCGTTGATTTTCGGGTGATTGTGGAAGGTCAGGTGAGACCGGTGCATCCTTTCATTCGTGACGAGGTTTATCGCATCGTCCGCGAGGCGCTGGCCAACGCCTTCCGGCATTCGAGGGCGAGCCGGGTTGAAGTGGAACTGGATTATACCGAGCGTCAATTGCGAGTTCTCGTCCGTGATAATGGTTGCGGCATCGATCCAGAGGTGTTGAAATCAGGCCGCGACGGGCACTGGGGCTTATCGGGCATGCGAGAGCGGGCCGGACGAATCGGGGCGAAAATCAAACTTTGGAGCCGGGACGCCGGGGGAACGGAAGTGGAACTCTCCGTACCCGGCCACGTCGCCTTCCGATTCCAGTCTTCCGACCACACAGGACGATGGTTCGCTCGCCTGCGGCGGCGAAAAGCTGAGGAGCAGAAGACCGGCAACCGGGGAGGAACAACGAAATGAACGAGCCAAATCGCATCCGTGTCTTATGCGTCGACGATCATCCTTTGCTGCGCGAGGGCATCAGCACCGTTATTAACAATCAGCCGGATATGGTGATGGCCGCCGAAGCCGCGAACTCGCGGGAAGCGATCGAGCAGTTTCGCAAGCACAAACCTGATGTAACGCTCATGGACCTCAGGCTTCCGGACATGAATGGCATCGATACCATGATTGCGATCCTCACTGAATTTCCGGAGGCACGCATTATTATTTTGACCACGTTCGAAGGGGATGTGGAGATTCAGCGGGCTCTCGAATCCGGAGCGCGCGCCTACATGCTCAAGAACATGCCTCCCAAGGAAATGGTGGAGGCGATCCGGCAGATTCATTCAGGACACAAGCGTATTCCCGCCGAAATCATGACGCACCTGGCGGAGCACTACAACGACGAAGCTCTCACCACTCGTGAAATTGAGGTTCTGCGACACGTCGCCGGCGGAAACCGCAACCGCGACATCGCGGAAAAGCTTTTCATCTCGGAAGAAACCGTGAAAGTTCACATCAAGCACGTGATGGAGAAACTCGGCGCCAGTGACCGCACGCAGGCGGTTGCGATTGGAGTTCGCCGGGGAATTATCCAGCTCTGAGTACCTCCCCCTTCGCCCAGCCATAACCCGGAAGTGGTAGGGAAAGATTCCAACTTCTAGGGATTCGCCAGTTGATCGGCCCTCTTACTCTACATCGGGGTGTTTGCAGGATGGTGCCACGCGATGCGCAGAGACTTGGGCTGCAGAGAAATTTCTCCACCTTTCCTGACGGACGGGCCGGCGTCGGATTGTTGCTGCTCCGTGTGGTGCTCGGTGCTGTGCTGCTCTATCAGGGAGTGATCTACCTTGCGGGCCTGCACGATTCCGGCGGACTAGCGTTGGCGTTGGGTTTGTTGGCGGTGGGGAGCGGCTTTTTCCTGCTGGTGGGCTACGGCACTCCGTTCGCGGGCACGCTGGCCGGGCTGATCGGAGTGGGGCACGCGCTCTCGTGGTTTCGCGCGCCCTCCCCGAATTTATTCGATTCCCGGCTCGCCACTGTCTTGATGGCGGCGATTGCGGCCGCGATCGTATGCCTCGGCGCGGGAGCCTTCTCCATCGACGCCCGCCTGTTTGGACCCCGCGAAATCATCATTCCGAGCGATCCGCGTTTACCCAAGCCCTGACAAGCTGCACTCAGCGCGCATGTGCCGCAGCGTCTTCGATCAGCGCCGCTACTTCTTTCGGTCGGGAAGCGTAGACCGAGTGGCTGGCGCCGGCGACTTCCACCTTGTGGCTGTTGGCTCGCGCGGCATACCAGCGTTCCAGGTCGGGGTTGATGGTTCTGTCGCTTCCCGCTACGAGCATCCAGCTTGGCTTATTTCTCCAGGCAGGGGTGGTGATCACGGCTCTGAAATTTTCGGCTTTGTTCAGCACTTGCGAGCGCGCCATAAAAGCGGCTTGCTCTGGTGGCAGGTCGGCGGCGAAGTATTCATGAAACTGCGCCGGATCGAGGTAAGTGAAGCCGTCTGCGGTCTTCCTGATCGCGGTAGATTTGCTGAGGTCGCTGGGAAATCTCTTTCCGTCGTCAGACTCATTCTCTCCCGCATCGGGCATGTGGGCCGCGATGTAAACCAAACCGGCCACCGATGGATCGGTCCCCGCTTCCGTAATTACGGCTCCGCCATAACTGTGAGCGACAAGAATGGAAGGTCCGTCTTGCTGAGCGATCATGCGTTTTGTGGCCGCAACATCCTCCTGGAAGGTTGTTTCAGGTTCCTGCACGATGCTGACGTTGTACCCGTCCTTAGTAAGAATGTCGTAGACGCCTTTCCAGCCCGAGCCATCGGCCCAGGCGCCGTGAACGAGAACTATATTCTTGATGGTTGCGGAGGCCGGTTTTTGACTTTGAGCTTTCGCGAGAGGAGGCGCGCTCATAGCAAGCAAGGAGGCCCCCAGGATCGATGCGCTTAGCATTCGAGAATTCATGAGATTGATCCTTTCAGGTTGAGAGCAACGTTGAAGCAGAACTCAGCTAACCCTCACGGGCGATTCCGGAGCATCAATGGCTAGCTGGAAGTTTACATGCGCCGCTGGCTACACTTCCCACGTCTGCATGAGCCATCTCGTCGGCGCTTGCCTTTGGCATCCTGCTCTGATCCAGCCGACAGCGCATCACGAGATGCAGTGTTTTTTTGATCCCCCGGAAGGTGGGGAGACCAGTAACACGTTCATGGTAGCCGGGTAGGCCGACGTGGGAATGTAGTTGGGGCAGCCCGACCACCTAGATCATTTGTTCCAGCCGCACGTAGCTTGCTTCCATGCCGTGCTCCATACCGGTGGCAAGCATGGTTGCCCTGGTCTGAGTATCAGGTAGCGTCATACGCATAGTCATCAAGGTCCCACTGCCGTCGGCGTCGAATCTGGTTTCAACGCGATTGTCCGGCGTTGGATCCGGCAGATGCATCCGCTCGATGTGAACGATCCTGCGATAAGGTTCGAGTTCCACGTACTCGCCGGTTATATGAAACCCCTGGCCTTTGCTGTGCGTCCACTCGTAACGGAACTTGCCGCCGGGCTTCGCCTCGTTGATGCAAACGGGCATCGTCCACCCTTCCGGGCCAAGCAACCATTGCTGGATTAATTTCGGATCGGTGTGGGCGCGGTACACGGCTTCGGGAGGCGCTGCGAAACGCCTCGTCACAATTATGTGAGTATCTCCCTCGGTCTTCAGTGTCATCTTGCTCATCGCTTTTCTCCTTTCTTTCTTTTTTTCATTCCGATTTCTTCCACCCCGGGTTTTTCCATCGCGGCGAGAACTTCGTCGAGCCGGTCGTAGTTCTTCTCAAGGGCTTTTCGCAACATCGCAAGCCATTGATCCATGGCCTCAATGCCCGCTTTTGCGAGACGACGAGGGCGCTTCGCACCCTCGACTCGGCGAACAATTAGCCCCGCATCTTCGAGCACTTTCAGGTGCTGGGAGATGGCGGGTTGCGTCATCTCGAACGGTTCGGCCAATTCGTTGACCGTGGCCTCCCCCTTGGCCAGACGCGCCAGAATCGCCCGGCGCGTCGGGTCAGCCAAAGCGGAGAAGGCAGCGTCGAGAGTCATGATAAGTAGTAACTTATATAAGTAAATAGTTATTGTCAAGAACAATCGTCACATTCGCGGAAAGATTCGTGGAAAGCTGCGTGGGTCCTTTGGCGTTGAGAAGTCTGGCCCGGCCGCCGCCGGTTTGGCTGTTCGCGATCCAGGATCAAATAAGGGGAGGCGGTTTGTGTTGTCTGAAGGAACCGCTCGGAGAGTCGCCGAGCGAAGGAATGGGTTACAAAGGATTCAGCGAATTACCCCAGCCACCCTCCCGCTCGCAATCAGATCAGCGATCCGCGCAAAGTCTTTGTACATGACGCGGTCTTTCTCAATCGTGGGACACACCGATCGAATCGCCGCGTGCGCCGCCTGCCCACGCTTCGAGGTTTTCAGCGGAGCCAGGAAGTCGATGGCCTGAGCTACCGCCATGGCTTCGATCGCCAGCACATTACGCGTGTTGTCGACGATGCGCTTCAGCTTGTTGGCGGCCGTCATGCCCATGGAGACGAAATCTTCCTTGTTGCCCGAGGTAGTAATCGAATCGACGGATGCGGGATGCGCCAGCACTTTGTTTTCGCTGACCAGCGCCGCGGCAGTCACCTGAGGCATCATGAAACCTGAATTCAATCCTGCGCCTTGCGCCAGAAACGGCGGTAAACCCTCGCTGAGCGCGGGGTTCACTAAACGCTCGATCCGGCGTTCGCTGATGCCGGCGAGAGCGCTCAGGGCGATGGCTAGAAAATCCAGAGCGAAGGCTAGAGGCTCGCCGTGGAAATTTCCTCCGGAGATCACGTCACCCTCGGGGCTCTTGAGGTTGGTGAGGAATACCAGAGGATTGTCGACGGCAGAGTTTGCCTCGATCTCGAATACTTTGCGGCAGTGTGCGAGCGTGTCGCGCACTGCTCCGTGCACTTGCGGGATGCAGCGCAAGGAGTAGGCGTCCTGCACTCGGCCGCAGTTGAGGTGCGACTCGCGAATCTGGCTGCCTTCGAGCATCTTGCGCAGATTCGCTGCCGTCTCGATCTGTCCGCTGTGCGGGCGGGCTTGGTGAATGCGCTCATCGAAGGCGGCGTCGGTGCCTTGAAGCGCGTCGCAACTGAGCCCGCCTAACACGTCGGCAGAATCCACCAGCGTTTCGGCAGCCAACAGAGCCAGCGTGCCGACGGCCAGCATGCCTTGGGTTCCGTTGATCAGAGAGATAGTTTCTTTCGCTTCGAGCACCAGAGGCTTGATTTGCGACTGCTTGAGTGTGTCGCTGCTGGGAATTCTGCGGCCTGCGGCATCAATGCATTCGCCTTCGCCAATTAACGTCAGCGCCAAGTGCGCCAGCGGAGCCAGGTCGCCGCTGGCCCCCACACTGCCCTGCGAGGGAACGAAAGGAATGACTTTGCGATTCAACATCTCGCACAGCGTATCGATGACAATGGCGCGCACGCCGGAATAGCCTTTGGCTAGCGAGTTGGCGCGCAGGAGCATCATGGCGCGGGTTTCGGCTGTCGAAAGCGGTTCGCCGACGCCGACCGCGTGGGAGCGCACCAGGTTCACCTGCAGTTCGCGAATCTGCTCGCCGGCGATGCGCACATCGCTCAGCTTGCCCACGCCGGTGGTGATGGCGTAGGCCAGGGTGTTACTGGCGACGATATCGTCGACGACGGCGCGGGCCCGATTGACAGCCTCGCGAGCTTCGGCGGACATAAGCACCGGTCGATGCTCGACGGCCACGTCGCGCGCTGCTTCCAGGGTGAGATCGTTTCCGTTAATGTGGAGTGCGTTCAAGGTTGGTGTCCGTCTCGTTTTCTCACGGCTGCGCGAAATACCTTCAAGTATTTCTCCGGCAGCGCCGCGACGTTTAGTTCGGCGTCGGTGACGATGTGCGTGGTCTCACCTTCGGCCAGCAGCAAGCCATCGCCCGCGCGATGCAGTTCATAACTGAAGTGCACAACCGAGTCGCGCACGTTCCTCAGTTCGGTGCGGACCACAACCTCTTCGTCATAACGCGCCGGAGCCCGATAACGGCATTTGGCCTCAGCCACGGCGATGAAGCGGCCATCCTGACTTTCCATCTCACGATAAGAGAAGCCTAACTGCCGCAGCAATTCGACGCGGCCCACCTCGAACCAGATGAAATGATTGGAATGGTAGACCACTCCCATCTGATCGGTCTCGGCGTAGCGCACGCGCAGCCGGGTTTCATTGACTGCCTGAGGCTGAGGAGAATTCATCTGCCCGTCCACACCGGCTTGCGCTTTTCAAGAAACGAGGCGATGCCTTCGCGGAAGTCAGCAGTGGTACGGATCGCGGCGTTCTCGCGGACGGCGGCTCCGATCTCTGCATCCAGCTCGGCGCGCCCGTGATCGCTCAGCAACTTCTTGGTCGCTCGCAACGACGCCGGGCTGTTCTCCATGAGCAATGCAGCTAACTCACGTGCCCGCGATATCAGGTTTTCCGGCGCGACGATTTCGTTCACTAAGCCCATACGCGCGGCTTCTTCCGCGCCGATGATTCTTCCGGTCAGCAACAGATCCCGAGCCTGCTTTTCGCCGACCTGGCGCAAAAGAAAAGTGGATACGATAGCAGGCACGAAGCCGATGCGCACTTCGGTGTAGCCGAACTTGGCTTCGGGCACGGCAAGTGTGAAATCACAGAGCAACGCGAGGCCAGTGCCGCCGGCAATGGCGGCCCCGTTCACCGCCGCAATCGTAACCCTGGGAAATTCGTAGAGCGTTCGGAACAGGCGGACCATCGTCTCGGAATCTTTGAGGTTCTCCTCGGGAGAACGCCCAAGCAGACCTTTCAGATTCTCCAGATCCATGCCGGAGGAGAAGGCCTTGCCCGCGCCCGTCAGGATGAGCACGATCGCGTCGGAGGCCTCCACTTCATCGAACGCGTGCAGCAGATCGTCGATCAGCGCGAAACTGATCGCATTGCGCTTGTCGGGACGATTCAGCGTGATCGTGGCGACGGCGGAGTCAAATGCGAGTTGTATCGTTTCGTAATTCATCTCGTTACCTTAGTCAGCCGCTTGCGAAGCGGTATACCTGGCTCCTATCTCAGCTGTCGCGCGCAGCAGTGTATCCAGCGGCTTCAGCGAGGGCAACTCCGCGCCACGCTGCCTGAGGGTCGCAATCACTGTCTCGGTTGCGATGTTGCCTACCAGCGCATCTTGCGCGAAGGGACAGCCGCCCAATCCGCCTAAGGCTGAATCGAAGCGGCGGCATCCAGCATCATAGGCCGCAAGAATCTTTGCTGCTGCATGTTCGGGCCGGCTGTGCAAGTGCACTCCTATTTCCAGATAATCGTACTTCGCCATCACCGTTCTTACGAGTTCACTGATCTGTGGCGGCGTGGCTACACCCACGGTATCCGCCAGAGAGATCATGCGCAGGTTGTCGACCTCCATGAGTTCGATGGCTGCGATCACTTCATCCACGTTCCAGAGGTTGCCGTAGGGATTGCCGAAAGCCATCGAGATATAGACCACCACGTCGAGCGCGGCGTCGTCAGCCTTCTTCTGAATCTTCTCGAGCTCATCCAATGCCTCTTCCGCGGACTGATTCTGATTCTTGCGCAAAAACGTCTCCGAAATCGAATAGGGAAATCCCAGGGTACGGACAGCGTGGGTATCGATGGCGCGCTGCGCGCCTTTTTCATTCACGACAATGCCGACGATCTCCACGTCATCCGGCGGATCGAGTTCTTTCAATACTTCTTCCGAGTCTGCCATCTGCGGCACGGCCTTCGGCGAGACGAACGAGATAGCGTCGATGTGCTTGAAACCCGCGCTGATCAAGGCTTGCAGGTAGGCCCGCTTGATATCGGGCGGAATTTGACCCTTCAGCCCCTGCCAGGCATCGCGCGGACACTCGATCAGTTTGACGGACTCGGACATTTCAAAACCTGCCAGGGATTGCGCGGATTCTCACAGATCAAACAGTAATCTCTTGTCTTTCTTTATCCGTGTTGATCCGTGGCCAAGACTCAGGTTTGTAGCACTCCCACCTTGAACTCCGGCACATCGGGATTCAGCGCCGCGGCTTCCAGGGCCTGCGTAATCGCTTCACGCATTTCTACGGGATCGATAATCTTGTCGATCCACAACCTTGCTGCGCCGTAGCGGGGATCGGTCTGCTCGTCGTAGGTGCGCTTGGTCGATTCGTACAGTTCTTTTTTTTCTTCTTCACTCAGCTTTTTGCCGCCGCGCTCCAATTGCTTGACCTTCACCTCGACCAGGGTTCCGGCAGCGGCATCGCCGCCCATGACCGCGTAGCGCGCGGTCGGCCAGGCAAAGACGAAGCGCGGATCGAAGGCCTTACCGCACATGGCGTAATGTCCCGCTCCGAACGAGCCGCCAACGATCACCGTAATCTTCGGCACTACCGAATTCGAGACCGCATTCACCATCTTCGCGCCGGCTTTGATGATGCCGCTCCATTCGGCGTCGCGGCCGACCATGAAGCCGTTGACATCGTGAAAAAAAACCAGCGGAATCAGGTTCTGGTTGCAGTCCATGATGAAGCGTGCGGCTTTCTCGGCCGACTCCGTGTAGATCACGCCGCCAAATTCGATTCTCTTGTGGCCCTCATGGTCGGTTTGCTGGGCGTGCAGCTTCTGGTTGGCGACAATTCCCACCGCGAAGCCGCCGATGCGGCCGTAGCCGCAAATGAGCGTCTTTCCATATTCGGGCTTGTATTCGTCGAAGCGGCTGGCATCGAGAACGCGCGCCAGAATCTCTTTCATATCGTAGGGGCGCGCGGAAGAAGGATCGTAGATACCGTAAAGTTCTTCGACGGCCAGCGCCGGCTCGACGGGTTTTTTGCGATCCCAGGGAGATTGGCGGCGGTATCCCCACTTCTCGACGATGGAGCGAATGCGCGCCAGGCAGGCAGGGTCGTCGGGTTCGCGGAAATCCACTGTGCCGCTGATTCCCGCATGCATGGCCGCTCCGCCGAGATCTTCCGCGGAAATCCTTTGTCCGATCGCAGCCTGCACCAGCGCCGGACCGGCCAAAAACAATCCGCTGCCGTCGGTCATCAGCACGTGGTCGCACATTACCGGCAGGTATCCGCCGCCGGCCACGCACATGCCCATAATGGCGGCGATCTGGGGAATGCCCAGCGCCGACATCACGGCGTTGTTGCGAAAGACCCGGCCAAAATCGTCAGTGTCAGGGAAAACATCCTCCTGCAGAGGCAGAAATACGCCGGCCGAATCCACCAGATAGATGGTTGGGATGCGGTTTTCAATGGCGATGTTTTGAGCCCGAATCACTTTCTTCGAGGTCATGGGGAAAAATGCGCCCGCCTTCACCGTGGCGTCGTTGGCGATGATCATCACCAGGCGCGTCTGTACGCGTCCGATCCCGGTGATCACGCCAGCTGCCGGCGCGCCGCCCCATTCTTCATACATGCCATGGGCGGCGTAGACTCCCAGTTCAAAGAAGGTTCCGGGATCGACCAGCAGATCGATGCGCTCGCGGGCGGTGAGCCGTCCTTTGGCATGCTGGCTCTCTACAGCTTTCGGGCCGCCGCCTTCGCAGATTTTCTCGCCTTCGTTGCGGACCTGCGACATGAGATCGGCCAGAAAACGCATATTGGCCTCAAAGCGCGCCGAAGTGGGGTCGACTTTGGTCGTCAGGATATTGGAGGCCTGAGACGAGGGCACTGCGGGAGCTTCGCTGCGATCGGCCATGAGTAAAGAAAGCGGACTGCTTACGGTATACCACTTGCGC
>Ga0074045_10004661_pt1 | contig 12101 bp, 17 predicted proteins | sample BogForMeECP23OM2_FD_94442 | JGI IMG/M metagenome (GOLD analysis project Ga0074045, IMG submission 94442) | Bog forest soil microbial communities from Calvert Island, British Columbia, Canada - Bog Forest MetaG ECP23OM2 | ecosystem: Environmental > Terrestrial > Soil > Wetlands ...
CACCGCTTCGATCTCTACCAGCGCGTCTTTGGCGAGAGCAACCACTTGGATCGTGGAGCGCGACGGCGGTTCGTTCTTGAAGAACTGCCCATAGACTTCGTTCATGGCGGAGAAATCCGACATGTTCTTCAGGAACACCGTGGTCTTCACTACGCGATCCATGTTGGTGCCCGCTGCCGCAAGCACGACCGAAAGGTTCTTGAGCACACGTTCGGTCTGCGCCTTTACATCCCCCTCAACAAGCTTTCCGGTAGCGGGATCGATGGGGAGTTGCCCAGCGGTAAAAACGAACCCACCCGCTTTGATCGCCTGCGAATACGGGCCGACAGCTTGGGGCGCGTCTTTGGTCGCAACGACTTTCTTCTCCTGCGTGAAGCTCACGGTTGTCATTAGAGCTAGGGCAAACAGCAGCGACAGGCATTTCTTCATGTTGCCTCCTTGAGGCGGTAGAGTGGCGGTGCGCGACTCAACCGATCATGAGCGGGCGCTCGGACTCAGGCTGCAATGTTAGGGATGCTGCGATGGGAAGTCAACGAGGCGCACACCGATGGAAGCAGGAAAGGGCAAAGCCCAGCAATTTCAGGCTTTCCCAAGCACTTGCATACTGGGTGGCCCAAAAGGGTTTCTCCGCAGCAGCCGCAAGTGAATGAATCTGCTGACCCGGAAATTCGCGACTTTGCTAGTCCGCCCGGTATACCTTCGGGCCAGCGATCACTGTGGCAATCCGATCCGGCGTAGCAGGTTGGCGTAGCGTGTGCTCATTGCAGCTTCGCGTACTCTGCCTTGGCTTGCTTCAGGATGGTGATATCAGGATCGGCGTCTTTCCAGAGCGTGAGGAAATCTTCGTAGGCGGCACGGGCTTTCGTAGTGTCGCCCTGCATGGCGTAGGCTCTGCCGAGTTGGAGATGCGCGAGTGCGCCGATGGGTTCGTTTAGCACAATCCCGCGACTGTCGAGGATTTTCTGAAACTCGGCGGCAGCTTCGTTGCCCTGATGCGCCGCCAGATAGGCTTCGCCACGCACATAGATGGGATACAAGGCCACGCCCCAATAGTTACTCCCACTGACCTTACCTAATTCATACGGGGTGGCGACTCTGAGACTCTCAATAGCCTCAGAGGCATTTCCCCGGCTGACCGCAAGCTTTGCGCGGAGGGTCGGCAGGTAGTTGAACTGCACGATTGTGGCTTCCGGAAACCTCGTGCCCAAATCGTCGGTCAGTGCTTGCAGCCTCCTATCGTCACCCGCATACGCCAAGGCGAGCGCAGTGCTGTACTCCATATCGCGGCCTGTCGTGTGCCCCAATTCGGAAGTGACATGCCGTCGTGCCTCGTCTCCGTTGCCGAACATCGCTTCCCTCAGAGCGGACAGGGCAGAGTACGTTGCGGCAGTTTCCTTTTTGTCTGACCGTTCGGCGGAATCCAACGCCCGGCGGGAAAACTCCCGCGCCTCCTTAAGCCGCCCTGCATAGGCGGCGGTATTGGCTTCCAGACCTAGCAGTTCGTCCTCTATTCCCGGCTTGCCCGCCGACCAAGCCACCTGTTGCGCCATCCCCGCCGCATCGTTCTGCAAAAAAGCAATCGCATACAGGCTCGTATGGTAGAAAGGGCGGTTAAGCTTGCGTCCCAGAGCTTGCCCATAGGCGGCCTTCGCCCCATCGAGGCGATTAAGGGCGATGTAGCTCAACATGAGGATGGAGAAGGAGATGGAATTGTCCGGATTCAAACGGACTGCTTCGATGGCTTCTTCAGCCGCTTTCTCATATTGTCCCAAGATCGGGTGAATCAACCCCGACAAGAACATGTGCGGCACCGGAGAGCGTGGATAAGCCTGTGACCAAAGCTCGCAGCTTTGTTCGGCCTTTTCCATGTTCCCGGTGACCACTATATTGAAGGAAGCAGAGATGAAATACTTCTCCGGCTCACTCGTTCGGTCGCGGAGTTCGTAAGCCTTTCGGGTGTAGTCGGCAGAGATGCCATATTCTTTAATGTCCCCATATAAGCGGCCCGCGAACGCATACGCGAGCGCAAACTTTGGGTCGAGTTCGATAGCATGCTTGAAAAACGGAATAGCTGCGGCCGACCCTGTTGTACCCGCAACCTGTTCGCCTGAGCTGAAAGCTTTAAGGGCTTCAAGCGACGGCGTAGTGGCTTGTTCAAGAGGGGTATTGAACTTCTGCACGGTGCTCAGCGACTCGCCCAGTTTGTCCCGAATTTCCGAAGATGTCTTTCCCAGAGCATCGAGAACATGGTTCTTGTCGCTAGCCTGAGCTTCCGTGCTCGCCAACGATTCGCCACTTACGCAGTTGACGCCTTTGACGGTTAGAAGGTACTGCGTGCCAATCTGCGCTATTGAACCGTCGAGGACAGCAGTGCTCCCCGTGCGCTGGCAGAGTTCACGCGAAATCTCAGGCGTGAGCTTCGCATCAGGCTTCTGGCCCATCATCTGTAGAGTCTGCTGGATTTGCTGGTCAGAGACAATGCTCAGGAAGGGTGACTGCTCCAGTTGTACGGAAAGCCCCTGCCGCAGCGTGCCGTCGAAGACCGTATCGCCCGTCGTGTTTGTGAAGTCTGCGAGAACAATCGTGTCCTTGTTGGTGAGCTTTGGTGTGCGGTGAAAATAGAAGTAACTACCCACTGACAACGCCAGTACGGCCACGGCAGCAGGAACAATCACCTTCCAGCGTCTCCCGATGCCAGTTGCGACCTGTGCGCTGCCTGTCGCCCCTGCCGACTCCGTGTCTCGCTTCAGCCGTTGCACGTCGGTACGAATGTCCGAAGCATGCTGATACCGCAGGCTTCGGTCTTTCTCCAAACATTTGCTGATGATCTCCTCCAACCTTTGCGGGGTGTCAGGGTTAATCCGAACTGGCGGTACAGGTGCGCGGTTCAGGATCGAATCAAACATCGCGCCCGTCGTGTCACCTCGAAACGGCAAGGTGCCAGTGCACATCTCGTACAGCACCGCTCCGAACGAGAACAGGTCGGTGCGGGCGTCAAGTTCCTTCCCCCTGACCTGTTCCGGCGACATGTAGGCGACCGTTCCCAGCGCACTACCGGGACTGGTGAGATGTTCCTCGGACTCGATGGTCGGGGCGCTCATGGCAACGCTCTCCGGCTTGAGCGAAACCTTAGCGAGCCCGAAATCGAGAATCTTCGCCTGTCCTCGATTCGTGACGAAGATGTTCGCGGGCTTGATGTCCCGGTGGACGATACCCTTGGAATGAGCCGCATCCAGTGCGTCGGCGATCTGGATGCCCAGATCGAGCACCGCCTCGATCTCCAACGGCTTGCCAGCAATCCGGTGCCGGAGTGTCTGCCCCTCCAGCAGTTCCATGGCAATGAAGGTGCGACCATCGGACTCGTCAATCTCGTAGATCGTGCAGATGTTCGGATGGTTCAAAGAGGACGCAGCCTTGGCTTCCCGCTGGAAACGGCTGAGAGCCTGCGTGTCGTGGGCAAGTTCGTCGGGAAGGAACTTCAGGGCGACGTGGCGACCGAGCTTCAGGTCTTCCGCCTCATACACGACACCCATCCCGCCGCCGCCGATCCTGCTGAGGATGCGGTAATGGGAAACCGTCTGCCCCACGGGTTGGGAGGGCGTGGACACTGCGTAGACATGTTAGGTGTGGGCGAGGGGAAGGTCAACGCTCAGCGGCATTCCAGTTCGACCCAATTCCGCCACCACTGCCACATCGAATTTCGAGTAATACTTCTTCACGTCTTTCGTCCCGTACTTCTCCCGGAACTTCTCGACTGTCCTATTCTTCACCGTGCAACTGCTGCGCGAGGTAGTTGGCAATGCCCATTTCCTTGATGGAATGAAGCTGAGCGTCCAAGAAGTCCGCGTGCCCTTCTTCGTCCTTGAGCATGCGCTGAAATAAGTCGCCTGATCCGTTGTCCCGAGCTTCGGCACAGATGCTCATAGCGGAGTTGTATTGGTGTACGGCATCTTCCTCGTCCTTCAGGTCGCCTTCGAGTTGCTGTTGCACGTTAGCGCCAATCTTGGGAGTCAGAGCGACATCCACCTTTGGTGTGGCATCCAAGAACACGATGCGTTCGATGAGACCTTCGGCGTGCCCCATTTCTTCGATTGCACGCCTCTTCAGGTAGTCGCCTAGCCGCACGTAGCCCCAGTTTTGGCAGGTCTCTGATTGAACCATGTACTGAACGATTGCGGTCAATTCAGAAGCGAGAGCCGCGTTCAATTGCTCGATCACCTTTTTGTTGCCGTGCATAGTTTTGCCCTCCGTCCTTGGCTATTGTGCGACCTTGGACGACAGGGACGATGTGACCCAACGCACAGAGACGTGGGAGGAGGTAGGATCAGGCAGATTAAGAAGATGGTTGAGGCAAGTGCGGGTGAAAAACAAAAGCGTCCCACCTACGCAGTCTATTTCTTCATTGCCCGGAACGCCGCCGCCACCGTGTTGCAGTGAATGGTGACGGGTCGCGCACGTCGGAAGCGTAGCCGCCAGCCGGTAGGGCGAGCACCGGAATCCCACGAGCTTTAGCCGTTCGGAAGACGAACTCATCTCGACGCTTTAGCCCCTCGATGGTCAGCGCCAGCCCTCCGAGCAAATCCCATTTGTAAGGGTCCGACCCCGCCAAATAGCAGATCAGATCGGGCTGGAACCGTTGCAAACCCGACATGAGAGCCCTCTCCAGCCACGCGAGGTATTCATCGTCGCCGATGCTGTCCGGCAATCCCACGTCAATCGAGGACTGGGGCTTCCACGTCGGATAGTTGTTTTCTTGGTGAAGTGAGATCGTGAACACATCGCGGGCACGCGACTCCCGCATGTACGGCAGGCGCTCCGGCCGTGGCGTCGGCGCGGCACTCTGGATGCCGAAAATTGCAGCGGTGCCGTTGCCGTGGTGAACGTCGCAGTCAACAGTCATCGCTGTCTTGATCTTTCCATCCTTCTGCATGCTGCGGATCGCCACCGCGACATCGTTAATCAAGTTGAAACCCTCACCGTGGTCGGGGAAGGCGTGATGAAAGCCGCCGCTCATGTTGAAGGCGACGCCGTCGCGCAACGCGCAATGCGCGGCGAGGATTGTGCCGCCCACGCAGAGCCAATACGCCTCAACGAGTTCCCGAGAATACGGGGCTTCAAGCTGACATGCTTCGCTCTCGGATAGGGTCCCAGTACGGAGCTTGTGCACATACTCGGGCGTGTGCACAAGCAGGACGTCTTCATCCTTCGCTGGTGTCGGCTCTACCAAATCGTCAGGCTCTGCGACGCCCTCCGCGAGAAGGTGCTCGCACACCAGCCGGTATTTCGAAACCGGGAACACACTCTGCCCGATAGGCAGGTAAAACGTGCGGGCACAGACGAGCTTGAAGGGCAGCATAGATAATGCGCTCGGCAGCGCACCAAAGTATATGCCTTGCGCACGTCCCCGAACGCCACGACGGAAGTTGAGCAAGTTGAGCCGAGGAGAACCCGCACACCAGCGAGTGGGCGCTGCCTGATTCGGGCTTCGACGTAGGCTGGCACTATCGCCATCTCCGCATTGTATGCGTGCCCGTGTCGAATACGCAGTGCGCTATGGAAAGAGCCGATGCTGAGCCTGTGCGAGCTCCACCGGTGCGGCTCCACCGGTGCGGAGCATATCTCGTTGTCGTTAGCCACGTGATTGATCCGAGTGCTCACGGGTTGCACCGCATCAGCCGCGCATCGCAGGGCTTCACCCGGAGCTAAGCCGCCCTCTCCGACCGCCGTTCTATAACGCTCCTTGTGCCAATCCGATCCAGTTCTTGGCAAAGCGTACCGATCCTCTCACAGCGGTGGTGGAATTCGTGGAGTTGAGAATTTGTTAAGGGTGTGGGCTGTCTGAATGTCTCGATTTGAACGTCAATCAGCAGGTGGACTTCATCCTTGATGGCACTGGCTGGGGTGGTCATCATGGGCACCTCTAACGAAATTTTGGCCGATAAGGAATTCGAACGGTGATTCTGAGCTAAACTCTATCCCGTCTGCGTTAATTTTCCGTTAAATTCGTCCCCAGGTGCTGTCTTAAATAACGTGGCACGCAGCACTCGCAAGGATGGCCGATGAACGATAGTCCCCCGGTATTCTATCCTCCTGTAGCAGAGGAGGAGTTGCTCATGACGATGCAAGTAGGCATGGTCGGTAGGGGCAATGTTGTACCGGGGACTCCAATCTTCTTCGCCAGAAACGGCGTCGAAGTATTCCTCGACAACCTGCTTTCGCCGGGATAGTCGGTAGCGCCCGCACATGGAGGAGATTATGGCAGATCGGTCTAGCGAGTTGTTCGATGAAAGCATTCGCGCTTGGGTAAAAGTGCCCTAAGTCGCCCGTGCGGGCAATCTTGAGCCGAAGCGCTTCAGCGCGTGGCCATGTATTTCGGGAAGAGTACGGCGAAAACTACGCTCAGCGTTTCGCTGCGCTCCTGACGCCAGCGGGTGAGTGCTGATCGTGATGGCCATCACTTTTTTTTGGGGAGCAAGCCGAAATCGTGCAGTTTCTTCTCCCACAAATCCACAAGCGTTTTCAAATCCTTGTTCAGTTCTGCTGCAACTTTCCCTGCGGTGTGCTTAGTGGCTTGCTCCACGATCTCGCTCACCCTCTTGGCGGTTTTCTCCAATTCGTTTCCTTCGTTGCTCATGCTGATCCTCCCGGGACAGATGCGCTCTAGCGCACGTGGCCCCTGTGATCCCCGAATTATAGACCACTGGCGTTTCGTGTTAGCACTGGAAGGTCGGCGAATCCCCCGCCCTCGAAGCCGCACTACTGGGGCGGCGTATGTTCAAAAGGCAGCTTGGTGTATCGCGCCTTTTCGATCTCGATCACGAGCGCCACTCGCCCCTCGGGACTGCGAAACGGGAACGGTTTGCCCGTGTATTTGTGCGAGATGGGGTCCATGTACTTGAAGTCGCCATCAGGACGGCGCTCGATCACGCGGCCTCGAAGCTGGGCATCCTTATAGGGATCATGGAAATCGATGATGGAGAGTGCGACACGCGGATCGCGTCGTGTGTTCTTCGCTTTGAGTGAGCCTTCCCCGGTACAGATCAGGATGCGGTCACCCTCACGGCCCACCCAAACGGGTGCGCTCTGCGGTGAGCCGTCAGGCATGAGAGTAGCGAGATGGGCGAAGTTGGGGCTATCGAGCAATGCTCTGATTTCGTTGGAAAGTGGAATCGCCATGACGACCGTCCTTGTGCGGAAAGCGTTGAACTAATCTATCACTTCAAATTGGTGCTGGTCAGGGTCGATCAGAACGGGTAGTCTTTAAAATCGCAGCCCGTCAAATGGCGCAAAAGATGAACACGAAGAATTATTCCACTGCCGACTTACGACGGAGGGTCTCGCGAATTCTTGTGCCGACAGACTTTTCGGATCAGGCTAGCAAGGCTTTGGAATGGGCTCGGTCTTTTGCCGACGCATTCGGGGCGAAGTTGGTTCTGCTGCATGTCATCGACATCTTTAGCTTGACAGAGACAGGTAGCGTCATGGCTGGCAGCGATCTGCTTCATCTGTTCCGGGAGCAAGCTCAGCAGGGCATGGATGGGCTAAAGCGGCTAATACCCGATGCCGAGGCGTTTGTTCGCGAGGCTTCACCACGCCCAGTGATTGTCGAGGCCGCGCTGGAACTGAACTGCCAAATGATCATCATGGGAACCCATGGCCGCTCGGGATTGGCGCATTTACTCTTGGGCAGCGTTGCCGAGTACGTCGTGAGGAACAGCAAGGTGCCTGTGCTTACTGTCCGTGGGGATTGATTGTCGGCCCCCACTCTGGTAATTCGCTAAGAAACAACGCTCTCGGCGGAAGTGCCGATTCACGCCGCTCGTTTCTTGTGCCGAGCAGAAGGTGTGTGCTTCCGAACAAACGAAAGACCGCGCTTCAATTCGGCACCGAGGTCAATGCTATCGGTTGCGATCTGAACAGGTTCTCCAGCGGATTCGCCCACGAGCCAGCGATTCAATTCGTCGGGTGAAGCCTGCACGCGCCGACCTTCGTGGGTGACGGGCATTCCGGATTTTGCCCAGCGTTGGGCTACGGACGACGGCCGACCCAAGAAGTCCGCGATCTGCTGCCAGCCGTCTAGCGAGCCGGATTCTTTCTTCTGTTTAGGCATTGGAGGATTACCTCCCCGTACAGCTTCTTCGATGTTCACTCCAGCTTCAGGGCTGCAAATCCGAATCCGCCGCACATCCCGTTTAGCGCGGCAACGCGGTCTTGACTAGTTCCACCGCAGCTTTCGGGTCGGCGACTTCGACAATTAACTCGTTGTACCGTTCGTCTTTCAACTCAATCACGACCGTGTTGTCGGGATTATGGACATCCCAGAAAACACGCTTGCCGTCCTGATAGAAAGTGCCAGCCGTCAGCACTCCGGGAACGTTGGTGCCGGGTATTCTTAGCCCGTGCCACCAGCCATGTGCTATGGCCGGGTCTGCCCTGATCTCCGCAATGTGCGCCAACGGGATTTCCAGCGAACTCTTGAATGACCACAGCTTGTCGGTTCCCCGAACATGCAAGATCAGATTGCCAGCCGAAATGGATAAGTCCACCATGATTGTTGCTCCTGTCCGATAGGGATGCGCTCGCATCACGGGCACATCCCATACGTTTATACTAATTTCAGTGCCCCTCCCGCATTTCAATCCAATGCCGCTCGGTCGCGCTCGCCGATCCGTTTTCCCATCCCGACTGGATTCTTGAGATCAAGTGGGATGGGTTTCGATCTCTGGTTCAGATACTTGAGCAGGAAAGTGCGTAACGGGGTACCATGCCAGTTTCGTTCCGAGTGACTCTCGTTTTGCTGCTTGCCGCATATCCGGCAATTCAGGTCTATTTCGGGCGGCGAGAGGGCTCAGCTTCGACAGGGTACTCGCGTCCTGACGGTCAGACCATCCAACGCGAAGGAAGAGCGTCGTTCATCATTCAGGCAATCGTCTTCTTCGCAATCGTGGTTTGTGTCGCAATCGAGGCGATATACCCTCCTCTGCTTCACGCTTTCGATATTGCGATTCCGAATTGGCTCCGTTGGGTAGCCGCAGGCGTGACCGCGATGAGCCTCGTGGGATTGGGTCTAATTCACCGGGAACTTGGCCGATTCTGGTCAGCCTTCCTTGAGATGAAGACTGACCATGAGCTAGTCGCGTCCGGTCCCTACCGCTGGGTGCGCCACCCAATGTATTCGGTGCTGATGATTCACGCTATCGGACTCGGGGTTGTAGCTGCGAACGCATTGGTGCTCGCGCTCGGTGTCCTACGGGCTCTAATGTTCTTGGTGCGAATTCCCCGCGAGGAAGCAATGTTGATCGCACGATTCGGGGATCAGTACCACGAGTATGCAAAGGAGCGGGGCCGACTCCTTCCTCGGCTTCGGTTGCGGCATTAAAGCGGCAGGCGCTGGCGGCCGCTCCGAGTTGACCTCCCCGCCTTTCTGTTGGATATTGTGACGGATGGACGCCGAGCAGACTATTGCCGAAATCGAGTGCCTAGAGCGCATCTTCGTAGAGCCGGACGGCAGACCGCTGAGCGCGAACGACCTCTCGGCTGTGAATCGAAGGCACGATGACATGCTCGCTCATGGCCCGTGGTTTCGCCTTTGGCAAAGGTATGGCGTCTGTTGCCGAACCGAGTCCCCGACACTTCGGCTAGGGGAAATCGAGAGCTAACCTCCGCATGAGGAGACTGCACCGCTTCGGGTATGTGATGCTGGGGGAACTGGCTACCACTCGTCTCTTCTACACGCTCCATCGAGCAATCTATCGGCTGTCGGGCGGACGGATTTTCAACCGCTCGGTGGGATGCCCGGTGGTTCTACTCACCACAACTGGGCGGAAGAGCGGCGAGTCCCGAACCGCTCCAATCTTCGGATTCCGGCAAGGAGAATCCATTGTTGTGGTTCCGTCCAACGCCGGGAAGGAGCACTACCCCTCGTGGTATTTCAACCTTCGTGCCAACCCGGAGGCACAAGTCCAATTCGGGTCGGAAATACGCCGGGTAAGGGCACGGGAGGCGACCTCTGAGGAGCGTGAGCGCCTTTGGCCGTTCCTCGCCAGTCAGTACGGCGGCTATCAGGTGTACCGAGAGCGCACAGACAGGCATATCCCCGTCATCATCCTTGAGCCAGTTTGAAAATCCATCCCGCAGTCGCTATTTGCACGTCTCGTCGTAGCAGACTAGCTCCACCTGATTGCCCTCGGGATCGGTCACATAGAGCGAGCGCCAATGCACCCATCCGTGTTCGGCGGTTTCGACTTGGAGCCCCAACGCTTTCAGTCTCTTCTTTTCGTCGGCGAAATCACCAAGCGATATCTCGAAGGCGATGTGGTCAATCGTGGAAGTTGCTGCGTCCGTCCCGCGATAGCCGGGGCTCTGTGAGCGGTCGAACAGGGCGAGCACTTGACTGTGACCGCCGTAGCCCTCTGCAATCTTGAAGAATGCACAGTTTGGAACTCGCGTCATCAGCGGCAAACCGATGACTTCCTCGTAGAACTTCTGCATGGCGTCCAGATTGTTCACGCGGAGTGCGATCTCGCCAAGGCCACGCACCGACGTGCGCTTCTTGTTGGGAGTCAAGGCTGCCATGATCGACCTCCCAATTTAGAAAACCTTTCAACCATAAGGATTCCGGGCTTGGACCGGTTGGTGTTTTGTTACTTGGTATCACAAGTGAAATTCGCCTCTCTGGGAGGCGTTAAGCCAGCCTAAGGGAATGCTATGATCCTCACCCAAGACGGAAATTGCTCAATGGCGGACGATCTGAAGTGTGCGGTTGTCTGGAAAAGCCTGTTGATCGACGGGAGGGACTATTGTGGTCTCTGGCGCACCGCAGAAGGCTGGATGCTGAAAGGCACGGTCGTCGGAGTCCTCAAGGATCAGAGACCCATGTTGGCGAGCTACGAAATCCATTGCGACGAGAACTGGCTCACCCACCGAGTTCAAGTCGAGCGCACAATCGGGAGCGATGTGAAGACCCTCAGCCTGAGCGTGGAGAACCGTGGCGTGTGGCGCAGTTCGGGTCAGGAGTTGCGCGAAATTCAGGGCTGTGCCGATGTTGATCTCGCGGTGACACCCGCAACCAACACTCTTCCGATCAGGCGTCTCAACCTCCAAGTGGGAAGCAGCGAGTCGGTCATCGCCGCTTGGGTCAAGTTTCCCGAACTTACGGTTCAACCGCTGTCCCAACGCTACACGCGGGTCGCTCAGAACACTTATCGCTACGAAAGCAACACCGGATTCTCGGCTGACATCGTCGTGGATGATCTCGGCTTGGTGACTGCCTACCCCGGTGGCTGGGAACGCATCGGCTCGCTGTAGAACCCAATCCCGTGAATTAGAGTTCTTTACTTCGCATACCAATCCGAATGCGGCGACCACCGCTTACACGAGAGACACTGGGTTGAAGTCCACTGGTGGAGGCACGCTGGGCAAACTCCTCCCGTGTCGAAGGTGTTCCAGATATGCCCGCAGGTGCAAGACCAGCGGTCGTCCTTGCGGGGCGACCAACCGCAGAGCGGGCAGCGGATGCGGGGGCCATTGGGATCGAGGTTTTTCTCTTGGTCGAGGTCGTGATCCAAAACCACGGACTCAGGCGAGAGGGGGCACATAGCCCGCTATTATGACGCAGTTCGAACGGGCAGTAGCTCGGTCGCGAAGTTCTAAGCCAACCCGTTCAGGACATCCGCCAATTCTCCGGGACGCGAGACATGAGGGCAGTGTCCGCCCGCAAGTTCAATCGGATCAATCTTCAACTGCCTCCGCACTTGCTCGCGCCAGAAGTCTGGGCGTAGTGTGCGGTCTTCCCGGCACAAGATGTAGGATGCTGCCGCATCCGGCCAGCTTCGTAACAGACAAGTTTCGGTCAAAACACGGCGGGCATGCATCAGACTTCGAGTGGTCAACGCCCATGCCGCCGTTTCGGGAGCGCAGTCGTGGAAAAGATAATGCTCTGCAACGGCGTCATCTTTTGTAGGGTCTTTGCCGATCCAATCCGGCCAGAACATTTCTGGATTTGCTTGTAGCTGCTCCATCGGGCTCTTGCCGATTTGTGGAACGAAGGCGGCAAGAAACACCATCCTCGATACCGAGCAATACGCAGGGAGCAGCGGCAA
>Ga0074045_10004664_pt1 | contig 12097 bp, 12 predicted proteins | sample BogForMeECP23OM2_FD_94442 | JGI IMG/M metagenome (GOLD analysis project Ga0074045, IMG submission 94442) | Bog forest soil microbial communities from Calvert Island, British Columbia, Canada - Bog Forest MetaG ECP23OM2 | ecosystem: Environmental > Terrestrial > Soil > Wetlands ...
AGTGCTGTTCGGGAGTCGGGTTGATCCAGACCGTGCGCGGCCAGGTCGCGATCGCCCGTTCGAGCCACAGCTTGCCGGGCTCCGGGTTAAGATGCTCGACCGACCCGCCGGGGGAGACGATCTCGTAGGGGCTCATCGACGCGTCGCCGACGAAAACGACGCGGTAATCCCGACCGTAGGAATTCAAAAGGTCGCGGGTGCCGATCCGCTCCTCGTACCGGCGGCGGTTGTTCTTCCACACGCTCTCGTAAAGGCAATTGTGGAAATAGAAGTGCTCGAGCCGCTTGAACTGGCTCTGGGCGGCGGAAAAGAGGTGCTCCGCCGCCTCCACGTGCCAGTCCATCGAGCCGCCGACGTCGAGAAACAGCAGCACCTTGACCGCGTTGCGCCGCTCGGGGCGCAGCTTGACGTCGATATAGCCCTTGTCGGCGGTCGAGCGGATCGTGCCGTCGAGGTCGAGCTCGTCGGGGGCGCCTTCGCGGGCGAAGCGCCTGAGACGCCGCAGGGCGAGCTTGATGTTGCGGGGCCCGAGTTCGGCGTCGCCGTCGAAATCCTTGAACTCCCGCTTGTCCCATACCTTGATCGCGCTGCCCCGCCGGCCTTTGTCCTGGCCGATCCGCAGCCCTTCGGGGTGGTCGCCGTAGGCGCCGAAGGGCGAGGTCCCGCCGGTGCCGATCCACTTCGAGCCGCCCTGGTGGCGTCCCTTCTGTTCGGCCAGACGCTGGCGCAGGGTCTCCATCAGCTTGTCGAAGCCGAGCTTCTCGATCTCGGCCCGCTCCTCGGGACTGAGAAAACGCTCCGCCATGCGGCGCAGCCACTCCTCCGGCAATTCCTTCGCCTCGACCGCGGCGGCGACCGACAGCACGCCCTTGAAGGTGGAGGCGAAGACGACGTCGAACCTGTCGAGGTTGCGCTCGTCCTTGACCAGAACGGCGCGCGACAGACGGTAGAACTCGTCGACCGACCTGTCCGCGAGATCGCCCTCGAGCGCGCGCATCAGATCGAGATATTCGCGCGGCGTCACCGGGACTTGCGCCTGCCGCAGGTTGGCGAAGAAGGTCAGGAACATCGAAGCAATCCTAGCGCGCGGCGCGAGGGGCGTGCAATGCTCGCGCCGGGGTAGGGGAAGGGACCTGATGGCTGCTGTTGTCGATCGAAAGACTTTCGCCCTGCCGCGCGCCGTCGCGCCGGACGCGGAAATCTTCGCGGTCGGCGATATCCACGGCCGGCCGGACCTGTTGCACGCCCTCATCGACGAGGCGACGCGCGAGCCGCGCAGGCGGGAGCGCCGCATTCTGGTGTTCCTCGGCGATCTCGTCGATCGGGGTCCCGACAGCCTCGGCGCGATCGATCTGGCGGTGGAAGCGGGGGCGCGAATCGGCGCGGACGAAGAGATCGGGCTCATGGGCAACCACGAGGCGATGATGCGGCTCGCCCTCGATCCCCGTACGCCGTGGGAGGACGCGCTGGACGCGCTGGAAGGCTGGCTGCGCAACGGCGGCGGCGCCGTGGTCCGGCAGTTCGCCGACTTCAAGGTCGAACCGGTCGGGCCGGAAGAACTGCTGACCGTCATCCGCGTCGCGCTGCCCGACCGGATTCGCGTGTGGCTCGAGAGTCTCGGCGCGCACTGGCGTTCGGGGGGAACGCTGTTCGTCCACGCCGGCGTCAATCCCCATGTCGATCTCGAAAGCTTTCTCGCCTTGCCCTGGAACACGCCGCTCGCCGAGGTCGACGAGGACATGCATTGGGCCTGGGTGCGCTGGCCGTTCCTCGAAGCGTCGCCGGCACCGGGGGGCTTCAGCGGGTATTTCGTCGTTCACGGACACACGCCGAACGACGCCCGGCGCAATCCCTCGCATGACGAGCAGATTCGGAATTTCCGCCTCAATCTGGACGCCGGCTCCGGGAAGACCGGGTTCGCGAAGATGGGCGTGTTTCGCGGCGCCGAGGTCAAGGTGCTGACCGCGCTCGGCCCGACGAACGCGATGCTGAACAACGGTTTCGCCTGATCGGGCGCCGCTCTCTCCGCCCGCGCCGTCGGGTCTGTTCGGTTGACAGCGCGGGGGAGGGCGCATTGACAGGAGCCATGTGCGGTCCGCAATGGGACTGCCGGAAGACGCGGGGGCGAAGACTTCATGCGGATCTGGATCAAGGATCCCCTGGCGATTTTCGCCGCAGGCGCGGAGCGCGGCGTGGTCGTCGAGGGGTCGCGGATCGCCGAGCGGGTCGGCCGGGGCCAGACGCCGGAGCGAATCGACGCCACCTACGACGCGTCGCGCGCGGTGGTGCTGCCCGGCCTCGTCAACGCGCACCATCATTTCTACCAGACGCTGACCCGCGCCCATCCGCAGGCGATCAACAAGAAACTGTTTCCCTGGCTCGTTGCGCTTTATCCGATCTGGTCGCGGCTGAAACCCGCTCATCTGCGCCTCGCGGTCCGGATGGCGCTGACCGAATTGCTCCTTTCGGGCTGTACGACAGCCGCCGACCACCATTATCTCTATCCGGCCGGCCTCGAGGACGCCGTCGACATCGCCGTCGAGGAGGCGCTTCGCCTCGGCGTGCGCATGACGGTGTCGCGCGGCTCGATGAACCTGTCGGCCAAGGACGGGGGCCTGCCGCCTGACAGCGTGGTGCAGGACGAGGAGACGATTCTCGCCGACGGCGAGCGTGTCCTGAAGCTGTTCCACGACCCGAAGCCCGGGGCTCGGATCCGCATCGCGCTCGCGCCGTGCTCGCCCTTCTCGATCTCCAAGGACCTCATGACCGAGAGCGCGCGGCTCGCCGAGCGATACGACTGCCAGCTTCACACCCATCTCTGCGAGACCGACGACGAGGAGCAGTTCTGCCTCAGCATGTATGGCCTGAGGCCGGTCGATCTTTTGAAGGAGACCGGCTGGATGTCGAGCCGGGTCTGGCTCGCGCACGGCATCCACTTCAACGCCGAGGAAATCGCGCGGCTGGGACGGGCGGGAGTCGGCGTCTGCCATTGCGCGGCGTCGAACATGGTGCTGGCGTCGGGCGTCTGCCGGACTTGCGAGCTCGAGGCGGCCGGGGCGCCCGTTGGGCTCGGCGTCGACGGCTCGGCCTCGAACGACGCCTCGAACATGATGGAGGCCGTCCGCCACGCGCTGATGATCGGCCGCCTGCGCTACGGCGCCGACAAAATCACGCATCTCGACGTGCTGCGCTGGGCGACCGAGGGCTCTGCGCGCTGCCTCGGCCGCTCCGACATCGGAACGATCGTGGAAGGGCGCGAAGCGGACCTCGCGCTGTACACGCTCGACGAGCCGCGCTTTTCGGGCGCCCACGATCCGCTGGCGGCGCTGGTCCTGTGCGGCGCGCACCGCGCCGACCGGGTCATGGTCGCCGGCGAATGGCGGGTCGTCGACGGCATGCCGGTCGGGCTCGATCTCGGCGGCCTGATCGCCGAACACAGCGCCGCCGCGAGGGATTTCGCCTAGAAGTCGGGGCGGCTAGTCCGAGAACTGAACGATCTGATGGCTGTTCGTATCGACAATCGCGTTGCGGCCATTGACGATCGCGCGGCCATAGCCGGGGCGATCGGGCATGGGGGCGGCATCGACGCCTTGCGGCAGCGCCTGACCCACTGCGGCTTCGCCCGGCATGGTCACGTTCGGAACACTGTCCGATGTCGCGGAGCTTGGCCCGATGATCGTGGTCGGGAGGGATGCCGGGGCGACCGACTGCGGCGGGGCATAGACTCCGCGCAATTGGCCCGGCGCCGACTCGGGAGGGCCGTAGACTCCGCGCAAACCGCCAGTCGCCGACTCCGGAGATCCGAAGGCGCCCTGAAGCGTGCTCTTCTGTTGCGCATGGCCCACGGACGCTACGACCAGCAAAACGACGAGCGAAAGAACAGAACGGCGCATGAAAGGCTCCTCATAACGGTCCGTTGCTTCCAATCCGGATCTTAGCAGGCGCCGTCGACGAATGCGATCAGCCGCAGAGCGATGGTCTTTGCGGCCTATCGTTCGCCGCCCGCCGGGTGTGGCGGGACGGTTCGCAAACGCTTTTCCTCCTGCTAAGGAGATCGCTCGCTGCGCTCTTGCAATTCGGATCGCCGGCCGATCGCCGACTTGGCGAATCCCAAAAGCGCGCGGTCCCTCCCGGCGGCCTGGATGAACAGTTGACCGCGTCGCTCATCATTCTCTTCCTCGCCTCGATCTGGGCCGGTGCGCAGAACGCGCTGGCGGGCGGGGGCTCGTTCATTACCCTGCCGTCGCTGATGCTGACGGGCATGGACGCGCGCGCGGCCAACATCACCTCGTGCGTGGCGCTGTTTCCTGCCCAGCTCGTCATGGGCTACACCGGACGCGCGGACGCCAAGGCCCCGCCCGGCCTGCCGTTCGGCGCGTTGTTCGTCATCAGCCTCGTCGGCGGCGCGATCGGCGCCGGCGTGCTCATCTGGACGCCTCCCACGGTGTTCGCCAAGCTCGTTCCCTGGCTAGTGCTGTTCGCGACCGTCGTGTTCGCGTGGGGCGGCTTCTTCCGCAAGCCGCCGAAGCCGGGCGAGGCGCATCACCTGCCGCCGTGGGGCGAGGCGATCGTACAGTTCTTCATCTCGATCTACGGCGGCTATTTCGGCGGCGGCATCGGCCTCTTGATGATGGCGTCGCTGACCATGGCCGGCCTCGCGGTGCGCAACGCCGGCGCGACCAAGAATGTGCTCGCCGGCGTGATGAACGCCTCGGCGGTGGCGATCTTCATCTCCTTCCCGGACGTCCACTGGCTGCAGGCCGGCGTCGTCGCCGTCGGCGCCTCCTTCGGCGGCTGGGCGGGCGCGCTCATGCTGAAGACCGTCAACGAAAAGCTTCTCAAGCTCGGGGTCGTCGCGATCGGCGTCGCGCTGACGATCGGGCTGTTTTGGCAGGCGGCCTGACGGGATCAGCGCGCCGACGGGGCGCGCCATCGCAGCGCGCGGGCCTCGACGACGGACAGCCCCGCGTTGGCGACGACCCCGATCGCGCCGAGGAGGGCGACGCCGGCGAAAATGTCCGCCGATTTGTATGCGCGCGCGGCGAGCAGCACCCATTGTCCGAGTCCGTCGAGCCCCGCGATCATCTCGCACACGACCGCGAGGATCAGCGACACCGTGAGTCCGAGTCTCAACCCGGCGAGGATGTCCGGCGCAGCGGACGGCAGCGAGATTTTCACCACGCCCTGCCAGCACGTGAGCCCGAGGACGCGCTCGACCTCGACGAGCCGCGGCTCGATCGCGGCGAAGCCGCGGGTCGCTGCCAGCAGCACCGGCCAGATCGAGCCGAAGGCGATGACGCCGAGCGCCATCTGCGGCGTCAGGCCGAAGAGCGCGATCGCCACGGGAATGACTGCCGACGCGGGCAGGGGGCGCAGGAATTCGAGGGTCGGCGCGATATATTCGCGCGCCGCCTTGGACGATCCGATCAGCGCGCCAAGGGCGACGCCGGCGATCGAGGCCGCGGCCCAGCCGCCGAGCATGTGGCTCACGGTGCCGACGAGTTTCGCGCCCAGATCCGACTGCGAAAAGCCATGCTCAAGCGCCGTCCAGACCCGCGCCGGCGTGGGCAGGAACACGGGCGAGACGAGTTTCAGCGCCGCGATCTCGCCCCAGAGCGCGATCAGCGCGGCGACGACCGCGAGCCCCGCAAGCCGCCAGCCGAGCGCCCTCACCGCGCCGCCTCGACTCGGCCGGCCTGACCGAACAGGCGATGCTGCGCAAGAATGAGCAAAACGTTGAGCGCGTAGCCGACGACGCCGATCCAGGCGACGTAGGCGAGCATGAGAGCCGGCCGCAACGCCTGGCCCGCCGTCATCGCCTCGTAGCCGAGGCCCTGCGGATTGACGGCGATCTCGACCGTCACTGCGACGACCAGCGAGACGCCGGCGGCCAGCCGGAACGCCACGAAGATGCGGGGCAGGGCGGCCGGGGCGACGATCTTGAGCGTCTCCTGCAACGGCGAAAGGCGCAACGCGCGCGCAACCTCGATCAGGCGCGGCTCGACCCCGCGCACCGCCGCGCGCGACAGGATCAGAAGCGGCCAGAAACAGGCGACGGCGACGATCGCGATCTCGAGGCTGTAGCCGAAGCCGAGCGCCACCAGCGCGATCGGGATCACCGCGACCGAGGGAACCGGCCGAAGGAGTTCGAGCGCCAGTTCGAGGAGCCGGTCCAGCGTGCGGATGGACCCGAGCGCGAGGCCCACCGCCAAGCCGAGGCCCGCGCCGACGAGAAGTCCGGCGAAGGCGGAAATGAGCGTGTCGCGCGTGGCGGCGAGAAGCGAGCCGTCGCGAAGGGCGTCGAGAAAGGTGGCGAAGATCTCGGAGGGCGGAGCGACGGAATCGCTCGGGCCGCCGGCGCGCGCGCCGATCTCGGCCAGAATGATGAGGACAACGGGGAAGACGAGCGCCTTCGCCGCCTTCATGTCCGCGCCCCGGATTCGCTGGCGTAGATGAAGTCGTAAAGCTTGTGGCGAAGCCGCAGGAATTCCGGGCTTTCCCGGGTCGTGACCTGGTTGCGCGGCCGCGGCAGGTCGACCGCGAGCTCGACGCCCACCCGCCCCGGATGCGGCTTCAGCCCGATCACCCGGTCGCCGAGATAGATCGCCTCCTCGAGATCGTGGGTGACGAAGAAGATGGTCGCGCCGGTTCCGCGCGCGATGTCGAGCATCTCGTCCTGGAGCGTCTGGCGGGTCATCTCGTCGAGCGCGCCGAACGGCTCGTCCATCATCAGGGCGGCCGGCTCCTGCGCCAGACAGCGGGCGATCTGCAGCCGCTGCTGCATCCCCCCCGACATCTGCGACGGATACTTGTCGGCGAAGGCGGCGAGCCCGACGCGTTTCAGCAGCGCCGCGATGCGGTCGCGACGCTCGGCGCGCGGCGCGCCCATCGCCTCCAGCGCGAGCGCCACGTTCCCGGCTGCCCTGCGCCATGGCAACAGGGCCTTGGAATAGTCCTGGAAGACGATTGCGACGTCGCGGCGCGGGCCCCTTACCGGCGCGCCGGCGAAGGTCACTTCGCCGCGCGTCGGCCTGATAAGGCCGGAGGCGACCCTGAGCGCGGTCGTCTTGCCGGAGCCGGAGGAGCCGACCATGCAGACGACCTCGCCCCGCCGGACGGCGAACGACAATTTGCCGAGCACGAGGTGATCGCCGAAGGCGAGGTCGACCTCGCGGAATTCGATCAGCGCGGGTTCGGAGCCGTTCACGCGTCCGGGCTCGCGGCTTCCGGATAGACGAGCGCGAGAGTCGAGGCGATGTGCGCCTCGGCCAGCGCCTGGGCGCGCTCGGTCGCGCGTTCGATCGCCGCCTCCGCGAGGATCTCGTGGCTTTTGACGAACTCGCCCGGATTGGTGAAGGCCGCCATCATCAGGCGCCGGTAGCGATAGGCCTCGTCGTAGAGGCGGGCGCAGGCGGCGATGAGCCGGGGGGAGCCGCAGGCGGCGAGGAGGGACCCGTGGAACCGCTTGTGCAAGGCGTCGAACGCAGGCTCGCCCTCGCCGAAACCCTTGGGATTCTCGGCGATGTAGCGCTTGAGTTGATGCAGCGCGCCGACAATCGCCCCCTCCCAGGCGCCGTCGCCGGCCAAGAGGCTGAGCCGGATAGCCTCGCGCTCGAGTACGCTGCGGAGGCGCACGATGTCGGCGAGATCCTGGCGCGAGATCGACTGCACCCGGAACCCGCGCTTGCCGATGGCGTTGACGAGGCCGCGGGCGGCGAGCCGCGACAGCGCCTCGCGCAGGGGCGTCGCGCCCACTCCGTATCGCGCCGCCGTCTCCGCGATGCCGAGGCGGCTGTCCGGGGCGAGCGCGCCGGCGAGAATGTCGGCCTCGATCCTCTGAGCGGCGCGGTCGGCGAGCGTGTCGGCGTCCTCGTGGGTCAAGGCAGGACCAGCTTGTCGAGGTCGGGCGTTCCCTGCAGCATGTCCTGCTGCTTCATCGTCTCGATCCACCAGGCGAGATCCGAGCCCTTCAAATCCGGCTTGGCGAGGTCGGGCTTCGTCAGCCGCACGAGGTCGATCGGCATCTTGGTGAACTTGGCGATCGACTGGCTGGCGGCCTCGCGGTCGGAATTGACAATCGGCGCCGCCTCCGCGATCGAATCGCGGAACGCCTTGATGACGTCCGGATGCGCCTCGGCGAACTTGCGCGAAGCGGCGTAGAAGATGATCGGATCGGCGCGGGCGAGGTCGGCGGCGTAAAGCGCTGCGACGTCGCCGTTGCCCGCCGCCTTGATGCGGGTGACGAACGGCTCCGCCGTCAAGACGGCGTCGACCGACACTTCGACGACGTTCACGCTCTTGGGATCGACGCCCTTCTCGATCAGCCACTTGCGGAACAGGACGTGAAGAAACGCGCCGATCCCGGGCGCCCCGACCTTCTTTCCGACGAAGTCCTTGGGCTCCTTGATGACGACGCCCGTCCGGGCGACCGCCGCGATTGTCTTGCTTTCAGCCGGATCCATTACCGAGGCGCCGGCGACCGCGACGAGATCGAGGCCGCCGTCGACCGCCTGCAGGAAGACCGGCGACGTCGGTCCGCCGATCTGGATCGAATCCGACACGATCGCCGGCGGAATGTTGGTGTTGATGCCGATCAGCGCGACGTCGGCGTCGAGGCCGTGCTTGGCGAAAATGCCCTGATCGCGCGCGACCATGGCGGAGGCGCAGTCGCTGGTCGCGGTGCAGGCGATCTTGAGCTTGAACGGATCGGCGAGGGCGGTATCCGCGACGAGGGTGAGGGCGGAGGCGGCGACGAGAAGCGAAAGTCCGCGAAGGGTCATGGGTTTCCTCTCCTCCGGCGCGTGGATCAGCGCCTCTTGATTATCGATAAAAACTAGGATCGTATACAAACGAGCAAAAGGCAAGGGAGGATCGCGCGGTGAAGCTGACGACATATCGGGCGGGAGGCGGGGATCGCGTCGGCGTCGTGGACGTGGAAGGCGGGCGCCTCTTCGATCTCGCGGCCGCCGCGGCGCGGGCCGGCGTCGACGCCGCGCCCTTCCAGTCCATGCCCGCGCTGATCGACGCCGACGACGCCGGCCTCGACCGCGCCCGCCTGCTCGTGGCCGCTCGCGGCGTGGACGCCGACCTGTGGGTCGACCTCGCCGGCGCCGAGCTTCTCGCGCCGCTGCCGGAGCCGCGGCAGATGCGCGATGCGATGTCGTTCGCCCTGCACATCCGCCAGGCCGGCCGGGGCGGAAAAGCCGTTTACGCCATGCGCTCGGGCGGCCTCGAAGCCTTCAACGCGGTGATGCAGGAGCCGCTGGAAGACCTGCCGGCGGTCTATCGCGAGCTCCCGATCTACTACATCACCAACCGGCTGACAGTCGTCGGACCGGGAGCGACCGTCCATTGGCCGCGCTACAGCCAAGTGATGGACTACGAGCTCGAGGTCGCGATCGTCACCCGCCGCACGCGCGCGAACATTCCGAAGAGCGAGGCCGGCGCGCACATCTTCGGCTACACCATCTTCAACGATTTTTCCGCGCGCGATCGCCAGACGGTCGAGATGCAAGGCCGGCTCGGTCCGGCCAAGGGCAAGAGCTTCGACGGCTCGAACGTGCTCGGCCCCTGGATCGTGACTCCGGACGAGATCGGCGATCCCCAGACGCTCGAGGTCGAGGTCCGCGTCAACGGCGAGACGCGCGCCAAGGGCGAAACGAAGGACATGCTCTTTTCCTTCGAGGAGCTTCTCGCCTACGCCTCGGAGGACGAGACCATTCACGCGGGAGAAGTGTTCGGCTCCGGCACCGTCGGCAACTGCTGCGGGCTGGAGATCGGGCGTTTTCTCGAGAGCGGCGACACGATCGAGCTTTCCGTCGACCGCATCGGCGTGTTGCGCAATACGGTGCTGCGCCAGGGCTGAGCCCGGCGCGCAAGACCATTCAAGGGAGGACATAATGGCTCGCCGCATGATCGACATCTCCGTGCCGCTGCAGAACGATGTCGCGGCCGACCCGCCCGGGCACGGGCCGAGGATCGAGTACATCGACCATCAGCAGAGCCTGCCGCAGATCCTGCCGTTCTTCCCTGGCCTCAAGAAGGAGGATCTGCCGGATGGGCAGGGCTGGGCGGTCGAGCGCATCCAGCTTTCGACCCACAACGGCACGCATCTCGACGCGCCCTGGCATTATCATCCGACCATGAACGAGGGCGAACGCGCCTGGACGATCGACGAAATCCCGCTCGAATGGTGCTTCCAACCCGGAGTGAAGCTCGATTTCCGCCATTTCGCCGACGGCTATGTCGCGACCGCGGCCGACGTCGAGGCCGAGCTCAAACGGATCGGCCACGAGCTGAAGCCGCTGGAGATCGTCGTCGTCAACACCAGCGCCGGGGCGAAATACGGCCGCCCCGACTATGTCGCCTCCGGCTGCGGCATGGGCGCCGAGGCGACGCTCTACCTCACCGAGCGCGGCGTCCGCGTGAACGGGATCGACGGCTGGAGTTGGGACGCGCCCTTCGTCCATACCGCGAAGCGCTACGCGGAGACGCACGACGCGTCGATCATCTGGGAGGGCCACAAGGCGGGCCGGCGCATCGGCTACTGCCATATCGAGAAGCTGCACAATCTCGAAGCGCTGCCCTCGACCGGCTTCATGGTGTCCTGCTTTCCGGCCAAGATCGAGCGCGCCTCGGCCGGCTGGACTCGGGCGGTGGCGATCATCGACACGTGATCGCGTGCGACGACATGCGGTCTTGAGATTGTCGGGATTGCGGGCAATGACACGGCGTCTCCGTCAATGGACGCCGCGTCATGAAGAGCTATCGCCCGTCGCAGTTCGTCGCCGTCTACCATCCCCTCGTGCGCACGCTGCACTGGCTGATGGCGCTTCTGATCTTTGGCGCGCTCGGGCTCGGCGTGTGGTCGACGCAGTTGCCGCGCGGGGACGCGCGCGGCGAGGTCCTGTTTGTCCACAAGTCGATCGGCGTCGCAGTGCTGGCGTTGATTGTCCTCAGGATCGTCGCGCGGCTCGCCCTGGGGTCGCCGCCTTACGCCGTGGCGCTCGACCGGCTCGTGCACGCCAGCGCCCAAGCGGCCCATGGCCTGCTTTACCTGCTCATGATCGCGTTGCCGGTCAGCGGCTACGTGATGTCGAGCGCAGGCGGACACGATGTGTCGTTCTTCGGCCTTTTCACGCTGCCGCCGCTCGTCAGTCCGGACAAGGCTCTGGCGGCCTCCGCTGACGAGGCCCATTACGTCTTTGCCTGGGCGATCGGCGTCGTGCTCGTCCTGCATCTGGCCGCGGTGGTCTGGCACGGGTGGCTCAAGCGCGACACCGTGCTGACGCGCATGTGGCCGCGCTTCCAGCCCTCCGCCCGCGCGCGCTGAAGGGGAGGGCGCATCCCGACCTTCGCCAGCCGGCGGCGGCCATGCTATGATTGCGGTGGAATACGCCGGCCAGGAGTTCGCCATGGCGCAAGGTTTGACGGCCCGCATTGTCGGGCTGGCGGGAAGCGATCCTCTGCTCGCGCGCATCCGCCAGGAGGCGGAGGAGGCGATGCGGCGCGAGCCCGAGCTCGCCACCTTCCTGATGACGACGATCCTGAACCACCAGACGCTGGAGAGCGCGGTGGCGTATCGGGTGGCGGCGCGGCTCGACAACGCCGACGTCTCCGCGGCGCTGATCCGCCAGACCTTTGCGGAGGCGATCGCCCGCGATCCGTCGATCGGCGAGGCGTTCCGCGCCGACATCATGGCGGTGGCCGACCGCGATCCGGCCTGCCTGCGGATGATGGAGCCGCTGCTCTACTTCAAGGGTTTCCAGGCGCTCCAGGCCTATCGCCTGTCGCACTGGCTTTTGAAGGGCGGCCGGCGCGACTTCGCGCTGAACCTGCAGAGCCTCGCCTCCGCAGTGTTCGGCGTCGACATCAATCCCGGCGCGCGGATCGGCAAGGGCATATTCCTCGATCACGCCACCGGCCTCGTGGTCGGCGAGACGACGGTGATCGAGGACAACGTGTCGATTCTCCAGGGCGTGACTCTGGGGGGCACCGGCAAGGAAACCGGCGACCGCCACCCCAAGATCCGCCACGGCGTGCTGATCGGCGCCGGAGCGAAGATCCTCGGCAACATCGAAATCGGCTATTGCGCCCG
>Ga0074045_10004665_pt1 | contig 12096 bp, 8 predicted proteins | sample BogForMeECP23OM2_FD_94442 | JGI IMG/M metagenome (GOLD analysis project Ga0074045, IMG submission 94442) | Bog forest soil microbial communities from Calvert Island, British Columbia, Canada - Bog Forest MetaG ECP23OM2 | ecosystem: Environmental > Terrestrial > Soil > Wetlands ...
AATTTAGACGACCCTGCTGTCCGGGAAAATTGCGTGAGTTAGCGGTGTAAGGGGGATAGTTCAGTGGGCATCGGAGACGAAGAAGTCGCGGAGGAGGGAAAACCACCCACTCTTCTTCCCAAGTCACGTTCTCCCTCACCATGCGAGTGATCAGGCCGGCGACGCCGGGTGGCGGAACCAAAATCCTTCACAAGCGGAGAGAAGAAGGTCGAATTTGTCCCGTTACTTATGCACTTTCGTGAGCGCCTGAGGTTTTGCGAAGCACAGGTGTGGAGTACGACATCTAAGAGGACGGTGGCGAAGCGAACGAGACCCAGAAGATCAACTGAAGAGCCGAAGCAGGAATACCGGAATGTCGTCGAGCGTAACTCCATGCTGGGTCTTTACGGATTTCAAAGCGACCGTCGAGCAATGACGTGCTCACGAGGCTTCATCCTGGGATCACCGTATATGGCTACGCGCCTCGCTGTATATACGGTGGGTCGGATCGACCGGTATTGTGATGTAGTGCAACCTACGGATGTATCCCGAGCTCCGAGAGAGTGCCATCTGATACGTCGGAGGGAATTCAAGATCGATGTCGAATCAAGCTCACCCGATCGTATGGCCTGGCCGACCTTATCCTTTGGGATCCACTTGGGACGGCGAGGGTGTCAATTTCGCGCTCTACTCGGAGCACGCTGAGAAAGTGGAGCTTTGCCTGTTTGATGTTTCCGGCAAACGTGAGAGTGCTCGGGTCACGCTCCCCGAACAAACTGACATGGTCTGGCACGGCTATTTGCCAGAAGCGCGTCCAGGTCAACTGTACGGATACCGAGTGTATGGCCGATATTCCCCGGAACAAGGCCATCGCTTTAATCACCACAAGCTTCTGCTCGATCCCTACGGCAAGCAAATTCAGGGGACTATCCGTTGGGGAGACTCTCACTTTGGATACAAGATAGGACACAAGCAGGAGGACCTGTCTTTTGATAGACGCGACGATGCCGCTGGAATGCCGAAGAACCGGGTGATCGATTCCGCTTTTACCTGGGGAGTTGATACGCCACTACGGATTCCCTGGCACGAGACCTTGATTTACGAGCTTCACGTAAAAGGATTCACGATGGGCCACCCTGACGTTCCAACCAACTTGCGTGGGACGTATGCTGGTCTAGCGACAGCACCCGCGATCGACTATCTCAGGCGCCTAGGCGTGACCGCGGTTGAGCTCATGCCGGTACACAGTTTTGTGGACGACCGCTCACTCGTGCAACGCGGTTTGTTCAATTATTGGGGCTATAACTCGATCGGGTTCTTTGCGCCCGAGCCTCGATACCTGGCGACTAGCGCAATCGGTGAATTCAAGACGATGGTCAAGACCTTGCATTCGGCGGGGCTGGAAGTGATTCTTGACGTCGTGTACAACCATACAGCGGAAGGTCATCATCTCGGCCCCACGCTCTCGCTGAAGGGAATTGACAACAGCACCTACTACCGCCTGGCGCCCGGTAATCCCCGCTATTACACGGACTACACGGGCACTGGAAATACGCTGAATATGCTGCATCCACGTGTGTTGCAGCTAATCATGGATAGTCTGCGCTACTGGGTTCTCGAGATGCACGTAGACGGTTTCCGCTTCGACCTCGCCGCCACCCTCGCCCGCGAGCTGCATGAAGTTGATCGCCTGGGCGCATTCCTCGACATCATCCATCAGGATCCAGTGCTCTCGCAGGTAAAGCTGATTGCAGAACCCTGGGACCTCGGCGAAGGGGGCTATCAGGTGGGAAACTTTCCGCTCGGCTGGGCGGAATGGAACGATCGATATCGCGACACAGTACGCGCTTACTGGAAAGGGGACGGCGGACTAGTGGGAGACCTAGCATACCGTATCACTGGATCCAGCGATCTGTATGCTCACAGCGGTCGCCGCCCGTACGCTAGCGTTAATTTTGTCACCGCCCACGACGGCTTCACCTTGCAGGATCTGGTGAGCTACAACGAGAAGCACAACGAAGCCAATGGCGAGAACAATCGGGACGGGAACAACAAGAATCTCAGTTGGAATTGCGGTGTGGAGGGCTCCACCGGCGATCCGGACATTCAGGCATTGCGAGCCAAGCAAAAGCGGAATCTGCTGGCAACACTGCTGATTTCCCAAGGCGTCCCGATGATTTATGCGGGAGATGAAATGGGGCATACGCAGATGGGAAATAACAACGCCTACTGCCAGGACAATCCGACGAGCTGGCTAAGTTGGGACTTGCAGCCTCAAGATCGTGACTTGCTGGCGTTCGTTCACCGCATGATCAGCCTACGCAAGAGGCATCCTATATTCCGGCGCAGGCGCTTTTTCCAGGGCCGCCCGATCAAAGGTGCAAGTGTTAAAGATATTCTGTGGCTCAAAACCAGTGGCGATGAGATGAACGAAGACGAGTGGTGCGATGCTTCGGTTTACTGCCTGGGGATGTTTCTCCCGGGTCAGGGACTGGACGAGACCGATGAGCGCGGTCGAAAGCTTAGCGACGAAAACTTCCTGGTGCTCCTGAACGCTCACCATCTAGACGTAAGATTCACTTTGCCAGCATTCCGTTCGAGTGCCCGCTGGATCGCATGGATGGACACCTCTCGAGAAAGTGGCTTGCGCCCCGTCGATACGTATGATGCGGGCACCGCTTATCCCCTACAGGCGCGCTCCATGGTGGTTCTGATAGAGCATCCTGCCAATGGCAAAGAGAAAGACTTGAATGAAGTGCCTTCATAACGCGCCCTTCGACGTCGAGTATCGCGAAGGTTGCTTTTGCCTCGCTCCGCGCTGGCCGAGGCAGAGATGAGCTGCAGAAGATTCACCAATGTAGAGAGATCTTTGGTCGAGCAGAGTGTGGTTCACTTCGCAACGAAAAGCGTTCCCAGACACGATTTCTAACCTTCCAGGGTACTCAGTGGTCGATCAACCCCTTTCCTGGGCTGTCAACCCCGCTCCCAATAGGCTCTATAAACCTTGTCGTGAAGGTTGCGGGGACGCGTAGTGCGGGAATCGGCACGCTACGGGTACGTGGCGGCGGTCTGGAGATGGGATGTCTTGCGGCTCACTGCGCCGAGTATCCTGACGGGAACCAGCGGACGCAGATGTGGTCGCGGCCAATCCGCTCCCTTGAATGCACCAGGTATGCGCCTTGAGAGCGTTAGGTTGCCACCGACTAAGAAGGTAGCAACAGCAGGAACAGTAAACGGGCAGTAAGCCATTCGACATAAGGTCATTCTCTGGCAATAGCTTACGTTAGAAGAACCTTTCGGGATGTCCAGCACCGGAGCTAGCGATGGGACTTTCCGGTGCCTGCAATAAAGTTGTGAACAAAACGCTGGTCTGTCTTGAGCTGCGTCTGGGTGGGACAAAGAAAATGTGTTGCGCGCCATGGTCTTTGACGGGACAATGAACGCCTCGATTCTCCGAGGACCTCCTGGTGATTAACGGTAGACTGTCATGAGCGCGTGCGGCCTGGGTTGTCGCAAGTTGGAAAGCGCAATGGCACGGCGCTTTTTCTGCTTTTTCTTGCTGCTATTTTTCGGGGCGACGATCTGCGCGGTCGAAGCTCAGACCAGTCTCAAGTATCAAGAGCCGCCGAAGGCAATCATCGACCTGGTGGATGCACGACCCACGCCGAATGTGGAGGTTTCTCCCGGGGATGGGCTAGGCGGCCGGTGGCTGCTGATCGAGGCGATTTCGGCATTGCCCTCAATCGCAGATCTCGCTCAGCCCGAATTGCGGCTGGCAGGGTTGCGATTCAATCCCAAGACAAATGGACCCAGTCGTGGGCGCTACGTGACCGACTTGAGCCTGAAAGGGCTGCCGGACGGCGTCGAGAGGCCGGTTGTGGGGCTGCCCGCGGGAGCGAAGATCCGATTTGCGGTCTGGGCGCCCGACGCCCGCCACATTTCTTTCGTGAATGTCAGCGATGCGCCGGAGGACGCGGGGCTGAGCCTGTGGATCGTGGATGTGGCATCGGCGCAGGCGAGACACGTAGCCGACCTTGGGCTGAACGGGATTTTCGGCCCGCCGTGTGAATGGGTGGGAGACAGCAGAAGCCTGATCTGCAAGGTAGTCCCGAAGGGGAGGGGGCCGGCGCCGGCGCGCAGCGAAGTACCGAAAGGGCCGGTAATCCAGGAAAATCTTGGGCGGGTCACACCCGTGGCAACGTATCAGGACCTGCTGAAGAATCCCGAGGACGAGGCGATCTTCGACTATTATGCAACCTCGCAGGTTTTGATGGTTGGGCTCGACGGCCGGATTACACCAGTGGGCAAGCCGGGTGTGATTGAAGGCGCATCGACCTCCCCCGACGGGCGCTATGCGCTGCTGGACGAGCGCCATCATCCATATTCCTATCTCCTGCCGTTGGCGATGTTTCCAGAACGAATCTCGGTGGTCGATCTGAGGAGCGGGAACAGCAAGCAACTAGCCGATAAGCCGCTAGAAGACACGATCCCGAACATTCACGATGCGGTGGCAGCGGGCCCTCGCAAATTCGAATGGCGGAGCGACACCCCTTCCACGGTTTTCTGGGTGGAAGCGGCCGATGGTGGAGATCCGCGGGTTGAATCGCCGGTTCGCGACAAACTTTTCACTTGGGATGCACCCTTCCAGGGGTCGCCGCGGAAGCTTGCGGAAATTCCCTTGCGCTTCGGAAGCGTGGAGTGGGGAAACGGCCGCTTTGCGATTGTGGAGGAAGAGCGGTGGAAGGATCGCAAGCGGATCATGCTTCTGGCGTCGCCGGCGGCTCCGGGTCCGGAGGTGAAGTTATTCGAAGGCTCCTTTGAAGATCGCTATCATGATCCGGGCCGGCCGTTTCAAGTAATGAACGAAACGGGGAAACTTGTCCTACGTACAACACTAGACGGGAGCGGCCTCTACCTGCACGCGGAAGGGGCATCCCCTGGAGGAGACCAGCCGTTTGTTTCGATAATGAGTCTAGCAAATGGAGAGACCAAACGGCTGTGGCAATCGGCAGCGCCGTTTTTTGAGGTTCCTTGGGCAGTCTTGGACGCGGCGACTCCCACAATACTGATTCGGCGAGAATCGCCGGAAGTGAGTCCGAACTACTACCTCAAGGATCTTGCGAATAGGTCTCTTGAGCAGGTCACCCGGTTTCCCAATCCATATGGCAATGCAGCGCTGCCGAAAAAGCAAATTCTCAAATACAAGCGCGCCGACGGGGTCGACCTGAGTGCGAATCTTTATCTTCCTCCAGGCCACAAGACCGGGGATGGTCCGCTGGCGACATTGATGGAAGCTTACCCCACGGAGTACAAAACGAGGACGGCCGCCGGACAGATCAGAGGGTCTCCCTATGAGTTTCCATTCTTCTCTTGGGGATCGCCCGTGCCGTTTGCGACACAGGGCTACGCGGTGCTGGAGAATGCGACGATTCCTATCCTGGGCGAGGGACAGACAGAGCCGAACGACACCTACGTGGAACAGTTGGTGGCCAGCGCGAAGGCAGCGATCGACGAAGGGGCGCGGTTGGGCGTGGTAGATCGCAACCGGGTTGCGGTGATGGGCCACTCTTACGGCGCGTTCATGACAGCAAACCTGCTGGCGCACAGCGATCTGTTCAAGGCCGGCATCGCGCGCAGCGGAGCCTACAACCGCACGCTGACGCCGTTCGGATTTCAAAATGAAGACCGCACGTACTGGCAGGCGCCCGATGTTTATTACAAGATGTCCCCATTTTCGTATGCCGACAAGATCAAGACGCCCGTTTTGCTGATCCACGGCGATGCAGACAACAACACGGGCACCTTCCCGATGCAGAGCGAGCGCCTATTTAGCGCCATCAAAGGTCAGGGCGGCACGGTGCGCTTTGTGCTGCTGCCCCTGGAGTCGCATGGTTACGCGGCGCGGGAGTCGGTTCTCCATATGTTATGGGAGATGAACAACTGGCTGAACACCTACGTGAAGAATCCGCAGACGGCCATGACCAGCGCTAAACCATGACTGAGTCACGCCAGGTTTTGGCAACCTCCACCGGCATGCGCAGCGTCATTGTTGCGCCGCATGTGGCGCGGTACTGCTTTCTGGGTACCGACGCCTACATGGTTCCGATTGTCTACCTGTCCATGATGGTACCCACAAAGCTGGTTTTCCATCTAGCGTTCACCGGATGGAACAAGTTCGGTCTACGGAGAGGACGTAGGGCAATGAACTAAGCCCTTGCCTCGCCGTTTCCCCCCGCCGGGATCCTAGTTAGCGCGAGATTATGACCTACAACCCTTACCCGTGGATGGCGGAGAATAGTTGACTCGAATACCGATATAGGTCATCTCCAGCAATAAGGTCATGTGCTTGTGCGGGGAGCGGCAAACTCAAATGCTCTTGAGAAAAGTTGCAGTGAGGTTTTCGAGGTCCGCAGCGTTTTTCGGCCAGTCTTCCCGCAAGAGTCGCGAGAGGCTTCGATCAGCGAGCAGCTTTCCACCGGTCTGGCAGTTAGGACAGTAGTTTGTCTCGTTCGCTGCATAACGAATGCGCTGTATCTTCCCACCGCAACGAGGACACGGCTGCTTGTAGCGGCCATGGACTGCCATTCCGCGGCGAAAGGCCGTCACTTCTTCCGGAAACTTGTCGCCCGCTTCGACACGCAAGCGCTCCGTCCACTTAACTAGCTGGTCACGGACCGCGGTGAATAACCGTTCGATTTCGCTCGCGGTCAACTTTTTCGTCAGCACGGTTGGAGACAGCTGAGCCGCGAAAAGTATCTCGTCGGAATACGCATTCCCAATGCCACTAAGTAATTGCGGGTCGGTGAGAGCGCGTTTCAGGGTGTGGTTCTTCGACTGGAGAACTGCGGTAAAGGATTCGAGGTTCGCCTGTAACACCTCGATGCCGCCTGGATCGAGGACGCCAAGGGATTCCTCTCCTTCGAGCAGATGCAGCGACGCCCGCTTTCGTGAACCAACTTCCGTCAAGGAAAGAGTGCCATTGTTAAAGACAAAGCTGGCAAGCGTGCGCAATTTGGCAGCTTTCGAGGTACTTTCCTGCCAATGAATTCGTCCGCTGATCATGAGGTGAAGGACGAGCCAGAGATCGTCTTCGAGGCCGATAGCGATGCGCTTGCCAATGCGATCCAACTGAAGCACCTTCTTACCCTCTACGCTGGTGATGGGCGGCTGGGCTGTCCGTAAAAGCGACGGTCCGGTAATCTGCACGCGTGCGAGAGTTCGACCGAGAATCCGTTTCTCGAGCGCCTCGATATAGACGGTGATGTCGGGCAGTTCAGGCACCGGGGTCTGAGATCATTGTAGCGACGAGGGATGTTTGACGATCCTGCCAGCCAGTGGGCTGCCAGCAAGCTTTCCTCACGTTTCGCATGAGCGCTGGCCAAACAAGCGATAACCTATGCCTCGGAGGCGGTGTGAGCACCCTATCTAAGAGCCCGATTCGTCGCTGTTCCTGGGCCGAAAGCGACCCACTGCTCCGGGCCTATCACGATGAAGAGTGGGGCATGCCCGAATATAACAGCCGTGCGCTTTGGGAGAAACTGATGCTCGATGGTTTTCAGGCGGGTCTTTCCTGGACCATCATTTTGCGTAAACGCGATGCGTTTCGGGTGGCGTTCAAGAACTTTGATCCGGAGGCGGTCGCATGCTTCGGTAAGGCCGACATCGCGCGCCTGCTGAAGGAGCCCGGCATTGTTCGATCACGGGTAAAGATCGAAGCCACGATTGGAGGTGCTAGAGCCTATCTCGCGCTGCAGAGTGAGGGACAGGACTTCTCGACCTTCATCTGGAACATGGCAGGCGGGAAGCCGATTCAGAACTCCGGCGCGTCGCCGGTCAAGACTCCCCTCTCGGAGGAGATATCCAAGGCACTGAAGAAGCGAGGGTTCAAATTCGTGGGCCCGGTGATCGTCTATGCCTGGATGCAGGCGGTAGGAATCGTAAATGATCACGCGGCCACGTGCTTCCGCAGGAAAGCTGTTCAATCTCGCCGGGTTTAAGACCTAAACGGTGGAATTCTCCCGGGGAATGAGGTCATAGTAAAAGTCAGCGACAGCGGCTGCGGTATTCCCACGGATAACCTAAAGACGGTCTTCGAACCACTTTTACCAGCAACGGAGATATTGGAACGGGCCTAGGGTTGTGGGTGGTTAAAGGGATAGTGGAGAAACTTGGGGGCAGGATTGAACTGATCAGTGCAACCACTGACAAGACCCGTACGTGTTTCGGTGTCGTTCTTCCCGCTCCGGCATCCGCCGCTGGGATACACGAGGAAAGTAATCAGCGTAAGTCCGACGGCAGCACTTTTCGATTTCGCAGCCTAGAGCCCACGACAGACCCTCGGCGACAAACTTGTCTGCATTTGACTGCAACACCACCGGTGACGCATGTCACATACAAACTCGGTCGAAGCGGCGCACGCTGTGCCATGTGGAAAATTATTAACTCCAAACCGCTGCCCGCTCTTCTACCCCTCAAATGTACCCTTTGTGGGTTCACCGCTGACAACCATCCAGCAGATGTAGGATTGTGCGTCCACCACCTGGACACGGTTCACCCCGGACATACGTGGGCGATCTTCGCCGAAAACAGCCTAATCAATACAGATTATTTCCAAGCAGCAGCCCGGAGACTGTAGGCTGGCGAGCAGCCGGGACAAGAGCGTCTGTCCGCGGCGCCGGACGTTAGGAGTGGACGCGGGTGTATGCAGGTCAGCACCAGTGGGCGTTGAACAAGGGACGGAACGGCGTAGCCTGTGACCATGAAAAGGAAAAACGGACCCCCGCAAAGCAGGCAGAAAAAGCGCACAAAGACATGGCACGGTTGAGGCAAAGGGTGAGGCAACTGCCCCCGAAAGGGTATACCTCGCGGGGCTGATAACCACAACGAAAACTCTCTTCCAGATTCTGCGTACTATTATAGAATCTTCCTCAATCGATTCATGATCGCATCGCAAGGCGCTTTGATGCTGATCGCAACCAAACCAGAAGTGCCTATTTCGTAGTGTCCTTTTAGTCGCACGAATTTGCTTGCTAATAGCACAGCGGTGTGATAATCAGGGCTTAGTAGGTGTGCAACGTCTGACTTTATTATTGGAACCTGAACTGCACAGCTTGGTGATCCAAACGCGGATTCATTGAGCAAATCAACTTCTGGGACCCACCCCTGGGGTTGTTCCTTAAAATCACGCCCATCGTCTAAGGCGGGTGGGGCCACAATCTTGAGCGCTTGGCGGAAAACCAACAAGGTACGCTGTCAGCCAGAACCTAAAGCGGTCGGAGTGCCGGGCTGGGAAACCGAGATCCATGCTCAGAGGAGCACTTGTATGGCAGGCCTGCCGAAAGCACTTGTAGCCTGTTGTGAATGTGGGCACCGCCAGGTACTGGTAAGACTCGTTGGCCAGTGTGGCTTAAAGCCGGTGGTCGCAACCAGCACCAGCGATGCGGTTTCGATGCTGGGCAGCGAAGCGGTGTTGGTTGCATTCTGTCAGGATGACCTGCCAGGTGATGGGTTCAAAGCGGTCCTGAAGGCAGCCAAACGGGCTGCTGTGCCTGTGGTTGTTTCTTCGCGCCTAGCCGATCCGGAACGCTACCTGGAATCGATGGAGTTGGGGGCATTCGATTTCATCTGCATGCCCTACTACAACACCGAAGTTGCAGCCTTGGCCGTTGCTATGCTGCATGGGTTCCCATCGAACCCAGAGGGTCAAGGTCGTCGAATATGAGGGAATCATACCGCTTATAAACCGGCGGACCATGGTTCGCTGAATTCGGGTGGTTAATTGCAATCGAGCGGCTGAGGAGGTCCCGATGATAGCCAAGTGTGCCAATCCCGCATGCAATCGCGAGTTTCGCGAGCTTAGTAAAGGCCGATTGTTTCTGCTCCCGCCGAATCGTCCTGCCTACTCTGAGTCGATGGGGAAAGTTGAAAGACTGTCCGATTATTGTTATTGGCTCTGCCCGGAATGCGACGCAACGCATACGATCGTGCGACCCGAGTCGGAAGTTGTGGTCAGTGTGCGAGAACCTGGCACTCCACATCCCGCCCCCGCTGTCCCACATCGCAGTCAAAGGCCTGGGCAGGTCAGCCTGCGGAGCTATAAGGAAACAGCGTGACAGTTCTACGCGGGCCTGCCGAAGCCAGTGATCGCTAGGTACCGATAGCGTCGATGCTACCCCGACCGGCATTGGGTTCTGGAGCCGCAGCGCATAGCTAAAACCGGGGAAGCAACCTAACTCCAGTGTTTATCGCCCCTTCCATAGGATCTTTGCCAATCAGGCCACAGCGTTATTCGATAGCAGATCCAGCTTCGACAGTCCGTCTGGGACCGGCCTGAGCGGTAAGCCAACAGCCCTTTCATCGACCTTGGCCGGCGGGTTTTGAGTTTCGGTTTCGACCCCCGAAGTAGTCGTGCTTCGCATCATCAAACGGCGGGAACACTCATTGAGCCAGCAGGTTACCTGTCGATGCTCCCGGACTGAGCCCGACCATTCCCAAGATGCCTCCTCAGATTGCGGGTAAGTTCACCCATCGGAGTACCCTCGAAGAGCGAGGCCCTGCAGGTTCTGGGCATTCCACGAGGGACGTCGCAAAAAGCCGCTTAAAATGCGCACTTCCTCAGATTCTCGCGCAGAGCCGAAAAAACTAGCTAGGTACCATGGTAACAATGATCGAGCTTTGCGAGCGGCAGCTTCGATTGCGGTTCCGGGATGATGGGAATGGGCATTGAAGCGAGACTCTGGGCAGAGTCTCGCTTCGGAAGAGACCGGGCGCGTTATCCGCAGCGTGTTTACTTCACCACCCTCAGGTCGTTGGTCACCTTGAACACGTCTGGCACACCGTTAGCGGCGAGGGTAGCCAGGTTCTTGTCGCCTGCGCTGTTCACGTAGCCTTTCAGCGTTACCCGTTGGCCTTCAACAATGATGTGAATGCTGGGCGAGACCTCCCAGAAGTACCGCGACAACGAACCCGTTCTGACCAGGGAGCGATAGACACGTGCACGCGCCTCCTGGTCGAAAGGCGATGGTGGCAGGACCCTGATGTTGTTGAGCACCTTGTCCACGCCTTCGAGGTGCTTCACCACATTCTCAGCCGTGTTCTTCGTCGGTGCGTGGATGCTGGTGACATATCCGCTCAGCGTGACGGTGTGACCTTGGACGCTATACTCAAGATCGTCGAATAGCGAGTAGTAAGGCAGTAGCAACAGTTCGTGGCGGACTTGCTTGGCAATGCGGCCTTCGACATCGTTCGGGAACCCGCCCTTACCATAGTCGAGAACCACGGGGCCGTTGCTGGATAGGGCCGCGGCTTGCGACGGCGGCGTTTCGAGTAGGGCCGGCGGCGTCTGCGCCAGAGCTCCGGCGGTCAACGCGAACAGCAAGCCGGTTAACAATGTTGTGCTCATGTGTATTCTCCATTCCTGCTGATTTGATGCAGGTACAAACCCTCCTTACGACGCTGCGACTGGCATCGTGACAAGACTTTTACAAGCTTTACAATCCTTAACCCTTAATGGCAGATTTTTCGAAGTACACCGCCAGTTCGAACTGAAAGACATCCCCGGAAAAAGATTCCTCAGAATAGGGCCAAGCACAAGGCCCAGTACGAGCAGTTCGACGCCCGGCACAGGCTGCGTGCTCTGGTTGCGAAGGCGAAGGTAGAGGACAACGCGTGGGAGCGAAATCCCTCTGAAGCGAAATCCCTCTGATTAGAGCGGTCACACGTGGGCATCAAGGTTCTGGCCGGGGAGTTCGTATGCGATCCCGACCATTTGGCCGCGGCCGGGCCGGCGAATCGCGAGGCCACAAATGCTCGATGAGCCAATCCAGCGAAAACCGTCCCGGACCGAAAATTAGCACGATCAGCGATGCCATGAGGTACGTAAACGGAGCGGCGGCGGAGAACTTGTCGGGGTTGGAAAAGATGGACAGCAACGCCTCGCGATCGCCGGTGATGTACGCCACGGTCATGTTAGCGGTCAACAGCAGGGCGATGAGACGACTTCCGAGTCCCAGCGCGAGCAAGACGCCGCCGACCAATTCGAGAATCGACACGAAGAGCGCAGTCGGACCGGGAGCCGGCAACCCAAGGCTGCCGAAGTATTCGTTGACTTTCGGTAAG
>Ga0074045_10004666_pt1 | contig 12095 bp, 12 predicted proteins | sample BogForMeECP23OM2_FD_94442 | JGI IMG/M metagenome (GOLD analysis project Ga0074045, IMG submission 94442) | Bog forest soil microbial communities from Calvert Island, British Columbia, Canada - Bog Forest MetaG ECP23OM2 | ecosystem: Environmental > Terrestrial > Soil > Wetlands ...
ATGGCGACTGGAACTACACCTTACTACCAACTCTGAAACGAAAATAAATTAGTCAACTTATTGTGACGTGAGTCCTAACCGATGCGAACCGCGCGAGGCTTAGCCCCATGAGTTTGGTATTGGCGGTTCTCCCGGGCTGGAAACTCCTCCGGAGCCTGGGAGGATTGGGCCTGGTCATCCTGGGAATCATCGACAGCTCGGTGGTTCCGACCTTTGGCAGCCTGGACGCTCTAACTGCAATCCTGGCGGTGAAGAACCACGAACTATGGCCGTACTACGCCGCGGCCAGTACCGTCGGCTCCTTGATAGGTGCGTACATTACTTATCGCATGTCGGCGAAGGCGGGCGAGCGTTGGCTGGAAAAGCGCATCGGGACGAAGCGTTCCCTGCAAGTACAGAGCCTGCTGAAGCGTCGGGGGTTCATTGCGGTGTTTGTCGCATGTATCGCACCTCCGCCGTTTCCGACGTCGACGTTCTTTGTGGGAGCTGGAGCCCTGCAGTATCCGCAGGTAAGGTTCGCGTCAGCGGTGCTGGCGGGCCGGGCGCTCCGATATGCCGTCATTGGATTCCTGGCAGCAAAATACAGCCGGGCGATCGTTCGGTTCATGCGTCATCCGCGAGGGCCACAAATTGAAGCAATGTGGATCGGTGCAGCCGTGGCCGCAATCGCGATCGCTGTCTTGTTTATTCTCTTTTGGCGACAACTCAAACCCCGGTTCCAGCCCGCCAAAAGAGATTGAATGACCGACGGCACCCGCGCGCTAGGGTTGCGTGTACACCGGATTGCTGGGTGACGGCGGTTCGTAGTCCTGTCCGTACTTGTTTTTGTGCCCCGACTTGGATGCTTCGGCTTCGCGGACACGAAGTATTCCCACCGAGTGCACGGTTCCGTTCAGTTCCACTTCGTGCGATAACGCATCAAGGGTTTCGGGCAACGAATCCTCAGCCCACACGTGAAGCATGTAACGACCCGGAGGCGCACCTACAATTGTGAAGTCGCCGCTCTTCGCGGCCGTCCCATAGTAAGGAGTGGCGACTACTACCACCACCGCGCTCATCTCCGGGTGGATGTTGCAGAAAATGTAAGACACTCCCTCGCGATCGAAATGGACGGTGCGGGTAGTGCCGGCCTCGTAAAGTCCAAGATCGAACTTCTTGCCGTTGAAGAGCGAGAACACGTTGTGAAACCAGGGATCGAGGTTGGGGAACTGCACGGTCGAGCCCTTGGTTACGACCAGCAGATGAGGTTCAAAGGCCTTGTTCTTCTGGCGCAGCACCGCGTCCACCGGCTTCACCGTGAGCGGGTCATTGGAGCCTGAGGAGATGGGCGCCAGCCACACCACCGCAGAGACACCATGCGGTGGAGTTGCCGATCCAAAGTAGGTCACGCGGCCGGTGACGTTGACGCCCTGCGCGGGCGAGTGGGTGACCAACGCCAGGAGGCCTGCGACCAGGGCCAGCGCGAATTTATTTCGTGGCGTCAACCTACTCCTCAAAACAAGATTCCCATCCCCAGGTTCACTTGGCCTGCGGTAGCGTTGTAGTCGTAAATCGAGAACGTCTTCAGGCGGCGATACTCCAGCGAAAACAGCAAGTCAGAACGGGGGCGATAGATTGCGTTGGCAAACATTCCCTGGTTGCGCGTCAGCGTGGGATCGCCGTAGCTGACAGCGTCCGCGAAGTAACGCACGTCGGCGGCAAACGGATTGTCCTGGCCAAAGGCCGCGTTGAACTCAAGCTTGGCCGCAGGACGGTATTTCAATTGCGCCCAGCCTCCCACGGTATTGAGCGGGATTACGCTGGTGGCAGGATCGAGAAGCGGTCCGCTGTAGAGCACGCTGCGCCCGATGCCGCCGCCCAGGCCGCCGATTGCCTGTCCGCGATAAAACGACCCACTCAGGGTGAACCGGCGATCCAAGGGAACGCTCCAATCCAACATGGCGGCATAACCATTGACGTTGCGCCCATAGCCGTAATCTTCGCGACTATAGTAGCCGGCAGTTCCGACGGTGAAGGTGTGCCCGAACACGGGATGCGAGTAGGCGATGCGTCCCGCATAAGCCGGCTGCCGAAAGCGCTCGCCCGCCTGCGGCGTGCGATACCACGTGTAGGAATAATAAGGAGGCTCGCCGGTGAGATTGTCGAGAATTCCACCCTGAAGCAAGAGCGTCGAGCGATCGGAGACGGCGATGCGGTGCTCGACGCGCATTTGCGGCGTCCATGCCCACAAGTCCCCGGAGTACGACAACGCAGGCACGATCAATGACGCGAACGAGGTCGGCGAATTGGGCGCGAAGAAGAGCTGGTCCTGGCCCACCACAAGATCAGTGTCCTTCCAGGCGAGCCGCATGGTGGCAGTGCGCAGCCGCACCAGCCCGGAATTCACTCCGTTCGAGATGTCGGGGAAGCCCCCGCCCACGTCGAAGTTCAGGTTGCCGCTGGTTCTTGCTCCCATCACCTCGGGCCCGAATGCTTCAAGCCCGAAGATCGATTGCCGCAGGGTGCCGCCGAATGAGCCGGACGTCTGCAGGCCACCGCTTTGATAAGCGAGCGTGGGGACGTCCATGTTGTCGACCGTGCCCTGATTGCTGAAGAGGTTAAACAGCAGCACGCCAGACAGCCGCACGCGATACTTCGACGCGCTCTCGACCTTGGTCTGGTACTGGTCGTCGATCTTGCCGGAGAGCAACTGCTGGCCTTCTTCGAGCTGGCCAACGCGCTCGTCGATCGGGGCCGTACCTGTCGCGGGAGCGGCAGCGGAGGCCGCGCGTTCCGATTCCAGTTCCTGGCGCAGGCGCGTCATCTCGGCGTGGCTGGCCGTGGTCTCCTGCTTGAGTTGCTGCACCATGTCTTTGAGCTCGCGGACCTCGGACTGTAATTCGGTCAACGACGCTGCAACGTTCGCGTCGTTGGGGGCAGGTTGCTGGGCAGCCGAAGTGGCCACCAACAACAGGGCTAAGGCATGAAGTTGCGTTATGCGCGACAGTCGCGTTCCTCGACACAGTTTCATCTGCCACCTCTGTGCAATCGAAGTTGTGGGCCGATTGTGCGGTAACCTCTGCCGTCCTTACGGCACTTTTCCTGGGCCGTCAGCACTCCACTGATCACAGACGCGACATGCTCGACCCTGTAGTTCTCTCAGTGCTCCACGCTCTCATCGTGGCCGGAGCGCACGGCCGCCGTAACGATCGACATTGCTCGCGGGAGCGTAATGCGCATCACCGTGCATCCCGGCGCCGACTGTTCCACCTGCAACTGGCCGGAGTGGTCCTGAACGATCTTGTGTGCGATCGTCAGGCCCAACCCTGTGCCGTTCTCCTTGCCGTGACTCACGAAGGGATGAAACACGCGGTCGCGGATCGAGGGTTCGAACCCCGGACCGTCGTCCACAACGCGAATTTCGAGCTGACCGCCCTGGTTCTCGACTGTGACCGATACATGTCCGCCCATCGCCTGCACGGATTGGCAGGAGTTCAACAGCAGGTTGTAGAAAACACGTTCCATCTTGCGGGGATCGCACATGGCGAAATGCACACCCGTGGAGACAATGCCGAGCGTGACCTTCTGGAATTCGGGATGGGAGCGGATCAATTCGATGGCGTGGCTAACCGAATGTTCAACCACGGTCTCGGTGAGGTTCAGGGATTCCGCCGGGCGCGATAACTCAAGCAGAGAGTCGATAAGGTCGGTAAGACGATGCACGGCGACACGAATTTCGAGATAGAGGTCCTCGCGCTGACGGGGCGAGAGATCGGGCTCGGCCAGGAACTCCGCGTTGGCCAGCACTGCGGTGAGCGGATGCCGTAAGTCGTGCGAGATCGAACTGGCCATGGTGCCGATGGTCGCCAGCCTCTCGGAATGTAGCAGCCTCTGCTGCGCATGTTGCAGGCTCTCGCGCATTCCCGCGAAGGCCTGGGTCACCTCGCCGACCTCGCCGTCTTTCCGCACGTCAAGGGGAAATGCGTAGTCTCCTCTTCCCAGGGCGCGCACGCCGTAGACCAGCCGCTCCAGAGGCCGGGTGAAATTGCGAGCGATGATGTAAACCAGCAGCGTGCCGAGCAGCACCGCGCCCAGACCGACGGCCAGCAAAAGCTGGCGCAGATGGCTGAGGAACTGCGCCGCCTGATCGTAGGACTTCATGACGAATATGGTGACCGGAGGCTCGCCGGCATTGAGCGCGAGCGAGGTCACCACGAAGATTTCCTTGCCCAGCTTCACGTCCAGCGGCAAGGAAGAGGCGCCGTGGGCCGCCAACCCACGCTGAAGCTCGTCAAGGTTGGCGGAGCCAATCGTGCTGACAACTTCCCGCCGAGCGCACACCACGGCCACCTGGCCGGCGGCCACGCGCGCCAGTTCCTGGGCCACGGTCGCATCAATTTCGTAGCCCAGGGCCACGGTCCCAAGCACGGAGTTGCTGGCCTTTGGCCCAAAGTAGATGGGCACGAGGAATACTTCGTAGAGATGCCCGCCGGCGAACCACCACTGCCGGGAGTCGCCGGGAACAGCTGCCCGATTGCGCAACTCTTGTGCCTGCTCAAGCGTGATCCCGGGAGTGCGGGTATGAAATCCCACGATCTGGTTGGACGGGTCAACCAGGGCCAAAAGGTCTCCGCCGGAGAGCCGGAACAGCTCGGCAGAGGCGTCCTGGATCGTGGGAGCGTGGCGCGAGGTCATCAGGGCCTTGAGCACCGGAAGATCGGCCATCAGTTCGGCGGAGCGGGCGAGCGAGTTCTCGCGCTCACGCTGGAAGTTGCGAAATGTCTCCACCGAATTGGCAAGATCGACACGCAGGTTGCGGCGCACCTGGTTCTCCACGCTGCGTTGCACGATCAACAGCGACACCGCTGTCAGCCCCGCCGAGGTGAGAAGCATGGCGATCAGGAATTTGGTTCTCAGCCGGATGGAGGGTCTCCTCGACGCCTGATGCGCGTCTTAACGCACAAATTTGTACCCGGTGCCGTGCACGGTGCGGAAATGAACAGGGTCGCCCGGATCCTTCTCGAGCTTTTGCCGCAAGCGCAGCATATGCGTGTCCACGGTGCGAGTCGTGGGATAGCTGTTGTATCCCCACACCTCATTCAGCAGTTCAGCCCGCGAGACCACCCGCTCTTCGTTATTGAGGAAGAAACGGAGCATCTTGAATTCCTGGGGAGTGAGTGGCACCAGCCTGCCGCCCTTCCACAGCTCCATCTTGGAGAAATTTACGTTCACATCATCGAAGCTGAAGGTCTCGCCCTTGTCGGGACTGTGATTCAGCCGGCGAATGGCGGCGCGAACACGCGCCAGCAGTTCGCGCGGGCTGAACGGTTTGGTCACGTAGTCGTCGGCGCCGAGCTCGAGCAGCAACACTTTGTCGACCACGTCGGTGGCCGCGCTCAAAACAAGAATGGGCACGGTGGCCGCCAGGCGCTTGATCTCGCGGCAAATGTCCTGTCCCGAACGGCCCGGCAGACGCAAGTCGAGGATCACCACGCGCGGGGTGGTGGCGCGAAACACGTCCATCGCGGAAGTGCCGTCGGGCGCGATGGTTATGTCGAACCCGGCAGTCTCAAACGTGCGGCGCAATGCCCGTTGCACCGCCGGGTCATCTTCGATTGCAAGAACCTTGTCCATTTCTCCTCTGCTTCAGTCCGCTGAAGACCTCGTAGTTCAACAGCTATACCAACCGATGGCACCAGTCAACGAGGTGTTTACATTTCCGTGACAACCAAAGCGGCACTCCAGCAACGCGAGACCGAATCTCACCCCAGCTCTACAGTTGAGGATTCCGCGGCTCCACGGTTCGACACATTTTCTTGACAACTCTTCTACAGGGCCATGACAAACGTGCCCAGGGAGACAGCTACATTCGCGAGGTCGGTCAAGATCGATAACAGTAAGGAGGTCGTGCAATGAGTGTGACGAAGAGGGCCCTACGACTGTGGATGCTGGCGCTGGCCGTGTTCATGGTAGCTGCAACCCCAACAGCGCTTTTCTCGGCGCCTAACAACTTCAACAGCTTTGGACAAGTCAATCTCGTTTCTGACTTACCTGGCGTTGCCAGGTTCATGGACCCAGACCTGGTGAATCCATGGGGAATAGCTTTTTCTTCCGGCAGCCCTATTTGGATTTCGGACAATGGTCAAGGGCTGGCCACGATCTATAACGGGGCGGGCGTGAAGCAGGGATTGGTGGTATCGATTCCTGCGCCGGGTGGAGGACAAGGTGCGCCAACCGGACAGGTCTTCAATGGCGGCTCAGGCTTCAATGGCGACCGCTTTCTCTTTTCTACAGAGGACGGAACGATAGCGGGATGGAGAGGCGCCCTAGGGACGACTGCCGAATTGGGGGCTGACCAGTCTGGAACAGGCGCCGTCTTCAAAGGATTGGCGCTTGCCACCAACGGCTCCAACAGCTACCTCTATGCTACCGACTTCCACAACGGGACCGTTGATGTTTTTGACTCCACCTTCACCAAGGTAAGCCTAACTGGTTCCTTCACCGATCCCGGCATTCCGTCCGGCTTCGCTCCCTTTGGCATTCAAGCTGTCGGCAGCAAGTTGTATGTGACGTATGCGATGCAGGACGCCGCCAAGCACGATGACGTCGCTTGTCCCGGATGCGGGTTCATCGACGTGTTCAACACTGATGGCACCTTCGTCCAGCGACTGGTTTCGATGGGCGCTCTGAACTCGCCCTGGGGCCTGGCATTGGCACCGGGAAATTTCGGCAAGTTTAGCAATGACTTGTTAGTTGGCAACTTCGGCGACGGCACCATTAACGCTTTCGACCCCACGAGTGGAGTTCAGCTCGGAACAATAGATGGCAGCAACGGCACGCCTCTTGTCAACCTCGGTCTCTGGGGCCTTGCCTTTGGGAATGGTGCCCAAGGGACAAGTACCAACACTCTGTATTTCACGGCCGGAATTCCCGGGCCTGACCAGATCGAGGACCATGGCCTGTTCGGCGCCATCGCCACTCCCGAGCCAGGCACGCTCACCCTGCTGGGCAGCGGATTCGCAAGCTTGATCGGCTACGGCTGGCGTAAGGGGAAGCGCGCAGCCTGAACGATCCTGAACTTAGAACCCTCGCGGACACTCATGCGAGAGTTCACTCCATCACAACTCTCCTGAGTTGCTCGCCCTGAGCCGGAGGCCGAAACCTCCGGCTCGACTTTTTTCGCTACGAACTCACGGACGAAAGTTCCACTCAGGCCAAGCGGGGTTGATCTTACCGGCCGCGCGCATACATCAATATCAGCGAGCGCTGCGCGAACGGCATGTAGACCAGTGCGGCGGTCATTCCCAGCGCCAGTCCCACGCTCACATGGTGAATCAGAAGGAATGGCGAGAGTGCCCACAGCAGGTCCAGCCACAGCAGTACGGGAAACAGACGCCGGAACTTTACGGGAAGCTGCTGAAAATCGAACGCCACCGCCGTGAGTAGATAGAGCCGGACTGGGATCAGTACCACCGAAGTCGTCACTAGTAGCACAGTGAGGATCGCGGGCGAGAGCAGGTGCGCATCGCTAAAGATCTCCTCGATCTCCGGCATGTTGGCCAATGCGCCCAGGTAGAACGCCAGGTACATCGCCTGAGTCAGCAATAACAAGGCCCGGACAAGTGGGCGGGGAGCCGTGGGCAAGTCGTGCGGAGCGGTAAGCAGAGTTCGAGGCGACATGTCCGCCGCTTCGTCCTTCGCCGCAAGGTCCAGGGCGGTCGCTGCGCTTACTTCGGGATCAGGCGCCGGCTCGACGCCGGTCATAGGTACTGGCGCGGCGAGGGTAACCGGGGCGATAAACCGATAGCCCCTGCCCGGCACCGTCTCCACATGCCGTGGCTGCGCTGCAGCGTCGCCGAGAGCTTCGCGTAGCTTGTTGACCGCCGTATTTAATCCGTGGTCGAAGTCCACGATGGTGTCGTCGCCCCACAGCCGGTGACGCATCTCTTCACGAGTTACCAGCTCCGCGGGATGCTCCAGTAGCAGCAGGAGCACCTGAAACGGCTGGGCATGGAGCTTGATCCGGATGCCATGCTTACGAAGTTCACCTGTAGCTTCGTTCAGTTCGAACGCACCGAAACGAAACACCCGGGTTGGCGCTTTCTGTGTCATGGACAAATTTCAGTTTAGCCGGAGTAGCGGGCGCGCAGACGTCCCAGTCCGGCCGCAATCCAGCGCCTCCGGGTGGCAGCGTCCGACGCTGCCTGCCGCAGACAGGACGATAGCCGTCCACAACCATCGTTAATTCAACCACTTACACGATGATGTGCAAATGAGAAAGGTTTGAGTTGCAATGCATTGCGCCCGCCGCAAACCGCCGAGCATTCTTAAGTTTCGAGGTACCGATGGGACTGATTTTCCGGACGGCGGCGACCATTCTAGCGTTAACCGCGCCCTGCTCTTCGGCACGCCTCAGTGGCCCCGCTCAGCGGGCATTCGAATCCTACGCCGCCTTGGTGGAAAAGCGCCTCGTCCAGCAGCACGCCAGCCCCGATACCTACCTCGCCACCCTCAATCAGCCGGCGACGGACCGCGCCGATCTGGAACGCCAACTTCGCGGCGGAGCCTTGCATATGGAACCCGTCAATGGTGGTACGCGCCAGGTCGACGGAGGGCTGCTGCACCACTGGCGGGGCGCAGCCTTTACTCCAGGCGCGCACGCCACCGACATGCTGGCTCTTTTGCGCGACTACAACCGCCTCTCGACCTACTACGCGCCGGAGGTCGAGTCGTCGCGTCTCATCTCCGATCGCGCCGGAGTTGCGACGGTCGCCATGCGCTTCAAGAAGCAGGTGGTCGTACCTATCGTGCTTGACGGGGAGTTCAACGTGCAGACTGGCCTGGCCGCTTCCGGCGCGGGCTACAGCGCCTCGCGCAGCACACACATCTGGGAGATCGACTATCCCGGCACGGCGCGCGAGCGACGCATGACCGAAGGAGACGACGACGGCTTCCTGTGGCGCTTGAACACCTATTGGAGCTTTGTTGAAGTGGCCGATGGCCTGTTCATCGAGTGCGAGGCGATTTCGCTGACACGCGACGTTCCCGCCGGCTTGGGTTGGCTGGTCGCACCCGTCATTCAAGACATGCCCCGCGACTCCCTGAGGTTCACCTTGACCGCGACCAGCAATGCGTTGGGCTCAAGCGCCCTGAAAGAAGCAACTCGATGAAGCAGGAATGTGAGGTCCACATGAGAGAAGCAATGATCGCCGACAGACGAGAAACTGGTTTCGTAATCCCACTCCGCGTGCACAAAGCTCTGACTGCCGATGTCGAGAAGCGTGCGTTGGTTTGGATGGCCGAGCGCACGCCGCTATCGGTCAACTCCGACCATCTGACCGGCTTGGGTTTTATCGCGCAACTACTGGCCGGAGTCAGTTACGCTCTCGCCGCTCGCTACCCGCTGGCGCTGCTGTTGGCAAGCTTCTTTCTGGCCCTCAATTGGGTGGGAGACAGTCTCGACGGCACGCTGGCTCGGGTCCGCCACCAGCAGCGCCCGCGCTACGGTTTTTATGTCGATCACATGGCCGATACCTTTGGCGCCCTGGCATTGATGGCGGGGCTGGCCTGTTCCGGCTACCTACACTGGCAAATCGCTGCCGGCATGCTGGCGTGTTTCTACATACTCTCGATTGAGAGCTACCTCACCACCTACACAATGGGACACTTCCATCTCTCGCAAAGCATCTTCGGCCCCACGGAGATCCGCATCCTTTTAATTATCGGGAACACCGTCCTGCTCGTGCACCCGTATGCCGACATCCTGGGCCATCGCATCCTCCTGTTCGACATCGGAGGAGCAGTGGCAATCGCCGGGATGACGTGCATGGCCATGATGGCCACAGTGCGCCACGTCGCTGTGCTGTACGGCGAAGATAAGCTGCCGTGAGATTCCCAATGAACACGATAAAGCCGCCCAAGTTGGAGCGGCTTTTGAATTCGCCGTACCTGCCGATTGCACGCTACCCTGGTAGATTCACTCCACTAAGAAATCCGCCGAGATGGCCGGTGAGTCCTACGATCAATACCGCGAACGCTTCGAGCGGCAGGCGGTACCGTGGCAAAGGGCTGCCCGGTAGCTGTCGCGCCCGCCGGTGGATCCAGAACACCAGCCAGATCAGAACACTGGATGTACATCCCAGCACCAGGTGCATCAGCAGGATCCCTTTGAGCTTTTGGCCTTCCAGTGCCCACTGCCACGCCAGCAGCCCGGAAGCTACTACCGGTACGGTCGAGATCGCAGCGACCACCAAATTCAAGTACGCCGCGCTAGCCAACGTCCGGTTGCTTGTCCACTGCGCCACATAGTCGAAAGCGACGGCCGTCAGGAACAGCGCGACCGGGAAGTGAATCAGCACCACGTGCTGCGCGTGTTTGGCCAGCAGTACAGTTTTCGGGTCGAAAGGATTGACACTCATCGCCTGCTCACTGACGCCCGCTCACTGCACCACAACCTTGCCCGTCATCTTGGGATGAATCGAGCAAAAGTAGGGATAGGTTCCCGGCTTGCTGAACGTGAAAGAAAACTTCTCATCGGTATCGAGCACTTTGGACTTGAACACGCCGTCAGTGTTGACCACGGTATGGGGAATGTCGTCCCGGTTCGTCCAGGTCACGGTCGTCCCCGCCGGCACCGTTAGTGTCGCCGGCCCGAAGCTGAAGTTGTCGATCTTCACGTCTGCTGCGGGCGGCGCCTGCTGCGCGTTCGCCTCGACTGTCAACGTTGCTGCCAATAGCGGCATCGCTGACATCATCGCTGCCGCTAAGACTTTAATGAGCACACTTGTCCTTAACATCTACAGTCCTTTCTCGGTCTTCCCTGCGATTGATTTGGTTACGTCGATTGATCTAGCCAAGCGTAGAATCAACCACCGCCAGCGCGTGTTGACCTCGCACATAATTCACGTCTGTAATTCCCAGCAAGCTCCTCAACTGCTCCGCTGGAACCTTCATCGGCCCGGGCGACGGCGCAGCTCCAGGATGCGGTTGCGGGAACGCGGTGGAAGTTGCGGTGTGAAACGTCACATTGCCTTCGATCTTCTGCATGGTTTGGTGAATGTGTCCGTTCAGCACTGTCACCGAACCGAACTTCTTCAAGTACGCCAGGGCCTGGGCGCTGTCTGAGGTACCCCATCCCCACTCCGGATACACCGCCCACAGGGGAATATGCGCGAACACCACGATCGGAGTGCTATGTTTCAAGTGCTTGACGTCAGCTTCCAGCCACTCCAGTTGCTCGGGACCAAGTGTGCCCAGCCCCCCGGCCTTCAGGTTCAGCACGTTCACCAGCCCGATAAAGTGCACGCCGTTCTTGTCGAAGCTTCGCCAGCCCGCGCCCTGGCTGCCTTTGCCGTAGCGCTCGAGAAATTGCTTGCCGTCGTCATTCAGCACGTCATGCTCGCCCGGAACGTAGAACACGTCCTTGGGCTTCGCGCTCTTTAGAATCTGGTCGACCGCATCGAATTCTTCCGGCTTCGACAGATGGCTGATATCGCCGGTATGCAGCATGAATTCAGGGGCCCCCGGCAATCCATTAATCTTGTCCACCGCCGCCTGCAAGGTCGCCGCCACATCCGGGTTGGCCGGCTTGTTGAAACCCATGTGACTGTCGCTGATCTGAACAAAGCTGAAGTCTCCGCCATGGCCGGCGTTTCGATTGGGGTTCCCGGCGAATGCCTTAGAAACCGGAATGCCGCCGCTCATGGTCCAGACCAGTCCAGTGCCGGCCCAAGCCATGCACTTCAGAAATCCGCGTCGGTCGATGCCATCGTTGTTAAGGTCTTGTATCGCTTGATCGATGAAATTTGACTTGTGGTCGGTCACGTCTCCTCCGTGAATTGCAGCGTTCCGTGTTGATAACTGCCACGGCCAGGTATTATTCCCGTCAAAATCGAAGCAGAACGAAAAAAAGCCGGAGCACGCCGTTCCGGCTGACGATCGAACCTGGAATTTAGTTAATCGTGTAGTTCATCCCCTTCCAGCGGCCATCTTCGACGATCAGTAACTGGGCCGGAGATGCGAAAAAGATCAACCGGTGATCGCGGTCGGCTAAGTTGCTGCTTTCACGGCTGAAGGCCTGTAGGAGCGCTGCATCCTCGGGATCGCTGCTTTCCAGA
>Ga0074045_10004668_pt1 | contig 12093 bp, 11 predicted proteins | sample BogForMeECP23OM2_FD_94442 | JGI IMG/M metagenome (GOLD analysis project Ga0074045, IMG submission 94442) | Bog forest soil microbial communities from Calvert Island, British Columbia, Canada - Bog Forest MetaG ECP23OM2 | ecosystem: Environmental > Terrestrial > Soil > Wetlands ...
CGATCAGGCCGGTGTGCGGCTGGCCAAGCGCCACGATGCCCTCAGCCTGAGCAAGTTGCGGGAGCAAGGATGCAGCCCGCTGCAGGTACTGAATATGTGCATCTCACGGTGATTGCAATTGCGTAACCGGCCAGAACAAGGTATCGTCTCGCGCAGGACAAACGGGGTGAGGCTATGCGACTGAATTGGGGTGCTGTCCTGGTGGCTGCGATTGTCCACTGGCTCCTGGGCGCGGTGTGGTTTACTGCCTTTGCTGCCGCTTGGACCGCAGGTTTGCGAATGGCCCCTGATGAATTGCAGGCGGCCAAGGCCCATCCGAACTTCTGGCCATACCTGATTGCACTGCTTTGCAATTTCCTCTTGGCCGGCGCCATTGCGAGGCTCCTTAGCGGGTCCGAATCGTACACCCTGTTCCGTGGAATTCGTGTGGGCGCACTGGTGGGTATGGCAACTGCGGTAGCCATGGTCACGGAATTGGTATTTGAGCTGCGCCCACGCTCATTCATTGTGATTGCCGCGGGTTATCCGCTGCTGGGCTGCATTCTTATGGGCATTATTCTCGGCGCATGGAAGCCAAAGGCGAACCCAGAGTTTGGCCACGAGGTATCAGCTTCATGAAAATTGAAGGCAGGATTGTGCAGGGGTACCTGAAAGCCCTGACCGGACTGGACAGACTACCCGGCCCTAATGGAGAGCGCTCGATCGAGCTGTTTCGTCACGGCACGCTTACGGTAAAGTTGTACGCGCCTCGAGGCAGCGACGGGCAACACCCGCACAGTCGCGACGAGATTTACGTCATTGCGACCGGAACCGGGAGATTTCAGCGTGAAGGAAGTGAAGTAACCTTCGGTCCGGGAGATGTTCTGTTCGTCCCGGCTGGTGACGAACACCGGTTCGCCGACTTCAGCGACGATTTCGCGACTTGGGTGTTTTTTTACGGACCGGACGGCGGGGAAACAGTTCGTGAGGAAACCTGAGCCATTGGGTTTCCACCGACGCACGCGGAACACTGCTCATCAGCGTGGATTCGTGCTGGGAGGTTTCGTTACTTCCCCGTATAACTCACTCGCCAGACCGAATTCGACCCATCGTCGGTCACCAGCAGCGATCCATCGGCGGCCACCGTCACCCCGACCGGACGGCCCCAAACCTGTCCATTGGGAAGCACGAAGCCAGTGAGGAAGTCCTCGTATTCACCGTGCGCCTCTCCCGTTTGATGCAGTGGCACGCGGATCAGTTCGTATCCGACGCGCACGCTTCTGTTCCAAGAGCCATGCTGAGAAGAGAAGATGTCGCCTTGGTATTCCGCCGGAAATTGCTTGCCTTCGTAAAACGTCATCTCCAGCGACGCCGTGTGAGGTTGCAGCAGCACGTCAGGCACAATTACCTTGTCCTTCAATTCGGGATGCTTGCCCTGCAAACGTGGGTCCGGGTTGCTACCGATGTAGTAATACGGCCAGCCATAGAAGCCGCGAGCCTGCACGTGAGTAATGTAATCGGGTACGAGGTTGTCGCCCAGTCCGTCACGCTCGTTCACCGAACACCACAACTCGCCCGTTCTTGGTTCGATCGCTAAGCCAGCGCCCGCGTTGCGGATCCCGTACGCGTATACGCGCAGGTTGGAGCCATCGGGAGCCATGACCAGAACGTCGGCGCGGCTTTTTTCATCGGGGTGCGTGTCGGGGTCATCAGCGTTTGACGCAGAGCCCACGGCAACGAACATCTGCTGGCTGTCTTGCGAGAAAACGATGTCCCGGGTCCAGTGTCCGCCTCCGCTGGGCACGTCAGCGATGTGCTCCGGCTTGCCCGAAGCCTTCAGGTCGCCGCTGCGATACGGGAAGCGCAGCACAGCACCGGTATTTCCGACATAGACGTACTGGGGATTCGGCCCCGGAGGATAAAAGGCGATGCCGTACGGCCGGTCGAGGCCGGTCGCGAAGGTCTCCGGCTGTACCGGCTTTCCGGCAACCGTGATGCCGCGGAAGATCTTGATGTCACCTTTGTGGCTTTCGGCGAGAAAGATATCGCCGTTGGGCGCGGTAACGATCTTGCGCGGTTCATCAAGGCCACTGGCGAACAACCCGACATTGAATCCCGCCGGCGCCAGCGGCCAAGCATTCTTTGGGCGGTCCACAATGTGAGCCCAGTTCGACGCGGAATTGGTTGCGTAGGGCGCAGGCAGGTCCTTCGCGGTGATCTTGTGGATAGCGCCAGGTTTTTCGTAACGGTAGTCGGTGAAGGGCGCTGGTGGCGGGGCAACTGCCTGCGCATTCTTGCCGCCTTGGGCGAACGCTGGGAGAATTGAGAATAGAAGTGCAACCACCGCGGGTGCAGATGTGTTCTGACTTATCTTCATGAGTTCTTCGATTGCTCCTGGGGCATGAGGCACTGGTCCGGGCGCCACTAAGGGTTACCGGCGTGGCCCCGCGCTTGCCCCGTTAGATGAACCCGGCAAACCCTCGTATGCGAAAAAACGGGGCAGCTCTCTCGAGACGACGTGGTAGAGCCAGCCCTTCAGGCCGGACAGTTGCGGAACTTCGGCAAGAGGTCTAGGCTCATGGGCAAACGGTGGAGTGAACTGTGTTTAGCCTAAGGTTTGTTGTCGTCGTCGCCGGACTTGCCTTTGGCGGCGCCACAGCTCTCATCGGATTTGGTGGCTTGCTGGGGACCTCGTTTCACCGCGCTTTGGGAACACCATTGCCGCTACCCACCATTCACAATCAGTTCGAGCGACGGCTCTATGTTTACGTGGGCGTCGCAGGGTTCGTTGTCTGGGCCTGCGCTTTTCTTTACAGCCTGAAGATCGCGCCGTAGTCTCTCAACGCCCGGACATCTCAGGCCGCCGCCTAAGCCCCGCCGGGTCCCTCATCTGCTCGATGTACTTGTCTGCGTTGAACTTCTTGCGCGCGGCGTTGCCCGATATATACCGAATCGTCCCGAAGATGGGCCGTTCGAACCACGGACGATCGAACTTGCCGGCAATCGCCCATGCAATTCCCGCGTAACCATCTGGATCGCGGCCGTCGAGAAAATACTTGTCGTTGAGATACACCGCCATCTGGTAGGCACCCGCTGGCGACACGCTCCACTCCAGGATCTTCTTCGCCCAGTACATGCGCATGTAGTTGTGCATCCAGCCGGCGTGGAGCATCTGGCGCTGCGCTGCGTTCCACAACTCGTCGCCAGTCTCGGCTTGCTCCAGTTGCTGGGGAGAATAGGCTACCGGCCGCCGGTCACGCGCGTGATTGGACAGCGTGCGCTGTGCCCAATCGGGCGCGCTGGCGATGGAGTCGTACAGCGGATTGAAATGCACGAAGTTGACGGACAGCTCGCGCCAGGTGATGAGCTGGTCGAGGAAGTCATCTTTTGCTTTGCGCGGCGCCTTTGCTTGTTCAACCGCCAACGCCACGGTGTGGGGACCAATCTGTCCGAAGTGCAGATACGGCGACAGCCGGCTGGTGCCGTCTACTTCCGGGTTGCCGTGGCGCCCGGAATAATGCGCCAGTTTTTGTGTCACAAAGTGGTGTAGCAGCTTGAGTGCTTCGCTGGTCCCACCTCGAAATGAATCGACGGGCTGCACCGAGCGGTCGAGACCCTTCCAGTCCTCTGTAATGTCAAACGATCCGTCATCAGGGAGCGCATGCAAGCCTCGCGGCTTCTCCCATTCAACCTTCGCTTTGGGATTATGCGGCGGCGTAAGGAACTGCTCCAATCGCTGTCGCAGTCGTGGGCGGATGGTCTGCGCAGCATACTGCTCTTTCTCCAGCAGCCTTGAAGGGACGATAACATCAGCATCCACCGTCCACAGCGGCAAGCGAAGCCTCTTCGCTGCCGTTTTGCGCCAGTGGCTGGGCTCCCGCATCGGATTCTCGTCGCCGATGACCAGCGAAGCTTTGACCTCCTCGCAAAACCTGAGCAACGAATGTTCTGGATGGCGACGCAACACAAAGCCGATGCCGCGCTTGCGGGCGCGTTCCGAGGTGTCGGGAATGCCTTGCGCCAGAAATGCGTAATGGCGTAGGTTCGCACCAGGATAGAACGGCACTGGTGCGAAGAAGACGACCAGCGGCTGATTGAGGGCATTTGCCTGTTCAACCGCCAGATCGAGCGCGGGGTTATCTAGTGCGCGCTGGGCCCGCTGCATCCAGTACACCACGCAACGGCCCTTGGGATCCGGTGCTCCGGAGCGACGTACGGTTACGCGCGGACCGGACGAGAGTTGCTCCAGGCTTGGCATCGATCAGGTCTTCAGAGCTCTATCCAGCTACAGCTCATAGATGAAAGCGGCGCGGTCTTCATCTACAGGACTCGCGCCGCGTTTGCCTGAAGGCGCAGAAGGATCCGGCGATTTTTGAATGCAATGCAATCCCCGCATTTTGGCATGAACGGAAGGGCAGCTCAGGTTCTCCCGGACACCGCGAGCACTTCATCGGCCACCGCCGCCGCTTCGACCGCCGGCTTCACGTCATGAACGCGCACGATATGCGCTCCGTGCAGAATGCTGGTAACCATCGCCGCCAGCGACCCGTAGAGACACTCGGCCGGTGGCGCATCCGCGCCAGTTCGCTTGCCAAGCGTGCGTCCAACGAATGATTTTCGCGAAGTCCCTGCCAACAGCGGAAATCCCATCCTGTGCAATTGCTCGAAGTGCGCCAGCAGCGGGTAATTCTCTTCAAAGTTCTTACCGAAGCCGAACCCCGGGTCGAGCACGATGCGCTCGCGCCTGACTCCGCGTTCGAAGGCAGCTTGCACCCGGTTGGCCAGATCATGCTCCAGCAGGGAAACGATGTCTGGCTCCAAGGGAAGGCCCCGCCACTGATGCGGCTGACCGCGCGTATGCATTAGCACGACACCGTTTTGCAATTCAGCGCAGGTGCTGGCCATCTGCGGATCCCACTGAAAGGCGCTCACGTCGTTGACAATCTCTGCGCCCGCGGCGCACGCTGCCCGGGCAACCCCGCTCTTGTAGGTGTCCACGGAAACCACCGCGTCTGGGCGTGCGCGCAAGGCGCCATGGATCACCGGCAGCACCCGCCGCAGCTCTTCGTCTTCGGTGACAACCGGCCGATTGTCGACCGTGGTGCCGGCCTCTTCAGCAGCGACCTGTGCGCCGGGCCGAGTGGACTCGCCTCCGATATCGAGAATGTCGGCTCCTTCCTCTAATAATTGCAGCGCATGTTCGACTGCCCGCCCCGGATCCAGGAATCTCCCGCCGTCCGAGAAAGAATCAGGGGTAACGTTCACCACTCCCATAACCAGCGTCCGCTGGCCCAGCTCCAATGCCCGCGAGCGTAACTGCCAGCGATAACGAGGCCGCATGCGACGATTGTAACTGTGGCGAGGCCGCGAGACCGTTACCAGAGAGCTTAGGGGTTCATTTGCTCCGCAATGCTAGAATCCAATCAGTAGTCTTATGCACCGGCACCGTAATCTCGCCGCTGTTGTCCTGTTCTTCGCGCTGCTCTCGCAGGCTTTCGCAGCTTCCCGCAAGCAGCTCGATAAACCCGATGGTCCCCGGAAACTCGATCACGATCTTCAGCAAATCCTCAGTGATCCCGCGGTGGCGCGCGGCTTGTGGGGAATCTACGCCGTCTCGCTCGACAGCGGCAGGCCGCTCTGCGCGCTCAACCAGGACAAGCTTTTCACGCCCGCATCGAACGCAAAACTGTTCACCACCGCAGCAGTCTTCGCGCTCATAGGGCCCGAGTATCGCTTCAAGACCACGGTTGAGACCTTCGGCTCGCTGGACAAGTACGGGCGCCTGAACTCCGATCTGGTGGTGATGGGACGTGGCGATCCCAATCTTTCGGGCCGTACCTTGCCTTACAACCTGCACACCGAGCGCAAAGCGCCGCCCATCCAGGTGTTGCAGAGCCTCGCCGATCAGCTCGTGCTACATGGTTTGAAGTACATTGACGGCGACGTGATAGCCGACGATTCCTACTTCGTCTTCGAGCGCTACGGTGAAGGCTGGTCTCAGGATGACCTCGCGCGCGAATGGGGCGCACCGGTTTCGGCGTTGACCATCAACGACAACGTCATCTTCGTTGACATCAAGCCCGCTGATCGTCCGGGCGAACGAGCGTTTCTCAACATCACGCCCTTCCCTGAGTACTATAAGATTGACAACCGGGTAATCACCACGCCACAGGGGACGGGCCCGCGGACTGTTTCCATCAATCGCGAACCGGGCTCCAGCCTGCTTACCTTATGGGGCAACATCCCCCAGGACGATCCCGGCTTCGGCGAAGCGCTGGCCATCGAAGACCCCGCCGACTTCACTGCACGGCTTTTTCGCCAGTTGCTGGAGGAGCGGGGTGTCACCGTCTACGGGCGCGCGCGCACCCACCACACTGAACTGGCTTCGACGCAGACGTTCAGTGTCACCTCCATCGCTTCGGGTGGCGGGGACTCGACGCGGCCGTCTGTGCCCGCGCCTTTGGTGCTGGCCAGTTACCAGTCACAGCCCGTGTCGCAGGACCTGCGCGTGATCAACAAGGTGAGCCAGAACCTGCATGCTGAGCTGATGCTGCGCCTGCTCGGCAAGGAGAAGGGGACTTCGGGGTCGATCGAGGGTGGGCTGGAAGTGCTGCGCGGATTCCTGGTGAACGCCGGCATCAAGCCGGACCAGTTCGCCTTCTATGACGGTTCGGGTCTGTCACGGGAGGATCTGGTTACGCCGGAAGCGGTTGTCGCGTTGTTGCGCTACTGTCACCAACAACCGTGGGGGCAGCTCTACGAAGGCACCTTGCCCGTTGCGGGCGTGGATGGCTCCCTCGCCGAGCGTTTCCGCAACACATCCGCCGCCGGATTGGTCCGCGCCAAAACGGGATCACTGTTGCACGTGTATTCGCTCTCTGGCTACGCCACCACGCAAAGCGGCCAGCACATTGCCTTCTCCGTTATCACCAACAACAATAACCTGCCTGCCAAGAAGGCGCTCGACACCCTCGACAGCATCGTCGAGAGAATTGTGGAAGACAAGAAGTAAAGTCGTAACATCCGACTGCCGAGATTTTTCGCACCGCCGAACACCATCGCCACGAATTGGTTGCGCTGTTCGTCAGATTTATGTTTCGTTGGTCCCTCACAACTGCAAGCGAATCCGGGTGTTCAATTTCAGCGAGCGCTCGTAGGGCTGCAGCCCAAATCAAGAATAATGAGGATGACACCGATGAAAACAACCCTGCAGATTGCATGGCTGACCGCTGCCTTGGCAGCGTTAATGTTGCCCGCTATGGCGCAGAGCCCCGCAACCGCGGTGCCGGCGCCCACCCCTCCCATCCAGAAGTGGACGATCAACCAGCGCGAAGAGAATCAGCAAGACCGCATCGCACAAGGCATTAAGAGCGGACAACTGACTGCTGGTGAAACTGCCAATCTGGAAACCAAAGAGGCCGCGATTAATAACGAAGTCCGTGCCGACCGCCACCTCAATGGCGGCAAGCTAACGCAGGCAGAGCGTGTCCAGGTCAACCACCAGCTCAATCGCACGTCGCGGCAAATCTATCGCGACAAGCACAACGGTGCTCGCCAGGGACATTGAAACGTTCCATCTACGAAAGCGCAGTCCGAGTAACGCCTTCGGCAGCGAAGGCGTTTTTGGGGGGATGGCTTACAAAATCAGGGAAGGACTCCTACAGGCCTACCTCGATCCTGGATCTGGGATCGAGGTAGTCGCGCAGTCCATCACCGATAAAGTTGAACGAGAGCACGGCGAGCATGACTGCAGCGGCTGGGAACAACACTAGGTGCGGCGAATCGAACAGGTGTGACCGTGCGTCATTCAGCATCGCTCCCCAACTAGCCGTCGGAGGTGGCACGCCCAACCCGAGAAAGCTCATGGTCGCTTCCGCCAGAACGGCCCCGGCCATACCGATCGCTGCTTGGACGATAATGGGCTGAATAATATTCGGCCAGATGTGCCGCACCACGATCCTTACGTCGGTGGCACCGAGTGCGCGGGCAGCTTCAACGAATTCGCGCTCCCGCACCGCCAGCACCTGTGCGCGCACCAGCCGGGCATAGCCCACCCAGCCACCGATCGACAGCGCGAAGATCAGGTTGAAGGTGCCCGGCCCGAGAAAGGCCACAAAGGCGATGGCAAGCAAGATTCCGGGGAACGACATGAACGCGTTCATCACCACCACGTTGAGCACGCGATCGGTGACGCCGCCGTAGTAACCCGCTATGGAGCCGAAGATCATCCCCAGGGTGAGCGAGGCCGCAACCACACAACTGCCGACCAACATGGAGACGCGCGCGCCGTAAATGGTGCGTGAGAGGACGTCGCGTCCCAGTTCGTCGGTGCCGAACCAGTGTGAGGTTGACGGCCCCATCAGGCGCTCTGGTAGGTCGATGCGGGCTGGATCTTGCGGAGCTATCCAAGGCGCAAACAGCGCGCATGCCAGAAACACCGCCACCAGCACGACTCCCGAGGTCGCCAGCACGTTGTAGCCGGCGGCTCGACGGAGCGAAACGAGTTGAGCGGCACCCGCCATCTGACGTCATCTTAAATGAAAATGGCGGCGCCGCCCTGAGCGCCGCCCGACAATTGAGGTTCACTGCCAAGTAGCTATTTCAATGTGATGTCTCGTATCAGATTGCTGACGACCCCCACCGCATTTTCGACGCGCTTGTTAATCACCTGCTGCTCTTTGCCCTTGTCTCCGTATTGCTTCATCCGTAGCTCCAGAACTTTCATTCCCAGACCGTCGAGCGCGGCAAAGTTCTTGTAAGTCAGGACAAAACCAATGTCCCAGTCGTCGATGCCGGATTTCGTCTGGTTCAGGAAGATGCTATAGCCTTCAATGATCCCAGCACTCTTTTCGGAATCCCATATCGGCTTGATGTTGGTCTTAAGGTCGTCCATGAACGCGTTAAAGTGTCCGGGAAGGATGTGGACCAGGGTAACGCGGCTCACTGGACCCTCGGTGTACTGGTCCTGCGCAACTGCCGAACTCAGCACTAGCAGGGAAAGACACAACAACCCTAATGTTAGTCGCACGACTTGCTTCATAGGTACAGCCTCCTTTAAGTGATGTGCGGAGTCTGCCCTATTTGCGCCACGCCGTAAAGCAAAACCGCAGGTGCAGTAAGGTTCCGCGATCTTTGCGGTTTTCTTCAACGTAATGGTCGAACGCCCCATCACCAACCGGGTAGAAAGAGCGTGAGTCCACGCCACCAAATGGCGACAAAACTTTTTCGCCGCATCGCCCTCTCGGGTCTAGAATCAAGTTCGCAGACACGCAGCCTACGTGCCTGGAAAATCGGCCCATGCTGCCCTTCAAACTGGTCTATAGCGAGAAATATTTCCTGCCGATCGGCGAACACGTTTTTCGCGCCGACAAGTATCGCCTGATTCGCGAGCTGCTCCTTCAACGGACCGTTGCCGATGAGAGTGATTTCATCGTTCCCCCGCCCGCCAGCGAAGCCGATGTCCTGCTGGTACACTCGCCGCTTTACGTCAACAAGCTGATGGAAGGCAGTCTGACTGCTCGCGAAGAGCTGGAGATGGAGATTCCGTATTCGCCGCAGGTAGTGGAGGCGTTCATGCTCCACACCGGCGGCTCCATTCTGGCGGCAGAGCTCGCACTCAAAGATGGAGTTTGCATCAACGTGGGCGGCGGTTTTCACCACGCTTTTCCTGAGCACGGCGAAGGTTTTTGCATGATCAACGATTTCGCCGTGGCCATCCGCGTGCTCCAGAAACGAGGAGCCATCGGTCGCGCGATGACGGTGGACTGCGATGTGCACCAGGGCAACGGCACGGCGTTTATCTTCGGCGCTGCTAAGCATAAGCCGAACCCGCTGCCGTCTTGGTCACCAGGGGCGATGGGCACTCTCCAAGGCGCGACCATGAGCGAAGGCTCCAGCAAGGATGTGTTTACCATCTCATTGCACCAGGCGAACAACTATCCGTTCATCAAGCCGGCGTCCTCCATTGACATCAATCTGCCCGATGGCTGCGGCGATGTGGAATATCTTGCCTGGCTGGACAACGCGCTGAGTTCTGGCCTGCGGCAGTTCGATCCTGAACTCATCTGCTACGTGGCCGGCGCCGATCCCTTCCGCGAGGACCAGCTTGGTGGGCTGAACCTTACCATTGAAGGACTGAAGCGCCGGGACGAGCTGGTCTTTCGCGCCGCCCGCGTGCGCAGTATTCCCGTGATGGTCACGTATGCCGGGGGCTATGCCAACTGCGTGGAGGACACAGTTGCCATCCACTGCAACACCGTGATTGCGGCCGCTGAAGTCTATCGCACCGCGCCAAGCGAAGCATCACACTAGCTGCAACGGCCGTCCCCACCTGCGTGTTATCCTGATCTTTGGCGGGGGAAGTTCGACTGTTCCGCCGCTCCATCCAGAGCTTTGGACTCCTGACAATGTTCGAGAATCTTACAGACAAGCTGCAGCGCGCGTTCAAAAACCTGCGGGGACAGGGCACGTTGACGGAAGAGAACATCGGCGAAGCGCTGAAGGAAATTCGCATGGCGCTGCTCGAAGCCGACGTCAACTTTAAAGTCGTCAAAGAGCTAGTGGATCACATCCGCGAGAAGGCGCTCGGCCAGGAAGTAATGACCGCGCTCTCGCCCGCCGAGCAGGTGGTCAAGATCGTTCGCGACGAACTGATCAACATCCTCGGCAAAGACACCGCCAAGCTGAAATTCGCTTCCCAGCCGCCGACGGTCGTGCTCATGGCCGGTCTGCAGGGTTCCGGCAAAACCACCACCTCGGGTAAGCTGGCCAATTGGCTCAAGCAGGGCGGTCACCGGCCGATGCTGGTTTCGGTAGACGTCTATCGTCCCGCTGCGCGCGAGCAGTTGAAGGTTGTCGCCCATGCCATCAAGGCATTTCTCTACGAAGGCAATGTCGAAGAATCCAACACTGCAACCGTCGAACGACTGGTGAAGGAAGCTCGACGCGAAGCCATCAGCAACGGTTGCGATGTGCTCATCGTTGACACTGCCGGTCGGCTGCACATTGACGAGCAGTTGATGGATGAAATGCAGTCCCTGAAGAAGATCCTAAATCCGCAGGAGATCCTCTTCGTCGCCGACTCAATGACCGGCCAGGACGCGGTGCGCTCGGCTGACGAATTCCACAAGAAGCTCACCCTCACGGGCGTTGTGCTGACCAAGATGGATGGTGACGCGCGCGGCGGCGCCGCGCTCTCCATCCGAAACGTGACCGGGCAGGCCATCAAGTTCATCGGGGTGGGCGAAAAGTACGACGCGCTCGAGCCTTTTCATCCTGACCGCATCGTCGGCCGCATTCTCGGCATGGGCGACATCCTCTCGCTCATCGAGAAGGCGGAATCCAAGCTAGACAAGAACAAGTCGGAACAGTTCGCGCGCAAAGCGCTCAGCGGCGACGGATTCTCGCTGGAGGACTTTCGCGATCAACTGCGGCAGGTAAGAAAGCTCGGTTCTCTGCAGAGCATCGTGGGCATGATGCCCAAGATCGGCCCCTTCGCCAACATGCAGAAGGCGGCCGCCAATGTGGACGAGAAGCAGATTAACCGCGTCGAAGCCATCATTAACTCCATGACGCCCTACGAGCGCGACCACCACGAGGTCATCAACGGCAGCCGCCGCAAGCGCATCGCCCGTGGCTCTGGCACCAGCGTGCAGGAAGTGAACCAGTTGCTGCGCCAGTACTCCCAAATGCGCAAGATGTTCAGGAGTATGGGCAAGCCCAGCTTCGCCCGCCGCATGGCGGGGATGAAGATACCGGGAATGTAGGAGAGAGCGACGGTCGGCTATCTCAGCTGACCACAGCCTGGGTTCGATGTGCTAGATGGTTGCCAGGCGTAACGGAAAGCTTTTCTATAAAGGGCAGATACCTGGCGCGGACCTACTGCAGATTGCATTGGCCTCCCCCGGAAGCCCCAGCGACGATCAGTGGTCGCGATCCCCTTTTGGGCCTTGAAATCGCCATCAACTCTGCACGAGGTGGCTTCCCTGGGCATACTAGATCATGGTTCTCTAAATAACTAGACATATGAATCCGGAAATGTTTTAATGGGGCATGCCCTTTCCGAGGCGGCGCCGGCTCCTGGTCTTCAGCGAGGACGAGCAGCGCATGTTGGAG
>Ga0074045_10004670_pt1 | contig 12089 bp, 4 predicted proteins | sample BogForMeECP23OM2_FD_94442 | JGI IMG/M metagenome (GOLD analysis project Ga0074045, IMG submission 94442) | Bog forest soil microbial communities from Calvert Island, British Columbia, Canada - Bog Forest MetaG ECP23OM2 | ecosystem: Environmental > Terrestrial > Soil > Wetlands ...
CAGATGTTCGGCATGGAATGCACGGTCTACATGGTGCGCGTCAGTTACGATCAGAAACCGTATCGCCGCATGATGATGCACGCGTGGGGCGCGGAAGTCTTCGCCAGCCCAAGCGATCAGACCAACTCCGGCCGCGCCGTGCTGGCCGCGCATCCCGATTCGCCGGGCAGCCTGGGCATCGCCATCAGTGAAGCGGTGGAGGACGCCGCGACGCACGGCGATACCAATTACTCCTTGGGCAGCGTGCTCAATCACGTGCTGATGCACCAGACCGTGATCGGCCAGGAAGCCAAGCTGCAAATGCAGATGGCGGGCGAAGAGCCGGACGTGGTGATGGCCTGCTTTGGCGGCGGCAGCAACTTCGGCGGTCTGGCGCTGCCGTACGTGCTCGATCGTTTGGCCGGCAAGGGGCCGCGCATTGTCGCCATCGAACCATCGGCTTGCCCCACGCTGACGCGCGGCAAGTTCACTTACGATTATGGCGACATCGCCAAGCTGACGCCGCTCGTGAAGATGTACACGCTGGGCCACGATTTCGTGCCGCCGGGGATCCACGCCGGCGGGTTGCGCTACCACGGAGCATCGCCGCTGATCAGCCACCTGGTGCAGCTTGGGTACATCGACGCCAAGGCCTACACGCAGATCCCCGTGTTCGAGGCGGCGGTGCAGTTCGCGCGTGCCGAGGGCATCCTTCCGGCTCCGGAGAGCGCGCACGCCATTCGCGGCGCCATCGACGAAGCGCTGGCGGCGAAGGAAGAGGGGCGCGGCAGAGCGATTCTCTTCGGCCTCAGCGGTCATGGCCATTTCGACCTCTCCGCCTACGAAAATTACATCTCCGGCAAGCTGGTGGATTACGAATACCCGGGCCGCGAGATCGCCGAAGCGATCGCGGGAATCAATTCGGGCGTTTGAGGATGTATTGGTTCAGCCTGAAATGGAGAGTGGGCGCTTTCCATTAGTCACGCCCTTCGGGCGGGGATTTTCAAGGCGTCAGGGTCTACCGATCCGATGTGGTTTCTTGAAGAGCGCGGAAACGCGTCCGCTGTTCACTCCGGAATCATCCCAATCGTCCGCAGCCAAGTCTCCGCTAACTGAGGCCATCGCGTGATCGGAAACTTCGTGGGACGCAGCCCAAACGCATGTCCGCCCTGCGCATATAAATGCATCTCCACGGGAACCCCGGCATTCTTCAGCGCGGCATAGTAAGCCAGCGAGTCGTTTACATTGTCCACGTGGTCATCCTCCGCCTGCAGCAAGAACGTAGGCGGCGTCTGGCTGGTGGCATGAATATCGGGGTTCAACGCAAAACTCTCATCGGCAATCGATATACGATCCGAATGAGGAAGCACAAACGTCTTGGTGCCTTGCTGAGCATCCCACTCCGCCGCGGCAAGCGACAGATGGCCCGGATAAAGAACTACCGCAAAATCCGGACGGCAGCTCACGTCGTCGGCCGCATCCACAGCCGGATACAAACGCTTCTCAAAATGCGTGCTCATCGCTGCCGACAAATGCCCGCCCGCCGAAAACCCGAGCACTCCAATCTTGTGCGGATCGATATGCCACTCCGCCGCGTGAAAGCGCACCAGCCCCACCGTCCTCTGCGCATCTTCCAACGCCATCGGCGATTCCGGATATGGCCCCGATTTCGGATACGGACCCACATCCGTCACGCGGTATTTCGACAGCACACACGTAATCCCCCTGGGCGTCAGCCAATCACAGACCTCGGTGCCCTCGAGGTCGATGGCCAGAACCTGATAGCCCCCACCAGGGAAGACGACGACCGCAGCGCCCGTATTCTTCCCCTTTGGCGAATAGACCGTCATCGTAGGTCGCGTCACGTTGGTCACGGAGCCTTCCATAGCGGTCTCCGGCCCCGCGACGGGCTGGGGATCAGGCACCGCCCCCGGCCATATTGCCACCTGGGTGTGTCCCGGCGAGGGCTGCCAGCCGGGCGTCTGCGCGCACAGACCGCCAGACGCAAACACAACACAGAGAGCACAGATCGAAGGCTTCATTGCAATCCCCACAGCTTACTATAACCGCTCACTGCCGGAAGCCGCCGGCAGGAATCGTTCCAGACCTCCGGTGGAGGAAGGCAGAGGTTCGTGTGGCTCGATCCGATCGCTGGCTAGGGGAAGCGTGCCCGCCTAGCGGATGAGTGCTGCATGCTCCCGCCGTGACTGAATCAGCAGCGGCAGGTCCGCGTCCGCATTCCTCCATGCGGCGAAGAAAGCGTTGTACTCATTGCGCGCAGGACCCGGCTTCTTCTGTTGGACCAGGACGCGGGCCAGGCGGAGGTGCGCGAGCGAATACAGCGGTGAGATCGGGTCGATGCCCTGGTTGTCGAGGATCAACCGATAGTCCCGGGCAGCGGCATCGAGTTGGCCGGCTTCTGTCTCCGCCTGTGCGCGCAGGTAGGGAACCTCGAAGTCGCGCAGTTGATACGGCTGCGCCGGTTCGAGCGCGCGCACGGCTGCGGCGGGCCGGTGGGCCATCAGCTCCAGCGCGGCGTGCACCATCGGCAAGGTGCAGTACACATGGACCGTGTTCTTCTCCCTGACGGGGTCGGCCGCCGCCAGCAGGCGCTGCGCCGGCGCGGGGTCGCCGGTCTCGGCGCGGAGTTGTGCCGCCGCGTCCGTATAGCCCGCGTCGCCCTGCATCTGCCGCAAACTGGCTGCGGCGCGCTCCGGCTGCTCCAGCTTCAAGAGGATGTCGGCGGTATCCAGCAAACAGCCGTCTGCGTAATCGGAGTCGCCAATGCGCAAGGCCTCGGTGCGCGCGCGCGATAAGTCGTCCAATGCCTCACGCAGCTTGCCGCCGGTTGCCGCGGCGTAAGCCAGGTCGTCGAGCGCCGTATTCACGCTCTGATGGCTGAGCCCCCACTCACCCTCGGACTTGATCCGCGCCTCGTCCCGTTCGGCATAGGCAATCTGAAACAAGATGCTATGGGTGCCCCAGCGGTCCTTCCCGGCGGTAACGCTCGAATCGGCCAGCTTCCTTGCTTCGGCGAAGTTGTTGGCTCGCAGGTAGGCGCGCGCCAGCACCTCGGCGACAAAGGCCGATTCGGGATCGATGCGCAGAGCTTGCCGGCCGGCCTCGATCGCTTGGTTGTACTCGCCCATCAGGGTGTACAGATTGCAGAGGTTGCCCCACTTGCCCGCATCGTTCGGGTAGATCCGGTTGAAGAGCGTAAATGTGCGTGCGGCGGCTTCGTAATCGAGGATCGCGCCGCCGTAGTAGAGGGCTTCGATGGACAGCCGTTCGCGCTCCGTCGTCGGCCCACGCAGATCGAAGGCCTTCTTGTAATAGGCCGTGGCCTGGACGCGGGCATGGCGATTGTAATACGTGGTGCCGAGAGCCCGATACGCGCTGGCGAAGTTCGGGTCCAGCGCAATCGCGTGCTGGAGCAGATCTTCGGCGGTCTTGGAATCGCCGCGCTCGAAGCTATCGACGCCCTGGCTGTAGGCCCGCAGCGCATCGAGCGACGAAGTGGTGGCCTGGGCAATCGGCGTCTGGAAGCGTTCGCGGGAGGCGCTCGATTCCCCCAGTTGCTGGCGCACCCTGCCGGCCGCTGCGTCCAGCGCGCGCAGCAATTCCTCCTTGGAAGGAACTTGCGCCTTGTAGCCGCCCAGCCGCTCGCCGCTGACGCAACCTTCCGCGTCCAGCAGCAACAGATAGCTGCCGCCGAGCTTGGACAGCGTGCCGTGGAGCATGGCTTGGCCATTATTGCGTTCGCAGATCTCCCGCGCCAGGGCTGTAGTGAGCGGCTGGTCCGGCTTGCGCCGCATTTCGGCCAACGTCTCGCGGATCTTCGAGCGCGCGAGGAGATTCAGAAAGGGCGACTGTTCCAGATCGATTTGCAGCGCCCGGTTCAGGAAGCGGTCGAACTCCGCGTCGCCGGTCGAGTTCTCGAAATCCGCCAGGACCACCATGGTGGACGGGGGGAGGGGCCGCAAGTGTTGCCAGGAAAGATAGGCCGCTACCGAGATTGTGGCCAGCGCCAATCCCAATGCCAACGCGATGCGCAACCGGTTTGGACGCCGATCGGGGGCGAGGGTCTCCCGTTCTTCGGTGACCACGCGGGTCCGGACGGTGCGCTTTTGAAGCACCAGCCCGTTGGCGTCGCCCGCGTCGCCTGACGCGGCTACCACCGCCGTCAGCCCAGCCGGAGCGAGCCTTGCGTCCTCTTCCGCCACCGCCTCGACGGCAGCGACGAACTGGTACCCGCGTCCGGGCAGGGTGACGATGTAGCTGTTCTCGCCGCGCTTTTCGTCGAGCGCCCTGCGCAGCACCGAGACGCTCTGCGCGAGGCTGTTCTCGTCTACCGCGGTGTCCGCCCAGACGTTCTTCAACAGCTCGTCCTTGGTGATCGCCCGGCCCGGGTTCTGCACACAGTACAGCAGCACGTCGAAGGCCCTGCGATTGAGGGTAAGCGTTATCCCGTGCCGCCGCACGGAGCGAGCCAGCGCGTCCACTTCGTAGTCCCCAAACCTGAACAGATTGACTGTTTTCATGGACATGGAGGCATTTCAGAACTTGTCAGAACGTGTCAAGACGGGTCATTGGAATTATAGAACATTTTCGGAGAGAATCGGACCTTGAAATCGCAAATGCCCTGGCGCAACGGCCAATGGATGGCCGGCGAATGAACCGAACGAAGGAACGTCCGATGATTAGCCGCAAAACACTCGCTCACGTATGCATTGGGTTCATATGGATCTCATGCCTGTGTCTGGAACCGAGCGGACTCAGCGCCGCCGGGGGTCCCAGGCTGGGCGCCAGTTCGCTCCTGGTGGGCAGCACCGGGGGCACGGCTTCGGTCGTTCTGACTTACGGGGGCACCTGGACTGCTACCGCCAACGACTCCTTTTTGAACATAGCCTCCGGCAGCACGAGCGGCACCGGCAGCGCAGTGGTCGCGTTCACCTATGACGCATTCACGGGTGATGGCTCGCGCACCGGCACGCTGGCCATCGCGGGCCAAACAGTCACGGTGACCCAGGCGGGAGCGAATTACATCGGGCCGGCCCCAGCGCCAGCGGTATTGTGGTCGGGGTTGGACTGGCCAGCCGGCGTGGCGGTGGATAGCGCCGGGAATGTCTACGCCGCGGATAGCGGCACGGGCGCGATCTACGAGTGGAACGCATCGACGCAGCAGGTGACTGCGCTGGTGACCGCGGGGCTGAACGTTCCGCAAGGCGTGGCAGTGGATGGTGCCGGCAACGTCTATATCGCCGACACCGGCAATAACGCGATCAAAGAGTGGAGGGCCGCGACCGGCCAAGTGACCACGCTGGTGGCGTCGGGGTTGGCATCGCCGCAGGGCGCGGCGGTGGATGGGGGCGGCAACGTCTATATCGCCGACACCGGCAACAACGCGATCGAGAAGTGGAGCGCCGCGACCGGGCAGGTGACCACGCTGGTATCGTCCGGGTTGGCTTCGCCCGTAGGCGTAACAGTGGATGGGGCCGGCAACCTCTACATCGCGGATAACAAGAGCAACGCGATTGTCGAATGGAACGCGGCGACCGGGAAGCTGACCACGCTGATGCTCTCGGGGCTGGCATCGCCCGAAGGCGCGGCAGTGGATGGCGCCGGCAATGTCTATGTAGCCGATTGGGGCAACCGCGCGATCCGGGAATGGAACGCGGCGACGCCGGCGATGACCACGCCCGCGTCGTCCGGGCTGGCATCGCCGGAAAGCGTGGCGGTGGATGGCTTTGGTAACGTCTACATCGCGGACCCGGGCAACCATGCGATTGAAGAGATCCCTTACGCTTTTGTCGGCCCGGCCAGCCTGACCGAGGCGGCCGGTGCGGGGACGGATTCGCTGCTTCCGGTGCTTCCCGCGACGGCGTCTCTGGCCGGCGTCTACGCGCCCTCGAGCGATTCGAGCTGGCTCACCATTGGCAGCGTCGAGGACGGAGCAGTCAGTTTCTCGTTTACGGCCAATCTGTCGCCAGTCGCCCGCACCGCGCACATTACGGTCCTGGGCCAGCAGATAGCCGTGACGCAGAGCAAAATGCCGTCTCTACACGGCGCGGTCCGGCACACCGGGCCGACCGCGAACCAGACCATCACCTTCAACGCACTGACCACACCCATGCTCGTCGGCAATAGCCAGTTGCTCAGCGCAACCGCCACGTCCGGATTGACGGTGGCGTTCGCGTCGTCGCCAAGTTCCGTCTGCAGCGTCAATACCGTCCTCACGGCGAGCGGCGCTGAGTGGGCGCTGTTCGGTATCGGCTCCGGCACCTGCACCGTCACGGCGTCGCAAGCAGGCGCCGGCAATTACAAAGCGGCCCCGGACGTCAGCCAGACCGTCCAGGTGCTGGAGAGCCAGACCATCACCAACTTCACTGCTACCGGGGGCGGCAAGGTCGGCGATACACAGACTCTCTCCGCCACGGCTTCATCCGGCTTACCGGTGAGCTTCAATTCGCAGACCAACAACACGTGCACCGTCTCCGGCTCGACGGTGACGTTGGTTGCCGTCGGCACCTGCACCGTCCAGGCGACGCAGGCAGGCGACGGCGTCACCTGGGCCTCAGCCACGCCGGTCACCAAGTCGGGCACGGTGCTGCAGGGCAACCAGACGATCATCAACTTCACTGCCAACGGCCCGCTCCCGCAGCAGGTTGGTGACCAGTACACTCTCTCCGCGTTCGCTACCTCCGGTCTGCCGGTAAGCTTCAATTCGCAAACGACATCGGTCTGCACTGTCTCCGGATCGACGCTCACGCTGATCGCCGTCGGCTCTTGCCAGTTTCAGGCGGCCCAAGTGGGCAACGCCAACTGGGCCGAGGTCACGCTCCTCAGTCCGCCCTTCACGGTGGCGCAGGGCACCCAGACGATCTCCTTTCCGGCGCTAATCGGCGAACCAGTCAGCTATGTCGAAAACCTTAACGCGACCGCTTCGTCCGGGTTGGCGGTGTCCTTCGCATCGTCGACGCCCGCCGTTTGCAGCGTGCCCACGGGCGGGATGGCCGCAACCGGGCTCAAAATCGGCACCTGCACCATCGTGGCGTCGCAGGCAGGCAACGCCAACTACGCCGCGGCTCCGACCCAAACGCAGAGCTTCCAGGTGACCGGGGAGAGCCAGACGATCGCCTTCAACGCACTAACCACCCCAATGGCCGTCGGCAGTAGCCAGATCCTCGAAGCAGTTGCCTCGTCCGGGTTGGCGGTAACCTTCCAGTCGCAGACAACCTCCGTGTGTACGGTCGGCCCAGTCCACGTTGTGTCGGGCCATTCGGCCGGCTTGCTGACCGCGGTCGCCGGCGGCACATGCACTGTCGCGGCGGTGCAGGGAGGCGACGGTGTCACTTTCGCCGCAGCCCCGATCCAAACGCAGAGCATCCAGGTGATGCCAGGCGCCCAGACGATCACGTTCGCCGCGCTCTCGAGCCAGACGCTCGGCACCGCGCCATTCACGATCAGCGCGACGGCTTCCTCCGGCTTGGCGGTGAGCTTCGCTTCGCTGACCAATTCCGTCTGCACGGTGAACGGCACACTGGTGACGCTGGTTGCCGCGGGCACCTGCACGATTCAGGCGACCCAGGCCGGCAACGTCAACTGGGGCGCGGCTACGCCGGTCAACCAGAGCTTCACGGTGACGACGGGCGCCCTGACGCCCCAGACCATCACCTTCGGCCCGCTGGCGAATCAGACGCTCGGCGCCGCGCCATTCACGATTAGCGCGACGGCTTCCTCCGGTTTGCCGGTCAGCTTCGTCTCGATCACTCCGGCCGTCTGCACGGTCAACGGTACGCAGGTGACGCTGGTTGCCGCGGGTACCTGCACCATTCAGGCGAACCAGGGCGGCAACGGCGCCTATGCCGGCGCCCCCGCGGTGCAACAGAGCTTCACGGTGCAAGCGGCCCAAAGCGGGCTGACCGCCCAGACCATCACCTTCGGCCCGCTGGCGAACCAGGCGGCCGGCGCCGCGCCATTCACGGTCACCGCGACGGCCACTTCCGGTTTGCCGGTGAGCTTCGCTTCGCTGACCACTTCCGTCTGCACGGTCAACGGTACGCAGGTGACGCTGGTTGCCGCAGGTACCTGCACCATTCAGGCGACGCAGGCGGGCGATGGCGTTACCTGGGCTGCGGCCACGCCCGTCGACCAAAGTTTCACCGTCACCGCCGCAGTGACCGGGCCCACCATCACCGGCGTCGCCGTCTCTGGCGGCGGCGTCAACATCGCGCAAAATGCGTGGATCTCGATTTATGGAACCGATCTGGCGCCGGCCAGCGTGTCCGGGGGGATGACCTGGAGCAGCGCGCCATCGTTCGCCAACGGCGAAATGCCGGCCGAACTGGGTGGTGTCAGCGTCACCGTGAACGGCAAGGCGACTTACGTCTATTTCATCTGTCCCACGCAAATCAACGTGCTCACGCCGCTCGATTCGACGACCGGCCAGGTATCGGTCGCGGTGAACAATGGCACCGCGGACAGCGCGCCGTATACGGTGAACCTGGAAGCCGTGTCGCCAGGATTCCTGCGCTTCGGCGACGGAGTCCACATTGCCGCGCTGCACGCCGATTACAGTTATCTGGGGCCGGCCTCGATGTCGGTGCCGGGGTACACGTTCACGCCGGGCGCGCCGGGCGAGACCATTTCGCTGTTTGGCGATGGCTTCGGTCTGCCGGTCACGACGCTGACGGCTGGCTCGGATGTGCAGGCGGGCGTGCTGCCGGCTCCCTGGCCGCAGGTCACCATCGGCGGAACACCGGCCACGGTGACATACGCCGGCGTAATCAGTCCGGGTCTGTACCAGATCAACGTAGAGGTGCCATCGACGGCCCAGACCGGCGATAACCAGGTGATTGCAGCCTACGGCGGCGTCAGCTCGCCTACTGGAGCCATGATTCCGGTGTCGCAATAAGAGCGCGCTTCCACAATGAGCGGGTATTGCCGTGCTGGCCGGGAGAAACGAGCGTAGTGAAGGGCGGGACCGATGCATCGACTATTGCAAACGTTTTGCGAGCGGGTAGGTTTCTCCCGTGCCGATACATGCCGGCACGGCGAGTGCCATACCATTCGCACGGAGGTGACGGTGGAACGGGAAGAAATGACCGTTCGACTCGGAGGCGTCACCTCCGGGCCCTTGGATACCTGCCCGGTGTGTGGCCACAGGCTGGCGCCCGGGCAGGCGGACGAAGCGCGAGCCAGGCTGGAGGGCGGCCCGCAATGAGAGTAGTATAGACGGAGCTGAGGTGTTTCAGATCCGAAATACCAGAATTGAGTTTTCGCGTAATGGAGTGAGTTCGATACTCACAATACTTGCAGGAGAGAATCATGCTTAAATCGTTTCACGCCGTTGCCATCGCCGCTTTGGCCTTGTCGCTCCCGCTGGCGGCTCTGGCGGATACCACCTTGAATCTGGACACCGGCACAACTGGCTCGTCGGGAGGGGACATTCTGTTCACTCCGGGCGTCAACATCGCCCCGCAGGGCAGCGCCAAGCTGGACAACCTTACCACGGCGCTCAGTGCCGAGTTTAGCGAGATCGCTGCGAGCCCTGTGTTCGAGGCCGAGCTGGCGAGCTTTACTTATTCGACGACGCCGATCAGCGGCAGCAGTCTGGTAGTAAACGAGGTGTTCGCGGTGCATACCAATGGCGGCAACTACGCTGCCGTGGAAATCACGGCGATCAGCAGCACTTCGGTCACGCTGCAGTACATCACCTACAGCACGGTTCCGGCGAAAGTAGTGGGAGGAACCGCGACCTTGGGTGCGGCGGCCGGGCCCACGATCGCTTCGGTGTTGAACAACTACAGCAATATCCTGCCCAACGCCCCCAATTACGGCATGGCGCCGGGAACGCTGATCACGATCTATGGCTCCAGTCTGGCGGCGCCAGGGAGCCAGGCTGTTCTTCCGAGCCCCGGCAGCACCCTGCCGCTCACCCTGAACGGATCGAGCGTCTCGGTGAAGGTGAACGGCACTACCGTGCAGCCGGCGTTTTACTACGCGATTCCCGGACAACTGGGCGTGGTGCTTCCGTCCAGTACGCCGGTGGGGACAGGAACGATCACGGTTTCCTACGGCGGACAGACCAGCGCGGCGGCGCCGATCAAGGTTGTGGCGAGCGCCTTTGGTTTCGACTACTGGGGCGGCGCGCTGGCTGCGGCGACCGACAACGGCGACGGCCACCTGATTACCACCGGCGACTCGGCAAAGCCGGGCGAAGTCATCGTATTCTGGGGTGCGGGCGTCGGCGCCGATACGAAAAACACCGACGTGGGTCCGCCCACGCATTTCGATAATCTCAGCGGCATCACGGCGCTCTATTTCGGCAGCGTTCAGGTGCCGATCGCGTATCAAGGGAGGTCCCCGTATCAGGGCGTCGATCAAATTGCCGTGGTCGTGCCATCCAACGCACCCACCGGTTGCGCGGTCTCGGTCGCGGCGGTGAGTGGCAGTGCCAGCAGCGCGGTGGTCAGCAATTTCGTGACGCTCCCAATTGCCACGAACGGCGGCACGTGCGTCGATCCGCTCTCCTATTTCAGCCCGACTCAATCGAGCACACTATCCGGCAAGACCACCGTGAAGTTTGGCGAAGTCTCCATCGGTCAGATCACCCAACCGAACGCGACCTTGACGGGGACCACGACTGTGGACGGTGCGGACGCGATCTTCGAAAGCATCAGCGGCCCTTCGCTGACCGGCTATCAGAGTAGCGGCCGGCCTTCGTTGGGAAGCTGCTACGTGACACAGAGCGACTCTTCGACTGTCGTCAGTCCCTTCACGATGACCGGGTTAAATGCCGGTTCGGTCACCGTGCAAGGGCCCAACGGATCGCAGAAGCTGACCAGCACTCCGGCCGTTCCAGGAGCCTACGTGGCCGAGCCTCTTCCCTCGGGATTCATACCCAGCTCGGGCGGCACATTCACGTTCACCGGCACCGGTGGCAGCGACGTCGGGGTTTTCACGGCGGGCGTGTCTTATCCCGGTTCCCTGGTTTGGACCAACGCGAACTCCGTGGGCACGGTCACCCGTAGCCAGGGAGTTACCGTCAATTGGACTGGAGGCGGCTCCGGCTTCGTTGAAATTGCCGGAGGTTCGATCGCCACATCCACATCCGCACTTTTCAGCGGGGTCTTTGTTTGCGATGCTGCGGCGAGTGCTGGCACGTTCACGGTTCCCGCATCCGTATTGTTGGCGCTGCCGGCCGGGACGGGGAGCCTGGGGGTGAGTAACTACACCATGCCGCAGAGTTTTACCGCATCGGGTTTGGATTTCGCGTTTGCGCTTTCCTACTCGACGACCGACATCGAGGCAACCTATAACTGAGGCGCCGGAAGACTCGACGCAAAAGGATCGCATCATGCACAAGCAGAATCGAAACCGTTCCAAGTTCTTGAAATATCTGGCGTTAATCGTCGGGATACTCATCCTGGGGCTCGGCGCCACAGCGGCCGAGAAGAAAGAAACAAAGCCGGAGCCGAAAAAGGCTGCCAAACCTGCCGCCAAGCCGGCCCCGAAGCCTGCTGCCAAGCCAGCGGCAAAGCTAGCCCCGAGTCGTTCCTCGTCGAGCGGTTCCGGGGCGCATCGGATGATGGAGACTCCCAGCCGTACGACGCCGGCCAGCACCGGCGGCGGCGTGAGCCATCCCGCGTCGGTCGGCACGGGAATACGTCCTCAGCCGAGCGGAACGTCTGGCATCGGCAGCGGCACGCCCAATCCCGGTCTGGGCCATCCCGGGATTGCGCCCCATAACGGACTGACGCCGGGTGGCACTGCACCGACGACCGGCGGCGGCACCGTCGGTACTGGCGTGGGCCATCCTGTGATGACGCCTCATAACGGCCTGTCCGGCGGCACTGCACCGACGACCGGCGGCGGCACCGTCGGTACTGGCGTGGGCCATCCTGTGATGACGCCTCATAACGGCCTGTCCGGCGGCACTGCACCGACGACCGGCGGCACCAGCCCCGGCTCGACTATTAGCAATCCCGGCGTGCAAGGGATGCAGCCGGTGCATGGACTCAATCCTCCATCCGGGTTGACGCCCGGTGGTAGCTCCGGCACGACTACCGGCACGCCTGGCAACATGGGATTGCAGCCGGTGCATGGAC
>Ga0074045_10004671_pt1 | contig 12086 bp, 7 predicted proteins | sample BogForMeECP23OM2_FD_94442 | JGI IMG/M metagenome (GOLD analysis project Ga0074045, IMG submission 94442) | Bog forest soil microbial communities from Calvert Island, British Columbia, Canada - Bog Forest MetaG ECP23OM2 | ecosystem: Environmental > Terrestrial > Soil > Wetlands ...
GAACGCGAAGTGGTGAACGTGGAAAGCCAGTATCAGGATGGCGCCATCACCCACGGCGAACGCTACAACAAGATAATCGAAATCTGGTCCAAGGTCACTGAGCGCGTTTCCGACGAAATGTTCACGGCCATGGAAGAGGACGACCGCACCGGCCGCTATCTGAACCCGATTTACATCATGGCCGATTCCGGCGCCCGCGGTTCCAAGCAGCAGATCCGCCAGCTCTCCGGTATGCGCGGCCTGATGGCCAAGCCGTCCGGCGAGATCATCGAGACCCCCATCACGGCCAACTTCCGCGAGGGGCTGGACGTGTTGCAGTACTTCATCTCCACGCACGGCGCCCGCAAGGGTTTGGCCGATACGGCGTTGAAGACGGCCGATTCCGGCTACCTGACGCGCCGCCTGGTGGACGTGGCGCAGGACGTGATCGTCAGCGAAAACGATTGCGGCACCACCGAAGGCATCTATGTGGAGCCGATCATCGAATCCGGCGAGATCATCGAGCCGTTGCGCGACCGCATCGTGGGCCGCGTCGCGCTGGAAGATCAGAAGGATTACGAAGGCAACCTGATCGTCGCCGTCAACCAGGAAATTACCGAAGACCTGGCGGCGGCCATTCAGGCGGCCGGTATCGAGCGGGTAAAGATCCGCTCCGTGCTGACCTGCGAATCCAAGCGCGGCGTGTGCGTGTCCTGCTACGGCCGCAACTTGGCGACGGGGAGGCTGGTCGAGCGCGGCGAAGCGGTCGGCGTGATCGCGGCGCAGTCCATCGGCGAGCCCGGCACCCAGCTAACCATGCGTACCTTCCACATTGGCGGCACCGCGACCCGTGTTAGCGAACAATCCACGCAGGACGCCAAGTCGGGCGGCTTCGCCCGCTATATCGGCATCCAGACGGTTCGCAGCAAGCTGGGCGAGCTGATCGCCATGAACCGCAACGGCATCATGGCGGTTGTGGACGATAAGGGCCGCGAAAAGGAACGCTACCCGGTGGTTTACGGCGCGCGCATCACGGTCGAGGACGGCGCTCCCGTGAAGAGCAGCCAGATTCTGCTCGAATGGGATCCGTACACGTTTTCGATTCTCACCGAAGTTTCCGGCGCCGTGCACTTCAGGGACCTGATTGACGGCCTCACCATGCAGGAGCAGGTCGACGAAGTCACCGGCATGTCGCAGCTCGTCGTTACCGATTCCCCCGACGAGAAACGGCAGCCGATGGTTGTCGTTCGGCCGGAAGGTGCGGCAGGCTCGCGTTCGGAAGCCAAGAAATATCTCATGCCGACCCACGCCCACTTGATGGTGCGCGACGGCGAAGATGCGCATGCCGGCGATGTGCTGGCCAAGATCCCGCGCGAAACCACCAAGACGAAGGACATCACCGGCGGTCTGCCGCGCGTAGTCGAGTTGTTCGAAGCCCGCAAGCCGCGCGAAACCGCCATCATCGCCGAAATCAACGGCGTCGTGAAGTACGGCGAAGTCAGCAAGGGCCAGCGCAAGATTTACGTGGTGGGCGAAGATGGCGAGCAGCGCGAATACGCCCTGCCACGCGGCGTCCATATCAACGTTCAGGAAGGTGAGAAAGTGAAGGCCGGCGAACCGCTGATGGACGGCCCACGCAACCCGCACGATATCCTCGACGTGCTCGGTGAAAAGGAACTGCAGAAATACCTGGTCAACGAGATCCAGGAAGTGTACCGTCTGCAGGGCGTCAACATCAACGACAAGCACCTGGAAGTCATCTCGCGCCAGATGATGCGCTGGGTGAAGGTGGAAGATATCGGCGACACGGAATTTCTGCCCGAGGAAGTGGTTGATAAATTCAAGTTCCGCGCCGAGAACGCCAAGACGGCAGAGGCCGGCGGCCGTCCCGCGCAGGGCAAGGCCGTGCTGCTCGGCATCACCAAGGCGTCGCTTTCCACCGATTCGTTCATTTCCGCCGCCTCCTTCCAGGAGACCACGCGCGTACTCACCGAGGCCGCGATCAACGGCAAGGTGGACTACCTGCGCGGCCTGAAGGAGAACGTCATCATGGGACGCCTCGTTCCAGCCGGCACCGGCATGGAGTATTACCGCCGCGTGAAGATCGCCGGCGAAGACGTGGTGGAGGAGCCCGCGCAGGAGCAGCCCCTCGATTCCATCCCCGGCTACGAAGAAGAGACCCGCTCGCTGTACACCGGCGGCCTCACCGAAGGTACCGGCGAAGAGACGCTGGCGGAGTAAGACAAATACAAGCGGCGCCCGAATGGGCGCTCGTTGAGATTCAAAAACCGCCGGCCGCGCAGGAGCGCGCGCCGGCGGCTCTTTGTTTCTGAATGAGCCCCCCGCGGTCCGACGACGTCAGTTACCCTTCCAGTGGTAAGCCGCCAACAACTCCCCATCCTGTGCAACGAGAAGCATCGCGGCCCTGCCGGCGTCCAGCTCGCCGCGGAAAGTCATGCCGCTGGCGGCGTCGCGAAAGGCCACCGGCTGGCTCGGCGATTCCGAGGTGAGAACGTACAGCGTTGCCTTCGGATACCGCGTCGGGCAGATCAGAATGCCGGGGTCGTCGACCGCCGTGGAGTAAGTGGGCTCGACCCCGGCCGATTGCAAGGCATACCGGTACACGTCGCCGATGGCCTGCATATTATCGTTGAGTTCCAGCGGCAAGGTAGAGAACAGAATCCTGCCTTTTCCCAGCGGCTTCTCTGCCCAAGTGGCGCCGTCTGGCAGAACTGCGCGATCGAGGAAAGTGGTCTTGTCTTCGCCGAAGGTCAAGCGGGCTTCCCGATCCGGCCAATGCAACGGCATTTCCCGCAGCGTCAGTGGCTGCGTTTCGAACGGGAGGCCGATCGCGTCCTGGCGGCCGGTCGGATGAAAGTGAGGGTCGCCATCGAAGGCGCCTGAGACCAGCAGCGTCGCTCCGGCCTCCACTTTTCCGCGGATCGCTTCCCACGATTCGCGAGTGAGTCCGCGCGGCGACGGCAGGACGATCAGCTTGGGACTGCCGAGCAAATCGATCTGGTACTCGCCCACGGCATAGGCTTCCGCTCGCGCATATTGGTAGAGCGCGCGAACGCACTTCTGCTGAGCTTCGAGCGCGTTGGCGTTCAACACCGACAGTTGCAGCGATTGCGGCAGCACGATCGCCACCTGGGGTTGCACCAATCCGGTAGCCCACGGTGCGGCCTTCTCCGCGAACTCGCCCATGTCGCGCATCATGGATTGCCATAACTTGGCGGACCCGTCGCTGCGCTGCATGCCGAAATCGGCTTCGCGTGCCCAGTCCCACTGGACCGCGCCGCTATTGGCTGCGGCAAAGCCGAGCGCCCACTTGCGCTCCAGAATGGGGATCCCCGTCAACTCGTCGTAGCGCCACGATCCGTCGATGGACCACACCGGCTGGTAGCCGGTTTCCCCGACGATGTTCGGCAAGCCGGGCCGCTTGGCCGCCACCGAGTCCCACAGCAGCGCGTCATCATGCCAGTAGGTGTGGTTGGTGGTGAATGAGACCCCGCCGGCGGCATAGAACTGATTGAGCACGCGGTCCGCGACGCCACCCTCATCCTGCCCGACATTCACCAGTTGGGTGCTGCCCGTGCCGTGGATGCCCGTGACCATGGTCCGCACCCACCCTGTGAACGAGTCCTGCGCGAACAAGTTGTAATCGAGCGCGCGCACCTCGCGGCTGTTGCCGTATCGGTCGAAGGCAAGATCGGCCTGTGCGGGAAGCGGGATCGCGTCGAAGCTCTGTAACTGTTCGGGCGTGACGGCCCAGGCGGATGCCAGTGCGGCTAAGTTCCCGTATTTCCGGGCCAGCCATCTCCGCCACTCCGTCAGTTCCACCGGGTCGCCGTTGGGCGTGTTGCCCTTCCACAGCCGGCCCGGATTGGAGAAACTCGGTTCGTTGATCAGGTCCCAGCAGAGCCAGGAGACCTTCTTGAAACGCTCGACCACAGAGAGCACATAATTCCGTTCGGCGCGAATAGCGGCGGGGTCGAGATAAGGATTCGGTTCGGGAGGCGCTGGACCGGCCGCCGCTGGCTCCGCCGGTGTATCGGCGCCGCAGCCGCGACGCTCCGGCGGTTTCTTGGTCAGTCCCATTCCTGGCCGCGGCATGAATGCGTAGAAGGTGAAGTTGACGGCGATATTGTGCTGGCGCGCGCAGAGAAGATAGGCCTCCAGGTTTCGAAGAAACCGCTCCGGTGCAGCGCCGCTGTTGGGATCGAGGAACGAGAGGTAAGGCATCCACACGCCGGTGCGGACGAAGTTCACCCCGTGGCGTGCCATGTCGGCGAAGTCCTTTTCCCAAGTCCACGCGTTGCGCGGGCCGGCAAAGTCCCAGCCTTCTTCTTCGGTGGTGAAGTAGTTCGTGCCCATCACGAAGAACGGTTTGCCGTCGCGGGTGAGGAAGTCGCCGGCAACTCCCAGCACCGGGCCCGAGGTGAGCAGGGACTGGTCCTCCACCCAAAACGCATTTTGATGAAACTCGCGAGTCCGGCCGGCTTCCGCATACACGCCGCGCACGGTGAAGAAACCGTGCGTCTGCGGCAGGAGATTCACGCGCGTCTCCCCGCCTGCGGCCACAGCCACGCGCTGGGTCTCAAGCACCTTCTCGCCGTCGAGCATCTCGATTTTCACTTCGCCCGTGAGTGGCGCACCCAGCCGCTCGCGTCGCGCGTTGTGCAGATGCACGATCGCCTGCGGAGTCTCGCCGGGCTTCATCGTCGATAACGGCAACTCGAGCGAGAATTCGGTAGCGCCCTGGCGCGCGTAATTGCCGGATTCGTGAATCAGGCTGACGCCGTCCGCTGAGGCCCAATAACCGGGCTCCGGTTCAAAGTCGAGCATCACCATCCGGCCGCCCGCCACAAACCCGTCACGGTCCCGCCCGTCTCCTCCACAGCCGGGCCGCGCGCCCTCGTGCTCCACCACGATCACCGGCGCGGCTACCTCCACGCCATCCGAATCGAGCATGTATCCCAGGCCGCGCACACGGCCCTCCACAGCGAAGAAGCGCCGCGCGCGCACAACCGGCGTGGGCAGGAACGAATAGCCTGCGCGCCAGGCGAACCGCGCTTCCGGTGGGGTGGGGACCTCGTAGGTGTGTTGCAGGTCCAGGTCGCGCGCGTAACGATCCTGCGGACGCCCTTCGACGAACCTGCCATCGACGCGCGTGACGGGCACCCGCAGCGGCTGTCCGCCCAGCACCAGCAGGTTGCCACCGTTCCGCAGGTAGGTCAGGATCGCGCTCCAGGCGTCGGCCGGCGCGGCCGACCCATAGGGAAGCACCAGAAGATCCGCGCCCGCCAGCGTTGCCGGATCCTTGATCTGATCGATACCGTAGAACACCGGCGCCATGCCTTCGAACGCCTGGGCGAGCGTATCGCGAGCCACCGGCGGGCAGGCAACGGCCGGGAAGCCCGGCTGCCAGAAAACCACCACCTTCGCGGCGGCCGGAACAATCGAGAGAGTAATCAGTATGGATACAGCAAGGAGACCTCGCATGGAGAACCTCGAACAGGGAGTTACGCCAACGCCATCATGAATTACTCTTCCAGTATGCGCTCTCGCCCGGCGCAATTGGCGGTGGCGAACTGCAGTTCTCCGCTGATGCCCGTTACCGGCGCGAAATAGCGCGTCATCCCGCATCGCACCACGCTGGCGCATAGGGCACCGGAACTCGTTTTCACGGTAGGCGGTTTGGGCTCGCAGGGTACCGCCCACGACGCCGAAAACACGGTGACGGGGGATCCCAGGCCGCACGGGCCGAGCTACACTGTACCCAGGGACGCGGACCCGGAAATGCGCAAGCTGTTGCTCTTCGGTTTCATCGTCTTGTGCCCGGTTACGCTGCCAGGCCGCCCGAAGCCAGGATCTCTTCAAAGAACGTTCTGCGTGACTGTCCCATAATGCCCTCAGGGTCCGATTGTAGTGTTTATGATCGGAGCCTGCAAGCCCCTGGACGGCGATTGCGCTACCCCTTCGCCGCGTCTTCCAGGGCTTCGAGCGTCGTCTGAGCCGTGAACTTCCAGGAGAAGTGAGCGGCACGGGCAGGGCCGGCGGCAGCGAGTGAGCGGCGCAGGTCGTCGTCTTCGGTAATGCGGCACATGGCTTCCAGTATGGCTCCTTGGTCGCGCGGGTCGAATCGCAGGGCTGCCTCGCCGGCGACCGAACGGAGAGGATCGATCGACGAGCATGCCGTCGGCACGCCTGCGGCCAGCGCTTCCAGCACCGGCAGGCCGAAGCCCTCGAACAGCGACGGATACACGAACGCCCAGGCTCGCGCGAACAGTTCGTACAATTCCGCGCGCGGAATCCAGCCGGGAAAATCCACCGCGTCGTGCAACCCGAGCGCGTCGCGCAGCGTGTGCAAGTCGCCGGCGGAGAATCCATGCAGGCCGCTCACCACCAGGCGGAAGTCCGGGTGGCGCTGGTGGAACAGGGCGAATGCACGCAGCAACGCGTCCAGGTTCTTGTGCGGGTGCAAGGTGGAAACGGCCAGCAGGAAGCGCTCCGGCTGGCGCCGCTCGGCGATCTCGAAGAAAGCCGAATCCACACCGTGTACCGCTACGCGGACCTTGTCTTCCGGCATCCGGTAACACTGCTTTAAATCGGCGGCGGTGGACGGCGAGGGCACCAGCAGCAGGCGCGACACGTGCGCCGACCAGAAGAGGAAGAATCGCCAGAAGGGCAAATCGAACCAGCGGAAGTTTTCTGGATGCTGCTTGTGCTGCAGGTCGTGGAACATGGTGACCTGCGGGCAGGGCGCGAACAGGGGCGCTGTGAATCCCGGGTTCAACATCACGTCCAGGCGGCGGCGCGTGGCTTCCAGCGCCAGCATGGATTGCTCCCAGAGAATCCGCCGTGGGCGCGAGACCGCATGCACGGCTTGCTGGACTACGCGGAAGTTGGGCCGCGCCGGCGCCAGGCCGGGCCCGGTTTCGCGGTTGGTGAAGATCGCGTAGCGGTTCACCGGGTCGATATCGGCCAGTCCGGCCAGCAGGCCGCGGAGATAGATTTCCGTGCCGCCCACTTGGCCGGGAAGCATGTAGAGTGCGTTGATTCCGATGTTCAGTGGTTGCATGTCAGTGTTTGGCCACCTTCGCTTGCGCTTCGGCGAGGTCCTGGCGCACCACACCCTCCAGGGACGGCTGCAGCGCCAGCGCCCGCTGGTACTCCGCGACCGCATCCTCCGCGCGGTTCAGATTAAAAAGAATCTTGCCCCTGTATGCGTAAGTCGTAGCGAAGCTCGGATCGAGTTTCTCCGCGACTGCCAACGCATCCAGCGCTTCGGCCCAGCGGCGGCGCTCCGCGTACACTCTTGCGATCTGCGTGTACACGTGCGCGGACCCTTCCATGGTTGCAGCCTGGCGCAGTTTTTCCAGGGCCAGGTCCGGCTGGTTCGCGCAGTCGTAGGCGAGCCCCCAGTCGACCAGCATCTCGTAATTGGGCGGCCAGCCTTGCGCAACCTTCTGGTATTCTTCCACCGCATCCCGGCAGCGGCCGGCGCCGGTGTAGGAACTTGCCAGTTGAAACAGCACTCGCCGCTTGTGCGGCGATTTCTCCGCCGTGTCCTGCCATAAGGCAACCGGGTCCGCCCACACCGCCGCGCGCGCGTGCGTGATCAACGTGGCCGCCAGCAGGATCGCGGCGAATGCCGCCGCCAGCTTGCGCGTGTCCGTGCGGATCCGCCCTACCACATCCAAAACAATCAGCAGCAGTCCCAGCATCCCCAGGTAGATGCGGCGCTCCGCCACCGGGTCGGCAATCGGCATAATCGATGAGGTCGGCGACATCAGTACCAGATAGGTGAAAAAGCCGAAGCACGCCAGCGGAAATCGCCGGCGGTAATGCCACGCGGCGGCGGCCAGCGCCACCAGCGCGATGAGACCGAAAATGGCGCCGTGGTCGAAGACGTTACGGGAGAACGGGAAGTCCCAATCTGCATTCAGCCGCACCGGCAGGAGAAACTCGGCCGGGTAGACGAACAGCGCTCGCGCCTCGGTAAACAAATACTGGTACCAGCTCACGCCAAGCAGACCGAAACCCGCGCTCGGCGAGTACAGGATCTGCCACCAGAAATGCTCGACGCCGGCAATGGCTCCCAGCGCCAGCGCGGCGTACAAGCGCCAGTTAGCGAGCGCGCCGCGCCAGGCGAGGCCCGGGTTCCACCAGAAATCGGTGAGCAGCAGCAGCGCCGGCAGCACGATGGTGTGCTCCTTGGACAACACCGCCAGGCCAAACAGCGCCAGCACCAGCAGCATGGTTCCCCACCCGATGGCCGCCTGCCGCCGGTACAGGAACACCGCATAGGCAGCCAGCAGGAATGTCACGCTGAGCGCCTCGGAACGGCCAGCTACGTAAGCCACCGCCTCGGTTTGGATGGGGTGCAGCAGAAACAGGCCTCCGGCGAAGCCCGCCAGCAGCGTGCGGCGCGCCGCCGGCGCCTGCGACCACTCGAGCAGCCGGCGCACGATCAGAAACACCAGCGCGGACGCGGCCAGGTGGATCAAGACGTTCACCACGTGATAGCTGGATGGGTCGTCGCCGGACAGCCGCGTGTTCATCCAGTACGTGGCCATCAGTGCCGGCCGCACGCCTCGGAGCCATGCCATCAACGGCGCTGATCCGCCGGAAAGCGAGAAACCGAGCACCGTGTCGTCGAACAGGAACTGCCCATTCAGCGCCGGAGCGTAAGCCCAGATCGCCAGTGCCAGCGCCCCTCCCGCCGCCAGGTAAGGCCACCAGTCGCGGCGTTGGACTGCGGTTTCGGGCGCTTTCGCGGCGCGTCTCTTTCTCTCTGCCTTAGCTTTCATGGTGGGTGAGCGCGTGCAGACGATATTCGAGGATCGCCATCCGCTGGGCCAGCGCGATATTGTCGTCGCGCAGGCGCGAAACGATCAAGGTGAAGCGGAAGAAGACAATCAGGAACATTGCGCTGCCCAACAAGAAAACCGCCAGCGGCGTGTCCGGCAGCCCGAGCAGGCTGCGGATGTATTCGACCACCGGCCGCGCCAGCGACAGCGCCAGCATCGCCGCCGCCGCCAACAGCCAGGTGACGGAGTACTCCACGCGGATGTGAGAGCGCCGCACCGAAATCAGCACCATCACCAGCAGGAGCAGGCTCACGCCCGCGCTGACGTGCAATAAGCGATCCATCTATCCTCCATTGCCGGTGCCCGCGCGCCAACTCCGGGCCCACCGGAGCCGGCGCCACCGGCCGTCATATCTTAGTATGTTGACAAAGACCCCCAGCAGCACGTGGGCGATATAGGAAAGGCTCTTGAGTGCGGTGATCGAGGAACGGCCGGCCTTGCGCGGACGCATGCGGCACGGCACTTCTTCAAAACGGAATCGCCGCCGCTGCAACACGACCAGGGCCTCGATCTCCGGATACTCGAGTGGAAAGCTCGAGCTGAACAGCGACAGCGCGCGGCGGTTGACGCCCACGAAGCCGGAGGTCGGATCGTGCACCGACTTGCCCAGAATCGGGCGCAGCACCATGCGAAAGAAACGTGTGCCCAGCGCCCGCAGCCGCCCCGTGTGCCATTCGTCCGGCTCCACGTCCATGCGCGCGCCGATCACCATCTCCGCGCCGGATTCCTTCAGCTTATCGAGTATTCGCGGAATGTCGCGTGCGTCGTGTTGTCCATCGCCATCCACGCGGATCACGTATTCGAAACCCAGTTCGAAGGCCAGCTTGTATCCGGCCTGCACCGCTCCGCCCAAACCAAGGTGGTGCGGCAGGGGAAGAATGCTGGCGCCGGCCGCGCGCGCCACCGCCACCGTCGAATCCTTCGAGCAATCGTCGATCACCAGCACCGGAACGCCGGGCACGTGCCGCGCCACCTCGCGGACTACCTCGCCCACCGCCCCCTGTTCGTTGTAAGCGGGAACGATCACCAGCAGCGAGCCGGGTTCAGGGGCATGCATGTTCATTGTTCCGCCAACCTCCGCGCGCCGACCGAGTAGCTGCGCGCCAGGTGGCGGAACACGGCGGGCGTGATCCGCGCGCCGTTCTGAATGCGCCTGCGTTCGCGCCACAGCCATCGCCCATTTGGCACCAGCCCCCAGTGCGCCCGAACCACGTACCACAGCATGCGCGCGCCGTTGTGCCCGCCGGCGCGGAATCGCGCTGCGCTGCCGCGGCCCTGGAGCAGGAACGCGAGGTGCCAGAAATACCGCGCCGCCGCGGCCAGCGGCGCCAGCCACAGCATCCGAGCGGGGAAATTCTTCGCCAGCACGAACAGCCGGTTGCGCTCCACCAGGTAGGCCTTCAACGGCGACGCCTCTCCCGCCGTGTGCGAATAGTGGTGCTCCACCACCGCCAGCGGCGAATACAAGCACTTCCATCCGCGCCAGCGCCCGCGCAAACCCAGATCGGTGTCCTCGCAATAGAGGAAGAAACGGTCGTCGAAACCTCCAATCTCGTCCAACATAGCCCGCCGGTACATCGCCGCCGATCCGCTCGGCAACAGCACCTCTTCCTCCACTGGAAAATCCTCCGGCGCCCTGCCGTGCCCGCGCTGCTTGCTGCTGCCGTCGCGCGCCAAAAGCATGCCGGCCGAATCCAGCCGGTGCTCGCCGAAGAGCCGAACCTGCGACGCGCACATCCCCGCGTCCGGCCGCCGGTCGAGCGCGCCAGCCAACGCTTCCAACCATCCTGGGTGCGCTACCGCGTCGTCGTTCAACGTCGCCAGATAGCGCGTGCCGGAAGCACGCAGCGCCTGGTTGATGGCCGCGCCGAAACCCACGTTGCGGCTGTTCTCGATGACGCGGATCTCCGGCGCGACGTCCAGGTCCCGCACCAGCCCGCGCCCGCTGTTATCCACCACCACGACTTCAAAATCGCGCCGTGTCTGCTTGGCGAGCGACTCCAGACACTCCGACAGCCTTCGATCGGCAGCCAGCGTGGGGACGACTACGGTTGCGACCAGTTCCGGCAACGCACCATTCTACCAACCCGCGCCGCGCCGGAACGGCACTGTATTAACCTAATTGTTTGATCTCCTACCGCGCTCTATTAGCCGCTGGCTATGGACATGCCTCCCGCTGGTGGCCCCGCTGGCGCCCCACCGCGCGCTACCTCATGCAGACCGAAGCGCACGTCTATGCGCTGGCCATTGCAGCCTGCGTGCTGTTGACGTTTTTTCCGTTCCTGACCGTCATGCTTTGTTTGTTCCGCGACATCTTGCATTGGCCGACCGGTATCAACGCGATTTACCTTGCCGTGCGCGACGTCTTTCCGGGCAGGTCGGGCGGCGTGGTTGTTCTCAACCTGTTGTCGTATCAGGTGCCGCACATCGGCATCACTTCCATTCTTCTCCTACTGTTCACCTCGAACGGCATTTTCGAGCCGCTCGAAGTGGCGCTAAACCGCGCCTGGGGCGTCACCACCAACCGCAGCTATTGGAAGAATCAAATCATCAGTCTTGGCATGGTGTTCGCCTGCGGCGCGCTGGTACTTCTTTCGCTGGCCTTTACGGCCTACAACCGCGACTGGGTCAAGTCCCTGGCCGGCCAGGGCGTCGTGGCCTCCTGGCTCACCTTGCTATTTTTCAAGGTCGCCGCCGTGCCGGTTTCCATCCTGATGCTCTTCCTCGTCTATTGGCTGCTGCCCAATCGCAAGGTCGATCCCATGCAGGTGGCGCCGGTCGCCATCTGGGTCGGATTGGCTTTGGAGGCGCTCAAGTACCTGAACATCCTCTTCCGCCCCTGGCTGGTGGCGAAATTGGATCGCGAATATCACATGTTTCAGACTTCCGTGTCCATCCTGCTGGGGAGCTTCGTGGCAGCCCTGATCGTGCTGGCCGGCGCCGAATTCGCCGCGCGCCGCGGCCGCGAGGCCCTCGCGGCGGAAGATCGAGGGTGAGGGCGGGCCAGCATTAGCGCGCACCCGCCTTCGCCGGCAACCATCTGCGCGTATTGACCCAGCATGCTAGGCCTATTTGCCTCCACAGTAGCGAACTCACTCAGCTTCAGCATTAGAGCACTTTAGGCTATAATATAAACGCTCTGGCTGGACGCCGCGCACGCGGCATGGCTCGTTGTTATTCCGATGACTTGCGTCGTAAGCTACTGTCGGCTCACGACCGTGGTGAGGGGAC
>Ga0074045_10004672_pt1 | contig 12086 bp, 9 predicted proteins | sample BogForMeECP23OM2_FD_94442 | JGI IMG/M metagenome (GOLD analysis project Ga0074045, IMG submission 94442) | Bog forest soil microbial communities from Calvert Island, British Columbia, Canada - Bog Forest MetaG ECP23OM2 | ecosystem: Environmental > Terrestrial > Soil > Wetlands ...
CCCTCGGATGTGTCGAGCCAGTCGAGCGGCGCGTCGCCGTCGAGCGCCGTCGTCGGCCGGCGCGGCCAGCGATGCGCCTTCTCGGAGGAGCCGAACGAACGTGTCCTCGGCGGCGGCGATGACTCGCGCCACCCGCATCAGCCGATCGGATTGATCGGAGGTCAACGCGCCGAGCGCGCGCCGGTGGGCGAGCGTCTTGCGCGGGAGAACAACCCGGTCGATCTCGCCGAGCGTGAGCCGGCCGGACTCGATCAGGGCGTCCACCGCTGAAACCGGCAGTCCATGACGCGTCGCCTCGATCACGGAACGCCCTTCGGCTGCCGCGATGTCGAGGGTGTCGCGCTAGTCTGCGGAATCGTAAGCCATTTGATGTTCTCGGAAAGCCATCGCCAATCGCGCAAGAACACTGCCGGGACGGCGGCGCCCCTCACATCACGGTCTCCGCCTCCGCCGGCGCCGTGCGTTCGCGCTCCAGCAAAGCCTTGGAAATCAGCTTCTCCCGCAGGCCGCGCATGATGATGTAAGGCCGCAGGATCGGGTTGAAGAGCCGGTAGCGCAACCGGTAGCCTTCGCCGAGACGATGAAGAATGCGTCCTCGCCCGGGTTCGCTCAGATCCTTGACGGCGCGCGCAAATGCGAGTGGCTCGCACGGCGCGTCTCGGATCAGGGACAGCGGCTCCTTCACCGCCGCAAGGGAGAAGTACCGGTGCTCGTCGACCTCGGCCAGCGCGCACGCGAGCAGGACCTCCCGGTAGATGTTGGCGTGCAGCGGGCTCCTGACGGCTTCGGTATAAAGGGACTTGATCGACTGCTGCCACTGATCGAGGGCCCGGTTCATCCCCTGCTCGACATGCTCGGAATCGATCGTCAGGCTGCGGGCGGCGAGCGCCGCGCGCGCTGTAGATGCAAAGCAGGTGGGTGATGTAGGGGACGCCCTGCGAGAGATGAACGAGGTCCTCGCAGGCCTCGAAGTCGATCTCCATCCCGAGCCGATCGAACCCGGCCATGACGATGCCCCGGATCTCGTGGTCCGACATGGAGGGCATGTGGACCTGGATCAGCGCCCTCTCGATCGACTGGTGCTCCCGGATCAGTTCGTCGACGGAGTCGGCGACCCCGATGATCAGGACCGTGGCGTTGACGGCGTGATCTGAGAGCGCCTTGATCGTATCCGCCATCGCGGTGATCGCCTCAGGACGTCGGATGCGATCGAATTCGTCGAAGATCACGATCAGCGACGCCGCGCGCGACATCTCCTGCAGGGTCCGCCGGACCCCGTCGGGCGTCTCGGAATTGACGTCGACATCGGACGGCGGCGCCGCCAGCGGGTTCCGCAATCCTTGGAATCCGATGTTGGGCTGGCGTTTCGCGGCCTCGATATCCTTGAACGCCATTGCCCAGAGGGACGGATATGTATCGGAAATGTCGCAGTTCGTGCGCGACACGACGAAGGACTGCCGCTTGGCGAGAAAGGCGGAGATCATGTTGGACAGGGACGTTTTTTCCCGTCCCCCGCTCGCCATAAAGGATCGCATGGCAGCCGCGCTGCGACACCGCGTCGATGATCTTCAGGACCTGCTCTTTTCTGCCGGCGAACAGCTCTCTCTCGTTGACTGGGGCGCCAGGCGTAAACACCGCGCCGGTCTGAAACACGAGGGCGTCGAAATCCTGATCCATGACCGCCTTCAGAGCCAAAGCGACATCGCCGAACAAGATGAATCGTCAACCTTTAAGGCCCGAAGATGACCTCCGTTCGCCGCTCAAGGATGCTCTTACGGGCGTTGCCGGTCAACTTCGGCCGTCCGCGCAGAGTTGAATATTCGCGCGACCCTTGACCGGTCGGGGCGGAAAAACGGACGTCACCGGCCAGCGAGCGGCGAGCAGCGAGCCATCTTTGCCTTGGCCAGATGCGGCAGGGCGGTTCAGACCGCCACGCGAAGCATCGTGTCTCGAAGGATGATTCACGATGGATCAGGCAGTCAACCGACGCTGCGGCGCACAATTGACATTGCGCGCGAACGCTGGCCACGTGACAGTTTGAAGACAGCCACAATGGGAGGGAATTCTGCCGCGCAACGATATCCTCGACGCGATCCGGAAATACACCGATCCGTACCGCATTACGAAGGGCAAGGACTTTCGCCTGAAAGACTTCGATCCCGGCGATACGCTGGGGCTGAAGCTGGACAAGGCTGAAGCGGCCGAGTCTCTCCGGCGCGGCTCGGAATGGCTCGCGATGGAGCAGGATGTCCTCTACGCGCAGGATTCCTGGTCGGTGCTGCTGGTGTTCCAGGCGATGGACGCTGCCGGAAAGGATGGCACGATCAAGCACGTCCTGTCGGGCGTCAATCCGCAGGGCTGTGACGTCTTTTCGTTCAAGCAGCCCTCCCAGGAGGAGCTGTCGCACGATTTCCTTTGGCGATACGCCGTGAAGGCTCCGCAGCGCGGGCGCATCGGCATCTTCAATCGCTCGTACTACGAGGAAGTGCTCGTGGTGCGCGTCCACCAGGAGCTGCTCAAGGCGCAAAAGCTGCCGCCAAAGCTTATCGGCAAGGGAATCTGGGACGAGCGGCTCGCCGACATCGCGCGGTTCGAGGACTATCTCACCAGGCAGGGGGTGGTCGTCCTCAAGTTCTACCTCAACCTGTCCCGCAAGGAGCAGAAGAAGCGCTTCATGGAGCGCCTCGACAAGCCGCAGAAGAACTGGAAATTCTCCGCTTCCGACGTGCGCGAACGCCGCTACTGGGACGACTACATGCGCGCGTACGATGAGGCCATCCGAGCGACCGCTTCGAAGGACTCGCCGTGGTTCGTCGTGCCCGCCGACAACAAGTGGTTCACCCGCCTCGTTGTCGCGGCTGCGATCGTCGAGGCGGTGGAGAAGCTCGACCTCCAGTACCCGAAGGTGACCCCGGACCAGAAGAAAGACCTCGCCGCCGCGCGCGCCGAGCTCGAGGCGGAAAAGTAGTCGGGGCGACGCGGGCATGGCGACAGCGATTTCGGTCTTCGGCGGGATCGGACTCTTCCTGCTTGGCATGACCGTCATGACCGACGGACTGAAGGCGCTCGCCGGCTCGGCGTTGCGCACGGTGCTCGCCAAGGCCGCGGCGACCCCGCTCTCGGGGGCGTTCTGGGGCGCGATCGTCACGCTCCTCGTGCAGTCGTCAAGCGCGGTGACGATGACGACGATCGGCCTTGTCAGCGCTGGACTCCTGACATTTCCGCAAGGGCTCGGTCTCGTCTTCGGCGCGAATGTCGGCACGACCGGAACGGGGTGGCTCATCGCACTCATCGGGGTGCGCGTCTCGCTATCGACCTACGCGCTTTCGTTGATCTTTATCGGCGCGCTGACCAAGCTCCTGGCGGGCGGCCGGATCGCCGCGGGGGGCGCGTCGCTCGCCGGCTTCGCGCTCGTGCTCTATGGGCTGACGACGCTCCAGAAAGGCATGGGAGGCCTTGCCGAGAGCCTGCATCCGTCCGATCTGCAGGACGTGCTCGGCGCGCCGGGCGTCGGATGGGTCGCAGGTACGCTCGGCCTCCTCAAGCTGGTCGTGGTCGGCCTCGTCATGACGGCGGTGATGCAGTCCTCGACGGCGTCGATCGCGGTCACCATCTCGGCGTTTTACGCTGGCGCGATCGGACTGGAGCAGGGCGCGGCGCTGATCATCGGACAGAACATCGGGACCGCGGCCAGCTCGGCGCTGGCCGCGATCGGCGCCAGCGCCACCGCCAAACGCCTCGCGCTCGCCTACATTCTTTTCAAGGTCATTGCGGCGCTGATCGCGCTCGCCGCTTTTCCATTCACCGCGGCGTTGATGGGCCGCTATGCCGGAACGGTCGACGGGACGACTCTGCTCGCCGCCTATCACACGGCTTACAACGTGGTGGGCGTCGCGGTGCTGCTTCCGGCGACAAAAGCGTTCACGCGCCTGGTCGAGCGCCTCTTGCCCTCGCAGGAGACGGCGCTGGACCGCGTCCTCGACCCGGCGGCGCTGGTCAATCCGGTGGTCGCAGTCGAGGCGGCCCGACGCGCCGTGGCGAACGCGCTGAAAACGATTGCGGTCTCTGTCGCGGCTTCGCTTTCCGGCGGAAAGGACCAGGCCGACTCCGGCGTGGCGTCGCCTGCAGCGGCGCTCGAAAAGGTGCGCGACTTTCTCTCCGAGTTGAAGGAGCCGCCGGAGACCGAGGCTGAGCGACATCGTCTGACCAGCACGCTGCATGCGCTCGATCACGCGTCCCGCCTCGCGGAGATTCTCGGAGACGGAGGGCTTCCGCAACCGCCGACCGGAGCACCCGACGATCTTCGCGCGGCCGAGCTCTGCATAAAGGTCATGCGCTGGACGCAAACGGTCGACGAATCGATAACGGGCGAGTCCGCGCTCAGCGGGCGCGCCGAGCCGATCGGCTGGAGCGTCTCGGACGAGGTGCGGGCGGCGCTCGCCGAAGCCGGAACCGCGGCGACGACGCTGAGCGCGATGCAGCGCACGCATCGCGCCGCGGTCCTCGCCTCCGTCGCGCCGGGCCAGTCGACCGCCTTGGACGCCTTCGCCCGGATCGAGGCGGTGCGGCGCCTCGATGGGATCACGCACCACGCCTGGCGCGCGGCGGCGCATCTTCTTGGCCTCGGCGAACAACGCGGGGACCTGCGGCGGCTCTGACGGGCGTCATCGCAGCCCGAAGACGAAGCGGGAGGGAACGACAATGAGCCTTACGGAGACGACCGTTTCGTCATCGGCGACCCTGGCGTGGCACGCGGTGTCCGCGGAGGAGGTCGAGAAGACGCTCCGCGTCGATCCCGATCGCGGCCTGGACGCCGCGGAAGCCGCCGAACGGCTGAAGACCTACGGGCCGAACCGCCTGCCGCACGGCAAGAAAACGGGACCGCTGATGCGGTTCCTCGCCCAGTTCAACAACATCCTCGTCTATGTCCTCATCACCGCCGGCTTCGTCAAGCTGATGCTGAGCCTGTGGCTGGACGCCTCGATCATCTTCGCGGTCGTCATTCTCAATTCGCTGCTCGGCTTCCTCCAGGAGGGCCGCGCGGAGAAGGCGCTCGATTCGATCCGCAACATGCTCTCCGCCGAGGCGCGGGCCATTCGCGGCGGCGAGACGCGGCTCATTCCCGCCGAGGATCTGGCGCCCGGCGACATCGTCCTTCTCGAGTCCGGCGACAAGATTCCCGCCGATCTGCGTCTGATCGAAGCCAAGAACCTCCGCACCGAGGAAGCGGCGCTGACCGGCGAGTCCGTGCCCGCGGAAAAGACGACCGATCCGGTATCCGCCAAGGCGACGGTCGGCGACCGCGAGAACATGGCCTTTTCCGGAACCATGGTCGTCTCGGGCCGGGCGACCGGAGTCGTGGTCGCGACCGGAAGCCAGACGGAGCTCGGCCGGATCAACCAGATGCTGGCCGAAGTCAGCGCGCTCGAAACGCCGCTCCTGCGCCAGATCAAGAAGTTCGGCTACGCCATCACCGCCGTCATCGCCGTCGTCAGCGTCCTGCTCTTCTCCTGGGGCCACTGGCTGGGGCACATGACCTTCGTCGAGTTGTTCCAGGCGGTTGTTGGCATCGCGGTTTCGCTGATCCCGGAAGGCTTGCCGGCGCTGATCACGATCACGCTCGCCATCGGCGTGCAGCGCATGGCGCAGCGCCACGCGATCATTCGCCGCCTGCCCGCGGTCGAGACACTCGGCTCCGTGTCTCGCATCTGCTCGGACAAGACCGGCACGCTGACGCTCATGGAGATGATGGTCACCTCTGTTGTGACCGCCGACAAGGCCTATGAGGTCACGGGGGACGGCTACGCGCCCGAGGGCGCAATCAAGGAAGGCGGCAAGCCCCTTGCCGATCCGCCGGAGGCGGTCAAGCTGATGGGGCGCGTGTCGCTCTTGTGCAACGACGCCGAGCTTTTTCAGGACGAAGGGAAATGGAAGGTCGAGGGCGACCCGACCGAGGGCGCGCTCTATCCCTTCGCGGCGAAGCTCGGCATGGACCGCGCCAGAGAGACCGCCGCCGCGCCGCGCATCGACGCCATCCCGTTCGAATCCGAGCACAAGTTCATGGCGACGCTGAACCGTTCGGCCAACGGCGAGATGCTGCTGGTCAAGGGCGCGCCCGAGGTGATCCTCGACCATTGCGACCGGCATGAGACCGCGACCGGCCCGGCGCCGCTCGATCGCGACCGCTTCGCTCGGGAAGGCGACCGTCTCGCCGCGCAAGGCGAGCGCGTGCTGGGGCTCGCGTGGCTGCTCGATCCGGGCCTCACGGCGGGCGGCCTCAAGCCCGAGGACCTGCCGAAAAACCTCATCCTCATCGGCCTTGTCGGCCTCATGGATCCGCCTCGCAAGGAGGCGATCGAAGCGGTGAAGGAATGCCACGGCGGCGGCATCCGCGTAACGATGATCACCGGCGACCACAAGATCACCGCCGCGGCGATCGCCAAGATGCTCGGCATCGGCGACGGCAAGACCGCGGTCGCGGGAACCGAGATCGAGGCGATGAACGACGCGGCCCTGCAGGACTGCGTCCGCGACGTCGATGTCTTCGCCCGCGCCAGTCCCGAGCACAAGCTCCGGCTCGTCAAGGCGATCCAGGCCAACGGCCAGATCGTCGCCATGACCGGCGACGGCGTCAACGACGCGCCTGCCCTGAAAAAAGCCGACATCGGCGTCGCCATGGGAATCAAAGGCACCGAGGTGACGAAGGAGGCCGCTGGCATGATTCTCGCCGACGACAATTTCGCCTCGATCTCTGCGGCGGTGAAGGAAGGCCGCACCGTCTACAACAACATCGAGAAGGCGATGCTGTTCCTGCTGCCGACCAATGTCGCACAGGGCGCGGTGATCGCCGTCGCGATCCTGTTCGCCTTCACGCTGCCGATCACCGCGCCGCAGGTCTTGTGGGTCAACATGGTGACTTCGGTCGCGCTGGGCCTCGTCATCTCGTTCGAGCCGCATGAGGCCGACGTCATGCGGCGGCCGCCGCGCGCAGTCGATCGGCCGATTGTGACCGGGTTCGGGATCTGGCGCATCCTGTTCGTCGGCGCGGCGCTTGTGGTCTATACCCTCACGGCTTTCTTCTGGATGAAAACGGAGGGCGCAACCGACGGGATGGCGCGCACCGCCGCCGTCAACGCCATCACGCTGGGCCAGGTCTTCTACCTCCTGAACAGCCGCTACCTTCTCGATTCGTCGCTGTCCCTCCGTGCCCACGCGGGCAATCCCTATCTCTGGTACGGCGTCGGGACGGTCGTGGTCCTGCAACTCCTGTTCACCTATGCGCCGCCGTTCCACGCGATCTTCGGCAACGAGTCGCTGCCGGTTTGGGATTGGACGTGGCTGATCGCCGGCGGAGTCGTGTTCTTCCTGGTCGTCGAATTGGAGAAGCTCATCATCCGATCGACGCCGGCCTTGCGGCGCGAAGCGACGCAGCTGAAGGAAGGAGCCGCAGCGGCGACGTCCTGAAGCGCGGCGCCAAGCGGGAAAGCGGGGGAAAGCGCGCTTTGCCGTTCCCGGCGAAGGGTCAGAGCGAGATGAATTGAGATCGAATCGCGAGGCATCCCCGGCCGCTGACGCGACCACGTTCCCCCCGAGGGGGAAGGGCAGGCGCGGCGTCCAAGTATGTCCTACCGTCGATTTGCGTGCGCGACCAAACAGAGATTCCCCCATGTAGGAAACAAAGCCGGCCGCTCGCCGACGACGCTGACGATGCTGGTCATCCCGCAGGCGCCGATGTTGTCTTGAGCGCCAACAGGTTCTTCACCTCGTTGAACACCTCTGGCGTCGTGATCTTCGTGATGCAGGCCACACCCTGGGCGCATTCCTCCGGGTCGTGATGCAAAGAACAGCCCGCGCAGGGCACCTGGCGGCTGATGACGACGCCGGTCTGCTCCTGTCCCCATTCGTTCCAGCCGATGCGGGAGGAGTGGATGCTGACGACCTGCGCGCCACGCAGCGCAGCCAGGTGCTTCGGGCCGGAGTCGTTGCCTACGAAGACGGAGCAGAACGACAGGAGCGCATCGAATTGGTCAAAGGGGAGCGCCTGGTTCATGTAGATGATCTTGCCGCTCTTCAGCGCGTCCTGCGGCAGCTTGCTCTTCGGGACGTCGCTCTCTGCGAAGAAAACCACCTTCATGCCAAGCTTGTCGACGATCTCCGCGGCCAGTTCGGTGTAGTGCGGCCACTGGGTGAATTTGATGCGCGAACCGCTATGCAGAACGATGTAGTCCTCGTCCTCGGCGAGGCCCAAGGGCGTCAGCAGGCTGCGACTGAGGTCCTTTCGGCGGACGACCCTGGCGCCGCTGTCCAGCCACAAGGCTAGAGTCTCGACCAGGGCGCGCGCCCTGGCCGAGTGCCGCATCATGTCGTTCCCGGTCTTCGGGTCCTGGGTCGACATATTCAGATTGAGCGATCGCCTTTCGGCGCCGTGGGCGATCAGGATCAGGGCGCCGGTCAGCGGCAGAAGCTTGTGCGACACGCCGGCGACCGGGAAATCGATCGCGACGTCAAACTTGTACGGCGCCAGCTTGCGGGCCAGCTCCTCCTGGCCCTTCCTGTCCATAATCCGCTGCCGCTGATGCGGGTCATCGGGGAAGTCGAGCAGGATGATCTCGTCGAATATCCCCAGGCTGCGCGCCAGACTCTCGTTGGCCGGCGCGATGAGGCCGGTGATCCGCGCGTCCGGCAAGATCTCGCGCAGCCGCAGCAGCGCCGGGACGGATATGACCATGTCGCCCAACTGATCCGGCCGAACGACAGCGACATTCTTGATCTTGCCGGGGAAGGAATATGTCGAGGCGCGATGGATAATGCTCCGCCGGGCATTGATCTGCTCAACCACGGACAGCGGGGATTTCTTGTCGAGCGGCGGGATGACGCCGTCGCTATCCACGAATATATCGGCCGGCGTCGGCTCCGCTATGACGATGCGCTCACGGCGCCAATCGACCCCCTCCCTGGCGTCGCCGCGTCCATTGACGGCTCGGAACACCAGTTCGTGCGGCCCCAGGGGGAAATCCGAAAAATCAATCCAGGCGTTGTAGACGTATTTCTTGATATTCGGATTGGATTTTTCCCGCCGTTGAGGCGCAACGACAAGGTCGCACTTGTATATAAGCTGTCCATCAAGGAAGATTTCGACATACAGATAGGGCGCCGCGGACACAACATACCCGCGCAACGAATCGCGAAGAGTCTGCCCGACGCCCCACTTCGTTCGTTGGTGAACGCCGTTCCGGGTGAAAACGAACGCGTCTTGGTGACTGACATGCAATTCGTCACGCGTCCTCGGGTACAGATCGGAATCTATGCGGCCATCGAGTTCGTCAAGTTCCTCCTGCGCCAGCCTGCCAACCCGATCAAGTCGAGCCTTCTCAAGCCGAAGCTCGACGCTCGTTCTTAAGCGATGCAATTCGTCTTCCGGAACCGTCCAGTCTGGCCGGCAAACGAGCGCCTCTTGGTAATAGTGCTCCGCGTCTGCATAACGGCCGACAACCTTGAAGAAATGCCCGAGTTGCAACAGGACTTCCGCGTTGTTCGGCTCCAGACTGAGCGCGTGCAGGTAGCGCGCCTTTGCCTCGGTGAAGTTCCTCGCTTCTTTATGCATGTGACCGCATTGGAGAAGGAGAAGGATATCAACGTTCGGCGCCACGGCGCCCAGAGCCCGGTCATAGAGTTCGGCAGCGACAAGATACTGCTTGCTGTCCCGGGCCTTATCCGCAAGGCGGAGAAGTTCGCGGCGGTCGAGTTCGTCAGGTTCCTTCTGCGCCTGCGCGCGGGCCGGATCGAGCTGTTCGAGAGGTCCCTTCTCAAGCCGGAGCTCGGCGCTTGTTCCCAGTCGACGCAATTCGTCTTCTGCATCCGTCCAGTTGGGTCGGGCAATAAGCGCCTCCTGGTAATATTTCTTCGCATCGGCATGACGGCCGGCGACCTTGTAGAAGTGCCCGAGTTGCAACAAGACTTCCGCATTCTTCGGCTCCAGGCTGAGAGCCTGCAGGTAGCGCGCTTCCGCGTCGGGGAGGTTCCCCGCCTCTTTGTGCATGTGACCGCACTGGAGAAGCAGGAGGATATCAATGTTCGGCAGCGTGGAGCGCAGAGCCTGATCGTAAAGTTTGGCGGCGGCCGGATACTGCTTGCGATCCCGGGCCGCATCCGCAAGGCGGAGCAGTTTGCGCTGCGGCTGGCCTCCCAGCAATGTTATACCCCACACACGCATTGCGTTGAAACCGTGTTCAAGTTTCCGTTCAGCTTGCTCGCAAGCAGACGGCCGGCACGCCGGCTGGTTGTTGGCGAGATTGCTGCAGCGTGCTCGCGTCCGAACGTTGCGGCTTCGTATGACGATCCCCACGGAGGTGCAATCGAACTCCTGGCCCCTCAAGCGGAGGTGCGGGCTTTGCCTGTAAGGCGGCAGATCGATGACCGTTTCAGCGGACCCTGGGCGTTGGGAACGAGATCGCAGCACACCTCAAGGCCCGTTCTGGTTGTCGTGTCGGCATCAATAGGCGATCGTCCGCATTGGCGCGTGCAAGAACTGGTTTGACGGCCCCCTGACCGGGCGAAAGCGCTTCGCTGCGAGCCGGCGAGTCGGAAGCGATTCCAGAATCGTCGGCCCAGTTCCTGAAACAATTTCTTTCCGATAAAAAGAATATCATATAGCGTGTTTCTGAAAGCCAAGAGTCCTTCATCAGGAGCGCGCCCCATGACCCAGCTGCCCATGCCCGACTTGACCCTGATCGAACGGGCGATCGCCGCCCTGCCCGTCGCCGAACGGCATGCGGCCGACCCGTCCATCGCCGGACCTTCGCCGACGGACCCGAGCGTGGCCGCTCCCAGAGCCGCGGCTTCTCCGGCGTTCGACGAACCGGCGCCCCTCGCCGACGAGGACACGAAAAGGCGTCTCGACCGGCGCGCCCGGCGCAAAAAGGCCGCCGCGCTTCGCGACGCCTCGTTCGACTGGCTCGCTGACGGCTTCACCCATCAGGAGATCGCAGCTGCGAGGAACGTCAGCGTGGCTGTCGTCCGGCGGGACATCGCCAGGGCCATCCGGGCGCGACAAATCCAGACGCGCGAAGGCCACGCGCAATTGCAGATCGCCCGTCTCACCAAGGCGCTGACGCTTGCCGCCGACCAGGTCCAATCCGGACATCTCGCCGCGATCGGACCGCTGGTGAAAGTCGTCGCCGCGCTCGACCGCTACCATGGAGCGGAACCTGCCTCGCGCCCGCGGGCGCTCCACGCGGCAGGCGAGCCCGTGGCCCTCCCCGCCCCGCCGCTCGCGCTCACCCACGGCCCATCGCCCTTCCCATCCGATGGGCCTGACGACCTGGCGGGCGCCGAGGCCGCCGTCCCCGCACGGGAGCCGTCACAAGGCCCCGAACCGGCGACGGATTCACCAACCTTCCGCTAACGCCTTGAAATCCTTGAATCGTTGGACCGAGAATCCCGGATTCTAGCCTCCAACCCTCTGAAATCGTTTCGGTTCTGTCCAAAAGTCCCGGTCGCTCGCCGGGGCGTCGGTCTTCAAGGCTCCTCGCCCTCTTGCGCTCCTCTCCCCTTTCGCGTATGACCCGGCCCCTCAGAACCGCCCGGCTGGGCTGCCGTGGCGGTTCTTTTCGCTTGTTCCGACGCGACGGAGCTTTCCGCTCCGCATTCATTCCAACAGGGCGTCAAGCCCGGGAGAGCCAAATGCCCAAGTTGAAGACGAAGACCGGCGCGAAAAAGCGCTTCAAAATCAGCGGGACCGGCAAGGTCATCTATGCCCAGAGGGGCAAGCAGCACGGCATGATCAAACGGACGAAGAAGCAGATCCGCAATCTGCGCGGCACGGCGGTCATGTTCAAGACCGACGGCGCCAACGTCAAGAAGTACTTCCTGCCGAACGGCTAAGCCTCTTTTTCCCGGAGTTTTGAACGATGTCGCGCGTGAAAAGGGGCGTCACCGCCCACGCTAAGCACAAGAAGGTCCTGAAGCTCGCGAAGGGCTATTTCGGCCGCCGCAAGAACACCATCCGCGCCGCCAAGGCCGCCGTCGACAAGTCGATGCAGTACGCCTACCGCGACCGCAAGAACCGCAAGCGCGAGTTCCGCGCC
>Ga0074045_10004673_pt1 | contig 12084 bp, 6 predicted proteins | sample BogForMeECP23OM2_FD_94442 | JGI IMG/M metagenome (GOLD analysis project Ga0074045, IMG submission 94442) | Bog forest soil microbial communities from Calvert Island, British Columbia, Canada - Bog Forest MetaG ECP23OM2 | ecosystem: Environmental > Terrestrial > Soil > Wetlands ...
AGATTGCCGACGTGGAACTCGCGCACGGCGCGATCGAGTTTCTCGCGTGAGCTGGAATAAACCGCTCCGGTCAGGCCGAACTCGGTGTCGTTGGCGATTTCGAGGGCGTGGTCGAAATTGCGCGACTTGATTACGACCAGCACTGGGCCGAAGATTTCTTCCTGTTCCAGCTTCGACTTCGCGGGGATGTCGGCAATCACGGTCGGCTGAATGAAGTAGCCGCCTTCGGAACTAGCCTTGGTGTCGCGCGCGCCGCCGGTGATGAGGCGTCCATCTTTTTTGCCGATTTCGATGTAGCGGAGAATGTCGTTCATTGAACCTTCGTTGATGACGGCAGCCACATTCGCGTTCATGGTGGGATCGCCGACAGTGAAGCGCTCGGTGCGGGATTTCAGTTTCTCGAGGAACTTGTCATAGACGCGCTCGTCGACGATGGCTCGCGAGCAGGCCGAGCACTTCTGGCCCTGGAAGCCGAACGCGGCCTGGGCTACGCCTTCGACGGCGGAGTCGATGTCGGCATCGGCATCGACCACGATGGCGTCTTTGCCGCCCATTTCGAGGATGGCGCGCTTGATCCAGAGCTGACCCGGCTGCTGCTGCGCGGCGGTCTGGTTGATGTGCAATCCGACTTCGCGCGAGCCGGTGAAGGCGACGTAGCGAATCTTGGGATGGGCCACCAGCGCGTCGCCGAAGGTCGCGCCGCCTCCGGGGCAGAAGTTCACCACGCCTTCAGGCATGCCGCATTCTTCGAGCAGTTCCACGAACTTCGCCGCAATCGTCGGCGAATCGCTTGAGGGCTTCAGGATGACGGTGTTGCCGCTGACGATGGAAGCGAGCGTCATGCCGGCCATGATGGCGCTGGGAAAATTCCACGGCGGAATCACAGCGCCGACGCCGAGCGGGACGTAGGTCAGGGTGTCGCGCTCGCCGGGCAGTTGCACGGGCGGCTCGGCCTGGGCAAAGCGCAGCGCTTCGCGGCTGTAGAACTCGCAGAAGTCAATGGTCTCGGCAATGTCGCCGTCAGCCTCGGCCCAGTTCTTCGACACTTCGAAGACCAGCCAGGCCATGAATTCGAACTTGCGTTCGCGCAGCAGGTCGCCGACGTGGAACAGGAGCGACGCGCGTTCTTCGACCGATGTGCGGCTCCAATGACCAAAAGCTTGAGAAGCGGCCTGCACGGCGGGCTCGACGTGTTCCTTGCCAGCTTTCTGGTGTACGCCGACTACTTCGGAAGGCTTGGCGGGATTGATGGAACGGATCTTGCCGGAGGTCTTGACGCGCTTGCCTCCGATGATCAGGTCGTACTCGCGGCCCAGTTGTCCGCGCACTTTTTCGATGGCGGAGCGCATCTTGCGCACGTTCTCTTCTTTGGTGAAATCGACAAACGGCTCATTCTTGAACGCACCTTCGTGCAGGCGGACTTGCAGACGCGGCGGGGCTTCCATGGTTGCCATAAGAGATCCTTTCCGGGACGGGACGTTGGTATTAGCGCGGATATTCGCGACCTTTGATTTTACACCGGGCCGGGATGGTTGGCATTCGGCGCCGACATTCGGCGCCGACATCGGCAGTGCCCTGATAGGGGTTGGCATTTGCTGGTTCACTTGCCAGAGACATCGGCCTCGTACTGCTCCAAGAAGCGAATATGTACGTCTGTTGGAAGGGGTGCTTCGGAGAAATACTTGTTCTCGGAGAATTTGGCCTCGGCTCTACGCGTAATCGTGAAAGGCGCTATTCCGTACTTTCGTGCCATTGGATCGTGCCCGACGCTGAGGGACACAGACTCATAGTGGATAGGTTCTTGCCAGATTTCGGAGAGTGACTGGCTCGCACTTGCCGCCAATCGTGTTAACGGAGGGCTGACGTCTAGAAGTGGTACATCACTGTAGAAGGTCAAATCGCTGATATAGGCGAAGTGTTTGATCATTCCGGGACTGTAGTTAAGGCCAAACTTCTCTGTGCCCCATGACAGCATCTCTTCGAGAATCTGTTTTGAATCGTCCGTACTGGATCGAGTCTCCAGAACCAAGAGGGTGTTCCAGATCACAAACTTCTGTATGACCTTGTTTCCCGCCCGCCCTTCGTGAAATTCCACCCCCTTTGTTTCGTCGAATTCCTCTAACGTTTGAGGGAACTTCTGAAAGTTGTAACGGTCCACAAGCGCCTGCACGATGTCGGGATAGTAGACCTTGCCCCGTGGATTAAGGTCGGAACTCTCGACGTAAGCGAGCACCCTAGCGAGAATAACTGCTGAAAGTTTCATGTTTTCAGTTCCCAGTGGCTGCCGAGCTATATGCCTTTTCACTGACCAACAGAGGTTCAGGGCTTTCTTGAGCTATACGCTCGGCTTGCGAAATCGTTGGCTGTCGCATCGTAGCTCCCGCCAACGCGAAAACCGATACACGCGGTTCTTCTTGTCCTTGAGACGTGGCAGGCTTTTTCCGCGTATTGGCCTTTGTCGCATGGGCCGTTGCAGCAAAGCACCCTCGCTCGAATTCTTCCTCGAAACTTGGCACATCCAGAGCATCGGACGAAAGGCCACGTTCGACGTACGAAGTCCCGCTTATTCTATTCACGAATTTGCTAAATGGAACGAAACATACTTCCAGTGCTACATCGTAGACCCTAGCTATTCTTTTGAGAGTTGTGATCGTGGCCTTCCCATAATTGCTGGACTCAAGCCTAGAAATGGCCGTCTGTGGCATGCCTACTTGGCCCGCCAGTTGTTCTTGGCTCCATTCTCGTCCTTCCCTCATAGCACGGAGCTGGTAGGCTAGCCCTTTGTCTATGTGGGATTCCACGAATCGAGCGCGCGCCTCCGGCCCTCGAAGGAGCCGTCGGCAAAGGCTATCCCTCGAAACTAAAGGTGTGGACTCCAGCTTCTCTTCGCTCAACTTGATCTCTTCGCGATTTGGCAAGCTTTTTTGAATCTCTATCATTCTTCACCTTTTTTTCAGCCCCGACCAAAAACGTGTAATGTTGAACCAACCATTGAGGACCGAAATAGCCGTAGATTCGACAGATGGAGCCACTGTCCCTAAAACGAAGCTCCGATATTCTATCGTCCAGCGCCTTAAAGTGTTCCGGTGCCCACTCATTGGGAGGACGAAATCTCATGTAGATCAAAATATCGATAAGCTCCTCTCGACCGTCTGCTGAGAGAGCGTTTATCCAGTCGCGGACGGGCATATTTCCGACCGGCGTCTTGAATCCGCAAAAAGTCCAGTTGTACTGTCTTTGCTCTCTAGATGTCATACGATATCACAATTTTGAAGTATATCAATAAAAATATAGTACGCGTCCATCCGTACTATATCAATTTTGCTATATTAAATATAACATTATGAAATATAAAGACAAACTCTAACATGGCCCAAGAGTCAGGATTGCGGTATTACGGCACTGCGTGGGGGCCGTGCCCTGTCAGTATCGCAGACCACCAGCTACTTCCACCGGCTCCGGTTCCAGTTTGGCCGTGAAGTGGCGCAGGAACGGGGCTTCATAAGTGAGCTTCATGCCTTGAATCCGTTCGCGATTCTTCCAGACTTCGAGGATGACTTCCACCACGTAGTCAATGTGACTCTGGGTATAGACGCGGCGGGGAATGGCGAGGCGCACCAGGTCCATCTTGGCCGAGGCTCCGAACATCAATGTACCGATCTCGACGGACCGGATGCCGCCTTCGAGATAGAGTTCATTGGCGAGGGCTACGGCGGGAAAGTGATCTGAAGGAATGTGCGGCAGGAAGGCTCGTGCGTCAATGTAGATGGCGTGGCCGCCCGGCGGCTGGACGATGGGCACGCCTTGCTCGGCGATGTGGTTGCCCAGGTAGCCGGTCGAAGCGATGCGGTACTCGAGGTAGTCATGGTGCAACGCTTCCTGGAGTCCGACGGCGATGGCTTCGAGATCGCGTCCGGCCAGGCCGCCGTAGGTGGTGTAGCCCTCGGTGAGAATCAGCAGGTTCTTCTCCTGCTGCGCCAGTTCGTCGTCGTTGGTGCAGAGGAATCCGCCAATGTTCGCCATGCCGTCTTTCTTCGCTGACATGGTGCAGCCGTCACCGTAGCTGAACATTTCCTGCGCGATCTCTTTCGGCGTTTTCTGCTCGTATCCCTTTTCGCGGATCTTGATGAAGTAGGAGTTCTCGGCAAAACGGCAGGCGTCGAAGTAGAGCGGGATGCGATGCTTGCGGCACACTGCGCTGACGGCTTTGACGTTCTCCATGGACACGGGCTGCCCGCCGCCGGAGTTGTTGGTCACGGTCAGCATGACCAGGGGCACGCGGGCTTCTTGCGAGCCTGCCTTCTGAATTAGAGCTTCCAATGCGGCTACGTCCATGTTGCCCTTGAACGGATGCTTCAGGCTGGGCTGGCGGCCCTCGGGGATGACCAGATCGACGGCCTCGGCGCCGACGAATTCCACGTTCGCGCGGGTGGTGTCGAAGTGGGTGTTGTTGGGGACGACATCGCCTTTTTTGCACATCACGCTGAACAGAATGCGCTCGGCGGCGCGGCCCTGGTGGGTGGGGATGACGTGTTTGTAGCCGAAAATATCCTGTATGGAGGAGCGGAACTGCTCGAAGCTGCGGCTGCCGGCATAACTCTCGTCGCCTTCCATCATGGCCGCCCACTGGTGGGTAGACATGGCTCCGGTGCCGGAATCGGTGAGCAGGTCGATGAGGACGTCGTCGGCCGGCAGCAGAAAAAGGTTGTAGCACGCGGCGCGGAGCAGTTTTTCGCGCTGCGCGCGGGTGGTCCAGTGAATGGGCTCGACGCTCTTGATACGGAAGGGTTCGATGATTGTGCGGGGCATGGTTTTTCTCTCTCTTACGACACACCTTTTGGCTGCGGGATGTCAATGGCGGAGATCACGGGAGAGGCAGGAGCGCGGCTCCCCTCAGGGGCACGTTATGGCGCGAAACGCCGCGGCTGAACAGCTTGCGGATAAATGTAATCTGACGAGGAAGAACGACACCGGGGCTAAAGCCCAGGCTGATTTCAGAGGGCTTACGCGGCCCTGAAGGGCCGCTCTTCCACGGCGATACGGACATTTGTGACTCTTTCCGCACGCTGTGAAGCCGCGCCCCTTCAAAGCAAACTCAAAACCTGAGTTCTTCCGTGGCTCATGAGACGCTGCAGGTACTTCGCGGACAGGAGTGTCCGCGCTACACGATCAGACCTTGACCGAATCCCGGCGCTCGACGGGGATGTACTTTACGGCGGCGGTGCGATCGAGTTTGTCCCAGGCGAAGGGGCGGCCCTGAATGGCTCGCTTCAGGGTCCGGAACAGAACCAGGGAAAAGACCTGGCGATAGGCAAAACGCTGCAACCATACCTGGCTTAGCAGCCAGGCATCTTCGCGGGCTTCGGGCTGGCGACGCTCCAAGGCGAAGGCGATGGCGGACGCGATGAAATCAATCACCAGGAAGGCGCCGAAGAAGATCAGCAGGCGCTGGAAGCTGGCCGGATCGGTGGTGTCAGGATGAAAGTGTTTCTGGACGAAATACCAGATCACGCCGACGGCAAACATCAGATCAATGAAGGGCGAGACCAGGGGAAGCAGAATCTGGAAGATGAGGATGTTGGGAAGCGCAACGAACCCCAAAGCGCCCTTACGCGCGAAAACTCCGCGATGCTTAAAGACAGCCTGCAGAATTCCGAACGACCAGCGGAAGCGCTGCCGCATGAGCGCGTTGGCAGTCGTCGGAGCCTCGGTGAAGGCGAGCGCCCGGTCTTCGTATTCCACGCGATAGCCGTGGCGTAAGAGCGCCATGGTGAGATCGGCGTCTTCGGCGACGGTGTCCACATGGTAGCCACCCTCGGCACGAACCGGCGCGACGCGCCAGGCTCCGATTGCCCCGGGCACCACGCTTACCGCACCCAAGGTATTGAGTGCTCGGCGCTCGAAATTCTGGCTGGTGATGTATTCGAGCGCCTGCCAGCGTGTCCAGAGATTGACGCGGTTGCCGACTTTAGCATTGCCGGCGATCGCTGCAACTTCCGGATTGAGGAAGTGCGGGACCATGCGGGCGATGGCATCGGGAGCGATGATGGTATCGGCGTCAATGCCGACGAAAAGTTCGGCATCGCCGATGTGCTCCAGTCCAAAGTTCAGCGCCTCGGCCTTGCCTCCGTTGGGCTTGGTGAGTATCAATACTTTGCCGGCGGCTTCATCGGCGGCAAACGCACGGCGGGCGATTTCCAGAGTGTGATCCTTCGAACCATCGTCGATGACGATCACGCGCAGATTGGGATAGTCGGAATCGAGGGCGCCCTGGATGGTGCGTTCGATTACCTTCTCCTCGTTATAGGCGGGAATGAGAACCGCGACCCGGGGCCGGTAGGCCGCGATCTCGCCGGGCGTTCCGTAGACATGCGAGCGGAGACGGTCAAAGATGGCGAGCACCCCGACCGAAACCAGGCGACCGGTCATCAGGATGTCACCGAGGAAAAAGACGACGGTGATGCCCAGCATGGTGGCGCTGAACAGGCCGAAGCTGATCCAATTCAGCTTCGCCGACCAATACTCGTTGGCCGGTAGCGGCGGCATGACGTCGGCTTTGGTTTTGCCCATCAGTTTGTAGACGGGGACGAATTGAAATCCGCGGGCACGGGCGCCGTCGATAATCAGCGGGAGGGCCTCTACGGTTCGTTCGCGGTTGCCGCCGCCATCGTGCATCAGAATGATATTGCCGCACCGCATCTGATCGTTCGGTTGGCAAGGGGGGAGGTGGTCGAGCACCTCGGCGGCGATTTGCTGCGGCGTGAGCGCGGGCTCGTCCTTCCAGTCCTTGGTGTCGATCTTGTTGCCGATGGTGATGTAACCGAGGCTTTGCGTGAGTTCGAGCGGCCGGACTTCATCTTCGGTGTCGGGCTCGGCATCAACGGAGTAGGGGGGACGGAACAGCATGGTGCGAATGCCCAGGCGGCTGGCAAACAGGCGCTCGGTCAGGTTCAGCTCCACCTTCATGTAGGTGTTACCGATCGAGCTGATGTCGGGATGGGTAAAAGTATGGTTCCCGATTTCATGACCTTCGCGGTAGATGCGCTGGGTCAGACTGCTGAATTTTTCAGCCTGGATTCCGATTAGAAAGAATGCCCCCGGCACCTGCTCGCGTTTGAGGACATCGAGAATTTTCGGGGTCCACTGCGGATCGGGACCGTCGTCGAAAGTAATGGCGAGTTGGTTCGTGCTGGCGCCATAGCGCGCCACGCGGTATGGCTCGGGAAGGCTCTTGAAGTCTTCTCCGTCGATGAGTCCGGTCTGTTTGTCGACGGTCAATTCGCGCTCGCCGTTCGTGGGCCGCGCCTCGATATGCAGGATTTCGCCATTGCCCTCCATGTCGACGTCCTGGCCGGGGGGAACGTCTTTCAGTCGATCGGATGCATTCGCTTCTCCGGGCATATCCCAGACTCGCCACAGGGAACGGTCTTCCGCTCCCAGCCTCCATAAGGCGAAGGTTTGGATGCCGAACGTCTGCGCGGCGCGCATCTCGTTCAGGGCAGTAACGGCATCGAGGAACCAGACATCGTGGCGGAAGTTATCGTCGTCGCGGTAGCTGAAGTGCGGGTTGAGGGCGTCGCCGTCGAAATCAACGTCTTCTTCGGCGTCGCGCGACCCGATCCAGGCTTCCTGCACGGAAACGCTCTTGTCGGCCAGCCCTGGCGGCAGCTTGCCCTTTTTCGGCCGCTCGACCCAGTCGTAGCCGTAGTTGCCGATGGCGCAGATGAGTTTCTCTTTCGGAATCTCCTTGACGGCGGACTCCAGGTTCGCCGCAAACCAGTCCTGCGAAGCGACCGGGCCGGGAGTTCCGCCGGGAAAGTGCTCGTCATAGTTCATGATGACGACGCCATCGACGGCGGAGGAAATGGCCTTGTAGTCGTAATCTTCGTTGCGCACCTGAACGCTGACGTACAGTTTCAGCCCTTTAGCGTGCAGGTCGGACGCGAGTTCGTTCAGCAGAGCTACGTATCCGGGTTGCGCTTTCTTCGGAAAGGACTCGAAATCGATCATCAAGCCGCGGTAATGATCGCTGGCAAGAAAGAGCGCGATCTCGCGTCGAAACCGGGCGCGGGCCTCCTTGTTGTTCATGAAAGCGCCAACGCCCGGAATAAAATCGGTGCCGTCAAAATTCTGCACTACCGGAAAGACTTCCATGCCCGTGCCTTCCGTCTTCAAAAACGGCATCACCTTGTCATCGACGGGATGGACGGTCTGTCCCTGAACCACGTCGAACATGGCGTTGGTTTCGGGATCGACGGCTTGGAGATGGCCGTCCGGAGTGAGTACCTGCAGCCAGGTCGGGAAGAGCAAATCAATCTGGCGGGCATATTCGCGCAAGGAGGAGAAGCTGGCCGCATCCCAGGAAACGTAGAACGCGGCCCGCACCCCTTGCTCGGAGTCCAGTGTGAGTTGCGAAGGCGCTTTACGGGACTGGTGGCGGTGTCCGGTGCGGGCCACGGTGGCGAGGCGGCGTTTTTCGCGCGCCTTCTCCTTTTCCTTTTCCTTCAGAGCGTGATAAGGCTTTTTCTCTGTAAGCCAGGAAAGGTCGGGTAGAGGTTCGCTGCGCAGGGCGCTATAAATGAAAATGATGACCAGCAAAGAAAAACCGAGGGCGGCCGCATCGACAACGCGGCGAATCCTCCGCCAGCGCGCTTGCAAGGGATCGTAAAAGACCTGTTTGGCCATCTTGGGTGTGGTCCCTTCATCCTAGCAGCCCGTGGTGAAAGTGAGAATCTTAACTCTCGATTCACCGTTATCTGCCATCTGAGCGCAGCGACGGACCTCTGCATTCCGGCGCTGCGAACAAATCCATAGGTCCTTCGCTTCGCTCAGGATGACAGTTATGAGATAAAGCCGACGGAACTCCGGACCGAATCACGGCGGAAAGCCGTAACTATTTGATAATATTTGAGAAACCAGTGTCTTCCATCACTCCCATCCAGCTTTCCGATAAAAAAGGCGCAGCCGAGTATCGCGCGGCTCCGGTGGAAGGTCTGGTGCGCTCGACCGCGCGCTATATGCTCCGCACCGAGGTGCACACCTTTGCCTTCTCGGTGGCCGCCAACTCCATTCTGTCGTTTTTTCCGTTCCTGCTGTTGCTGATGACGCTGATCCGGTACGTCTTTCATTCCCAGGTGATGTACGGCGTGGTCGAAAACCTGTTGCGCGACTACATTCCAACCGGCCAGGAATTTGTAATCCGGAACCTGAATGCAATGGTCGGCGCGCACCATCGGGCGCAAGTACTCTCGCTGGCCATGCTGCTGATTACTTCCACCGGAATTTTTCTGCCGCTGGAAGTTGCGCTAAACCGCGTCTGGGGATTTCGCAACAACCGCTCTTACCTGGGAAATCAATTGATGTCGCTGGGGCTGGTGTTTGCCTGCGGATCGCTCGCTCTGATCTCGGTGGGATTGACGGCCGGAAACGTTGCCATCGTAAAAACTGCGCTGCACGGCTACGGCGCCTGGTACGTGAAGCTGGTGGGTTTTGTGACCATGAAGACTTTTTCGATCTTGGCCAGCATCGCCATCTTTTTTCTTGTCTACTGGCTGTTACCGAACGGGAAGGTGCCGGCTAAGGGAGTCCTACCGGCGGCGGTGCTGATGGGACTACTCTCCGAGGTGTTGAAGCACGCTTATTTCTTCGCCCTGCCGCGGCTGAATTTTGCGGAAGTGTATGGTCCGTTCGCGATATCGGTCAGCCTGATGTTCTGGGCGTTCCTGTCGGGAATGCTGCTGCTGACGGGAGCGCATCTGTCGGCACGAAGGCTGCGGGCCTAGCTTGACATAGCAATTTCGTAATCTTGCGTAATTCCCTTCAGACTGCTGATTTCCCATCGTGAGCGCTATCGCCTGTTAACGAGAATCGACCCTGTGACATCTTCGGCGTGACACTGCCCAGCCGGAAGCGAGAGCCAGACTGATTGCTGCGTCCCGAAGGCGGCGATACCGATCCCCGAATTATTCTTTCGCATCAGTCATTGAAGCGGGTTGTGTCCGTCACTTCCCAGTCGCGACTGTATTGAACATTGCGTTCACCAGGTAATCGCCCCACGCCTGTTTCAGGTCCAACGCGATCGCATAGGCGAGGTGGTCGATCTTCAGGGTTGGTGTCCAGTGTGGATTATTCATGCGGTCGATGGAATCGAGTTCCACGCTGGACAGGAACTCCCGGAAACCCTCCACCTGATCCATACGTTCGCGACCCAACTTGGTTGGGGCTTGCAGAAGAAACGGAAACGTACAGTTGAGCAGAGAGGTGACCAACAACGACAATGCAAATACGGGCTCTGAGATGTGGGCGATGTGTGCCGCCAGAAAGCCCAGGATGCAAAGGAAAAACAACAGCGATACTGCCATCGCGATCAGGTTGGCCGCACTCATCCGGCCCTCGAACGCGCCACGAATGACGGGAGCGATATTAAGAACGCCGATGCCCGTAGCCCATACGACAAACAGTAACGTCATCAAAACGATGTTATCGGCATGATGGAAGCTGACCGCACTCCCGACTGCCAGCGCCGACGAAAGCGCGACCGCAGGAACGGAATATTCGAGATTCCGCTTGAAGTATGCGTCGCCCAAACGCCGACCGAGAGCGGCGGAGATGGCCGCCTGGATTGTCAACAGCTTCTCACCCTGGTCGGGCCGCAACCGGAAGGCGTTTTGCATCGCGATGTTGCCGTAGGGCCAACGAACCGCGGATCTGACGGACTGGTCTGTAGCATCACTCATGGCGAACATGGCCCTGAAAGCGTCGCTTTCTTCCTCGGGAAGCTCACCCGGCAACTCGTCGACCAGACGCGTAATCACGTATTCGCTTCCACTCGGAGTGACGGAAATCAGCCGCCGCGCAGCCATGTGAGCGATAACTGCGGCGACGGATTTGTTATCGCTCACCCCCACGCGCAAGTAGCGCATTTCCGCTGGCGTCATGTCGCCCGGCGGAGAATATTGCGGCACAATGGCCCCGCCAGTCGGCGGGCGCGCAACCAGTCGCCACAAGATCACGTAATAAACAAGCAACGCGATCGGCAGAAATGCGAACTCAAAACGCATATCGAATGCTGCCCGATGCTAGCACGTGGCCCGGTGACAACAATTGTATGGAATGTTCTCGAGATTACCTGGGTAATCGAGACCAATCGCGGTCTTGAAAATGTGATCGTTGGCGGCTCATTGAGAGCTGGGAATTACGAAACTCGGTAGTTGGCGAAACATCGCGATAACGCTCATCGAGGGGTTTTGAGTTCTAAGACCTCGATTACACTCAAAATCCCGCCAAATTGGATACTAGGCTGTGCCCGATTACGTGGAGTCTTGCCAGCCCTGTCCTCAAGGTCGAGTTCAAACCAATACACTTCAGTCGTGCAGTACATCCCCGCTTTTTTCATCACCAATTTTATGTACGCCCATCACAGACGCCCGCCCCGGTAGCCCAGAGTCTCCGCACCCACCGGTTATAACCGTCCCCACATTGTGGAACTTGTTCACTCCGGCAAAGCCAGCCGGGACCCTGTCGATTCCTGTCGTAGCGCCGTTGATGGTGTTGCCGCTCGCGGTGCCGGTGTAGCAACCGAACTCGATTCCGACGGGGGCTTGAGTAATGATGTTGGTTTTTATGGTTGCTCCGTTCACCTGAAAGTAAATACCGTAGCCGCTATTCGATATGTTGTTAGACGTGACACTCCCCGCTGCCTTAACAAAAACCCCGTACGTTGCGCCGTTAATCGTGTTGCCCGAGACAGTGACGGCCCCATCAACTTCGATGCCCTCGCTTCCTCCGTTCACCGTATTCTTTGACACCAAGCTCGAAGGAGAGCTGGCGATCACACCCGCGCCGGAAGCACCAACGACGTTGCCTGATACGCTACCGCCAACATTGAGAGCCGTGTAAATGCCCACCACGCCGCCTGCTACGTAGTTGCTCTTGATCGAGGCGGTAAGCGTAGACGGTGTCTGATCACTGCCGGCGGTAATACCGGCATAGGAGTTGCTATTGATGTTGCTGTTTTCTATGGTGACCAACTGAGTGGCACCGGCCCCGTTCTCGGCCAAGATTCCGAAACCATATATGCCGTTA
>Ga0074045_10004674_pt1 | contig 12083 bp, 9 predicted proteins | sample BogForMeECP23OM2_FD_94442 | JGI IMG/M metagenome (GOLD analysis project Ga0074045, IMG submission 94442) | Bog forest soil microbial communities from Calvert Island, British Columbia, Canada - Bog Forest MetaG ECP23OM2 | ecosystem: Environmental > Terrestrial > Soil > Wetlands ...
GTCATGCGGCTCCAGGGAATGTCCATCGAGGCGGGGTTCGGGATCGAAATCATTCCGACAGCTCCGGCCTCGCGCAAGGCCTTGGCGCGCTCTGACGTCGACTGATAATGCGACGCCAGGGCCGACGGCATCTCGGACGGAGAGCCGGAGATAATCACGGCCACCTTGCCCTTCAGGTCGAGGCCGGCAAAGTCGTCATAGTCTTTTTCGGGCACGCGCAGGCCGTAGCCTACGAACACCAGCGGCGCTTCGACTTCAGGCGCGAGATCAACGCGCGTGCTAAACATCGCGTCCTCGCCGAGCGCCAGCGGCTCGTCCTTGCCGTTGCGTACCAGTGCGAGGCTGGAGCCCGATTCATCAATCTGCCGGCTGACCAACTTCACCGTTTGATAGAATCCGTTGCTGCCGGCGGGCTGCAAACCGTCGTTCTTGAGTTGCTCGACGATGTAGGCAGCAGCCTTGCGCAGTCCTTCGCTGCCGGTTTCGCGGCCCTCCATGTCGTCGGAGGCCAATACCTTCACATACTCCCACCAGCTCTTGCCATTGAAGTTGGGTGCCGTGGCGGCCGGTGCGGGAGGGTTCTGAGCGATAAGTCCGGTGGAGAGCAGCAGGAGAACAGCAAGACGTTTCAGCATCGGGATTTGCCTCATGAATTCCAATTGGTGATTCTCGCCGATGGAAGTGTGGCGGTTCAAGGCTCGACGGAATAAGTTGGGCGACGGTCAAAGTACAATTGTCAAGAAATTCTAGCAGCCGATGCCGACTCCTCGGAAGATGCGGCCCTTATGTTTGACTTGCGGCAATGAGGTCGCCCGCCCCTCCTATCTGTACTGCAATAACGAATGCCAGCACGAGCTGCACTACCGCGTCTACATCGCCCGTTGGAAGGCTGGACTCCAAACCGGTAGCACTGGACGCAATGCCACTTTCGTTTCAAAACACATTCGCCGATATCTGACGCAGAAGTACGGAGAAAAATGCCAGCAGTGTGGGTGGAGCGAGCGGCACCCGAGTACCGGACGAGTGCCTCTCACCGTTGAACACAAAGACGGGAATTGGCGAAACACGATCGAGGAGAACTTGACTTTGCTTTGCCCCAACTGTCATTCTTTGACCTTAACATATGGTAGTCTCAATCGTGGAAAGGGTCGCGATTACAAGAAGCGGGGTTAGTTCAGCGGTAGAACGCGAGCTTCCCAAGCTCGATGTCACGGGTTCGATCCCCGTACCCCGCTCCATTTAGCCGGATCACGTCGCCAATTCTTCCGGTTTTCGCACGAAGCTTCGTCCGTGCCTCTCGCGCCCAAATACCAAGAGTAACGAGAGCCCGGCCATCACGACCAGTTCAAATGCGGTGAGCGCCCACGGGTAACCAAGTCGGTCGCGCAGAGCGAACTCTATAGTAGGGGTCGAGGCGGCAAACAGAATTCCCACCTGATAGGTAAAGCCGGGTAACAGCCCGCGGACGGCGTCCGGCGAAAGCTCGTTGAGGTGAACCGGGATGTTGCCCCAGGCGCCTTGCACGCCCATCTGCATGATGAAGGCGCTGATGGCCAAAACCGCAAGCGTGCTGCCAAAGGCCCACGCTGGGATGATGGCCAGCGACACTGCGAGCGCTGCCAGCATGCTGTAGCGGCGGCCAATCCGATCGGAAAGCAGGCCGAAGATGACCGCGCCGGTTACCGCACCAACGTTGTAGAACATGGCGATGTACGCAACCGTATTGGGCGCAACACTGTGGACATGTCTCAGAAAGTCCGGATAGAGGTCCTGGGTGCCGTGCGAAAGGCAGTTCATCATGAACATGAGCGCGATCATGTACAGGCTGAGCCATTTGTGCTGCCATGCGATCCGCGGGCCGTCAATTGTGCGGGCAACACGGTGCTGCTTCCACGCTTCCGACTCTGGGACCTTCGTCCGAATATAGAGCGCCAGCAGTGCCGGGGCACCGCCCACCCAGAACATGGCACGCCATCCCCAGTTGGGCAGCACCAGCCGCGCAGCGAATGCCGCCAACAGATAGCCGATGGAATATCCACTCTGCAGAATTCCGGAGAGCACGCCGCGCCAGCGTACCGGGGCGTGATCCATGACCATCGAAGCGCCCACACCCCACTCGCCGCCCATGCCGATGCCGAACAGCAACCGCAGAATGAAGAACACCGTATAGTTGGGCGCGAAGCCGCATAGCAGCTCGACGGTCGAGAAAAACAAAACGTTGGCCATCAGCGGGCGACGGCGGCCATAACGGTCGGCCATCATCCCGAAGAGCAAAGCGCCGATTGGCCGCATGGCAAGTGTCGCCGTGATGGTGAGCACGATGTCTCGCTTGGGAACGCGAAAGTGAGCGGCCAGCGTGTCGAGGAGGAAGATGACGACGAAGAAGTCGAAGGCGTCGAGGGTCCAGCCGAGAAAACCGGCTCCCATCGCATGCCAGCGGTCCGAGTTGGTTTGTAATTTCTGGCTGGAGATTTCTGCCATCCTGCACCCGACGGTCGAAATGCAGTGAGGGTACCAGATGGACGGTCGCAAAATCCAGAAGTTTTGCAGCCCGGCAAGAAAACTTTGGGGCGGTTACGCGCCGCCCCTTACCCGGCATCGCCTTTTTTTCAACGCACCAGCGCAGCCATGTGCTGCGAACCCTGCACGAGGCCCAGCGACCAATTCGCCGCATTGATGAAGAAGTTCGGGAAGAGGCCGACCCACACCGTGCCGACGGCAGTGATGGTCAGCGCCAGCCGCATTGCCGGGTTGGTTTGTACCGGTTCGGCATCCACCGGTTGCCGTATCAGCATGGCGTTGGCGATGCGCATGTAGTAATACAGGGCCACCACGGAATACAGCACTCCGATTGCCGCGAGCGTGTAATGCCCGGTCTGGATAAGGGACAGGAAAATGAAGTACTTTCCCCAGAAGCCAGCCAGCGGCGGGATTCCGGCAAGCGACAGCAGGAATACGAGCATCAGAATGGCTTCTGTCGGCGCCTTGAAGAACAGCCCGGCGATGTCGTCAATCTCGTCGCCAATGATGTTCCGGCGGCGGAGCGAGGTGATCACCGCGAACGCGCCGAGGTTCATGAAGGTGTACACCAGCAGGTACACCAGAATTGCCACGATGCCGGTGGAGTTGTTCTGTCCGTCGCTGGCAATCAGGCCGAGCAGCATGTAGCCGACGTGCGCGATCGAGGAGTATGCCAGCAGCCGTTTCAGGTTGTTCTGCGTCATTGCAGCCAGGTTGCCGCCGGTCATGGTGGCGACCGAAACGAAAATCAGCAGCGGCACATACATCGAACGCAGAGGATACAAGCCGAAGAGGAAGATGCGCAGCAGCATCGCCCAGGCGGCCGACTTCACGGCCACGGACATGAATCCGGTGACGCTGGTGGGCGCACCTTCGTAGGCGTCCGGAGCCCATTGGTGGAAGGGGACAGCCGCAATCTTAAACAGTAGCCCGGTCGTCGTTGCCAGCAATGCAAAGATGACAATGGGATCGTTGGGACGGGTCGCGATCACTTCTTGGAGCTTCAGCGCGATCTGCTTGAGATTGGTGCTTCCAGTGAGTCCGTAGAACAGCGACAGGCCGTAGGCGAAAATCCCGGAGGAAAATGCGCCCAGCAACAGATATTTCAGCGCCGCTTCGTTCGAGCGCTTGTCGCGACGCAGGAAACCGACCAGAACGTAGGTCGAGATGGCCATCAATTCCAGGCCGATGAAGATCAGCACGATGTCATAGCCGGCGGCCATGCACATCATGCCGACTACGGAAAACAACATTAGCGCGTAGAACTCGCCGTGGTTTTCGTGCTCGACTTCCAGATAATGCATTGACATCAGAACGGCGATCGCCGCGCCCAGCAGGAACAAGTAGAAGAAGTACAGCGCAAAGCGATCGACCAGCAGCGAGTTCATGAATCCCGTGCTGGTGAACTCAAGGCCCTGTCGCGCCGCCGCGTTATACGCGTAGTGCAGCTTGCCCACCGCCGCGGCCGAGAACGCAATGCCGATCAGCGCAGTAATGGCGTTTACCTGCTTCCATTGCTTCGGCAGCATCAGGTCGATCATGAGGATGCCGAGCGCGAACAGCGTCAGCAACAGCATGGGTAACGAGAGCAGATAGTCGTTGCTGGTGAAGTATTGTGTCAGCGAGGTGGTCACAAGTTCATCCTCACTTGCCGGTCACGGCCGGAGCCGCTGCTAAGTTGGCCTTCGCCGTCTTCACAGGAGCAGGCTTCTGCGTTGCTGCCACTCCGGTTTGGGCCGGATCGCCCGTTGTCGAAGGCTTCTGCGTCGCTGGGGATTTGGGCGGTTCCGGCAACGCTGCCGGGGCCTCGGGCTGCATAGTCACAGCCGGCTGGCCCGCCACGACTGGTTTGTTCAAACCGGGATAATCAGGCCGCACGGTCGCCACCAGGTTGTTCACCGGGGTCGAGAGAATCTGGAAAAACGGCTTGGGATAAAGGCCGATCCAGAAGGCGATGATCACCAGCGGGATAAACGTCGCCAGTTCGCGCCCCGAGAGATCGAGCAACTTCTCGTTTTTGGGATTCTGCACCGATCCAAAGAACACGCGTTGGTAGAGCCACAGCAGATAGGCGGCTGCAAGAATGACGCCCGGCACGGCCCACGCTGCCCAGACCTTATTCTCCATGAACGTGCCTTGCAGAATGGTGAACTCGCCGACGAAGCCGTTGAGCAGCGGCAGCCCCATCGAGGACATGAACATGATCAGCGTGATAGTGGCGTAGATCGGCATCACGTTGGAGATGCCACCATATTCGGAGATCTCTCGCGTGTGCCGGCGTTCGTACAGAATGCCGACAATCAAGAACAGTGCGCCGGTCGAAATGCCGTGGTTGATCTGTTGCAGCACCGAGCCGCTCAGACCAAGTGGGCTCAGCGCGAAAATACCGAGGGTGCAGAAGCCCAAGTGGCTGACCGAGGAGTACGCCACCAGCTTCTTCATGTCCTTCTGCATCAGCGAGACCAGCGCCCCGTAGATGATGGCGATCAGCGAGAGCACAATCACGAACTCGCGCACCCACGGCGTCATCGAGACCGCCGGGAAGAACGGTAGCGAGAAGCGGATCAGGCCGTAAGTTCCCATCTTCAGCAGGACGCCCGCCAGGATCACAGAGCCTGCTGTAGGCGCCTCGACGTGCGCATCCGGCAGCCATGTATGGAACGGGAACATTGGTACCTTAATGGCGAACCCGACGAAGAAGGCGAAGAACAACCAGATCGCTGCGTGCCCGCCGATCTTGGGCGCCGTCGCGTAGAGCTCTGGCAGGTAGAAGGTATACACGCCGGTCAGCGACTGATGGTGGAAGTAGAGGAACAGGATGCCGAGCAGCATCAGCACTGAGCCGAACAGGGTGTACAGGAAAAACTTGATGGCGGCGTAAAGCTTGCGCGGCCCGCCCCAGATGCCGATCAGCAGATACATCGGCACCAACATGGCCTCCCAGAACACGAAGAACAGGAACATGTCGTTGGCCATGAAGACGCCGAGCATGCCCGTCTGCAACACCAAGAACCAGATGTAATACTCTTTCACCCGCTCTTGGATGGCATTCCAAGATGACAGGATCGAAATCGCGCCGAGCAGCGTTGTCAGCATGATCAGCAGGAACGAAATACCATCAATGCCGATTACATAGCCCGCGCCGATGGAAGGGATCCAGTTGTTAGGTGCGCCTTCCACGAACTGGAAGCCGACACGGTCCTTCAGCGCCCAGAACCACGGTATCAGCGGCAGAGAGACGGCGAATCCCAGGAAGCCGAAGATGTTGCCCATCCAGCGGATGGCGTCCTTGTTCTCCTTCGGCACCAGCAGCAGGAGAATCGCCCCCACCAGCGGCGTGAACAAAATTATGGAAAGAATGTGGTTATACATGCGTTATTCCAATCTTCAACCGCTCACCACTTGATCACGTAATAAAAGACGAAGCACACGAGCCCCGCCACCATCACCAGCGCGTACCACTGCACCAGGCCCCACTGCACCAGGCGTACGGGATAGGAAGCCAGCCGCGTCACAATGGCCACTCCATTCACAAAAAGGCCGTCGATAATCCACTTGTCCCAAAGGACTGACAATGTGCCACTCATGCGCGTGGTCCAGCCCGCGCCGTTCACCGCGCCGTCAATCACGTTGGCGTCAAATTTCCACGAAGCCTCGCCAAGACCCATCACACCCAGGCGCAGCGGTCCGACCTTCTGTCGGCCGGTGAAGATCCAGTCATAGATCTCGTCCACATACCATTTGCGGAAGAGCGTCTTGTAAAAGCGCGGCGAAATCTCGTTGATGGGCTCTTTGTAGCCCTTGTCGGCGTTCTTATAGGCCCGCTGCGCGAGGAACCAGCCCACCACCGCGGCGCCAACCGAGGCAAACATCAGCGTGTATTCCATCGGATCGGTATGTTCGACCTGCTGTTCACCGGCCGCCACTTGTGCAGCCTTTCCGCCTTCCTCCAGTACGACTCCTTCTTTGGCGAATACCGGCTCGAGAAACTTCTCGAAACGGTTAGAGCCGCCTAGGCTATGCGGCATGCCGAGGAACCCGGCGCCGACGGAGCAGATTGCCAGAATAATCAGCGGCACTGTCATGGATTTGGGCGACTCATGGATGTGGTGTTCGACCTCATGACTCATCCGCGGTTTGCCCCCAAACGTCAGATACATCAGCCGGAACATGTAGAACGAGGTCATCAGCGCAGTCAGAAATGCGATGTACCACAGATAGCGATACGCGCCCGCCTCGCGCGACCATGTCTCCCACAGGATCGCATCCTTGGAGAAGAAGCCTGCGAATCCTGGAATGCCGGCGATGGCGAGCGTCGCGATTAGCATGGTGCCGAAGGTTGTCTTGATTTTGCCGTGCAGCGCGCCCATGTGCTGCATTTCCTGCTCGCCGCTCATGGCGTGAATCACCGAGCCTGCGCCGAGGAACAGCAGCGCCTTGAAGAATGCGTGGGTGAAGACGTGGAAGACGCCCGCGGCGAATGCGCCGACGCCGAGCGCGAGGAACATGTATCCGAGTTGCGAAACGGTCGAGTATGCCAGCACCCGCTTGATGTCGTTCTGCACCAGGCCGATGGTCGCAGCAAAGATCGCCGTCAGCGCGCCGATGATGGCGACCGTCTTCATCGCGTTCGGCGCCAGCACGAACAGCGCGTTGGAGCGCGCCACCATGTACACTCCCGCCGTGACCATGGTCGCTGCGTGGATGAGCGCAGAGACAGGCGTCGGGCCTTCCATCGCGTCCGGCAGCCAGACATACAGCGGAAACTGAGCCGACTTTCCGCAGGCGCCGACGAAAAGCAGCAGGCAGGCTGTGGTGATGACCGGGTCCCCAATGTGGAACTGTCCGCTGCGCGCCAGCAGATTGACTTTGGTGTACTGCATCGAGCCGAAGTACCAGGCGATGGTGAACATGCCGAGGATGAACCCGGCATCACCGATGCGGTTGACGATGAACGCTTTGTTTGCGGCGGTCGAGGCGGAATGGCGCTGAAAATAAAAGCCAATCAACAAGTACGAGCACAGGCCCACGCCTTCCCACCCGACGAACATCACGGCGTAGTTGTTCGCCAAGATGAGTGTCAGCATCGAGAACATGAACAGGTTCATGTAGCCGAAGAAGCGATAGTAGCCGCCCTCATGCCCCATGTAGCCGATCGAGTAAATGTGAATGAGCATGCCCACGCCGGTCACGAACAGCAGCCAGATGCTGGACAGCGGATCAAGGAGAAAGCCGGCATCGGCGCGGAACTCGGCGGTGCGGCCGCCGTGCATGACGTAGCTCAGCGAGCTATCGCCGGTGCCCATCCAGGTGTACAGAATCTTCTCGAAGGGCTTGCCGGGGTTCGCGGCGGAGTAGTCCGTGTATTGCCACACAGACAGGCACGCCCAGGCGAACGCCAGAACGACCAGGCCGACGCAGATGCCGCTCACCGCCGACTTGGAGAGCTTGCGTCCGAAGAAGAACATGCAAACCGCGCCGATCGCCGGGAACAGCGGAATCAACCAGATGTGGTTCAAGAAGAACATTTATGAGCTCTCAGCAACTAGCAACTAGCCAAATCAAACGTCGAGCCAATCACTTGTCATCTTCATTCGCGCCCAACTAGCTGCTAGTTGCTAGTTGCTCGCTGCTTCTTCACCACTTCAACAAATCCACTTCGTCCACGTTCACCGTCTCCTTGTTGCGGAAGAAGGCGATGATGATGCCGAGGCCGACCGCGGCTTCGGCGGCGGCGTCGGTGATCACGAAGATCGAGAACACCTGCCCGTGCAATCCGTACAACCGCGAGAACGCCACCAGGTTCAGGTTAACGGCATTCAGGATCAACTCGATCGACATCAGAATGATGACCACGTTGCGCCGCGTCAGCACGCCGATGGTGCCGATGATAAACAGCGCCGCCGCAACGACCAGGTAATGCATTGTGGTGATTTCAGTCATCTCAGATCCTATGCTTCAGCACTTTTCTACTTAGGCCTGCGGGGGCTTCTAACGATCGCACGATCCACGAGACGCTTTGTCGGTATGGTGACCGTTACTGTGGTCCATACGGGACCAACAAGAACGGAACCGTTCTTGATTCGAATCAGAGCTCTCTCCGGTTTCTTGCCCATAATGTTTCTCCTTTTGAAACTAGCTCATTAGCCCGATCGCTCGACTTCAAATCCTCTTCTTGGCCATGACCACCGCACCCACGATGGCCACCAGCAGCAACAGCGACGCAATTTCAAACGGCAACATGTATTGGCCGTACAACGCGATCCCAATCTGCTGCGTGTTGTCGGCCTCAAGCCCGCCATAGCCCTGGTAGAAAGCCGACGGAAACGTGCCCCGACCCGCGCGATACACGAAGAGCAGCAGTCCGCCCAGCGCCAGCGCCGCGATCGTGCCCACCAGCCATTGCTTGTTGAACTGGTACTCGCGGATGTTCTGCTCCAGGTTCACCAGCATAATGACGAACAGGAACAGCACCATGATTCCGCCGGCGTAGAGCACGATCTGCACAGCAGCGACGAACGGCGCGTACAGCATCAAGTAGAAGCCAGCCAGTGAGAGCAGCGTGACAATAAGCGACAGGGCCGCGTGCACCGGGTTGCGCCGAGTGATCACCGCGATGGCGGAGACAATCGCCATGACCGCCAGAAAGTAAAAGAAGAACGTTGTTGCGACAGGATTCATTTCGCGTACCTCGTCGGCTCCTGTCCGCGCTCCAGCGCAGCCTGGTCCAGAACCATGCCTTCGCGGCTGTAGAGCGCCATCTCATAGTCCTGCGTTAGCTCTAGCGCATCGGTCGAGCAGGCCTCGGCGCACAGGCCGCAGAACATGCAGCGGCTCAGGTCGTAGGTCCACGAGACGACTTCTTTGCGCTTCGTCGCCGGGTTGCGCTCGCCCTTCACCACGATCAATTGCTCAGGACACGCCAGCGCGCACAAATTGCAGACAATACATAGCGACTCGCCCGTGTCAGGATTCGAGTTGAGCCGGGGCTGACCGCGGAAGCGCTCATAAATCACCGGACGCTCAAGTGGGTATTGCTCTGTAATTGCTTCACTTGGTGGCTGATAATGAAACGTAACCTTTAAGCCTTTGATCAGGTCAACCAACAAGATCTTCCGAAACAGCGGCTTTAGACTCACTGCGACACCCCCAGAATCGCCGACGACAATTGCGGCAGCAGTCCCCAGATCGCGGTCGCGATCAGGACGCCGAGGCCGATCGGCAGCAACACCTTCCAGCCGACCTTCATCAGCTGGTCGAAGCGGTAGCGCGGAAAGGTCCCGCGATACCAGATGTACAAGTACATGAAGAACGCAACCTTGGCGACGAACCAGTAAATGTCCTGCACCCGGATCCGCACCGCTGGAATCAGCAGCACCAGCCCGGTGAATCCGAGCAGCGCGCCGAATGTTCCCAAACCGATGGTCTGAATCCGGAACTGCGGAATCTTCGGCATGCGGATTGTTCCCAGAAAACACATCGCTGTCAGGACGAAGAAAGTGAGCGCTGGTACGAACGAGAATGCGAGATCCCACGTCGGACCGCCCAGCAGGTTGGGGAAGGGCCGAAGCCATCCGCCAAGCCATAGCGTGACGGCGATCGATGAAACCGCGAGCATCGCCGAGTATTCTGCCAGGAAAAAGAGCGACCAGCGGAATCCGCTGTATTCGGTGTGGAAGCCGGCGACGAGTTCCGATTCGGCTTCCGGCAGGTCGAACGGCGCACGGTTGGTTTCGGCGACCATCGCGATGGCAAATACGCCAAACGCCAGGAACCCCAGCGGGAAGAACTTGAAGATGAACCAGGTTTGCTGCGCGTTCTGGGCGTCCACAATGCCGATCATGCTCAGGGTGCCGGTGCCCGTCTGCAGGCTGGTCATGAGCACTGCCGAGACGATCGCCAGCCCCATGGCAATTTCATACGAGACCATTTGCGCGCTCGAGCGCAGCGAGCCCATCAGCGGGTAATGCGAGTTCGACGACCAGCCTGCCATGATGATGCCCAGCACCCCCAGCGACGAAATGCCCAGCATGAACAGGATTCCAATGTTCATGTCGGTCACCGCATGGGTGGGTCCGAACGGCACCACCAGAAACGTGGTGAATGCGGTCATGGTGACCACGACCGGTGCGCTCCAGAACACCAACTTGTCGGCTTCCTGCGGAATGATGTCTTCCTTGATCAGCAGCTTGAGGGCATCGGCAAAGGGCTGCAGCAATCCGTGCGGGCCGACGCGCATGGGGCCCAGCCGAATCTGCATGTGCGCCAGAATCTTGCGCTCCAGCCAGTTCATGCAGATAACCGCCAGCGAAACCCCGATCGTGATGAGCAGGATGTAGATCGTGGCCCAGAACATACTGCCGGCTGAGCCCGGTGTGATGTCCGTACTTAAATAGCCTTTGATTCCGTCGAGCATTAGCGGTCCACCTCCCCGAGCACGATGTCGAGGGTGCCGATGACCGCAACCACATCGGCCACCAGCAGGCCGCGCACCATCTTGTCGAGGGCTTGCAGATTCACGAACGAAGGCGGGCGCACGCGCATGCGGTAGGGCTGCGTGGAACCGTCGCTCACGATGAAATACCCCAACTCGCCTTTGGGAGCTTCGATGGAGTGATAGACCTCGCCCACGGGAGGCTTGATCACCTTGGGCACCTTGGCCATAATCGGACCTTGCGGCAGGCCATCAACCGCCTGCCGGATGATGCGCACCGCCTGGCGCATCTCCTCGATTCGGACCAGGTACCGGTCGTAGGTGTCGCCGTTCAGTCCGGTCGGAATTTCGAAGTCGAAATTCTTGTAAGACTCGTAAGGCTGCGCTTTGCGCAGGTCCCATTTCACTCCGCTGGCGCGCAGCACGGGGCCAGTGACCCCGAGCGCGATGCAGTCCTCCGGATTCAGAATGCCGACGCCCTTGGTGCGCTTCACCCAGATGCGGTTGGTGGTCAGCAACTCTTCATACTCATCGAGCTTGGGCAGGAAGAAATCGCAGAACGTCTTGCAATCCTGCTCGAAGCCGTCGTACGTCTCGTAGAGGCAGCCCCCGATGCGGAAGGCATGGGTGGTGAGGCGGGCGCCGCAATACTTCTCGAAGATTCTCAGGATCTCTTCGCGATCGCGGAAACAATAGAACAGCGGGGTAATCGCGCCGATGTCGAGCGCGTGCGTGCCCAGCCAGACCTGGTGGCTCGCGATACGGCAAAGCTCAGTGAGGATTACGCGGATATATTGCGCCCTCGGCGGCGCTTCCACGCTGAGCAGCTTCTCGACCGCTTCGCAATAGCCCAGCCCGTTGGAAACCGCGGCCACGTAATCCATGCGGTCCACATAGGGGTTGAACATTGTGTAGGTGCGGTTCTCGCCGATCTTTTCCACGCCGCGATGCAGGTAGCCGATGACACATTCCGTGCCCAGGACTTTTTCGCCATCCAGTTTCAGGATCACGCGCAAGACGCCGTGCGTGGACGGGTGCTGCGGTCCCATGTTGAGGACGAGCTCGGTCGAGTCGAGGAACGTCTGGTCCTTGGTATCGAGGTCGAGATAGTCCACGACGCCCGGGCCAC
>Ga0074045_10004675_pt1 | contig 12082 bp, 15 predicted proteins | sample BogForMeECP23OM2_FD_94442 | JGI IMG/M metagenome (GOLD analysis project Ga0074045, IMG submission 94442) | Bog forest soil microbial communities from Calvert Island, British Columbia, Canada - Bog Forest MetaG ECP23OM2 | ecosystem: Environmental > Terrestrial > Soil > Wetlands ...
GCCGCAATACGCCGGATTGGAATCGTTGTACGAGAAATACAAGGATCGCGGATTTGTCATCGTGGGCATACCGGCGAATAATTTCGGCGCCCAGGAGCCAGGGACAAATCAGGAGATCAAGACGTTTTGCAGTTCCAAATACCATGTGACTTTCCCCATGATGGCGAAGGTTTCCGTGAAGGGGAGCGACATTACTCCGTTGTACGCGTTTCTGACGGACAAGACCGCGCATCCGGACACAGGCGGCGAGATCGGATGGAATTTCACAAAATTCCTCGTCGGACCGGACGGCAAAGTGATTGCGCGGTTTGATTCCAAGGTGGAACCGGACTCGCCCGAAGTTACTTCGGCAGTTGAGAAAGCGTTGGCCGGACTGAAAAAATAACCGAGCCTGGGCTTAGAACAACTGAGACAACAATGAACCCGTTCTGCTCTGGTGAACATCCAACGCAGATAGAGACGGGAAAAGCGCCAACCCTACTCCATTGACGCGCGAGCGAATTCACACTTCATGGCCATTCTCTCCCTACAAAGTGTAAGCAAAAATTATCTTACCGACGGTCAGACGATTCAGGCTCTTTCTGGGGTGACGCTGGAGGTCCAAGCGGGGGAATTCGTCGCGTTGGTCGGGCGCAGCGGGTGTGGAAAATCCACGCTACTCAATCTGGCCGGAGCAATGGATTTTCCGACCCGCGGAATCGTGCTCATCGATGGCGTTTCAACCGCGGGGCTGGATGATGCCGGACAAACGAAACTGCGGCGTGAAAAGGTGGGCTTTGTCTTTCAATCGTTTCAACTGTTGCACACGCTGACAGCTCTGGAAAATGTGGAGCTGCCGCTGCTGCTGGCGGGAGATGGTGGGGCACGCCAAGAAGCTCGCGAACGATTAAGGTGGGTGGAACTCGACCGACTGGGCGAGCGCTTTCCTCATCAATTGTCGGGAGGGCAGATGCAGCGCGTGGCCATTGCGCGAGCATTGGTTCATTCTCCCAAACTTTTGCTGGCCGACGAACCTACGGGGAATCTGGATACGACCACGGGCTCGCTCATTCTGGAATTGCTGCAACGGCTCACACGGGAGCGCCAGACGGCGACCATCATGGCCACCCACAGCCTGGAAGCCGCCGAAATCTGTGACACTTTGGTGCGGCTGCGCGACGGTCACATCGAAGAAATCACGCGGCGTTGACATGGCACGGCTAAATCTTTTCTACCGGTTGATGGTGCGGCCACTGTTGTGCGAACCGGTGCGCATGGCGCTGACGATTTTGGCAGTCGCGATCGGCGTGGCGGTGGTGTTGGCCATCGAGATGGCCGGGGATGCTGCCGCTGGTTCGTTCCACTCGTCCATGGAAACACTTGCGGGAGGATACACGCTGGAGATCGTGGCCGTTGGCGGCGTGCCGGATTCGGTGGTGGCGATGCTCGCGACGCAGCCTATTCCACTAAAATACTCCGCTCGCATTGAGGATTACGCCACAGCTATCGAATCGAAGGAAACACTTCCGCTGATCGGAATTGACATGATCGCGGAGGGAAGTCGTTACGCTGGAGCTAATAATAGCCAAACCGCAGCAAACTCCACGTCAGAACAACCTGAGTTCGCACTGAAATCCCTGCAGGAACCCACCAGCGTTTGGGCAGGGAGCAGCCTAAAGAAAAAGCCGGGCGACCAACTTGAGCTGCTCATAAATGATCAGACTGTGACCTGCACAGTGCGCGGGGTGTATCCGGACGCGAATGGAAATGAAAGCGCGATTGTGATGGACCTGGCAGGCGCCGCACTCGCGTTGAAACGAGCCGGCCATGTCGATCGCATTCTTTTGAAGGTTCCGGAAACGGCGAACGCAGAGGAGTCGCAGAAACGCATCGCGTCCTTGCTTCCTGCAGGAGCCGAGATTCGACCCCAAGGAACGGGAACGATCGAGAATCGCAAAATGCTGGCAGCGTTTCGGTGGAATCTGCGATTGCTCAGTTATATCGCCCTGGTGGTGGGCGCATTCCTGATCTACAACACGATTTCGATCTCTGTGGTTCGGCGGCGAGCCGAGATCGGCATTGTCCGCGCACTGGGAGCGAGCCGCACACAGGTCGGCTTGGCGTTTCTCGGAGAGGCTGCGGGCATTGGACTTGCTGGAGCGATCCTGGGACTTCCGCTGGGAAGGGCCCTGGCAAGTGGCGCAGTGAAGCTGATGGCGCTGACAGTCGACATGCTGTATGTGAGCAGCCGCCCGGGAGCCATTGTGCTCAGCGGTTATTTTGTTTTGCTCGCGCTGACCATGGGAGTGGGCGTATCGGTTGCATCGGCGGTGAGTCCGGCACGGGAGGCGATGCAAGTTGCACCCGTGGACGCGATGGCTCGTGGACGACGCGAATACGCTTCGCGCATGAATAAGGGGCAAGATCTAGGGATTGCGGTGGTTTTGGCAATCGTGGCAGCTGTACTTGCGCGATTACCTGCTGCGGGTGGCAAGCCTGTTTTCGGGTATTTAGCTACGATCCTGCTAATCGTTGCAACGGCATACGCAATTCCGGCGCTCGTCAACTTTGTTTCAGCAGTGAGCACAGGCCTGTTGCAACGGCTGCTGGGTGTGGAGGCATTGTTGGCTTCACGAAGCCTGGTGGGGTCGCTCGGACGCACGTCGGTGCTGATCGGCGCGCTGGCAACCGCGGTAGCCATGATGACTTCCGTCGGGATCATGGTGGGAAGTTTTCGGCAAACGGTGGTCAGTTGGATGGATCATCAATTGCCCGCAGATTTGTATGTGCGACCTGCAGGAGAGCCAGCGGCCGATCGGCATCCCGCGCTGTCGCTCCAATTGACGGAGCAAATCGCAAAATTGCCCGGCGTGGCGGCGGTGGATCGTTTGCGGGCGTACGAAATTGGTTTTGAAGGAATGCCGGTGACGCTGGCTTCGATGGATGTGCAAGTGTTAGGTCCTTACGACAAGTCTAATTTTCTTTCCGGCAGGCCCGCCGGGGAAGTCCTGTCCGAGTTGCGGGGACAGAACAGCATCCTGGTCAGCGAGCCATTTACCTATAAACATCACCTGAAACGGGGTGATTCCATCGAACTTGCACTGGGTGAATCGCGCGCACGCTTCCGCATTTTGGACGTGTACTACGACTATTCAAGCGAACGCGGAACTATTCTGATGGACCGCGACACGCTGCTGAAATATCTTCCCGATCCAACGTCAACGAATGTTGCCGTGTTCGTGCAGGCGGGAACGAAACCGGAGGCGGTGAGGAAGGAGATTTTGGACGCCGCGGCAGGACACAAGATTTTGATTTTCTTCGACCGTGATTTACGGACCGAAGCGATACGCGTGTTTGACAGGACATTTGCAATTACGTATGCGCTGGAAGCGGTCGCTGTGCTGGTTGCGGTGATGGGAGTTGCCGGAGCTCTTTTGGCGCTGGTGATCGACCGCAGGCGGGAGCTCGGGCTGTTGCGGTTTATGGGGGCATCTTCGAGGCAAATTCGCAAATTAATTCTGCTGGAGGCGGGGCTGCTGGGATTGCTGGCAAATTTAGCGGGATTTGTACTTGGGTATTTCCTATCGCTGATATTGGTCTTCGTCATAAACAAGCAATCGTTCGGATGGACGATCCGGTTTCATTGGCCGATCGCGGTGTTGTGTGGGGCGCTGACCGTCGTGTACGCAGCCACGGTGCTGGCAGGACTGTATCCGGCAGAGGTGGCGGTGAAATTGAATCCGCTTGAGGTCGTCCATGAGGAGTAGCGCTCGCGCGTGGATCTTGCTGATGGTTTGGGCGTGCGTTTTGGCTGCTCAGGAGCCCTACAAGGTTGCGGTGCCGGGTTACCGTTATGAATTTCCGCGCGATTATTTCAATCATCCGGAATATCAGACGGAATGGTGGTACTACACGGGGAACGTGACCGCGAACGATGGGCATCGTTTCGGCTTTGAATTGACGTTTTTCCGCGAAGGCGTGAGCCGTGAACGCGGGAAACAGGGTACTTGGGACATTTACGATTTGTATCTGGCGCATCTGGCGCTTAGCGACCTGGACGGCAAAGCCTTTTATCACACGGAACGGACAAACCGCGCAGGGCCAGGGATTGCGGGGATTGACGACAAGCAGGGACGCATCTGGAATGGGAATTGGCGCCTAACTTGGAAGGGCAACGGCCAAATTTTGGAGGCTGTTGACGAACGTTTTTCGTTTTCGCTGACATTGCACCCTGAAAAGCCACCGGTGATTCATGGCGAAAATGGCGTCAGTCAAAAGGCGGAAGGTGTAGGCAGGGCGTCGCATTACATTTCATTGACGCGGCTGAAAACAGGTGGAAGCATCCGATTGAATGGAAAAGACTATGCGGTTTCGGGATTGGCGTGGATGGATCATGAATTTTTCACGCACCAGTTGGAGAAAGATCAGGTCGGTTGGGACTGGTTCAGCGTGCTGCTTAGTGGTGACGCGGAACTCATGCTGTTCCGGATCCGGCGGAACGACGGCTCAGTCGATCCTTACTCCGCGGGGACGTACATCGATTCAGAAGGCCATTCAATACATCTGCGCAAGGAGGATTTCTCGCTGATGCCAGCGGACGAAACCTGGACGAGTCCGGTAACAGGCGCGGTCTATCCGCTGCAGTGGCGGATTTTGGTTCCGAAGCTGCAGATCGAGCTGGAGACCACAACGGCGCTGAAATCTCAGGAGTTGGCTGGCAGTTCCAAGATGGTTCCCAACTATTGGGAAGGGGCAATTGATTTGAAGGGGCGTCAGGGCAAAGTTGACGTGACCGGTGTGGGCTATCTGGAGATGACAGGGTACGACCACGCAGTGCAACTTGGTCGTTAGAAGGATCTGAAAAAAGGCGATCAGTTGTTGACGATGGATTCCAGGCTTTGTTTGTTCTTGATGATCAGCGTGGAGCCCATAACCTGGAGAATCTGCTTCTTGCGAAAGTCGGCGAGGAGACGGGTGACAGTTTCTCGGGAGGAGCCAATCATCTGCGCAATTTCTTCGTGGGTCAGGGTCAACTTGATGCGGATCTGGCCCTTTTCCTCAGGAAAATTGGAGGCCCATTCGAGGAGGAAGCGGGCTAACTTTTCGCCGGCGGAATGCGAGAGGCCTATGGTGCGCATTTCAGAGATGGCCGAATGATAGGTTTCACCGAGTTGCTGGGCGACACGCAGGGCGGCTTCGCCATTGTCCTTCAAAAAGCCAAGGAATTCATTACGGGCGATAAAATTGGCCTGCGCGGGTTCAATAACATCAGCAGTCAGCTCGTAACACGTACCGGTGACGGTGGCGGGTAGGCCCAGCACTTCCCCAGGTTCGGCGATGCGGAGAATGAGGGTCTTGCCATCAGCGGACGAGGTGGAAAGCTTGACGCGGCCGCTACAGAGAATGAAGACGCCACGGGCGGGCTGACCTTCAACAAAGAGAGTGGCTCCCTTGGGATAGGCGGCGGAAGAGGTGATAGAGGCCATAGCTTTAACGGCAGCGTCCGAAAGATTACAGAAGAGGCGCTCCTCGCGATGAGGGCAAGAGAGGCAGTTTTCGATAATCTCCAGGCCGTAAGGAGTCCGCATGCTCACACCGTCCGGGAGTACCCCGCCTTCAACTTTGGTCACGAACTGGAACTTATTGCCGTTACGGCGCCAACCATTAAGCATGAAATCACCTGCATATGTGATATTGCGCTTGGGAGGGGTGGTGGTTCCCGTGACTTCTATCACTGATGATTGTGATTTTAATCACCGACACTGCGGGTTTCCCGTGCAAAACGTATGTTGGGGAGGTACAGCTATGCCGACAACACACACCAACTCGCCACAATTCTGAGAGCAGAACTGGCCTTCCTGGATCAAGGCGGGTACCGGAGAGGGCCTCGATATCCTTGGCGACCCAATTTTGTGTTCGAAGATTCTCCGACGTGCATCAACTACAAAGACAAAGACGAGAAACAACCCTGTACGGAATGCCCATTGATTGCATTCGTGCCGGAAAGCCGGCGGAAAACGCACTTTCCTTGCCGGCACATTCACCTGACGGATAAGGGCGAAACGGTGAATTCCTTCTATGAGTGGGGAACCGAGGAAGAACTGGAAAAAGCATTGCGAGACTGGCTGACGCGCACCATCAAAGAACTAGAAGGCGTGGTACAGGTGCGTGCGCAAACGGCGTGAGTCAAACAAAAACAACAGACGACAACATTTCGCGGCGTTTAATTGGAAGCGACAAACACTTCACGAACAACCCCCGAATCTCCGCGTTCGCGCGCGAGATACTGGTCATAAATCCAGCGATAGGTTTTTTCCATGCCAGCGCGAAGCGTGGTATTCGGCTCCCAATGAAGTAACTTCTGGATCAGCGTGTTATCGCTGTTTCGGCCATTGACGCCTTTCGGGGCGGTCAAGTCGTACTTGCGCTTGAGTTTGATTCCTGCAATCTCTTCAGTGATGTCGACCAATTGATTGATGGTAACCGCTTCGCTGGAGCCGAGATTGATGGCCTCGAGGATGTCTGACTCCATGATCAGATCGATGCCCTTCACGCAATCATCGATATACATGAAGCTGCGGGTCTGCTCACCACTGCCCCAAATCTCGATCTCGTGTTTTCCCGTGACTTTCGCCTCGATCACTTTGCGGCACATGGCGGCGGGAGCTTTCTCGCGTCCGCCATACCATGTGCCCCAGGGACCGTAGACGTTGTGAAAACGCGCCATTCGCGCGCGAAGGCCAAAATCTTCGCGGAAGTGCCGGCACATGCGTTCGGAGAACAGCTTCTCCCAGCCGTATCCATCTTCCGGCATGGCCGGGTAAGCGTCTTCTTCCTTTAGGGAAGGGGCTTCGAAAGTTTTCTGCTTGTCCGCGTTATAAACGCAGGCCGAAGAGGAATAGAAATAGCGCGGCACACGGTGTTGGATCGCCGCTTGCAGCATCTGAGTATTAATCAGCACGGAAAGCATGCACAGCGCTTTGTTGTTTTCGATGAATCCCATTCCGCCCATGTTCGCGGCAAGGTTGTAAATCTCGTGGGCGCCTCGCGCGGCGATTTCACAATTCTCGCGCCGGTTCAAATCAAGTGAGAGGTTCTCCACATCGTCGAAGCGCTGGTACCAATCTGTCAGCGGCTTGATGTCGACCGCGCGGATGGCTTTATAGCCGCGCGCACGAAACGCGGAAACCAGGTGTCCCCCGATAAAACCGCCTGCCCCCGTAATGACCACCAGTTTTTCGTTCTGTTCCGACACAAGAACCTCCTCCGTACTATTTGGGCTTGGGTGGGCGACAGGTGGCGTTTCCTCGTCGGGATCCAGCGGATGGGTGGACGAGAGTACCTGCTTACTGAGCACCCAGAATAGCGCAGTAAGAGCACAGCGGCCAAGCGATACATCACTAGAGTCCGGTCGTCGAAAACCCTTGAGGTCAGGAGTTACTACGACCCAAGCGCCTAGTTGGCGCAACACCCCGTAAAGCAGTTTTGACTCGAACATGACTCAGTTGTCTGACTACAATGCTTATTGCACAGCTGTTGCGCCAAGTGGCGAAGACGATTTTTCATTCTGGCTTCGGGGGTATTCGATGCGTCTTGTGCGTTACGAAGCGAGCGATGGGGTGATACGACTGGGTGCGCTCACGGATAGAGGTGTGATTCATCTGGAGGCCGCGGCGCAGAGCCACGGTATCTCGGCAGAGTACCTTGCGGATATCCAAACATTTTTAACGGCTGGAGAAATTGCGTTGAATGAAGCGCGAAAGCTCGTTGAAAATGTCCCGCAGAGCGCTCTCATCCCGATATTTAATGTTGTTTTGCGTACGCCGGTTCCTCACCCTGGAAAGATCATTGCGGTCGGGTTGAACTATCGCGATCATTCCATGGAAGCGGGGGCCAAGGCACCGCCGGCGACTCCGATTATTTTTGCGAAATTTACGACCAGCGTGTGCGGTCCCGGCGATGCCATCGTGATTCCGGCTGGCGATCCTCAGGTGGACTATGAGGCCGAGTTGGCTGTGGTCATTGGGCGGAAAGCAAAAGGCATTGCGGCCGCGAACGCGCTGCAATACGTCGCGGGCTATATGGCTTTGAATGACGTATCGGCGCGAGCTTGGCAATTCGCAGATAAACAGTGGGTGCGTGGGAAGTCCTGTGACACGTTTTGCCCCATCGGGCCTTGCCTGACCACACCCGACGACGTTCCCGACCCGCACTCACTTGCCATTTGCACCCGCGTAAACGGCGCAACTCTTCAGGACTCCAATACCTCGAAAATGATCTTCCGCGTGCCGGAGTTGCTTGAGTTTATTTCCGCAGGCATCACCCTGGAACCGGGCGATATTATCGCCACGGGTACACCCGAAGGCGTCGGAGTGTTTCGCACGCCACCTATTTTTCTGAAGCCGGGTGATATCGTGGAGATCGAAATTGAAAAACTTGGGATATTGCGCAACCCCGTTGTCGGTGCGCAAGCATGACCTTTCGTGTTGTCTAGTCTCCAGATTTGGTTCTCAGCAACCCGCGGAGATGCGCGCTTCGTCATGTAAATCAGATTTTTGCGCCGGTGGTGGCCAAGTTGGCACGAAACCTTACGGCAGCCTCGGCACTCATCCACGCAACGGTGACCGTCTGCACCCTGCGGACTCGCCGGAAGGTATCTGGAACTGCGGTTCGAGGCACGAGGTCATTCTATGATGTTCTTCGTTCCAAACTTCTAGGCATTCACCTGTCACGCACTCCAAATAAGGAATAGACAAGCACCAGCAACGCCGTGCCGCTGGCGCTCTGACCAGCACAGGCGGTACCGACGAGCGCTAGGCTTCCGCCTTGTGCTTGTAGAGAAGACGCAGGCGGTACCAGCCCCACGCCTTAGCCGCGAGCGTGCAATCTTCCCAGCCCTCCATGAACCACTTCTTGAGCTTAGCCTCGGCGGCGTTCGCCCTTGCGGCAGCTTTGTAGTCCGCCTTTCGCCTCCACCTAAGCTCGTTCTCGGCGAACTCCTCCTGAAGCTCCATCATCTCCAACTCGCGAAGCTGCTCCTCGTCCGAGATCAGCCTTCTCGCGGTCACCGTGTCATCAGTCGAAATCGTTGGCTCCACAATTTCGTCGAGCATTTCCATGCTTGGTCTCCTCCTCGATGATGGCGTTGACCTTCCACTGAGCGGCTCGATGAGAATGAGCAGCGGGCGCGGGACGCGGCGAGCAGGCGGGACAGAAACTCGCCTCGTTGGCGGCGGACTAAGCGTCCGTCCTATAACGCCTGCCGTCCGCGAGCTTGAGCCTCCAGCGGTGGTATCGCCGGATGCTCGCGGGGCTGCGATCTCGCCCGCAGAAGGCGTCCTTCAGCCGGGAGTTGGCGAGCGCGAGGTACTCCAGCGCACGCCACCGCGCGGGGTCGCCGTAGCGCATCGGGTCGCGACCCCTGAAGTCGCGCCACGACCGCACGAAGTCGGCGACCGCCCGCTCCATCTCCTCGGAGTCCATCTGCGCGATCTTCTTCGTATCGACCGAGCCGTCCGGCTTCTTCTTCGTTTCGTAGAGTTCGTCGAAGATGGTCTCGATCAGCTTGTCGGCTTCGTCTTCGGTCATTCTCGCTCCTCGAAGTCCAACGGTCTCGCCGCACACATGGGATCGGTGCGCCTGAATCCCCTGTCCTCGTCGTTGCCAATGTTCGCCGCCTGATTCAATTCCCACGTCAGGCTTTTGACCGAGACCAGCAAAGGGCAGCGGTGCTCCTGCGAACGCACGCAGCTTGAGTGGATGCGAAGAAGCTCGCCTACGGTCTCCGGCGTGAGTCTACGGGGCTTGCGGAACGCGATTATCTTATTCACGGGTTGCTCTCCAGAAGGTGAACGCCACGGGAACGTAGGTTGCAGCAGGGAGAAGCTGCATGGCAGCAGGGGACGGCGGCATCAGGAAGATATAGGCGAACTCGCAGGCATAGGAGAAGAACAGCGAAGCGAACATCCATGCAGTCCCCTTGGCGACCGAGCGCACGTACCCGCCGCGACGCGCCCGCCATTCCTCTACGGCTTCGTGCCCGCGCCAGAATTTGCTCCCGATGAGGTTGTAAGCGAGGATCGACCAAAACGCACAAGTCCACGGCGCGACCCAAAAAAAGATTTGCCCGCCAATGGGGTCGCGAACCAGCCAGACCGAGACGACTGGCAGGATTGCCGAAGCGAAAACAAGCGAGATGAGGATGAGCAGGCGTTGCAGCAACGCCTTCAAAACCCATTTCAGCATCGGGTCAGTTCCTCCTGTCTGTGGAATAAAGTTGAGGCATGTCCGTGGCGCGCCGGAGACGCAGCGCGGCTTCGGGCGCAGACCGTCGCCTCGGGAGCCAAAATGCTCATCCTCGCGCAGACCTCATCATCCATCAGTTCTCGGATCGTCACGTTGCCCTCGACATAGGTATACAGTCGAGCTTTCAAAATCGTCCAAGTAAACATTGCTAGTCGTTTCAATGGGATGGAGCCGTACCTAAGAGACCCGGCAATTTTGCGCTCGAAGAAACGTCGCTCAAGGCTAGGAACAAGGGTTGTGTGGCGCCGGGCGCGGGAGGCGCGGATCAAGTGCAGGAGGGCCAGCGACCAGCGATAACCTCAGACGTCCGAGCTTCTCATCGATCTCAGTCGTGATCGCAATACGACTGCGTTCGGCTAACCCTTGCACGTACTCGTTAAGGGCTGATGACAACCCACTCTCGTCCAATAGCGGTGGATGCAAAAGATAGGAAGTCGTGCGTATTTCGCGATTTAATTGCTGCACCAAATCCTCAATTTCTTTACCTCGCTCCGCGATCCCCGGCGCTCCGCGTTCGGCGGCCCGAACAAGCTGCGGAACATTCATGCCGAACGCCGTCAAAGTTTGCCCAGCACTGTCGTGCAGTTCGCGGGCAATATGATGCCGCTCCCCGTCCTGCGTGCGCAGTAAGATGTGCGAAAGCTCTCGCACCTGCTCGGACTGCCTAGGTCTTTGGCATTCCTGTCTTCCAGTTCTTTCGTTCGCGCACGTACTTCTAGATCGAGAGATTGAGACAGCCTGTGGAGTCGCTCCTCGTTTTCGCGTAGGCCTTCCTCAGTTCTGCACCGCTCGATGAAATCGGCAGCCTGCTGTGCGTACAGGTCAAGCCGCTGTAGGTCTTGATCTGAGGGGCGATGAGGCAAACGAAAATGAGTAGAGAGGATTCCGAGCCGCGCACCTGTCCTGCCGATCAAAGGGGTCGATGTGACGGCACGAAAGCCTGCGGCTCTTGCAACGTCACGAAATGGTTTGAATGAAGCATCCGCATCAACATCCTCGATCACCATTTGTTCACTTGTTCGCAATGCCCGTCCGCATGCGCACTCGTCATTCGCTGAGACCTCGCGGAAGAAGTCTAGAAAGTCTTTCTCAAACCCTCGCTGCACTGCTATGGCAAGGACGCCCCGTCAAGGATCGCGTTCAATGCTGCGCTATACACATCGTCAATCACTTTGGCCCGGTGTAGTTCATCGGCGAGGTGAAAGAGCGCCTTCTGTTGCCGTGCGCTGGTCGCGACCGCCATCTCGGTCTGCTTGCGCTCCGTTATGTCTAAGCCAGTGGCAACGATCATCACCACACGACCCTGATCATCGCAAACGGGGTTAAGGGTTCGATCCCCAAATCGCCGCGTCCCGTCAGCAATGTGTTGGAGGACTTTCTCCATCCGATTCTCGATGAACTAGGAATCCCCCGAACTGGGATGCACGCCTTTCGCAGAGGGCGAATCTCCGAATGGGTATACAGCGGTGTCACTCGTCAGGTCATCCGTGATTGGGCGGGGCACGGCAGCGACAAGCTCATCGACCTCTACACGAAAAAGATGTGGGAGTATCACTCCCCCGAGATTTCCAAGGTCAAGCCGCTCTTGGAATCGGACTCGAATTGGACTCAAGCGGCGGGAGAGGAGAGTGGCACGCTAGTGCATCGTGTTGTAAAATAGAGGTCTAACTTGCCCGTTCCCCGGTAGCTCAATGGTAGAGCATTCGGCTGTTAACCGAAGGGTTGCTAGTTCGAATCTAGCCCGGGGAGCCAAATTCTCCTTCTTCTTCAATTAGTTAGGGACGGCCTTTTGGGTGCC
>Ga0074045_10004676_pt1 | contig 12081 bp, 7 predicted proteins | sample BogForMeECP23OM2_FD_94442 | JGI IMG/M metagenome (GOLD analysis project Ga0074045, IMG submission 94442) | Bog forest soil microbial communities from Calvert Island, British Columbia, Canada - Bog Forest MetaG ECP23OM2 | ecosystem: Environmental > Terrestrial > Soil > Wetlands ...
CGGTCGAACAGTTGTTGAGACATTCGAAATAGCTTTCTTTGTTGTGCCGCCGGTTTTTGTTTCAGCATTTTGGCGCACATCATCGGTGTGAGGGTGAGCGACACCACTGCAGAAATAACAATTGTCACGCCGAGCGTAATCGCAAACTCACGGAACAACCTCCCCACCACATCGCCCATGAAAAGTAGCGGGATGAGCACCGCGATGAGTGAGATCGTCAGGGACATAATGGTAAAAGCAATCTGCTCCGAGCCTTTGAGCGCGGCCTGAAGTGGAGAATCTCCCTGCTCGGTGTATCGCGCAATATTTTCGATCATGACGATTGCGTCATCGACTACGAAACCCGTTGCGATCGTCATGGCCATCATAGTAAGGTTATTAAGGCTGAACCCCAACAAATACATGACACCGAACGTACCGACGATGGAGAGCGGAACCGCGACACTGGGTATCGACGTCGCCGCCAGCGTCCGGAGAAACAGGAAGATTACCATGACGACCAGCGATACTGAGAGCATCAGCTCAAACTGCACGTCTTCGACAGACGCGCGGATTGTCGTGGTCCGGTCGGTCAGGATTGTAACATGAACGGTGGACGGCAAGGAACTCTCCAACTGCGGAAGCAGCCTCTTGATGCGGTCAACAACTTCGATGACGTTGGATCCGGGCTGCCGCTGGATATTTACTATTACAGCTGGCTGCTCATTCATCCATGCGGCCAGATTTATGTTTTCAGCATCATCGACAACGTCGGCGACGTCGGACAGAACAACCGGCGCTCCGTTGCGATACGCAAGAAGTAGTGGACGATACCCCGGGCTGGAGAGGAGTTGATCGTTTGCACCGATAATGGATGCCTGCCGGGGGCCATCGAAGCCGCCCTTCGCCACGTTGACGTTTGCGGCTTGAAGGACCGTTCGAAGGTCTTCGAGCGTTAGGCCATAGGCAGCCAGTGCCGTGGGATTTGCCCGGACCCGCACTGCCGGCCGCTGCCCGCCGCTGATACTGACGAGCCCAACACCGGACAACTGCGATATTTTCTGCGCAAGCCGTGTGTCGGCAAGATCTTCTACCTGGGGAAGCGGCAAGGTTTTTGATGTCAGGGCCAATGTCAGGATCGGGGCGTCTGCTGGGTTCACCTTGCTGTAAACGGGAGGATTCGGCAAATCTGTGGGAAGGAAAGAGGTTGCCGCGTTAATGGCAGCCTGGACTTCCTGTTCGGCGACGTCGATGTTGAGATCAAGACTGAATTGCAGGATGATCACTGAGCTGCCGCCTGAACTTGTCGACGTCATCTGTTTCAGGCCGGGCATCTGCCCGAACTGGCGTTCCAGCGGGGCCGTAATGGAAGAAGCCGCGACATCCGGACTGGCACCCGGGTAAAACGTAACCACCTGGATCGTCGGGTAATCAACCTGCGGCAGGGCGGAAACCGGCAGGAGGTGGTATGCCACCGCCCCTGCAAGCAGAATGGCGGCCATCAACAAGGTGGTCGCGACCGGCCGCAGAATAAAGATACGTGATGGATTCATTACTTAGCCTTACGGGAGTTATCCCCAGCGCTTTGGCCCGGTAACTCGACCTTGATGCCTTCCCGCAACCTGTCCGCCCCTTCCACCACTACTTGTTCCCCGGATGATAACCCTTTGTCAATTGATACGGTATCGCCTTCGGAAGGACCGATCGTGACCGGGCGCACTTGAGCAGTCTGATCGGCTTGTACAACATAGACGAATGTGCCCTGCAAGCCTTTCTGTACGGCTGCAGACGGCACTAGTATTGTTCCCCGCTTAATATCCAGGAGCATTCGGACATTAACAAACTGGCTGGGGAACAGTCCGTTGTCTTTATTGGGGAAGACGGCCTTGAGCTTTACCGTACCGGTAGTCGGATCGATCTGATTGTCGATGGTGAGCAAATACCCTGTGGCAAGTTTATTATTTTGCTCGCGATCAAACGCGTCAACCATCAATTGCTTCCCGGCTTTGAGCTTGGCAAGCACTGGCGGGAGGTTGTCCTCAGCAAGCGTAAAAATCACGGCGATAGGCTGCAGTTGCGTGATGACAACCAGCCCATTGGAATCGGTGGCATGAATGATATTGCCCGGGTCTACAAGTCGCAAACCGACCCGGCCACTGATTGGAGAAGTTATACGGCAGTAAATTAGCTGCACCTTGGCGTTGTCGATTTGTCCCTGATCTACTTTTATGGCGCCTTCATACTGTTTCACCAGGTATATTTGAGTGTCATACTGCTGTTTTGGAATGTAATTTTTTGCGGCCAATTCTTTATAACGCTCCTGATCCAGGAGCGAATTTTTCAGCAGCGCCTGATCGCGGACCATCTGCCCCTCAGCCTGGGTCAACTGCGCTTCAAAGGGTCTCGGATCAATTTCTACCAGAAGATCCCCGCGATTGACAATCTGGCCTTCTTTGAATGACACTTTCATCAGTTGACCATCAACACGGCTCTTGACGGTGATGGTGTTAAGCGGCGTGACAGAACCGAGGCCCGTGAGATAGATGTTGATGTCCCCCTGCTTTGCTGTAGTTGTCACAACAGGCACACTTCGTTGGGCATTCGACGTCTGCTTGGCCGAGGGGGACGGCGATTTTAAATAAGCATACGCACCCATGCCGATACAGGCAGCCGCGAGGAGAAAAATCCACCACCACCTTGTCAGCAACTGCACCAAGGGTCGCTTCCGTATGCTGGTTTTTTGAGTACTATGTTCGAAAGGCATCATGAGACCTCGAGAGGAACAACCTTGGCGAAAAACAGCCGGTAAAAGAATTGAAACACGTTCAAGCCCTTCCGTATTTTATTCTAGCCCCTGCCGTGTGTACGTTGTGATGCTGTACAGATTCATTAACAGTACAGAACTTGATAATCAGACATTGTTCATTAGACACGATGCGGGATATAAAGTTACATTGTAATCCACTGGTGTCCCAACGTTGATAAGAATTTGGATTTTGAGTCACATAACTGTTTGATTTTATACAAAACCAATTTTCCTAAAAAAATTCAATCGAAAAGTAGTCAGTGATGTATTCCTACCTACATTTGCAATGACGTCATCATATCATACATTTTGATGTTGGGACACTTGTGATTATAATCATATGGTCGAATTGTGTCAAATTAAATGTTGCCCAAGTGTATTGTGAAAAGAATCATTGATTCATCATACAGTTTCCGGAACTATACTTCGAAAAGAGAGGTTAGTTCTGATAAGTCCACGAGCTAAACGAGAATATCTGGCTGCTATCGTTAAACGGTATCGAGCAGTTTCTCGAAAGATAAAGATAGCGATTTAGAAAGCGATCTTCTCAACCGGTAGGCATCACCGAAAACACACGTTACAGCTTCTGCACACCTTCTGGCGCTTTACTCAAAATACACCAGCCAAACGATGCAGAAAATCGGTGCATAATTCAGAGATGCTCCTGGTACTCTTAAAGCGCATATGAAAGACATCGAACCTGCCGTGTTCACGGCGTATTTAAAGCAATCATTTCACAGTGGCAGCCAGGCTATATCAAGACCTATGGTCCCATCTCCAAGGAGACATCGGTGACCTAGCTCCGGATATCGCTATTAAGCATTTATCGAATCTTAAAGCCGGTGCATGCTTGGTATAACAAACACGGTAGGGCAACAACACGTCCCCGTGGAGGCTGTTTCTAAACTTCTTCTGACCTTCGGAGAAGCTCATTGAGAAGAAACGAGAAGTAACAAGTTGCTTCAAAGACCGTAAAACGCTATGATTTGCCCGAAACGCCTTAGGATACTCCAGAGATTTCAACCGAAACAAAGCATGCATTCGGGGAACAATACAAAACACTGAACTGTTTTGAGCTAAGAAAAACCTTGAGGTAAATCTTAAAAAGATCTTCAACCCCTAAAACCGCACCCATATCTCCTTACTATCTTCCGGTAACTTTTTATTATAACGCAACGGGTCACTAAAAAAGGCTCTCGGGATGGGCCTTAGAATCTTGAGAAAGAAGGGAGATAAAACACTGCTGGGCCAGCGTGACAGACTTTAACACTTGACATTTACCAGGCGTTGATATAATGTAAGTACATACTTACAAATTATGAAAGAGACGACAGAAGATAAATTGCTGGAAGCAACGCTTAAACTCATTTCTGAGAAGGGCTATCTCGGCGCCACCACGCGGGAGATCGCCCAGGAAGCCGGAGTGACCGAACTGACCCTGTTTAGGCATTTCGGCTCAAAGGAAAAACTTTTCGAGGAGCTCCTGAACAGTTACACGTTTTTGCCGACGCTTAAAGAACTCCTACCGGAACTGGGTGAATTGTCCTGTGAGGAGGCTCTCAAGCTTATCGCAATAAATTTTTTACTCACCCTAAAGAAACGAAAGTCTATGATCAAGATTATGCACTCCGAGATCAATCGTTACCCGGAAAAAATAAGAGCAGTGTATACGAAATCCATTGACGATGTGAGACTTGTTCTGGCGCAGTATTTCAAATTGTTGAATCAAAAGGGGATGTTCAGAAGTGTATCTCCTGAGACTGCGGCGCAAGTGTTTCTCGGAATACTGTTTTCTTATTTCAGGACCGAGGAGATTATCCGTGGTCATGAGATCACCAAGTCGAAGATGGAGAAAAACGTACAGGAATTCATCGACATTTTCCTGCACGGGACACTGAACGGCAATCATTCATGAGGTTCGAGGGAGAACGCTATGCACGGGAGTGATGGATTGAATAGAGGGGGAAGAACGACGGTATTGGTTTGCATGTTATTTTTCGCCGTCGTTCCTCTGAATCTATCTGCGGAAGAGCCTATTGCAAATGACCAGATCAAATCAGGACCGACGCCAACGGATCAGTTCCAACCTGTTCCAACTCAGACGGACCAGATCAAATCAGGACCGACGCCAACGACCCAGTCCCAGCCTGTTCCAACTCAGACGGATCAGATCATATCTGGACCGACACCAACGACCCAGTCCCAGCCTGTTCCAACTCAGGCGGACCAGATCAAATCAGGGCCGACAACTACACAGGACGCATCTCTTTGGGGTTCAGGTCAGGCGCCACAGTACATGCCATTACCGGGACAAATGGAGAAGGACAGGAGCTGGAGCGATCGCACCGGTGGAGGCATGATAACAATTGAAGAAATGCTGACGCTGAGCCGATGCATCGATATTGCGCTCGGGAAAAATCCGACGGTTGTGGCTGCAGTAAACACGGTGGATGTATATCAAAGCAGGGTCGGCGAGGCACGAGCCGTCTATTATCCGCAGGTAAGCGGCCAGGGTACGGCAGACAGACAAAGAGCCCAGCTTGGGAATTTTGGAGGCGGGAGGGGCCAATTCAACGAGGTTTCAGCCGGCGTTGTTCTCAGCCAGACCATCTTCGACTTCGGTAAATTGTGGTCCTCGGTGAACATCGCCAAGTATAACCTTGACACAAATCGTTCGAACCTGAACACGACTCAGGATATTATCATATTGAGCGTCAAGCAGACGTACTATGGCGTTCTTCAGGCCAAAAGAAACTGGGATGTGGCTGTGGATGTTATTAAACAGTTTCAGTTGCATCTTGATCAGGCAAAGGGATTTTACGACGTCGGGACGGTGGCAAAAATCGACGTAATCAACGCTGAAGTGAATTTGACCAACGCAAAACTCAGTCTTATTAATACGGATAATGCACTGAAAATCGCGTGGGTGAACCTGAACAATGCTATGGGGGTTCCGGACGCGCCGCAGTACGCCATTGAGGACAATTTCTCATTTCAGAAGTATGTGATCACGCTGGAAGACGCGACGGCACGTGCATTTGACAACAGGCCCGATCTGAAATCAGCCGTCGCGCAGAGGCAGGCTGCGGAGGAAAATATCAGCTTGCAGCGGTCGGGGTTCATGCCCACATTGACAGGCAACGCCGACTACTCGCTGACAGAGTACAGTGTACCACCTTCCCAGAGCCCGGAGAGTTGGTATGTCGGTGTCACCCTGAACATTCCTTTATTCAATGGTTTCTTAACGAGCCATCAGGTGGCAGAGGCCAAGTCAAATCTGTATGTTCTCAAGGCGAACGAGGAATTAGTACGACAGCAGATTCTCAGCGATGTGCGTCAGGCTTATTTAAACCTGCAGGCTGCGGAGGCCAGCATCCCGACGGCGGAGCTTGCCCTTTCGCAAGCTAAGGAGAATTTGGATATCGCTAACGGACGGTACAGCGCTGGGGTGGGAAGCCCCATCGAAGTGTCAGATGCCTTCGCAACGTATATTACCGCCCAGGCGTCGTATAACAATGCCCTATATAGTTACAAGATTGCCCAGGCGAATATGGAAAAGGCGACAGGCGTCCGCTGATAAAATCTTAGGAAAATATTCTGTAATATGTTAAAATATAAAATTCTGTGCAAATACATGTTTCTGTTTTTCGGGGGTGTAATTTTGCAAATTGTCAAGAAAGAGGCTGGAAGAGACATGAAATGTGGATTTTTTAACGACAGGGGAATAGCTGTACTCATTATTTCCGTTCTCACCCTGCTCATCGGCGGTTGTTCCGACAGTAAAGCGAAACAACCGGTGCAACGAGTGGTGTCAGTGAAAATTGGAAGCGTGACTCAACAGAATGTGCCGATACAAATCAGAGCTATCGGCAATGTGGAGGCATATAACACGGTGTCGATAAAAGCAATGGTCGGCGGGGAATTGGTCGACGTACATTTTAAGGAGGGGCAGGATGTGAAGCGGGGTGATCTGCTCTTTCAGATCGACCCTCGCACCTATGACGCCGTCCTGAAACAGTCCGAGGCACAGCTTGCGCGGGATGCTGCTCAAGCAAAGCTCGCAGCAGAGCAAGCTAAACGGAATGAAATTCTTGTTAAAAAAGACTATATTTCAAAAGATCAATACGATACGTTCCGGGCGAATGACGAGGCGGCAGCAGCCCTGGTGAATGCCGATAAAGCAAATGTCGAAAACAACCGTCTTCAACTTGGATATTGCACTATTAAATCTCCGATTAATGGTCGTCTGGGCACAGTTCTTGTCAATCTCGGCAATGTTATAAAGGCAAATGACGTGCCCCTGATTACCATCAACCAGGTGACGCCGATTTATGTGACTTTCGCCGTACCTGAACAGAATCTTGCTGACATCAAAAAATATATGACAGCAGGATCATTAAAGATAGACGCGATCATTCGGGGTGATGAACAACGACCGGCCCGGGGGCGGCTTACCTTTATTGACAATGCCGTGGACACCACTACGGGGACCATCAAACTCAAAGGCACATTCGAGAACAGCGATAGACGGCTCTGGCCCGGGCAGTTCATCAATGTGATTCTGACACTCACGACCCAACCGAACGCAGTAGTCATACCATCCTCGGCCCTTCAGGCGGGACAGGAGGGACAATATATTTTTGTGATAAAATCCGATTCCACCGTCGAGGTTCGTCCTGTGTCTATTGCAAGCCTGTACGGCGATCTCGCTGTGGTTGCTCAAGGTGTGCAGCCTGGTGAGAAAGTGGTTACCGACGGCCAACTTCAATTGGTTTCTGGTTCCCGTGTGGAGGCAAAAGGCGGCGAGGTGCCGAACGCTCCGATTCAGAATAATCCGACAAAAAACGGCGGGGAGAACACCAAGTGAGTGTAAACAGATGGATAATAAGTCGGACAAAAGGATGAAGTCATTTAGGTTTTAGGTTAAGGAAATCGTCATATTGCAGAGCTCAATATCCACTGAAACGCCCGCAGCTGTGTTTCTTGATTGACAGAGAAATGAGTACTATCCGCATTTTTTTCGCATAGCTGCATTGTTGTAATGATCATTACTTTGTAAAAGAGATACGATAATGAATGTAACGGAACCTTTTATACGCAGGCCTATTATGACGACGCTGACTATGTCAGCGATTCTGCTTTTCGGCATGATGGCATATCAGCAGCTTCCGGTGAACGATCTGCCGAACGTGGATTTCCCCACCATCCTGGTGACCTCACAATATCCCGGAGCAAGCCCGGACACCATGGCCGCTACCGTGGCAACGCCGCTGGAGCGGCAGTTTTCAACTATCGCGGGCATAGACAACATGTCGTCCACCAATGGGGTGGGGATCACGCGGATCACGCTACAGTTTAACCTGAGCAGGAACATTGATGCTGCGGGGCAGGATGTTCAGGCCATGATCGCAAAGGCGGCAAAACTGCTTCCCCCGAACTTACCGTATCCGCCCACATACCAGAAGGTTAACCCCGCGGACCAGCCGGTCCTGTACCTTGCGCTCAGTTCCCCCACACTCCCGCTTTCGATGGTGGATGAGTATGCAGAAACTAATATGTCTCAACGCATTTCCATGATCGACGGCGTGGCTCAGGTACTGGTATTTGGTTCCCAGAAATATGCCGTCCGTGCGCAGATCGATCCGCGCGCGCTTATCTCTCGTGGAATAGGGATCGACGAAGTATCGACCGCGGTGGAGAACGGTAATGTAACCTTACCGACCGGAGTTCTTGAAGGTGGAGGGTCCCCCAGAGCGTTCACTATCCAGGCGTCCGGCCAGCTTATGAATGCAGAGGCTTATCGACCGCTCATTGTGGCATATCGTAATGGAAATCCCGTGCGGCTGCGTGATATAGGCAATGTCATCGACAGTGTTGAGAACATCAAGGTCCGTAGCTGGTTCTATAATGCCGCTACCAAGACAACTCCGCGATCAATTGTCTTGGCCATCCTGCGTCAGCCCGGTACAAACACGGTCGAAGTTGTAGACTCAATCAAGGAACTCCTGCCCAAATTTCGCGAGGAAATGCCCGCGTCGATGAATCTCAATATTCACTACGACCGGTCCCAATCCATACGCGAATCCGTACGGGACGTGAAGTTTACGCTGGGGCTTGCCATCATTCTCGTTGTGTTCGTGATCTTCCTGTTCCTGCGCAATGCTTCAGCTACGATCATTCCGAGCTTGGCTCTTCCCATGTCCATAATCGGCACCTTCACCGTTATGTATCTGCTCGGCTATACCATAGACAACTTTTCCCTTATGGCGATGATCCTTGCCGTGGGTTTCGTGGTTTACGACGCCATCTTGATGCTCGAAAACATCGTCCGCCACATGGAACAGGGAGAGCCTGTGCTTCAAGCTGCGCTCAACGGATCAAAGGAAATCGGTTTTACGATCCTGTCGATGACCTTCTCACTGGTCGCAGTATTCATCCCCGTACTATTCATGGGCGGCATCCTCGGACGCCTGCTGCATGAATTTGCTGTGGTAATCAGTGTAGCCATTCTCGTTTCGGGCGTGGTCTCCCTCACGCTTACCCCCATGCTTTGCAGCCGTTTCCTCAAACCCCATGGTGGCGAACGGCACGGCCGTTTCTATATGGTCCTGGAACATTTTTTTGAATCTATGCGCAACGGGTATGAAAGAAGCCTGCATTGGGTGCTGGAATTTCGCAGAGCAACACTCGTCGTCACAGCTGTGCTTTTTTGTTTGACGATCTTTCTTTTCATAATCATGCCGAAAGGATTTCTTCCAACCGAAGATACAAACCAGATTTTCGCTTTTACCGAGGCACAGCAGGGGATTTCTTTTGAAGATATGGCAAACCACCAAAAGGTACTGGCTAACATCATCGCCGAGGATCCTAATGTCGAAACCTTCATGTCGGCCATCGGCGCGTCTGGCTCGACCGTCCAAGGCAACGTCGGCCGGTTCTTCATGAGGTTAAAGCCCCGTAATAAGCGTGAACTAAGCGCGGACGAGATCATACAAGAATTGAAAAAAAAGACAGCGAATGTCGTCGGTATAGCGATCTTTATGCAGAATCTGCCGTCCATCACCATCGGCGGCGTCCTTACCAAGAGCCAGTATCAGTACACGCTCCAGGGCCCGGACACTGATGAACTTTACAAGGCATCTACGGCGCTCGAAATAAAATTGCGGTCATTGCCGGAACTTCAGGATGTCACCAGCGACCTTCAGATGAAAAATCCGCAGATGAATATTGCGATAGACCGTGACAAAGCGTCCGCGCTTGGCGTGGATGCTACTGATATCGAAAATGCACTCAGCATGGCCTACGGCACGCTCCAGATTTCCACCATCCTGTCTCCAACAAACCAGTACCAGGTCATTATAGAGCTTCTGCCGGAGTACCAGAAAGATCCTTCCGTCCTCTCCATGCTATATGTGCGCACTTCCTCCGGGCAGCTTACGCCGCTGGATGTCGTCACCAAACCGTCTGTGGGATCGGGTCCCCTTGTCGTGAACCATCTGGGTCAGCTTCCGGCGGTGACGATTTCCTTTAACCTGAGACCTGGCCTGTCACTCAGCCAAGCAGTAACCGTGGTTGAAAAAACTGCCCGGCAAACGCTTCCCGCGGCAATCACCACCAGTTTTCAGGGAACAGCGCAGGCTTTCCAATCTTCAACACAAAACCTGTTTCTCCTACTTGTCATGGCGGTCGTCATCATTTATATTGTGCTCGGGATTCTGTATGAGAGCTTCATCCACCCGCTCACGATCCTTTCCGGACTTCCTGCCGCCGGGGTCGGGGCTTTGCTGACGCTAATGCTTTTCGGCTATGAATTGAATATCTATGGTTTTGTGGGTGTGATCATGCTTATCGGTATCGTGAAAAAGAACGCCATCATGATGATCGATTTTGCACTCGAAGCAGAACGAAAAGAAGGAAAAGCACCCCAGGATGCCATCTGCGAAAGGGCCCTGATCAGGTTCCGCCCGATCATGATGACCACCATGTCCGCATTCATGGGCACGCTTCCCATCGCGCTGGGACTCGGCTCGGGTGCAGAAGCACGCCGGCCGCTCGGCCTCGCCGTCATAGGAGGCCTTGTTTTTTCTCAAGTGCTGACCCTCTATATCACGCCGGTCATATACCTCTATATGGATAAATTCCAACGTCGGGCTGGCAAACTCAGTATTTTCCGGACCAGAGGATAGGACGGAAGCGGTAACGTGGAGTTTATGTTGAAAAAAAGATTCATTATCGATGCCGCCGGTGTGCTATTTATCGCTGTTAATGCATTTTTTGTATTTTTGAATAAAGGTGGCGGATCGGGAGATTCATGACCGACCAGTTCACCAAGAGCTATATCATGCAGGCAGTTACGGCAACAGGGACGGTTACTGCGGTGACCACGCTTCGTGTCGGTACCCAGGTATCGAGCACGATAAAAACAATCTATGTAGGTTTCAATTCCCGTGTGAAAAACGGCAGCTTATAGCACGGATCAACTCTGCAACATTCAAGTCTCTTGTGCAGCAGGCGCAGGCAAATTTGTTTGCGGCCCAGGCCAATATGGAGAACGCTGTCGTTTCGCTCGGTGACGCAATAGGATGTTCTACCGTAGCAGAGAATTTTTTACGTACAAAGCTGGAAATTTACTTCTCCCGTCTTAGTCAGCGTTATTTTTGATAACTTTTTTATACGCATGTCAGCATTGCTTAAAATCTTCACGAAAACCGCACACTCCGCACTAGTCTGAAAATTCAATCGAGAGCTATTGAAAATACATTTTAAATACAGCATTAGTCCCTAACCCAGCTGCGGCTGTCGTAATAAAAGATATGCTGCTGCCGGTGGATCAGGATAACCCGCCAAAAGTAGATGCATAGAATCAGACGTTGCCGGAGTTAGGCCTTCTCCGCTACCGCGATTGCTGCGATGGCCGCAGTCGATCAAAGTTAGTACTAAAGCTAAAACCTGAATAAAGGATAAACCGAACGAAAATTTTATTAACCATATAGTCCATAGGCTTAAAAGCAGGTGTTCATCTAATTGGATAGGCACAACAGCGGATCAGGAAAGAAATATCGCGATCTCGGAACAAACCTCTCAAGTGAATGCTATACTCATAACGTATGGATAAGCTCTTCCATAATACTTAAGCATTAAATTCAAACTAAGGAGGATTACATGAACAAAAAGCTTTTTATGGTAGTTCTGTCTCTGGTATTGTGCCTAGCTTTTGCATTGACCGCATTCTCACAGATGAAGCCTGATGTGATGGTCAAACAGCGTCAGGCGGCGATGACGCTGCAAGGAAAGTA
>Ga0074045_10004677_pt1 | contig 12080 bp, 11 predicted proteins | sample BogForMeECP23OM2_FD_94442 | JGI IMG/M metagenome (GOLD analysis project Ga0074045, IMG submission 94442) | Bog forest soil microbial communities from Calvert Island, British Columbia, Canada - Bog Forest MetaG ECP23OM2 | ecosystem: Environmental > Terrestrial > Soil > Wetlands ...
CTCTTGTCTTTTATCATCCGCCGACCCTGGTGAAGGATGCGCAGCGCCACGGCGTCGTCATCCTGCCGATCGATATGACGCGGTCGGACTGGAAATGCACGATCGAGCATCCAGGCCGGCAACCCAATATGTCGGATGGCGATGCGAACAATCTGGCGCTGCGGCTCGGGCTCAATTACGTCGGCGGCCTGCGCGAGGAGACCGCGCTACGGATCGAGGGCGCGCGCGCGGCGCGGCCGTTCGACTCGATCGCCGATTTCACCGCGCGCGTGGCGCCGAACCGGCGCGAACTCGAAGCGATCGCCTATGCCGGCGCGTTCGCGGCGTTCGGGATGACCCGGCGGGAGGCGCTCTGGCAGGCGGCAGCGGTCGAACGCGATCCGCATAGTCTGCTGGCGGGCGCGCCGCCCTACTCCCGCGCACGCGAAAATTCGTCCGCATCTGACGCGACCCGTTTGCCCGAGATGACCGCGGCCGAAGAGACGCTCGCCGATTATGCCGCGAGTGGCGTCACCGTCCGACCGCATCTGATGGCCCATCTGCGGCCATCGCTCGACGCTCGTGGAATACTGTCCGCGGCGGAGTTGGCCGACGCCGCCAATGCCACGTGGGTCAAATGCGCGGGCGTGGTGATCGTGCGTCAGCGGCCCGGCACGGCCAGCGGCTTCATGTTTCTGACGCTGGAGGACGAAACCGGCATCGCCAACGCGATCGTCACGCCGGATCTGTTTCAGGCGAATCGCACGATCCTGCACCGCGCCCAAATCCTGCTGGTCGAAGGGCCGTTGCAGAAGCAGGACGGCGTGATTCACGTGCGCGCACGACGCTTCACGGAGCTGAAGACCCCCGGCGCGATGCCCCCCTCGCACGATTTCCACTAAGCTGGGCAACCGTGACAGCGCGCCATCAATTTGAAGTCAGGCTCGAGGGGCCGATCGATTTCGCGGCGTCGCTCGAAATTTTCCGGCGCTCGGGCGACGACCTGATCGATCGCTGGGATGGCGAATGGCTGACCCGCACGGCGCGCCTCGACGGTCGTTGTGTCGCCTACACCTGCCGTCCGGCGGGAACGCTCGAGGCCCCCGCCCTCATCGTGATGGTCGAGGATGAGGCGGATGCCCCGGCTATCGAGCACGCGCTAAGCAAGTCCTTTGTGCGCCTGACACCGGAATTCGCGGACCTGTGCCGGACGGATCCGGTGATCGGACGACTCGCCCGACTCCATCGCGGTTTTCGCCCGATCCTGCATCCCGATTTGATGGTCGCGCTGGTGCGCTGTATCAGCGCACAGCAGGTCAATCTCAAATGGGCTGCGACAGTGCGGCGGCGGCTCGCCGAAAGCTATGGCCGGCGTCACGAAGTCGGTGGCCAATTCGTCTACAGCCTCGACCCGGATCGTCTCGCCCAGTGTGAAATCGCCGACATCCGCGCACTGCAGTTCACGACCAGCAAAGCCGGGTACGTGATCAACGCGGCGCGCGCCGTGGCACGCGGTGAACTCGACGTCGCACAGCTCGATGCGATCCCGGATGACGACGTGATCGCGCGCGTGACCGCGGTGCGCGGCCTCGGCGTGTGGAGCGCGGAGTGGGTGCTCGCGCGCACGCTCGGCCGACCGCGGATATCGGCGGGCGACCTCGGCGTACGCAAGGCGGTCGGCAAGGCCTACTTCACTATGGCCGCGCCTCGCGGACTCGGCCGCCCCCCGACTATGGCCACGCCTCCGGTGGGTGGACGAGTCTGCGAGGCTCAGCCTCGGTTTGGACTCGGCCGCCCCCCGGACGGACGGATGCCCACGCCCGATGAAGTCCGCGCGGCAACCGCGCATTGGGGCGCGGCGACCGCGCTCGCCCAGGAGCTATTGCTCCATGCGCAGCATCAGAAGACGCTCGCTGACGGATCGACCGTCGCACCGCCCGCCGCTCAGTCGCGTTCAACCCCCAAGCGCAAACCGCGCGCCCCTTCGACGACCTGACGCGCTACTTCTTGGCTTCCGGCTCCTTGACGAAGTTCGGCTTGCGTTTCTCGACAAACGCGCTGACCGCCTCCTTATGATGCCACGTGTTGAAGGTCATCATCTCGTAAGCGAGGCCTGCGTCCATGATCAGATTCGCCTGCGTCTTGAGCCACTTGTTGACGGCGAGCTTGCTCCAGCGGATCGCAAAGGTCGGCCCGTCGGCCAATTCCTGCGCCAGCTCTTGCGCTTTCGCCATCACCTGCTCGGGCGCAACGGCATAGTTGACCATCCCGATACGGCCGGCCTCGGCGCCGTTGATGAAATTACCGCGCATCAGGAACTCCTTCGCGCGATGGGGTCCGACCAGCAGCGGCCAGATGACCGCGCCACCGTCGCCCGCGACCACGCCGACCTTGACGTGGGTATCGGCGAAGCGCGCCTTTTCGGAAACGACGATGATATCGGAGAGCAGCGCCAGCGTTGCGCCGAGCCCGATCGCGTCACCGTTGATCGCGCCGATGATCGGCTGCTCGACGTCGAGCATGTTCTCGACCAGCCGGCGGCCGTTAGCGGCGGTTATCGGGCCGCGTCCGCGCCCTTTGCCCTTCTTCGCGGAATCGACGAAGCCGCCCTCGGCCATCCCCTTGATGTCGCCGCCGGCGCAAAACGCGCGACCGGCGCCAGTGAAGATGATCGCGTTGACGTCGCCGTCAGCCGCCAGATCGATCCAGACCTGCTCGAGCTCATGATGCAGCGGGCCGTTGACCGCGTTGAGCCGGTCGGGCCGATTGATCGTCAGTGTGGCGACACGCTCCGCAACTTCGACTTTAAGGAATTCGTAAGCGCTGTAATCCATGGACATTGAGTATTGACCTCCGGGTTTTGCTGAACCTATACAACGAGCGGCCCGCGATAGCTAACGCCAGTTGCGGGAATGCGCTATGGTGGCGGGCGTCAGGAGGAGACCGATGTCGGCAGGAATCACACGCATGGCGGGCAAGGTCGCGATTGTGACCGGCGCCGCTCAGGGAATTGGCCGGGCGATCGCGACCCGTCTCGCCACCGAGGGCGCCAAGGTCGCGATCGCGGATATTCAGGAAGAAGTCGCCAACGCGACCGCACAGGAGCTGCGGGCAGCCGGCTACGCGGCGGTGGCCGTGAAGCTCGACGTGACGAGTCTCGCGAGCGCGCAGGCCGCCGCGGAGAAGGTCGCGCAGGAATTCGGCGGAATCGACGTCCTGGTGAACAACGCCGGATGGGACAAGCTCGAACCGTTTGTCGAGAGCACGCCGGAGACCTGGGACAAGGTAATCGCGATCAATTTTCGCGGCGTGATTCATTGCTGCAAGGCGGCCATTCCCCGGTTGCAGTCGCGCGGCGGCGGCAAGATCGTCTCGATCGCTCGGACGCGGGTCGAGTCGGCTCGATGGGCGAGGCGGTCTATTCCGGCTGCAAGGGCGCGATTATCGCGTTCTCGAAAACCCTGGCCCGCGAGCTCGCGCGCAACAATATCAACGTCAACGTCGTCTGCCCGGGACCGACGGAAACCGCCCTCCTGCACGGCGTGATGGACAAGCAGCCCAAGGTGCTCGACGCGATGAAGCGCGGAATCCCGATGCGCCGCCTGGGCCAGCCGCAGGATCTGGCGGGGGCGGTCGCGTTCCTGGCGTCGACGGACGCGGATTACGTTACGGGGCAGGTGATCAGCGTAAGCGGCGGCCTGACGATGGTCGGCTGAGCGACGCGCGCAACCTGACAACAACTAGAATTAATTGAGGAGAAGCCAACGATGGCGTCGAAAGCTAACCTGGACCTGGAAAAAGCCAAACAAGTCGCGCAGACCGTGGTCGGCGACGTCGCGACTGTCGTGCATGGCGCGCTCTGTTACATCGGTGATCGCATGGGCCTTTTCAAGGCGATGATGGACGCCGGTCCGTTGACCGTCGAGCAGCTCGCGGCGAAGAGCGAATTGAACGCGCGCTACGTGCGCGAATGGCTGGGCGCGATGGCCGCCGCGCATTACGTGGAATACGACGTGGGTGCCGACACCTATCTGTTCACCCCGGAGTACGCGGCGGCGCTCGCCGACGAGGATTCGCCCTTCTTCATCGGCAGTTACTTTCAGATGGCGCAGGCCGCCGTCACGGTTGCGCCGAAGGTCGCCGAGGCGTTCAAGAGCGGCAAGGGCGTGACGCAGGCCGAGTATCCGCCGTCGTTCTTCGAGGCCGCCGAGCGCAACTCCCGCACACGCTACCTGCATAAACTGCTGCGCAAGTGGATTCCGGCGATGCCGCAGGTGGTCGAGGTCCTCAAGGCGGGCGGCACGGGCGCGGACGTCGGATGTGGCGGCGGTCGCGCCGCGATCATGATCGCGCAGGCGTTTCCCACCGCGCGCATGGTCGGTTACGACGTTCATGCGGAGTCGGTCGAACGCGCGCGACGCAACGCGCAGACCGCCGGGGTCGCTGATCGGGTGACGTTCGAAGTCGCCAACGGCGCGCAACTGCCGACCGATAAATTCGACTTCGTTTCCACTTTCGACGTCGTCCACGACGCGGTCGACCCGCTCGGCCTGATGGCGGGAATTCGCCACGCGCTGAAGCCCGAGGGCACCTACCTGGTGCAGGAGGTCAACGTCTCCGATCAGGTCGGCGAAAACCTCCGTCCGATGGGCAAAATGGTCTACTCGGTAAGCACGCTCTACTGCATGACGACCTCGCTCGCCCACGGTGGCGCGGGAATCGGCGTGGCGATGGGCGAGCGGAAGGCGCGCGAACTCGCCACCGGCGCCGGTTTCAGCCGTTTCACACGGCTGCCGATCAAGGATGACTTCGCGATCCTGTACGAACTGCGCCCCTGATTCAGATCGGCGTGAGTTGCCTCACCCCTCGTGGAACGGCAAGCTGCTGGGCGTACCAAGTATGAGGGCGACTGATGAGTACCGCGAATAACAGCCGAACCCGCTCCGCCGAAGTCCGCGAGCGGGTGGGCCATCCGATTATCGATTCTGACGGCCACGTCGTCGAATTCGAGCCCGCGCTGCTCGATTACATCCGCGACGCCGGCGGCGCAAAGATTCTCGAGCGCTACAAGACCGCCTTTGATACGGCTTTCTATTTCCGCTGGAACCATCTGACGCCCGCGGAGCGCCGGGAACAGCGGGCGCCGCGACCGGTCTTCTGGCCCTATCCCGCGAAAAACACCTACGACCGCGCGACCGCCGCCCTGCCGCGACTCCTCTATCAGCGGCTCGACGAGATGGGGCTCGACTTCACGATCCTGAATCCAAGCCAGGGACTCTTCGCGCCTCATATCGAGGATGAAGAGCTGCGCCGTGCCGTTTGCCGCGGTTTCAACAACTATCACGCCGAAATTTTCCGCGAGTACGCCGACCGGATCACGCCCGCCGCCTGCGTCCCGATGCATACGCCGGCGGAAGCGATCGCGGAGCTGGAACACGCCGCGAAGCTCGGCTTCAAGGTCGCGATGATGGCCGGGTTCGTCAAACGCCCGATTCCGGCCCTCGCCAAACAGGCGCCGGAGATGGCGCGCTATCTCACCTGGATGGACAACCTCTGCCTCGACAGCGCATACGACTATGATCCGGTCTGGGCCAAATGTATCGAGCTCAAATTTACGCCGTCATTCCATTCGTTTGGCCTCAACTGGGGGATGCGGACGTCGATCTCAAACTTCATGTACAACCAGATCGGCCATTTCGCGGCGGCCGCCGAAGGGATTTGCAAGGCGCTCTTTCTGGGCGGCGTGACGCGGCGCTTCCCCCAGCTCAAGTTCGCTTTCAAGGAGGGCGGCGTCGGCTGGGCGGTCAGTCTTTACTGCTCGCTTTATGAGCGCTGGCACAAGCGGAATCTCAAAACGCTCGACCAGGTTAATCCCCGGAATCTCGACCTCGAACTCTACCGCCAGCTCTGCCGCGAGTACGGCGACAGCTTCACCCAGGGGCGGCTCGACGGCGCGCTCGTGCTCTCGGAACTCGAGGGCGGAGGCGGCGGCGATCCGTCGGAGTGGGATGAATGGCGCCACTGCGGAATCGCGCAGGCGCGCGACGTCTACGACCGCTTCATCCCGAATTTCTTCTTTGGTTGCGAGGGCGACGACCGCGTGACTTCGTGGGCTTTCGACGCCAAGCGCAATCCGCTCGGCGCGCGGCTCAATGCGATCTACGGCTCCGACCTCGGCCATTATGACCTGCTCGATATGCGCGACGCGGCGGTCGAGGCCTACGAAGGTGTCGAGCACGGCTTGATGACGGAAGACGATTTCCGCGACTTCGTCTTCGCCAATCCGATCAAACTGCACTGCGGGATGAATCCGCAATTCTTCGAAGGTACGGTGGTGCAGGATCAGGCGCGCAAAGTGCTCGCCGCAATGACGCCCGACACCCCCCGCACATAGGTTTCTTCCGCATGCGTTGAACGACGGCCGAAACCGCCGAGGATGGAGCCCGGTTCGTAAAGCTAGGACAAACCCATGATCATTTTTAAGGAGATGGGCCATGCCTGACCCGGAAAAATACGAAACTCTGGTTCTTGGAAGCGGAGAAGCCGGCAAGTGGACGGCCTGGACGATGGCCGATGAGGGTCGTCGCACGGCAATGGTCGAGCGGAAATGGCTCGGCGGTTCGTGCCCTAATATCGCGTGCTTGCCGAGCAAGAACGTGATCTACTCCGCGAGAGTGGCATCGCTGGCGCGGCGGGGCGCTGAATTCGGACTGGAAATGGATCAGCTACGAATCAATATGGCGGGCGTTCAGCAGCGCAAACGCAAGATGGTCGAAGCGGAACATCAGTTCCACGCCCAGCGTACCGCGGCCGCCGGAATCGAATTGATCATGGGCGAAGGCCGCTTCGTCGCTCCACGAACGATCGAGGTCGCGCTCAATGATGGCGGTACTCGCCGGATCGTCGGCGAACGGGTGTTCCTCGACCTGGGTTCGCACTCGGCGACGCCCAACGTTCCCGGGCTCGCCCCGGCGAATCCGATGACCCATGTCGAGGCGCTCGATCTCGATCGTCTGCCGCGTCATCTCATAGTGATTGGCGGCGGTTATATAGGACTTGAACTCGCGCAGGCGGTGCGGCGGTTCGGAGCGCGGGTGACGGTGATCGAACGCGGCGCGCAGCTCGCCGAGCGGGAAGACCCTGACGTCGGCGCCGCTCTGCTTGATTTGTTTCACGACGAAGGAATCGAGGTATTGCTCGACACCCAGGTCTCGCGGGTCGAGGGACATTCAGGGAAAGGGGCCCACGTCTATGTAAAAGATGGTCTTGGTGAACGGATCGTCGAAGGTACCGATCTTCTCGTTTCCGTTGGTCGAACGCCGAACACGAAAGGAATCGGACTGGAGCACGCCGGCGTCGAGCTCGACGCGCGTGGCTATATCAAGGTCAACGACCGCTTGGAGACTACCGCATCCAACGTGTGGGCGATGGGCGATTGCGCGGGCAGTCCGCAATTCACCCATGTCGCGTACCACGACTTCCGCGTCGTGCGTGACAACTTGAAGGGCGGCAATCGATCCACCAAGGATCGCATCGTGCCGTTCTGCATGTTCACCGATCCGGAACTGGCACGGGTTGGCCGCAACGAGACCGAGGCCAGGCGCGACAACATCGACTATCGCGTCGCCAAGCTGCCGATGACGAATGTGCTCCGTACCCACACGATTGCCGAACCGCGCGGCTTTGTGAAGATGCTCATCGGCAAAGAGAGCGACGAGATCGTTGGCTTCACCGCGTTTGGTGTCGAGGCAAGCGAGCTGATGGCGGCAGTCCAGACCGCGATGGTTGGGCGACTGCCGTATACCGTGTTGCGCGATGCGCTTTTCGCTCATCCGACAATGGCCGAGGGGCTGGTCTCGCTTCTCGAACAAGTCGAAAGCCGCAAGAGTTCATAGGAAGGGGAACAAGGGTAACGGGACTTTCGCAACACGTGTGCGTCAGCGGAGCGTGACGACGTCCTGGCAGCGTGACGCTGTCCGACGGAGAATTTTGACACCGTCAACGAGGACATGCGCCAAGCTCCAACCTGGCATCCGCGGTCGAGGCAAGGCATGGCGTTCCGCAGAGATATTGCCAAAGGCGGCGTGCGGTGCGAGCATTCAGCCGATGAAGCGCGCGAAACGCTTTTGGGTGATCGCCGCGAGCATCGGGGCGATTGCCGCCGTCGCGCTGGGCGCCTCCACGATGCGTCCGCGCTGTACACCGGTTAGCGGCGACGACCGTATCAATATCCCGCTGGCGCAACTCGCGCGAGGCGCGGTTTCCTTCTTCTGTTATCACGATAGTGCGGGCGACCGCCTGCGCTTCATTCTGGCGCGCGACGAGGACGGCAAGGTGCACGCGGCGCTCGACGCCTGCCGTCAGTGCTACAGCAATCATCTGGGCTACACGACGTCGGATGGTCAATTGCTTTGCCGTTTCTGTGGCAATCGGTACAATCTCAGGTCGATGGAAAAGGGGCAGGCCTCATGCGTTCCGGTCAGCTTGCCGAACCGGCAGCACGACGGGATGATCGAGGTCCGGGTTTCGGATCTGAAACAGGAAAGAGCGCTGTTCTGAGCGCGCGAAGATATTCCCGGACGCATGACATCGCGATCAGGCAGGTGAACATCCGGATTCCGAACTGAGGAGGCGAGCCGAAATGGAGGAAGTTATCAACGACCGTCGTGCATTCCTGCTAAAGACTTGCGCGGCCTTTGCAGTGGCCGTCGTGGGTCCCGCAGTGATTGGGACTGCGGTTGATGGAGCGGCCCAGGAGAACCACGAAACGACGCTGGGGCATGGCGGAAGCGCCGGCTACATCCTGGATGCGTCGGTTAAGGACCACTGCGGCACCTGTGAATTCTGGGGCGGACCACGCTACGCTTCGCGCGACCGGAAAGAGATCACGATCACGGGTCTCGGTTGGTGCAATAATCCCACGAGTCCCAACTACCAGAAATTGACCAGCCCCGAGCATGGACCGATGGATACGTGGCGAAAGTGGAGTGTATTGGGGTAAGGACCGCAGTGACTAAAGGTTGCGCCGGTTTAGTCGAGTTAGAGAACAGGATTGCGCATGCTTGCTCCGCTTAGAGTTTACCGCAGGCGACACCAGGTTTTGAATTTGCAGACAGGAAGAGCGCTATTCTAAACGAGCGAAAATCCGCCGGCCTCGCAGTGATCCTTGCGCTTAGCCTGCTAATCGTCGGCGTTCCGGTTGTAACGACCCCGGCCAGCGCCGATCAGGGTCCGTCACTAACGCTCGACATTTGCCATCCCGCGCAAGCACTTGGCACGGCGTCGATTCAATGTTCGATACCGCTTTTGCCCTCGGCAACGCTTGATCGTCCGTCTGAGTTCTCTGTAGTGCACAAATTTCCCGCTTTGCTGGTCAAAGCGCGATTATCTGACCCGCCTGACGCTCCCCCGCCCAAGTCGCGCGTCTTCCTCGCGAACTAGTCGCATTTTTCGAGATCGCAAGCCTGATTGTTGCGATCGGGATTCACTCAGCCTCCGTCGCTGATGGCGGATTGCGCGGAATTGATTGATAGAGGGGAAATCTCGTGTTTGATTCGTTTACTGGCATTCGCGCCAGCGGTACTGATCGCGGCGGTTTCATACGGGCCTGGACAGTCGTCCTAAGTGCGCTGGCTTTAATCATCTTCTTTGTAGCATTGACGCCTTCCTTAAGTATGGCGTGTGCCTGCGGATGCGGAGTCTTTGCCGTCGCAACGCCTTCGCTCCTCCCGATGGGCGCCGGCGGAACGGTATGGACCGATTGGGAATACATGCGCCAATATATCGATTGGCACGCGACCACGCCGGCCTCTGCCGGCCAAAACAACGACAAAAAGATAGAGACCAACTTCGTCAACCTCGGTGCTCAGTACATGTTCGACCGGAGTTGGGGAGCGATGCTTGAACTTCCTTACTGGGAACGAAACTACAAGGGTGCTTACGTAGGCAACAATGACGACATCCAGTCGCACGACTTCAACTCGATAGGCGATATACGCCTCTACGGGATGTACACCGGGTTGTCCGAGGATATGTCGACGGGCCTCTTGCTTGGCTTTAAAGTTCCGTCCGGCGACTGGCACTATCCCAAAGTTGATCGCGACACTCAGATCGGGACGGGCAGCACCAACCTGCTGCTGGGCGCCTACAAAACGGGGAGTTTGCCGTTTACACTGATGGAACGCACCCCCTCCTGGTATATCCAGGGGCTCTACGACATACCGTTCCTCGATCAGGACCATTACTTCCCGGGCCGGGAGTTCGATGGCTCGGTCGGCGTAGACTATGACTTTGGCAACGTTGGTCCGCTAACGGAATTGGCTCCGATCTTATCGATGCTGGGTAGTGATCGCACACGCGACCAGGGTGCTAACGCGGATTTCCACGATAGCGGCTACGACCGCATCATTGTTGCTCCCGGCCTCGAAACGGCTTACAAGGCGCTGCGCGTTTACTTCGATATCGAACTGCCGATCTTCCGCAACATGAACGGCTATCAGTTAGTTAACCCGTTCGCTACCAAGCTGATCGTGAGTTACAACTTCTAAAGCAGAGGAAGCGGTTGTGAGGCGAAAGAAATGGTGGGTTCCCGGAGTCGGTGTTGCCGTCATCCTTGGTGCGGCAACATTGGCTTCCGCCTCAATCGTCGGGAAAGCGGCACCGGCGCTGGTTATCCAAGAGCTAAGCGGCAAGGAGTTTGATCTTTCCAAGCTGAGAGGCAAGGTAGTGGTCGTGAGTTTTTGGGCAACCTGGTGTCCACCGTGCCAAGCCGAAATGCCCATGCTGGACGCGGTTTACCGGCGCTACCGGGGTCTGGGACTCGAAATGATCGGACTCAGCGCGGATCGGCCGCATGATCGGGACGATGCGATCAAGATGGCGCAAGCGAACGGCTATCCTGAGGCGATCCTGAATGACGCGCAGACCAACGAATTTGGCTCGCCAAATACGCTGCCGCTCACCTTTGTGATCGATCGTGCGGGCACGGTACGTTTCAAGTTCACGGAGGATACGACCCCTGTGACCGAAGCCAAGCTTTCCGCGGCGGTTGCCCAATTGCTGGCCGAGCATCCAACAGCTAAACCATAATCAGATGGCAGCAATTTGAAGCTATCGATCGAAATAGTTGCGGGCGCCGTTCTGCTTGCCACCGGGTGCGCCACATCAAGCACACCGGCCGCCTCTCCGGGGTCGGCGGCGGCCGCGTGCGACGTGCAATCAACCTGCCAAACCGACGCGGCGGCGGCGCGCGATCGCGACGAGTACCAACGCGGCGCCAAAGAGGATCGCGGTCGCGCTGCGCTCATGATGATTCTGACAACTTCACAACTCCATTGAAGCCACTATCCAACTGGCGAGAGAGTTCAAGTGTTTTTAAATAAGCTTCCAGTAAAGAACCTCGCTCTACCCTCCTTCATGTTCGTCATGCTCGTCGCCGCTGGCGGAACCTTGGCTCTTGTCGGCTGCGACAGCAACTCCGAATCGATCGGGTCGTATTCGTCGGCCGAGAAGCGGGATTGTCTGCCCGATCTGACCCTCACCGACCAGAACGGCCGCAAGCTTTCGCTCGCTTCACTCAAGGGCAAGCCGGTCCTCTTTGATTTCATCTACACCACTTGTCCCGGTCCTTGTCTGGTGCTCACGGCCCGGATGAAAGCGATCGCGGACCACCTCGGAGGCGCGCTCGGTTCGCAAGCGTCGTTTGTCTCAGTCACGGTCGATCCCGAACATGACGGGCCCTCGGCGCTGAAGGCTTATGCGAAGGAACAGGGCGCCGATCTCGCCGGATGGTACTTTCTGACCGGGCCCCCGGCCGATGTGGATCGCCTGATGGCGCAATTCAAGTTAAGGCGTCAGCGAGAAGCCGACGGCTCGGTCGATCACGTGCTCGAGTATTTTCTGGTCGGCGCGGACGGCCAACCGTTGGTGCAGTATCTGGCCGACGACGCGAACCCGGCCAAGGTCGCCGGCGACCTGCAGGACGTGATCGCGGGCAAGCGACTGGTCGACGCGTCATGACCAGTGCGGAAGAACGATGGCACACGAACTTAGCGCATGACCTGCCGCGCGATCTGGCCGGGGTCGTCGGCGTCGCCATCGTC
>Ga0074045_10004678_pt1 | contig 12079 bp, 9 predicted proteins | sample BogForMeECP23OM2_FD_94442 | JGI IMG/M metagenome (GOLD analysis project Ga0074045, IMG submission 94442) | Bog forest soil microbial communities from Calvert Island, British Columbia, Canada - Bog Forest MetaG ECP23OM2 | ecosystem: Environmental > Terrestrial > Soil > Wetlands ...
CCCCACTGGCGCTGCAGAACAAGAAGGTCCTCTATGACCTCTTGTTCCGCGCCAGTGCCGAGACCCTACAAGAGGTCGCCCGAGATCCTCGCCACCTCGGGGCCGACATCGGCTTCCTTTCGGTCCTGCATACTTGGGGGCAGAACCTACTGGCTCATCCTCACGTCCACTGTGTCATTCCCTCCGCAGGTCTCTCGCCCGACCGTACTCGGTGGATTCATCCCCGCTATCCCTTCTTCCTGCCCGTTCACGTACTCAGTCGCATCTTCCGCGGCAAGTTCGTCGCCGGCTTAAAGCGTCAGTTCCAGCAACACCAGCTCACCTTCGCCGGATCTCTTCAACCCCTCGCCCACGAGAAAGCCTTCCGCTCCTTCTTACGCCCCTTGTTCCGTCAGAACTGGGTCGTCTACGCCAAGCCACCCTTCGGCGGTCCCCATCATGTCCTGGGCTATCTCGCCCGTTACACCCATCGCGTCGCCATCACCAACCACCGCCTCCTGGCCTTCGAGCAGGACCAGGTTACTTTCCGCTGGAAGGATTATGCCCACGGAAATAAGAACAGAACCATGACGCTCGGTTCGCAGAAGTTCCTACGCCGCTTTTTGCTCCACGTCCTGCCTCGCGGCTTTGTCCGCATCCGCTTTTTCGGCTTCCTCGCCAATCGGCGGCGTACCAAACTCCTGCCCCTCTGTCAGCGCCTGCTCGCCGACTATCCCAAGGCGCACCCATCCGCAGCCCTCACTTCTTCCCCCACTCAGCCCACTTGTTTCCGCTGCCCAAAATGTTCCACTCCCATGCTTATCGTCGAAAGATTCTCTGTCATTCCTGCTTGGCAACTCTCGACCAGGAGCGCCTACCTTGACTCTTCCTAATCATCCATCCATGCCGCTCTCCACAGCGCCAGCTTCTGCTCCAACAGCCGTAGTGTCTCTACTCACCGAAATCCACCTCACTCCACCACTTACTTTCGTAAATTACCCTCACCGAATCCCCTCCTCGGACCTACTAACACTCTCGCCGATATCTTTTACCAGCTCGCCCAACCCAACCCTACGACGAACAAATCACGAATCGCGCATGCAAAACCCATAGCTCCCCCGCGTCCGCCGCACCAGCGGCTTCGTACAAATCCTCCTATCGCAAGTGCCCCGGCGGGAAACACTTGGGTCCGCGCGGAAGCTCACCGCCGGCGCACTTGTCGATAGGAAACTAAGATTTTGCAACAGGTACCGTAAATCCCGGCTGCCGATGGCGCAATCTCGGCTTTGCTGGTTCTCTCGCCCCTCCTCTTTGAGCATCTACACGTGCAAGTTACCTCATTGACCGCTCCGCCCGTCAACAGTGAGTTTTCCGTGGCGCAAGCTTCATCCTGCGGGTCGCTCTGGGTTGCCAGCCACAGTTGGCTTTTGCGCCAGCCATGGCGTGACTCAGTAAGCTCGTTCTGTGGCGCTTCGTACTGCCTCGCTCACGGGCACGTGCCTGTCTGAATCGTGTCAATATCATAAAATTGATTCCCCTTTGGGAATACCGGGACGCCGTCGAATCCACTTAATGAGTCCGTCAATCTGTTTGCCTGAACTGTGGCGTTGGCATTACAGCTGAATTCGACGGAAGTGATGCTGTTCATGCTCGCATTGCCTTTGAGTGTCGGGCCTGGCTCTTGGCCGGGCTCAAGGGAGAAGGCAATGTCGGCATCGGATACATTATTGTTTTGCGCCGTTGCGCCAGGAGTAAGATACAATCCGTTGCCATTACCGCTGTCGCGAATATCCGCCACAACGTTACTCAACACGCTTGTCGAAGACACGATGCTCTCGATGCCGTAAATGCCGGAGGTAACGACATTTTTTTGTATTTTGCCGCTAATACCGACGGCGACAATCCCTGCAGTGGGTGGAAAGGCACTGGCGGTCACAGAGTTTCCCTGGATTGCGACCTGAAGTGTCGATGGCTGCTGATTGCTGGTAGCGAAGATTCCCTGCTCGTCCATGTTCTCTATGCTGGAGTTCTCGATTGTGATTAAGTTCGCGATGGCGGCTCCGTTTTCCACCCAAATGCCGGTCCCGCACCCGGAGCTCACCTGATTGCGTGTTGTTGCCTGGTTGATAGTGCCCCTGGCGCCGGTCTTATAAAAGATACCCACCAGGCCCGCAGTCGCCGAGCACCCGATGCCGCCTCCTGTCCCATCCACCGTGATATTTGTGATGTTCACGGGGCCGGCCTCGATCAGCACCTGCGCAAACAAGGATTGCCCAATAATACTGGTGACATTTGTTGACAACGGCCCAGATGGGACGCTGATGACAGCCCGTCCCGCGTTACCGTTGGCAACGCCTTCCAGGGTCAGCGGCTGCGAGATGGTTACTTGCTCGGGATACGAGCCACCGGCGCAAACCTGAATCGTGGCACCCGCGTTTGTGGAATCACCTACCGCCGCCGAAATGGTTGGGTAATTCTTAATATGTGGATTGCAACCGCCAACTCCGACGATCTTCGCTGGTGCAGGGACACTCGCCGCTGCCATTAGCGCGGCAAACAAGAACCACGTGAATCGCTTTGACATTGCCTTGTTCCTCCTTCTTTTCGTCCGCGTTATGATTCTTTGTCTCGTGAATGCCACTTCCTGGTGCAAGAAGCTAAGGGAAACTCGCAATCACCGAACCTGACTATGGGCACGCGCCCGAGGTGATCTTGTCGATATTGAACAGGAAATTGGTAGCCGTAGGGGCTGTGCCAGGAACGTTGCTAAAGCCAGTTGCCGAATCGCTGAACGTGTTCGATTTGACCGTCACATTCGGCGCACATCCGTAGTTGAGTACGGTCTGGGTGTTCTTAGTCGTGTTCGATGTCAGGGTGGGCCCGGGATTGTTGCTGCCATTCAGAGCAAAGGCGGTGTTCACATTCGTTATGTTGTTCGAGGTCGCTGTACTAGCAACATTTTGTAGCCATATTCCGGTTCCAGACCCAGCAACCGTGTTATTCGTGATGGAGATGGGTGAGTAAGAGTTTATGATCCCATACGCTTCCCCCGTGACAATGTTTGCCTCGATCGTTCCGTCGACGGCGTCGGCCTCTATTCCATAAGGTGAACATTCAACACACGTAGAGATAGCATGCACAAAGTTGCCCCTGATGGTGGCGGTAAGCGCAGGTGCAGCACCAGAAGGGCCGACGGCAGTGATTCCCCCCAGGTCGAAGTCATGAACACTGTTGTTTTGGACGGTCACCGACTGGTTGGTGGTGCCATCATTTTCAACCCAAATGCCATATCCACACCCGACGTTTTGGGTCTGCTGATTTCGCGTCGTGACATCCCCGATGATCCCCACCGTACCAGGGGCGTTGCCGGTCGCATCATAGAAAATTCCTACCAGGCCAGGGCTCACGCCGACGCCCTGGCAGAAAAAAGGTTCTCCAGCGGGATTGGCGCCTCCGTCCACGGTCAGGTTGCTGACAACGACACCGAAAGTGCCCGCCGGATTGACGTTCTGTACAAGTATTTGCGGCACAAATGTTTCGCCGTTGAATTGGCTGACTACGGTGATTGTCGGATTCGACGGCAGAGTGATTACCGCCCGATCCTCTACTACAGTTCCCGAAGCAGCTTCCATACCCGCCAGGAACAAAGGCATGGAGATCACGACTTGTTCGGGGTAGGTGCCAGGGCAAACGTTGATTCTGTCATTCGCAACGGAGGCGGCGACCGCCAAAGAGATTGTCGGATAAATATGGGGTGCTTTAACGCAGGTTCCGACATAGCGAGCGGTAGCATGTGCCGGGCTTGCCGCGGTAATCATCGCCACTGCAAACAACACCCAGATGATTGGCTTTGCCATGAATCTTCTCCTTCCTGTTTAGGCGTTCATGTCTCCGGCAACGAGAATTTTAGCGGGCCAGAATTAACGGAATTTCACCACGGTGCCGGCCTTCACATTCGGCTTGGTTTTCATGGCCTTGCTCTTTTCCTGAGATTCTTCAGAGCCGTGCAGCAGCTGAACTGATTGCCATCTTGCGCCCGCTTCGAGAACAAGTCCATGGAGCCAGCCTGAAGCTATCTGAATTGATCTGAAGGAGCCAGCAGCAACGGTAAGAAGTCCCTCCCCGCCCCTTATCGATGACCGAGCAGCGTCGTGCTCAGCCCACAAGCCTACGTAGAGCCCCCGAACGCTACGCAAAAGAAAGGTTCTATCCCGCTCGGCAAGAGCGTTGGGGTGACGACAGTGGGACGACGTTGACAAGGTTACAACTGCCGTAAGATACTCTCCCCACGCTCATCCGCGCGTCGTCCGCTGTTTGGAGCCCCCGTTTTCGTCCCGCTTTTTTGCGGAGGTATCCGGCCCCACTGCATAGAAGGGCCCTTGCAATCGGCATCTCGGCTTAATTAAGTAAGGGGAAACCTCATGAAGATTCTTCGCATTAGTTGCGTGTTAGGTGGATTCTTGTCTCTAGGTCTTTCGCTGTCAGCGCAGACGTTCACCAGACTGCACTGGTTCGACCACACGGACGGCGCGTGCCCCCAAGTGGGGTTGGTTCAAGCCACCAATGGGAATCTCTACGGGACATCCTCTGGGGGCGGCGACTATGGCGCGTTTGTGGAAACACAGCCGACTTCTGGCAAGGTGGGAACTGCGGTCAAGATTCTGGGAACGGATCTGACGGGCGCGACCAGCGTCATGTTTAACGGCACGGCAGCAAAATTCACCGTAGTTTCCGAGTCCGAAATCACGACCTCCGTACCAACGGGAGCGACCACCGGCATGGTCGAGGTGACGACACCCAAGGGAACGGTGAAGAGCAACGAGGTCTTCCGGGTGACGCAGTGACACTTTGAGCCGTCGGAATTAAGAATGCAGGCCGCCGCTCGGGATTTCTCGGGGCGGCTTTTCTTTTGCATCACGCGGAAGTAGTTGCGCGGTTACTTCGTTCAACAGGCGTTAGCGCTCAGCATGCAAGTCAGGCTGCGCTCCCCCGCAGGAATTTGGCGAGAGAACGGATTGACTTCATCTTGTCTTCACGGAGTCCTCGCAGATCTTCCTCCCTGAGTCGATTTTCGTACAGGAGTCTCCCAAACACGAGCGTGAGTTGTGAATATCGATAGTCGTACTTACGGTCGATTTGTTTACGACGTTCGGTCAGGTAGTGTTCCAGATCCCAGAGGTCCGACGACGTCTGGATCCCGTTGGCCATTCGCTTTGCTTCCTGAATCACTTCCTGAAGTTCCCGGCCCAGAGCAGCGTCGAAGGCTGTGCGGGCGATGGCCTTTTCGGACTTCGACCAAGTCGGTTCGTTCTGCTGGAGATAGGGGTTTGGGTTCGGCGGGCTGCTCATCGTCACGTCCTCCGTGGCCGCATTGTATGCCTTCGCGAGACGCTGTTTCTATATAAATGGGGAGCAATCCAGACACAAAAATGCCTGTTTTCAACGACAATCGAGGTAACCGTTTCTAGCACTGCGAAAGACGGAGCGCATTGCTCTCTCTAGACGTTGAGCGAGCTAGCAGCGAAGGCCTGGGGCAGAGGTTTTTCTCGGGCCATTCGAATAATTGGCAGAGACAGGGCAACTCCCTGGTGCACTCTTGGTGCACTATGGCGTGCAAATGAGAATACATGGGCGCAAGTGAGAGTGCGCTAACGCAAACAAAATACGTGAAAATCGGTGAGCGCGAACAGGGCAGGTAGATTTAGCAAACCGCCGCCTTCAGCCTCTCGGCCACCTCTCCGGTGTGCGGAATTATAGTTTACCATTGGTTTTTCCGTCTTATCCTGAAGTTGTGGCCTTCGCATGCACTTTTAAACACGATGCTTAACGATTAGGTTCGTGAACACAAACATCTGGCTGCATCAGACATCAAAGCTCGCAGAGAGGAATTCGATGCGCAAAAGAGGCGCTGCTGTGATCGGCAGCAAGGGCGTGTGCTGCGACCGCCGCTTCGGTTTCAGCGCAGGAGGACGATCGAATGGATCACCTTCGTGATCTGGATTTGGAGCTCGGGAGAGGATAAAACAGGCTATTCATGACGCTCCAATTCAGGTCTGGACCCGTAGTTCTTGCGCTGGTCATTCTGGGTTGGACGTCGTTCTGCTTAGGACAGACCCCTCAGCCAACACCTGTGCCTGGCCCGGGGCATAGTTCGGAAAGTAGTTCGGAAATTAGCTCGCAACCGCCGGGAACAGCCTCCGCCGGCGGCGGGCAGCAGGCCGGACAGCGATCCTCCGCACCTTTGCCCGGAAGCGTCAGCGGAACGGTGGTTGATCAAAGTGGAGCCGTCGTCGCCGGAGCCCGAGTGAAGCTTACTCGCCCTGGCGCCGGCGGTGCTCAATCCCTAAACCAAGAGGTGATATCAGACAGCGATGGGGAATTTTTGTTCGCCAACATCGCTCCCGGACCCTTCCAGCTCACAATTACGTCGACGGGCTTTGCAGCGCAAACATTCTCTGGAATCCTACATTCGGAGGAAAACTACATCGTCCCGCAAAACGCGCTGGGTGTCGCTAACAATGTCACGGATGTCGAGGTCAGACTCTCACAGACGGAAGTGGCAGAAGAGCAGATCAAAATTGAGGAGAAGCAGCGCGTACTCGGCGTTCTTCCCAATTTCTATGTCAGCTACATAGCGAATGCGGCCCCCCTCAACTCCAAGCAAAAGTTCGAGCTTGCCTTCAGAACGGTGGTGGATCCATTCACGTTCATATTTGTAGGGGGTGTTGCGGGAGTTGAACAGGCGCAAAATCACTTCGCCGGATATGGGCAAGGCGCGCAAGGTTATGGAAAGCGCTTCGGTGCCGGCTATGCCGACACGGTTGCGGGCACGTTCGTCGGCGCCGCCATACTGCCATCGCTCCTGAAACAAGATCCGCGTTACTTCTACAAGGGAAGCGGAAGCACGCCTTCACGAACTCTGTATGCGATTGCCAACGCAGTGATCTGCAAGGGCGACAATGGACACTGGCAGATCAACTACTCCAACATCCTCGGCAGCCTGGCGGCGGGCGGTATCTCAAATCTGTACTATCCGGCGCAGGATCGCAATGGAGCCGGATTGACTTTCGCAAACGGTGCAATCGGGATTGGTGCAACTGCTGTCGCCAACCTGTTTCAGGAATTCGTCATCCGGAAACTGACGCCGAAAGTTCCTAGCTCGGCCAAACCCTAATCCACGATCGGCAAGAACTACCGAAGCCTTACGCTACTTCTACTACTGCCATCAAACCTCACTTGGCGGTTGAGGCGACCGTTTGTTTCGTTGGCTTTTCAGTCTTGCTAGCCAGCTTCTCTGGATGCCCTTGAACCAATTCGTATCCCTGGCCCCCGCCACCCGGAAAGACCTGCGACAACGCCAGCACATTCTTGTACTTATTGAAAACGAGGTGACTGCCACCCTGGCCCGAGTCGGGCTGAATTAAATTCACCTCCACCATAACGCTAGGGTGACCTTTGGCACTCGACACCTCGATGACCGTTTGTTCGGTCCCCTGGACCGGCCTAATCGTGTAACTCCCAGCCGCTAGAGTGGTATTGGCGACCGTAAACGGCTGCGTCGCATTGAAGTCGAGTTGACTCACTATCTGAGCGCGGCTCGCAGACACCCCAATCGTCAAGATGCCCAGCGCGAACACAACGAACTGTCCAATGACTGTTTTCATGACGTCTCCGTTCGAGAACAACATCTCATGCCAGAGACTATTGGTTGTATCAAGCAACGTCCACTGTCAGATTTGACAGTTCGCACACCGACTATGAGCGGCTGTCAGTCCGAGTCGCAGGTTCCATTGGTGAAACATCGCCAGTTCGCTCATCGAGCGAACGCATAGGAGCCGCATGGTGATAACGGCTTGCGGAAGACCTGTCCCCGGAATCAGGTAGTACGAATGCCGACTCAGATTCGCGATGCCTTGGCGCGCTTGCCTTCGGCGATTCGAAGCGCTGCGGTGGAAGCCAGTTCCACGCGGTTCCTTCCTTTATTCTTGGCGCGATAGAGGGCCTGATCGGCTGCCTGGATCACCTGCTCGGGCTGGCGGTAGCGGGTGCTGGGCTCGGCCACGCCGATGCTAACCGTCACCGATAGACGATCGAGCGGTGGGTTGGGACTAGCGGCGGCAATTTTCTTTTTTGTTGACTTTCTGCGATCCGACTTACCCGCGCGAAGGTCGTTACGAAGTTCACTACGAGGATCACCTTCTCTCTCGGGCATTTTCTCGGCGCTCTTCTCGGCTCTTCTTTCGGAACCACGTACGTGAAACGTGGATTTCTCGATGATCTGGCGCAGCGTGTCCAGATGATCGAACGCTTCTTTGGCGGACTTATTGCGAAAGACGATAGAGAACTCTTCACCTCCGCAGCGGAAGGCTTGGCCGTCGCCGCCGACCTGCGATAGCCGCTTAGCCACCATGCACAGCACCTGGTCGCCTACGTCGTGTCCGTAGGTGTCGTTGAACCTCTTGAAATGGTCGATGTCGACTATGGCGATGGCATATTGTTGGTCGAGCGAATGCAGGGACTCGTTGAAGGCGCGGCGTCCGCGAATGCCGGTAAGGTCGTCGTGGTATGCGAGCACGTAGGAGGTCTCGATCAGCGAGGCGCCGAGGATCAGAGCGGCGGTGGCGACGTAGGCCGCCGACATTTTGCCGACTGGGGCAAACTGGAGCCACAGGAAAACCGCCGCTACGGACCAGAAAAAACCCGGCTCAATGGGCTTGCGCGTTTGAAAGAAGCGCCGGACGAACACTGGTATGGCGGCTACAAAACTCAAGAGAATCCAGAGCGGGATCGCGGCCGAACTGGGATGATGTGGATCAGCGGAGCTGTTTTCCGGCCGGCACATAACAGCAAAGACAACCGATTCGAGGAAGAGCAATCCGAAGCGCGGCGCGATTCCAGCCATGGCCAAGCCACGCTCGCGCATCAAGGCGAACACGATGAAGTTTAGCGGGATCAGCAGGGCGGAGAGCGCTACGGCCGTGCGCCCGGGTCCGGTATGAGCCAATCCAGTGACAACCTGACCGTCGGAAAAGAAGTCGACGGCGCGATGCGCGAGCAGCAGAACCAGTAAGGAAAACAGAACACGGCTGGAATTGAAACGCCAGGCAAGAAGCAATCCAGCGGCGAATACGCCAACGTAATAGAAGGCCAGCGAGGGTGCGATCTGGGCGAACAGAGAGCTGTTGACAAGCGTGGCCGCCAGCGCCAATAACAAGCCGCCGGGCACCAGCCACGCCCTCCACGTGCTCCCGTTCACCTCTTCAGAATACGGCAGTCCGGGGCGGGAATCGGTTATGTTTCGAGCACGGGCGCGTGGCGTCCTGAATCGGAGCCGATCCGTCCGTCCCGAACAACACCCACCACCGAGACGCAGAGCCACAGAGAAAACCTTCAAATCTGCAAGACCCAGGGCTTTTTCCATTCTGTGAACTTCTCTGTGCCCCTGTGTCTCTGTGGTGAGGTTCTGGCTACTGCACAGGCCGTGAGCGGTGGTAGTCTTCCCTGTTTATGGCTCGCATGCATTCCGCACCTCGCTCGGCATTTCGCGTCGCAATCGACACTGGAGGTACGTTCACCGACTGCGTGTGGGAAGAGGGCGGCACTTTCAAAACTCTGAAAGTGTTTTCGACGCCCGATGATCCGTCGCGAGCGATTGCCGAAGCTCTGAAAAAAATTGGCGCTACAAGAAAGCCCGGCGCCGGAAAAGCCGCCGCGCTGCTGCACGGCACCACTGTCGGAACCAATGCTCTGCTGCAAAGGAAAGGCGCCCGCTTGGCGCTGATTACGACGTCGGGCTTTGAAGACGTCATTGAGATCGGGCGGCAGGCGCGTCCTCGCCTGTATGACTTTTTCTTCGACCGTGTGCCGCCTCTCGTCTGCCGGGACCTGCGATTCGGTATTAAGGAGAGGACGGATGCCGAGGGGCGGGTCTTGCAGCAGCCATCGGAAGTGGAGTTGGCGCGACTGCGAGAGGGTCTGCGGCGAGCCGATCCCGATGCCATCGCCATTTCCCTGCTCTTCTCGTTCGCCAATCCGGAGAACGAAGCGGCCGTCGCCGACGCTGTGGAAGACCTCGGCAAACCTGTGTCTGTGTCTCATCGGATTCTGCCCGAGTTCCGGGAATACGAACGCACCAGCACGGTGGTGGTGAACGCCTACCTGCAGCCGCTCATGCAAAGCTACATGGAAAAACTGGCGAAGCGCGTCGGTCATCAGAAAATTGAGCACGGAAAAGAATTGGGAGATGGCTCAGTTGCAGCGAGGAAGCGTGGCGAGCCGCGAATCTTCGTCATGCAATCGAACGGCGGGATCACGGCGCTGGAGTCGGCGGCCCGCGAACCGGTGCGCACGGTGTTATCGGGCCCGGCTGGAGGACTGGTGGGTGCAGCGGCGATGGCCGCCCGAAGCGGGTTCCGCAAGATTCTCTCATTCGATATGGGTGGAACCTCGACCGATGTGGCCGCCGTGCAGGACGAGGTTCGAGGGGGCGGCCAATCGGAAGTGGCCGGGCTTCCCGTGGGAGTTCCCATGCTTGAGATTCACACGGTCGGCGCCGGGGGCGGGTCGCTGGCTCGCTTCGATGCCGGCGGCGCGTTGCGCGTGGGGCCGGAATCGGCGGGCGCCGATCCGGGGCCGATCTGCTATGGTCGCGGAACTGAACCCACGGTGACGGACGCCAACCTGCTGATGGGGCGCCTTCGCCCTGACCGTTTTCTGGGCGGCGAATTCACGCTCGACGTCGAAAGAGCGCACCGGATTACGTCGGAATGGCTGAAGAAACAGCTCTCAAAATTGAGTCTGCAGCAATTTTCCGCCGGCGTCGTACGCGTGGTGAATGCGAACATGGAACGGGCTTTGCGCGTCGTTTCCATCGAACGGGGATACGATCCGCGCGAATTTGCGTTGGTGGCGTTCGGCGGCGCGGGAGGTCTGCACGCCTGCGAACTGGCGGAGGCGCTGGCAATACCGACGGTGATGATTCCGGCGCGGCCGGGAGCGCTTTCGGCGTTTGGAATCCTGGTCAGCGATGTGGTCAAAGATTATTCGCGCACACTGCTCTGGCGGATTGCCGGCCGTCCGCGACAAGCGATACCCCGCTCAAAACTGCAGCAGGAATTTCGCAAGCTGGAAGCGGCGGCGCAGAAAGAATTCCGCGCGGAGCGCTGGCGCGGCCCACTTCAGTATGAGAGGAGTCTCGACCTGCGTTATCGCGGTCAAGGCTACGAACTCAACGTGCCCGCCAGGGATGAGAATGAGGACAACGATAAGGACAACGTCGTCGCCCGCTTCCATCGCGAACATCAGCGTCGTTACGGATATCACCACGCGGGACGAGAGATTGAACTGGTCACGCTGCGTCTGCGCGCCCGGTTGAGCGCAGCGCAGCCTCAGTCCCAGCCCCAATCCAGAGTTGCGCGGCAGCAAACGGCGAGAAAGCCGTCGTCGCGCGTGGCGCCAGTCGATCGCGCATCCGTGTTCTTTCACGACAAAACCCTGAGCACGCCGGTGTTTGAACGTGGGGACATTGTCCCTGGCCATCCGATGAGAGGACCCGCTGTGATCACGGAATATAGCGCGACGACGGTGATTCCGCCGGGAAAGCATTTTCGGGTGGATACGTCGGAGAATCTAGTGATTGAGATCAGGTGAGCGGGATTCGCTACGCGCTCAAGCGTAGCTCACTCTTCCTCTGGTTCTTTCTTTTCTTCGATCGCCATGTCCTTCAATTCACTGGCCTCGAAAACTTCTCCACATTCCTGGCATTCCACATATTCGGATTCTTCGTCGCGGGAAACAATCTGCACCTGGGGATGCTTACACTGCTCGGGACTGACCTTCTTTTGTGGGGACGGTGACGGCTGGCTAGAAATCATAAACTTGCCGACTGTTCATCTTTCGAGAGGAAATGTGCGTTTTGTCCTGATTGGGCGATATTTTGCGGCGGCCGGCTCAAGATGTCAAGTGCCCTCGGGGCCCTTGTCAACCGACAATAGAAATGTCCCCCTTGTTACGACATTAGAAGTGTCCCCTTTTGGTAGCCAAGGGAGTGTCCGAGTTTTAGTTACTGTCCCGTAGTCGCCGAGGCTGTGGGAAAGTGGGA
>Ga0074045_10004679_pt1 | contig 12078 bp, 8 predicted proteins | sample BogForMeECP23OM2_FD_94442 | JGI IMG/M metagenome (GOLD analysis project Ga0074045, IMG submission 94442) | Bog forest soil microbial communities from Calvert Island, British Columbia, Canada - Bog Forest MetaG ECP23OM2 | ecosystem: Environmental > Terrestrial > Soil > Wetlands ...
AGTCGTGATGAGCTTGAAGCTGAGCTCTATCGGCAGATAGGGCAGATGAAAGTAGAAGTGGAGTGGCTAAAAAAAAAATCACAGCAACTCAGGTAAGGAGAAGCGGGCATTGATAGAGCCAGGGCATACAGAAATCCCTATATATCAACAGTGTGACTTGCTGGGACTGTCGAGGGCGGGGTATTACTATCAGCCGCAAGGAGAGAGTCTGTTGAACTTGCACCTGATGAACCTGATTGATGAGCAATACACGCGGATGCCGTATTACGGAGTGGCGAAAATGACGGCATGGCTCATCAGGCAAGACTATGAGGTCAATGCTAAGAGGGTCCGGCGCTTGATGAGACTGATGGGCCTTGAGGCGATCTATCCGAAGCGGAACTTGAGCATATCATCGCCGGAGCACAAAAAATACCCATACCTGTTGAGGGACGTGCTGGTAGAGCGGCCAGATCAGGTCTGGAGCACAGATATTACCTATATCAAGATGGCACAGGGATTTCTGTATCTGGTTGCGATAATGGATTGGTACAGCCGGTATGTGCTGGCCTGGAGATTATCCAATACGTTGGACACACAGTTTTGCCTTGACGCCTTGGAGGGGGCGTTGGCGATCTCGCAACCGGAGATATTCAATACGGACCAGGGATCACAGTTTACGAGTGATGATTTTACCGACAGGTTAAAAAGTTCTGGAATCAGGATCAGTATGGACGGCCGTGGCCGGGTGTTTGATAACATCTTTGTGGCGCTCGGTAAAGTATGAGGAGGTCTATGTTCATAATTATGAAAGCGTCAGGGACGCGAGGGAAAATTTGGCAACATACTTTCAGTTTTACAATAGAGAGAGACTCCATGAGTCTTTGGAATACCAGACACCGCATGAGGTGTACTTCAGCAACTGCAAAAACAGCGACGGAGAGACTTGCAGGTTAATCCACCAAATACAACCCATTTTTGTGTCTTGACAATGGGGAGGGGTATAATCCAAAAAAAACAATTTCTGAAATATTAGGAATTGAACGACATACTGTTCGGGTCTATATTAAAAAGTTTGAGTCAGGTGGAATCCATAAACTTTTCGATTTTAGCAGGAAAGAAACAAAAAAATATGAAGAGCCAGAATACAGAGATCAGGTTTTCCAAATACTACATTCGCCCCCCCCTCATCTTTCAAATTTAATCGGACATCGTGGCGGTTAGAGGACCTTTATCAGACTATGAAGGCAGAAGGGTTCTTAATATCAAAACTTCATATTAGAAAAATTATTAGGGATGCAGGATATAAATTTATTAAAGCAAGAAAAGTTTTAACCAGTAATGACCCACTGTATCGAGAAAAACTGCAAGAAATCATGAAGATTCTTTCAAGCTGAAAGCCAAATGAAAAGTTTTTTTCGATAGATGAGTATGGCCCCCTATCTATCAAAATACGCGGGGGAAGATCGTGGACACCCCCCGAAGATACCAAAATAATTCCTCAATGGCAACAAAGCAAAAAGAGCTTAATCGTAACCGCAGCGCTTGAGTTATCCACTAATCAAGTTACGCATTTCTATTCGGAAAAAAAGAATACCTCCGAAATGATAGTATTACTTGAAATCCTGCTTAGAAAATACAAGGATGATAAACGCATTTTCTTCTCATGGGATGCGGCATCTTGGCATGCTTCTAGGAAACTTTATGAAAAGGTCCAAGAAGTGAATACCCCTGAGTATAGTAATGAGCATAACACTCCTTGTGTAGAACTTGCTCCGCTTCCATCGAGCGCTCAATTTCTTAATGTAATCGAATCTGTTTTTAGTGGAATGGCCAAAGCAATCATTCACAACAGCGACTATCAATCAGTTGAGGATTGCAAACTTGCTATCGATAAGTATTTCTCTGACCGTAATAAGGCTTTTTTGGAAAAACCAAAACGGGCGGGGAAAACAATTTGGGGGGAGGAATTAGTCAAGCCTGTTTTCAAGGAAAGTAACAATTGCAAAGACCCCCACTACAGGTAAAATGATATTTACAGAATCTGTTTGCGGAATCTTGACCTTAATGTTCTTGCACTGATAAACTGACAATATAATTAGAAGAGGAGGCACTAATACTATGGCAAAAGCGCTTGTAAAGGTTACAGGCCAACCGCATATAAGCTCCAAACTTCATCGCCATTTGAAGAATTTGGGGCAGACTGATATCGCTTTAAAGGACATACAGCGGAGCCTATCAGGTATCGGAGTTTCTCTTTCCAAGAGGGTTATTGAAGACAGGGAAAAACGATAACCAATGAGTCACTTCATAGATACCAGTGCTCTTTTCAAGAGATATCAGCCAGAGAAAGGGACAGCGCTTGTGTCTCAGATTCTCCAAACAGCTGATCATCCGATTTTTATTTCAACTTTAAGCATAGTTGAAATCATATCGAATCTGAGGAGGCTTTTTGAGGCAGATAAAATTACTACCGAACAACAGTTTCTGCAACAAAGGTCATTTTTCTACCAGGACATTAATATCCTCGGGATCACGATTCTGGATGTGAGCGCGGAAGACATTATCATGGCAGATGCACTCATTCTAAAAAGATACATGAAGCCAATTGATAGCATCCAGCTTGCTATTGCATTAAATCTTATGCATGATAACATCACTTTTGTATCTTCCGATCGACGCCTTTGTAAGATCGCTGATGAAGAAGGACTTCAAACACTTACCCCGTAGTATCCCTGGAGAATGAAATGTTCACCCATATAACACTCACGAAACTCCTCCTGATAAATGACTATTATCAAAAATAATTGACAAAAGCCATTACTCAAGTACTTTTTAAAACCAGCACTGTACCTGAGATGTCTGGGAGTCATAGTTACTTGGTGCACCCCTTTAAAGCTCCGCCATCTTGATACCTCGATGTTCTACACGTTACCTTCATCTGTCAGATTCTCATTGACTATCTATTTCTAAAAGAATCTCTTGCCTGTGGCAGAAAAGCGACAGTGTGGGCTACAGGAAGGAACAAAAAAAATCATCAAACGCTTTTAGCAGAATTTTTCGGCTAAAGTACAGGACAAAATCCTCATCCGCATGAAATTCATATAGCTCGCAACCTTCCTTCCCGTAATTGAGACAAGTCTCAAGTTTCGATAACCGTTGATTTCCCCTCTAAGTCCGCAAAATTAAGAATTTCTAGGCGGTCTCTGTTACTCCCTATAACACGCATGCACACGCTGCCACCAGAAGTGTGGCTTTTTTTCGGAAATAGTTAGGCTGATCACGCGAGATTGCCGACATAAAATTAATAGGTAGAGTAGCCCTGATGTGATAAAATAATTAGAATTCATAGTTAGAGGAAAAAACAATGATGAAAACCACACGAATGAAAACAGGAATCACAAGAATCCTCATTGCCGCCGTGCTCTTTGGCGCGCTGGCCGTGACCACTACCTTCGCCGCTAATGCGCCGAAGATGAAGATGACGACGGACATCCCGCCGGAAATCACCACGCCGGATTCTGTTGAGACCCGACTTGGAACGCTCAAGTTCCTCGACGGTTTCCCGGACAAGGCCACCGTGGACAAGGTCTATGACAACCTCGACTTTCAGCGCGGCGTGCAGGCGTTCCTGACGGGTGTTCCCGGGGCGTCCCAAGTGGCCATCCGCCACGGGATTCGCAGCTTTGGCCCCGACAACCAGACGGTCGTCCTCTTCGAGTCCCTGATGGATTCGAAGTCGCTGTTCCTCACCGCCAACACCGAGAGCGTCTATGCCTGGGCGTGGCTGAACCTGAAGGACGGCCCAATGGTGGTGGAAACACCGCCGAACGTGCTCGGGGTGATTGATGATTTCTGGTTCCGCAACGTCATTGATTTCGGCAATGCGGGGCCGGACAAAGGCAAAGGCGGCAAGTTCCTGATACTGCCGCCCGGCTACAAGGGTGCAATCCCGGAGGGCTACAATGTGGCGCACTCACCGACCTTCAACAACCTGCTGTTTTGGCGCGGCTTTCTCGTCGATGGCTCTTCAAAGCCGGCGGCGGACAACATCAAGAAAACCTTCCGCGTCTATCCGCTCGGCCAAGAGGCAAACGCGCCCAAGATGACCTTCGTCAATGGTTCGGGCAAGGAGATGAACACCATTCACGCGAACAACTTCTCGTTCTATGAAGAGATCAACCAAGTGGTGCAGGAAGAGCCGAGCGCTGCGATCGATTCGGAGACACTCGGGGCGCTCGCCTCTATCGGTATCGAGAAGGGCAAGCCCTTTGAGCCGGATACGCGGATGAAGAAAATCCTCACGGAGGCGGCGGTAGTGGGCAACGCCACCGCGCGTGCCATTGTCTTTAACGCACGAGACAAAGAGGCCTACCTCTACCCGAACAGTGCGTGGAACAACTATTGCACGCTCGCCGGGGAGTCCTCCCTGTTCGAGCGCAATGGCGTACGTATCCTCGACTCCCGCACCTACATGTATTACTACGCCACCATCAACACCCCGGCGATGATCCTAAAGATGGTCGGGGCCGGGTCGCAGTATGTAATGGCATTCAAGGGTGCGGACGGCCAGATGCTCGACGGCAGCAAAACCTACAAACTTCATCTGCCGCCCAACATTCCAGTCAAAACCTTCTGGTCGCTCGTCGTATATGACAACCAGACGCGTTCGATGCTGCAGACCGACCAGCAGTTCCCGAGCATGGGCAGTCAGCGGAAGGGAATCGTGGTCAATCCGGACACCTCGGTGGACGTTTACTTCGGCCCGACCGCGCCGGCGGGGCATGAAGCCAACTGGGTGCAGACCATCCCCGGCAAAGGCTGGAACCTCATCCTGCGCCTCTACGGCCCGCTCGAACCGTTCTTCGACAAGACGTGGCGGCCGGGAGAAATCGAGTTGGTGAACTGAAGAAAGCAAAATAGGAACTCAGAAGTCAGAGGGGCGAGGTCAATATCTCGCCCCTTTTAGTGCATAGTACTACCAAAAAATTGTGAATCATTTCGCTCATCGCAAAATCTTGCATTCTGGTTGAAATACGCGCCCTCCGGTTTCCGAAGGTGTTTTATTCTGGTTGTACTCTTGATAGGGTTGCGACATGTGATAACTGCGGACTCGTCGGTGAAACCAAAATCGCAGGACCGCCTTTCTCACATTGAGAAGCTGTGCGTACTTTGGGATATAACCCGTTTTTCCCCTTGCTGAGCGTTCATCCGTTGATTCTCAAACAGACACCCGACGATCTCTTATTGCACGCTGAGTCCTTAAAAGAGTAATCCCTTTCATTGAAAAAATCGACTGCGGAATTCGGTGCGAACTCTTCAAAAGATTCGTTTTGAGCTAACTATTAAGTATCAGGTGAAGCCATGACGATCAGAAACCACGCATGTTAACTGTGAATCGTGTCAAGATCGGGCATGTAAGATAATTAAAAATCAATGATGGTAAGACGGGGCGGAAGTGACGCTCAACAAAACTTTTTGGGACATAAGTTCAGGTTCTCCATGCTTCCTTTGCAGCTCAATAATCCGAAGACAAGCTACTGTATCTTAAGGGAAAGCAGCATTATAGCGGTATATCATCCCCTAATATTTCTAAGATAGAGGCTAAACAGAGATGGCTTCCAAAGTTAGGACAATAGTGTCATGTGTGATTGCAGAGCAAATTTGTCACACTTTCTCACGGGACTGCGCATTTCTTGCAATCTTTAATAACCGATGAGTTCGTCCCGAAGTAGGGTACGTCCAGACACGCCAAGCTGACTGCCTCTTGGTATGGGTCCTTAGGTAATGCCATTTCTCTGGTGTGAAATGCTGGTTGTAACATTTATCTGCGAGACCTTAAAAAGCGGCAGATCATTTTATCGAGGGCTTCTTGCGGTGTGCACCGACAACATGATAACGACACTATTTTCACAGGGTAACTATTTACGGTCAAAACCAGCATTTTTCTGAGGGAGCTGAGTTTGCAGAGTACACCCTGCATTTTTTGATGTTAGGTGTGCTACTTTAATAATTAAGAAATGTGTGACTATAGGGATGTATTAACACATCCCTTGCAATCATTGCTTGATCACTGCCGCGACATCGTGAATAGATTTAGATGCTCAGAGAAGTGTGTAATGAAAATAAGTTGCGCAACAGGAAGTCTTCACTTCGGGTGGCTTTCGAGGGGAAGATTTGGCTGGGCAGAGTTTGGCTTGTAACTGCGCTGCTCTTCTTGGCGTCTGATCTTCCCCTTGGCATCGCTACGCCAGCATTTGCTCATGATGAAGCCGCGCCTTTGCAGGATACGACAGGGTTCGCTGAAGATCCAACGGCGGTAACTGATCGAAGCATCCGCTGTCCAGCGATCGCCAACCCTCACAACCTTCTTTTCATATGCGTAGGGAAGCCCTTTGATGCCATTAAAGAAACATTGACTCAAGATTGGGCGGGGTATCGAACCGAACTGATGAGCCTCGGGATTACGTGGACACTTTCTTACACGGCCCAGTTCGTAGGCAATCCAAGCGGTGGCCAAAGCCAGGGATTCACGTATGCTGGCACGCTAGAAGCTTTGATCGCGTGGGATCTCCACAAGCTCCTGGGTATACCGGGCCTCTCCTTCAACGTAGAGTCCAGTTACTCATCGGGTCAGAACCTCTCGGAAAAGTATATCGGTAATATGTTCGCAGTCCAAAGCGCATTCACCGGAGGAGGAAACGTCAATCTGCAGCAGATTTATCTGGAGCAGCAGTTTTTTGACGGTGCGCTAGCCATTGCACTCGGCCGCTTGGCTCCCGCCAACACGTTTGCCACACTGCCCATCTTAAACAATTATATCAATGGGGGTATTAACGATATCCCCGGCTCTCTCGGTATCAATGACTCAATATTTACGTCCAGCCCTCCAGGTGTGGAGTGGGGTGCCCAGGTGCTTTACGACGTAACCCCCACCATTGAAGTTGCGACAGGCATTTTTAATACGAATCCCTATGCCGCCGCGGGGAACAATAACGGGGTCAGCTTCGCGTTTCAGCAAGGCAATTCGGGAGTGCTGACGGTTGGGCAAGTCAGTTATCTATACAATCAGGACAAGGGGAACGCTGGGTTGCCTGGTGAATACACGATCGGTGGTCTTTATGACAGCAATAAATTTAGCAGTCTAAGCTTTCCCGCCGGCAAAGTGGGCGGTAACTACAATCTATACGCCATGTTTCAGCAGATGGTGTACCGAGACGGAGGTCCCAGAAGCCAGAAAGGCTTGACTGTGTGGGGAGAAGTCGCTATATCGCCCAACCCAAGCGTTAGTAGTATGCCTTATTTTCTAGGTGGTGGGTTAAGTTACCTGGGACTCATCCCCAGTCGCGGGAAAGACATCGCCTCGATAGGAGCTATTTATGGAAATCTCAGCGGATACATACCTCAAAGATCAGGTGAGACAGTGATCGAGTCCAACTATCGTATGACCTTAACCCCTTGGCTCTCCATGGCTCCCGACTTTCAGTATGTGATAAAGCCGGGCGGCAGCAGCACTGTCAGCAATGCCGTTGTATTGGGTGCCCAACTTGCGGTTACGTTTTAGGCCCTTTGAAGGTCATTAGGTAGCGGTTACTACACGGAACCTTCACAGGTCGCATTCGTAATGATCATTCGTTTCTAAGAGAAATGTTGCGATGTTGCAATAATGCCTCGGTGTTGACTGCAGGAAGCAGTAGAAAAATCTATTACCCTTCAAAAGAAGAGGGCCGCATGCTTTTCCCCCCAAGACTATGGGGCGAAACCTGCGAGATGTCCTGTTGTTCTCAGAATGGGAGTTGTACTTCTTGTAAGTGAGCCCATACATATATCCGCGTGGTATAATTGTTACGTATCCAGTAATCGATAAGAGAAAAAAGTAATTTTCTCTTGATAAACTGCCCTTTAATGGGTGACCCAAAAATATGAATGTGTTTGACCAGAAGGAGACCGCACGCATGAGCCAGCTACGTTGGTATCACTACATTGCCATTTTCTTTGCCGGTGCTTTTCTGACGAACGCGGTGCCGCACTTCGTAAACGGTGTCTCGGGCGGGCCTTTTCAGTCGCCGTTCGCCTCGCCGCCGGGCGAGGGGCTCTCGTCGTCGACTGTAAATGTGCTGTGGGGGACGACGAACTTGATCATCGGATATGTTTTGTGCCGCGTCGGCCGGTTTCAATTGCACCAGACACGGCTGGCGCTGCTATTCGGCGCTGGCGTGCTGGCTATGGGGCTCCTTCTGGCGCGGAGTTTTGGCCGCTTTCACGGCGGACTCATATAGACGCATTTCTTCCTGGACTCCACACTGTTGAGTTTCTGCTACAGGAGTAAGGTTACTTCTGGAAAGAAACACTCTGCTGGCTGCGACCGCGTGCGATGATCCCCTCCTACCAAAAAACATGGCGACTCAGATGGCAGTCGTGAGGCTCCGTTACTCACAATCGCTGGTCAAATACGTTGCTGTGAGGAGTATCGGTAATAACAAACAGCATTAGCAAGCTATATTCGATGGCGTACTAGTATTCGAGGACGTGTATCGGCTTCACCGAAACACTTTCAAAAAAACGCAATTCGATCAGGTGTAGGTTTAGGAATAGAGACCTACGTCACCTCCTTATTTACAGCATCTCTGTTTCTGACAAATAAGCAGGCACCCTCGTCGGGCGCCTGCCTCTCCTAGGGTGGTATTACTTACCCCAAGTAAATGAGTGAGTTGTCTTCTTCTTTTATAACGATGTGTCCTTTTCCTGAACTACTTGCCAATCTATCGCGACTCTCCTATGGTGTGCGCGGCGGGCCGATCTGCGGCACGCGAACGGGCTTAGCCATGCCGTAGAACACCACCACGCCCTGCCCACCACAGCGGGTGGAAATGCTCTCATCGGGCTTGCCGTAGCAAGAAGCGGGATCTTGCCAGTTGTTGGTCACCCAGACGTCGCCGGCCGGGCTGACGCCGATGTCGACCTGCAACTGCAACCCGCCGCCGACATAGCCGCCCGGAGGCGAGATCGCATCGCCAGTCTTCATACCAGGCGGGCAGCTCTCTGTGCGGAAGCCGCAGAGTTGCACGATCCCGGCCGCCGCACTGGAGAAGTTCGAAACCCAGATGTTGTCGTTCCCGTCGACCGAGACCGCCCAAGGACCGGAAATGCCCTTGCCGTAGATTGGCGAGAAATTCGCCTCAGTGCCGTCAGGGTGGAGGACCGTCAGGCTGCCGCCCTCCCAGCCAGGCGTCTGTACGAACATGGCTTCGGTCATGACGCGGGTAATTCTGGAAGCTGCGTCGGGATCGCCGTCATAATTGAACTTACCCGCAAGCGCCATCTCCACCAGTTTGAGGCGACCGCGCTCGGAATTGCCAAGTTTGTTGGTGATCCAGACGTTGCCGAGACTGTCGATGGCCAGGCCGCTGCCGGAGAAGCCGGTCTTAAAGGTCTCGACCTTGGTGGGGTCGACAGCGGGAAAGCGCGTGACGTGGTCGCCGAGGATGTTGGTGACCCAGATATTGTCCCGCTGGTCGACGGCCAACGCGAAGGGAATCAGCAGCTTGCAGGGATTTTTCAGGGGATCGCTACTGGGGTTCTGGCACACAAGTTCGCCCTTGGAGGGATCGCCCTTGGGGAAATGAACCAACTGAGACTTCACTGAGTCGGCGGCCCAGATATCCCCACTGGGCGTGACAACGATGCCCTGCAAGTTGCTGAGCTTGCCACCGAAGTTATAGCCTTCGGGCGGTGAGAGTGGCTTGCCGGTCTTGTCGAACAGCGAGACGGTGTTGTTGCCCGCGAAGCTGGTCATCCATAGGTTGTCGCTGGCGTCGATAGCCAGTCCGAAACCGGGGCCCAGAAGTCCACCACCAGTAAAACCGGTGACGGGAGGCGAGAGCGGCGTGCCGTCGGGGGAGAATTTCGAGAGGCCGCCTTGCCAGAAATAGTCCTGGGCCTGCGCGCCGACCTGGAAGTTGTCGACAGTCCAGGCATTGCCTTGCCTGTCGAACATGAGCTTGCCGCCAGCGTAATAGCCTCCACCCGTGAACCTGAGCGGCAGGACCCATGCGCTCGGAGCAAAACTCAGATACGGCGTAAAAGGTGTAGGCCGCGGGATACGCTTGCCCGCAGGGACCGGATAGAATTTCTCCAGCAAGGCGAAGACCTTTTCAGGTTGGTGCCAGGGAGCACGGGCAATGAACTCGGCCGCCGCCAGTGTGTCGGTGGGCACCTTGCCGTCCGGAGCAGTGGCAGCCTCGAGCAGACTGTCGCAGGCATCTGCCTTGACTTGCGTGACGCAACCTGCCAGCACGTTCGACAGCGTGGCGAAGTTGGCCATAGTCGGCGTCTGGGTGCTGTTCAAGGGGCCCTGAATGGCCTCGCCCCACCACCCGGTTTGGAGACCGACGAAGTTGTGCATATTGCCGGCGGCGATTTTGAGGCCCAGTGCGTGACCCTTGATTGTGATGCCGTCGAGGAACTGGGCATGGGTCCAGACTGACGCCACGGTGGTCATCTCGTTGATCGTAACCGTTGCCGGAGGCTTGCTGCCGAGCACCGTCATCAACGCGATCCTGGAGTTGTCGCCGCTCGCCTTGTTAGCGGTGGGTTGTCCACGTTGTGCGATCAGGTACAGGATGCTATCAGCGGACCGCGCATCGGGAATCGTGAGCGTGAAGCGGCCATCGGCATCGGAGCGCGCTTGCGCCAGTTCTTTCAGCGGCCCGTCGCTTGCAGCGAACAGGGTAACGATCGAGTTGGCAATCGGGGCGCCTCCTCCGAGTACCTGACCTTTAAGGGTGTCAGCAGCGGAAGCTGTTCCTGCGATCACCAGGCCAAACAACAACAAAGTCATCGCCAAGACCAAAAGACTCACTGAACGTGTCATTTTGTCCTCCTTTTTATAATGGTAATAGTGGTTACTATGGAAAATCCTTGTCATGATGGTGCTTCGAGCATTTGCATCAGAGCATTTCATTCATTCTATTGGTCTATGCTCTTAGCTCCTTTTTTTAAGCGGCAGTGACAGAATCTCAGGCTCAGATTACCTTCTTCTCCTGACCATTGTTGTTTGCTTAATACTATCACAAAGTTCTTACGTAGGGAAGACTTCTCTTAGCCGCCGAGAAATATCAGCGCTAAATTCCGGTTGAAAGTGCGCCACGAGGTTGCACAAAAGATGAGGGCAGGCCCTTCGAAGCCGCCTTGCAGGGGGAGGCTTCAAACCGCCTCAAGCTGCTGTGGCCAAAAGCCATGGTGGTGAGCGTTGGGGAAAAGGCGCACAAGATGCGTCAGGTATGAATCAAGAAGGTGAGCGTTAAGCGAACCAATGTAAGCGTCGAAACACAATCAGATGGTGTCAAAATTGGGGACTGAAGTATTTCCTAAGATAAGCGTGGGGGATACCTGATTTACTGCCTACGCGGCATCCGGCGTACAGTTGGCACGAGCTTGATTCGGGCTCTTTTGCAGAACGTAGGAACTCTTCATGTGATGGGAAGAGAAAACCCTATAAGTGTGATCCACGAAAGGGGGAAAGTATCGATGCATGTGAAGGGGGCGGATCATCCAGTAGTAGTGATGAAGCTCTTGTAATGAGGGTGGAGCGAAGGGGATGAGTCAGTCCATAGGGAGTATGAGTCAACCAGGCAACTGGGAGGAGCTTTTTCTTTCTATGTAGGTTTGAGGCTGTGAGGCCTCAAGAGGAAGGCTGGCACGAGCCGTATGAGTCGAAAGGCTCACGTACGGATGTCTGTGAGGGGCTGGTGGTGCAATTCCACCGGCCTACTCGGCGGGACTTAACTGGTTTTTCTTCTTGCTGAGCTTCCTTCTGGGTATTTTCAAAAGTAACTAACAGCGTCGGTTGTTTCAATCAATGCTGAGACCCACGAATTGCGAGCAGTCAAGCGTCAATGTTTACACGCAGGTTACGGGACAAAATCTTTGTGTTTTGAAGTTTTGTAAAAGTGCGGAGTATCAGGTGAAGTCATGACGATCAGAAGCCACGCCTGTTCACTGCAAACCGCGTCAAGATCGGGCATGTAAGATAATTAAAAATCAATGATGGTAAGACGGGGCGGTAGTGACGCTCAACAAAACTTTTTAGGGTATAAG
>Ga0074045_10004680_pt1 | contig 12078 bp, 6 predicted proteins | sample BogForMeECP23OM2_FD_94442 | JGI IMG/M metagenome (GOLD analysis project Ga0074045, IMG submission 94442) | Bog forest soil microbial communities from Calvert Island, British Columbia, Canada - Bog Forest MetaG ECP23OM2 | ecosystem: Environmental > Terrestrial > Soil > Wetlands ...
CTTGAGCTTTCACCTACCGGGTGAGAACCGCCGAATCGGGCCGCCCTTTGTTTTTCCGCATCAGAATTGGCTTCTCGTGCATTTTTTGCACATTTTTGCAGCAAAGAATCGCTCAACCCAGGTCAAAGGAAGAATCCCTTCACGTCCCTTCACGCTCTATGGGAAGTTTCGATACCATGTCAGGCGGTTTAGTCAAACAACAACGCTACCAATCAACCCGAATCGTCCTGAGAAATCGCCCCCTTCCGCCACAGGGTGCGAAGACGACCATAATAGCTACATCTCCCAAAAGCGTTGCTAGGGGATACTTATGTGTGGCGGCGTGCACGAGACCAAGCGCTTGGGACGGCGCGACTTTTCGGCTCTGCTAATAGCGATCGCGCTGTCGATCCTGTTTGCGGGCCACATCTGGGCGCAATCCCCTTCCACCGGCGCACTGTTTGGCAGAACCCTGGATCCCTCCGGCGCTGCGATCCCGGGCGTGAAAATCCAAATCATGCGCCGGGACACCGACGTAACGCTATCTGCTAGTTCGGATGAACAGGGTCGGTTCGGTTTTCAGTTACTGGCGCCCGGAAATTATGAACTCCAAGCCATCAAGGCATCTTTCGATCCGCTGCGGCTTGACGACATCAACATCCCCGTCACGGAAACGCTTCGAATTGAGCTTCGTCTTCACGTCGCAACCGTCGCGCAGCATGTCGACGTGCGCTCTGAACTGTCGATGGTTCAGACCGAGGATTCGGCTCTGGGGCGGGTGGTCTATGGAGCCGCGGTAACCGGTCTTCCGCTGGCGACCAGGAACTTTGCGCAAATCGCCGCTCTCTCCCCGGGAGTCGTTTCCGGTGTCTTCAATGCTGGGGAGCTTGGTCTCGGCGGAATTGCGCTTTCGCAGATCAGCAAGTCCAATGATGGAATTTACGTTCATGGGGCGCGCTCCTACAACAACGACACCCAATTGGATGGCATTGATGTGAGCGACGTGCAAAGTACCGGTGCAACGAGCGGCGGAATTCCTATTCCCAATCCGGACACCATCCAGGAATTCAAGGTTCAGACCGCCCTTTACGATGCGGCTTACGGGCGCTTTGGCGGCGCCAGCATCAGCGTAGTAGCCAAGACTGGCGACAACGCCTTCCATGGATCGCTTTTTGAATTCTTCCGCAACGAAGTTCTGAATGCGAACGATTTCTTTTTGAATGAAGCCGGCCAGGCGCGGCCCGCTCTCCAGCAGAACCAATTCGGATTTGCCCTCGGTGGACCGATCAAAAAGGACAAGCTGTTTTTCTTTGGTTCGTATCAGGGAACGCGACAAACGAATGGTGTGGCCGCAGGTCAGGCCCGCATCGCATGTACGGCTACGCTGCGCACACCACCGCTTACGAATGACAGATCACCCGCAGCCCTTGGGAAACTGTTCGGCGGCATGACTGGTGCGCTGGGAGGCGTCGCCGTCCAGCCGGACGGATCGAACATCAATCCTGTGGCTCTGACGCTTCTGAATTTTAAGATGCCGGACGGAGCTTACCTGATTCCTACTCCGCAGACGGCAGACCCCAAGCTGCCATTTGCGAGCCAGGGCTTCTCGGCTTTTACCGAGCCTTGCCATTTCAACGAAGACCAATTTGTGACCAATGTTGATTATCTCGCCACAGAGAAAAGCAAAATCTCCGGCCGATTTTTTTTTGCCGATGACAATCAGCAGGTCGCATTCCCAGGCAATGGCTTAAATACCGTCGGGAATATCAATGGGTTTCCAAGTCCCGGTAATTCTGGCTTTCGGGTTTTCTCTTTGGCCTACACCTACGCGTTTAGCAACTCCTGGCTGAACGAGGCGCGCTTCGGTTATGTCCGCACCAGGACCAGTACGCGGGCCCAGACTCCGTTCAGCTGGTCCGATGTTGGCGTCACCGAAAGTACAATGAACAGCGAAAACAACCTACCCAGTCTGAATATTCTCGGTTCGGTCAGCATGGCGTCCGGATTTCCTCGTACCTTCACGCAAAATACCTTCGAATTCAACGATAACCTTAGCTTCGTCCACGGCGCGCACAATGTGCGACTAGGTGGTTCCGTGACCAGATTGCAGGACAATCTCGACACGGTCGGGGCTGGATCATTTTTGCAGTTCTTGAGTTGGCCGGACTTTTTGCTTGGCCTGAATGCCAACGAAAATGGAACGGGGACGTTCAGTAACGTTTATGGGTCTGTCGACGTTTTTGGACTCCTGAATCGTGAGTACCAGGTATGGGAAGCCGCAGCGTTTGCGCAAGACGACTATAAGATCACAAGGTCACTGACACTCAATCTGGGGTTGCGCTACGAGCGACTCGGTCAGTTCGCAGACCAGCTCGGCCGGGACTCAAGCTTTGACATAACCAAAGCTGACCCGAACCCTCCGCCGGGCGGAAGTCTGGCAGGCTACATTGTGGCTTCCAATTTTCCCGGCACTGTTCCGGCTGGCGTTCTGCGCGCGGATAACACTTTCGGGAACTATGACGCAAATCCAAATACAGTCGCTCCGCGATTCGGTTTCGCTTGGCAGATTTTGCCGAACACCAACCGGTTGGCGCTCAGGGGAGGCTACGGCATGTATTATTCACGCCCCACCGGCCAAGCTTTCAGTCAATCGGTGGTCAGCGCCCCTTTTGCTTTGCCTCGACTGAGCATCGGGCCGGCTAACGCTCCCGCGACATTTGCGGAGCCATTCCAACAACCATTCCCGACCCCGGACTCCTTTCCTTTGTTCCCCCCGTATGGCTTCGGTATTCCCTCAACGATCAACACCACCGCGCCAAACTTTCGTCCCGCGCTAATTCAGCAGTTTGGATTGAATCTGCAGGCAGAGGTGTATCCAGGCTGGTTGCTGGAGGTCGGATACGTAGGTACTCAAGGCGAGCACCTGCAACGATTTCGTTCCCTGAATCAAGCTCTGCAAGCCACGCCGGAAGACCCCATCCGGGGGGTCACCTCGGATACCCTGGCGAATATCCCATTGCGAGTTCCCGTGCCCGGCATCGCCCCAGACTCGCTTCGGGAAGCTGAAACCGAAGGAAGTTCCTGGTACAACGGGCTGGAAGTCAGCCTGACCAAGCGGCTGAGTCACGGCTTGCAATTTCTCGCTTCGTACACGTTTTCCAAGACGCTTGATACCGATGGCGCTGATATAAACGGAACCTCCGCGGCGAATACGCTTACTTTGGGAGATCAAAACTCGCCCGCACAACGCTGGGGACGTGCAAGTTTCGATCGCACACAGCGCTTCGTCTTCAGCGGCACTTGGGCGCTACCTGCTCCAGCTGATGGGCTGCAGAGAGCCTTCCTGGGAAACTGGTCGCTTTCGGCAGTCGCAACCATTCAATCCGGCAGCGCCCTCACCATCGCCGACACGAATTCCAAGAATGTCTATGGGATTAGCGAAGATCGTGCGGAACTGACGGGCACATGCACAAAGAACCAGCTGGTGATGGGAGGATCGGTCGAATCCAACCTCAATGGATACTTCAATAGATCCTGTTTTACCCAACCGCCGGTAATCGGCGCGGATGGCATCGGGACGGGCTTCGGGAACAGTGGAACCGGATTAGTAAATGGTCCGGGACAAGCCAACCTGGATCTCGCAGTTTCCAAAATGCAAGCGCTTCCCTGGCTCCATGAGAGAACGGCGATTCAATTCCGCGCCGAGTTCTTCAGCGCCTTCAACCATCCACAGTTTGCAAATCCCGATAGCAATTTCTCGTCCCCGACCTTCGGTGTCATCAGTAGCACATCGGTGAGTGCTCGCGTTGCGCAGTTGGCGCTGAAGCTCAGTTTCTAGAGCTACTTCTTGCTCTTCGAGCCGTGACCTCTGGGTTCGTTCTGCATAAAACCACTTGGATCAGGAACTCTTAAAGTCGACCGTCAGGAGAGTTATGTCATCCTCCTGCCCGATTCCTTTTGGATGTTCTGACCAGTTCGAGAGTTCATCAAGCAACAAATCTGCAAATGTATCCGCAGCAAGATTGTGGTTGGACTCCAGAAAGCCTTTGAAGAGGTCGACTCCAAACTCCTGTTCCGACGGGCTCCTGCATTCCAATATTCCGTCGGTGTAAAGGACTGCCTTGTCACCCGGTTCCAGCGGAATCTCGACGAAGGAGTAGGTGGCGTCGGGGAGCAGCCCGAGCAATAGGCCATTCTCCAACACCTCCGAGGCCGTACCTGTTGAAGCGCGCCAAAGTAGGAGCGGCGGGTGTCCCGCACCAGCGTATCTTATGCAGTTCTTCTCCATGTCAACGAATATGTAGGCGGCGGTCACAAAATGATCTTTGAACTTTCCGCACAAGGATTCGTTTAACCCGGCCAGAACACGCGCAGGATCACTAGCATGTGGCGACTGCCCTGCGAGCGCAACCTTTAGCATCGAGGCAATAAGGGCCGCCGGCAGACCATGCCCGGAAACGTCCGCGACAAGAATCCCCAAATGTTTCTCGTCCACAAGAATGAAATCGTAAAAATCACCTGCCACTGAGCTCATTGAAAGGTAGCGCGCAGCGATTTCCAGCCCCTTAATCTTGGGGATCTCGTGCGGCAGGATGGATAACTGAATTTCTCGCGCCATTTCCAATTCGTTGTTTATGTCCAGTAGTTGCCGGGCCAATTGTTCGCGGGCCTCGCGAAGCACGAGATGGGTGTGCACGCGAGCTTTCACCACCGCTGGCGAGAACGGTTTGTGGATATAATCTACCGCTCCAACCTGGAATCCTTTCGTTTCGTCATCAGCTTCCGTTTTCCCAGTAAGGAAAATCACTGGTATGCCCTTGGCTTCTGGCGTGGCTTTCAATATCCCGCAGAATTCATAGCCGTCCATCGCCGGCATCATGACATCCAACAAGATCAGGTCCGGATGCGGCTCGGCTCTCACCAGGTCCAAAGCCTTTGCACCGCTAGTGGCAACTCGGATTTTGAAGTCATCTTTCAGAATCGCGCGCATCATCTGCAGGTTGGCAGGAGCATCGTCCACAATCAGTACAAGTTTCTTTTCATCCGTTGGGGTCATTTTGGCAGCTCCCAATTCCCACCGTATTCTCTTGTGATTTCATCCAAGCTCTTCCGCGCACCATCAAAATCAAACTCACTGATAGCCGCACTTAGCGCGGACAGTCTTGGTTGGTCACAGATGGCCGCAAGGGTACCTTCCAGCGAGACAAAGACCTCTGCAGCGTCGCCGTCACTTGATTCAATGAGCGCTTTGAGTCGCGCGATTGCCACTGATGCCGCTCGCGCATCAAACCTCGAGCTCGTTCCTCCATCCGCCGCAGGGTCAGGCATGACATTGCGCATTGCCGTTTGAATCACCTGCATTTGGCTGTTCGCCACTCGAGTGAATTCTTCAGCCAGCGCTGGCACGGCCGAATCCCCCTCACTGATAGCTCGTCCCAGCTTTTCCGCGGCACCAGAGATGCTTCCCAATCCGAGATTTCCTGCGACTCCCTTTACGGTGTGGAGAATTCGCTCTGCCAGTTTGTTGTCTCCACTGTTGATTGCGGCCATGACCTGCGAATTTACTTCGGCCTGTTTCGCCGCGAACTGCACCAAGAGGTCACGGTAAAGCCTCTTGTTCCCGGCCACGCGGCTGAGGGCTCCGGCCACGTCAACGCCGTCAATCTCGGGAAGCATAACCTCGTCGCGCAGCTTTGCAGCTCCGCTTTCCGTTTTGGCACCTTGCCGTTGCCGTGGCTTCGCCCACCTTATCAGCGTTGCAAACAGCGCGTCGGGTTCGATCGGCTTGCTCACGTGGTCATTCATCCCCGCTTCTAGACAGCGCTGTCTCTCCTCCACCAATGCGTGGGCGGTCATCGCGATAATCGGAAGTTGTTGCAACTGAGATCGGTTCCGAAGAAGCCTTGTAGCCGTGAAACCATCCATCTCGGGCATCTGCAGATCCATGAACACAATGTCAAACGGTGGGGGTTGTTCTCCTTCCGTTAGGATCTTTACGGCCTCGCCTCCGTGATTGGCGATCCTCACGCTGGCACCCGCACTCTCAAGAAGTTCGCTGGCTACCTGTTGGTTTACTTCATTGTCTTCCACCAACAGAACCCGTATGCCCGTCAGGTCGTGAGACGTTGCTTCGGCTCTCAACAACCGCGAGGCCTCTTGCTCCTGGCCCATATTCCCGAACATCTCTGCAAGCGCGTCGAATAGCGTCGAAGGCGTTACCGGTTTCAGCAGATAGCCGTCAATCCCCATCTCCTCCGCTTGCTCCCGGATGTCTTCCTGCCCAAACGCCGTCACCATCACGACTTTCGGTACGTTCTGCAGGCTGCCCCCTCGCTTAATGATCCGGCTCGTCTCTAGTCCATCCATGCCTGGCATGTTCCAGTCCATCATCACAAGCGCGTAGGGATCCACCGTATCGACGGCGGCGAGTTCTCGAATGGCGTCTTCCCCGGAGGAAACGGAATGTGCTTTCAGACCGAGTCCGGTCAGCGAGTCGGCGAGGATCTCACGGGCCTGCTGATTGTCGTCGACAATAAGGACCCGAATGCCCGGGATGTTCGGAATGAACATTCTGCGCTTTGCTTGTCCCGACCCAATTCCGAACCAAGCGGTGAAATGAAATGTGGTACCAGTGCCATAGTTGCTCTCGACCCAAATGTTGCCGTCCATCATCTCGACCAGTCTTTTAGAAATCGATAGTCCGAGACCCGTACCGCCGTATTTCCTGGTGGTCGAGCTGTCAGCTTGGCTGAAAGCCTGGAACAGCCGGGCAGTCTGTTCAGGGGTCATGCCGACTCCACTGTCACGCACCGAAAACTTTAAATTCACTCTGTCGAGAACTTTTCCCGCAAACGCGACCTTCACGACGATCTCGCCCCGCTCCGTGAACTTCACCGCGTTATTGACAAGATTGATGAGGATTTGACCAAGCCGCAAAGGGTCTCCCACGAGATTCGGATGTAGATCTGGCTGCGCAGCGATGAGGAACTCCAGATTCTTGTCGTGAGCTTTCTGGCTAACCACGCTGGAGACGTTCTCGAGCACATCTTCGAGACGAAAATCTGTCTTCTCCATATCCAGCTTGCCTGCTTCTATCTTGGAGAAATCTAGAATGTCGTTAATGATGCCGAGGAGGGACTGAGCGGCGGCCTTTGTTTTCGTCAAATAGTCACGCTGCTTGGGTGTCAAGTCCGTCTTCAGCGCCAGATGCGTCATGCCGAGAATGGCGTTCATCGGCGTACGGATCTCGTGGCTCATGTTGGCCAGGAAATCGGACTTCGCCTTTGTCGCCGCCTCGGCCGTTTCTTTCGCGGTGACAAGTTCCATTTCGAGGCGCTTGAATTCGGTGATGTCCTGAGAGACGCCATACATGTCGGTCGCCTTCCCATCTACTTGCTTTACCACGTGCCCCAGTGCATGGATCCAAGCGATCCGTCCGTCGACCGGACGTTTATAGGCAAACACCGAGTCGTAAGCGGATGTTTTGCCTTCCACTGCGGCGTAAAATGTCTCTTGCGCCTTCTTGGCAGTCCCTTCGTCGCCCTGTCTCGCGTTTGCGAATAATTCTTCGAGCGGATAGCGGTAATCCGGACGAGGAAAGTCACCGATTAATTTGGTTCTGCGGGGCGACGAGTAGTACCAGCCGGAACCGTCCAGAGGTACGTGCCAGTAGCCAGCCTTTGTAAGTTCCAAGGCGGTTTCCGCGAGGAGGTTTGCGTGGCGTAACTCTTCTTCCCGTTTCCGTAGAAGGTCTTCGGCTGCCTTACGCTCGGTGATGTCCAGGGTCATGTTGAGCAGGTACTGGGGCTTTCCGCTGGCGTCCCGGACTACCGAAAACCTTCCATCGGCAATGAGGAGACGCCCGTCACGGCAAAGGAAACGCTGTTCCCACTCGTCATATTCGCGCGCTCCTTTAAGTAGTTCCGCATATCGTTCCGCTCCGGAGACACGCTCATCCGGGTGAACAATGCGATCCCATTTCTCCACTGCACTTAAGTCTTCATGCGTGTAACCCAGCATTTCGTGTAACGCCCGATTGGTGAAATATTGCGCACTTGTGATTTTGAACAGGCTGATTCCGATCGGTGCATTCTCAAATATCGTGCGGAAGAGCTCCTCCCTCTCCCGCAACGTCTCCTGCGTGCGCTTGCGTTCCGTGATGTCTTCTGTCAGGCCGACAACGTACTGTGGCTTACCTGTCGAATCTCGGAGTAACTGGAATTTCCCGTTGCCAAGAACGATGCGGCCGTCTCGCCGAATGAAGTGTTGTTCATATTCGTCGGTTTCCCTCTTTCCCTGAATGAGCTCGGCATATCGCTCGGCGCACGCGGCGCGTTCCTCTCCGGGGACAATCTCGTCCCATTGCTCCACCCGGCTCAGCTCTTCTCCCGTGTAGTCCAACATTTCGTGCAGGGCACGGTTGGAGATATGTTCCTGGCTATCAATTTTGAACACCCCGATCCCGATCTGGGAATTCTCGAAAATCGACCGGAACAGTCTCTCCCTTGCTTCTAGCGCTTCCTTGGCACGCTTACGTTCCGTGATATCGGAAACCGTTACGACTGCTCCGGTAATTTGTCCACCTTCAAGAATTGGGAAGGAGGAATACTCGACTGCGATTGGCGTGCCGTCCCGCCGCCATATCACTTCATCGTCCACTCGGCAGCTTTCGCTCATCTCGAATACTCGGTAGGTGGGACATTGCTCCGCTGGATAGATGGAGCCGTCCGATCTGTGGTGATGCACTAGGTCGTGCATATTGCGGCCCATGGCTTCTTCGGGGGTGTAGCCAACCATCTCGCAGGTAGCTCGATTAATGAAAGTGCAGTTGCCCTGCAAATTGATGCCGTAGATACCCTGCCCAGTGAAGTTCAGGACCAATTGCATTTGCTGCGTGATGCGGTTTCGTTCCTCTTCCACTTTTTTGCGTTCTGTGATGTCTTCCGTCATGGAAGCGACATAGAGTGGTTTTCCAGCGGCGTCCCTTAGCAAAGTGAACCGCGCACTGGTAAAGACGTCACGGCCGTCACGATGAACGAAGTGTTGCACCCATTCATCGCGGTCACGATTCCCCTGCTGGAGCTCCGCATATCGCTTTGCCGAAGAGGCGCGATCGTCCGGGTGAACGATCTTGTCCCAGTTCTCCAGGTGGCTCAGTTCTTCTTCGCTGTAGCCCAACATCTCTTGAAAGGCGCGGTTGGTGAAGGCCTCTCGACCTTCAACGCTGAAAAAGCTGATCCCGATCTGGGCATTGTCAAATATCGAGCGGAAGAGCTGCGCGTTCGACCGAAGGCCTGTCTTGCCGGATTTGCGCACAGTTTCTTCTCCAGGGGACGCGGAATACAGAGCGACGGTATCCTCGTGCCCGACTGTCCGCTATAGGTAAAAATGACGGTGTCCCACGCTCATAGTTCAAAGATCGGCGACCGTTAGTTTTGACGGTTCTCAAATTCCGCAGCTCAGTGCACCTTACGTCAATCTGGAATGAGAGGGCCCGGGAAGAGATTCTCACCCCCGAACCTTTCCGGGTCCTCAGGCGTCTCCGCCCAATGAAACGCTTGGGGAAAACACTGAATTAACAGGAGACCTATATGAAAGCTAGAAGTGTGCTCATTCTCGGAATCACTCTGTTCTTTGGAAGTATGGCGATTGCGCAAGACGACCACAAAATTGAGGGTACCGTTGATTATTCCTACGTTCATGCCAATCCGCAAAATAACAACATCATTCCAACCTTCTCCCTGAACGGAGGTGGTGGATCAATTGCATATTACTTCACCCAGTTGATCGGAATCGAGGGTGAGTTTGAGGGCTATGGCAGCTATACCCACAACTTTACTGTCCCTCCCCCGTACTGCAATGGTCCTTGTGCCGTATCGGCCCAAGGCAATTTGTTCACCTACAACGTTGGTCCGATCGTAAAATTCCGCCTTTCGCATTTCGAACCATTTGCCGAGACGCTGTTCGGCGGCGCTCACAGCAATTTCTACGGAAATCTCTACTCTTCCTGCACGGGATCTGGCTGTCTGATCGCCAGCAAGTCCCCCAGCAATAATGCCTTTGATTTCCTTATTGGTGGAGGCATCGACATTCCCGTGAACGAGCACATCGCCATCCGGCCAGCGCAGTTTGAGTACCTGCTGACTCGCTTTGGCAATGATTTCACGAAGGGCAACAATAACCAGAGCAACTTCCGGTATCAGGCTGGAGTACAGTTCCGTTTCTAGCGGAGCTTGATTCCATCGGTAAGCCCGGAGTCCAATGGAGATGGGGAGGGAGGCTCTGAAAGGGGCCATCCTCCCTTAATTTCTTATTTTGGACCATAGTGCTGGCTACCAACCAACTTATGACAAAGCAGTGGCAGCGACTAGCGTGTCTTCGCGAACGAGCCCTCGTCAACCCGCCGGAACCACGACCAAACCAGCACTGGAATTCTGCGGGCCCAGAAAAAGGGAGGGTTAGATGAATACCGAAAATGCCCAGGCAGTGAGCCTGAAGCAAAAGGCCGCGCACGAGTTGGTGCAACTTGTCGCGATTTTTTTGTATTTGGCTTTTTTCTTTTGTGCCCTTTCAACTTACAGCATGCTTCTGCTGAAGGAGTTTAGCGTTTCGTATTTCACTTATGGCTTCGCGCTTATCAATGCGCTCGTAATCGCCAAAGTAATTCTCATCGGTGAATACGCTCACCTTGGTAAGAAACATGAAGCCAAGCCGTTGCTTCCGGCAGCCATTCATAAGGCGTTTCTGTTTACTTTGCTCGTATTCGCGTTTCACGTTGTTGAGGAAGTGATCAGACTCCTTATCCATAGAAAAAATATGGCAACAGCGTTGCACGAAATACGCATCGATGATCTACTCGGCCGTAGTCTCGTCGTGTTTTGCACTTTCATTCCGCTCTTTGCATTCAGGGAACTGCAGCGGGTGCTGGGTGAAGAGAATTTCCGAGCCCTGTTTTTCCGAACGGGAACGCCGGCGAAATCTGATCTCACTACCGGGACCTGAACAGGATCTACCTAACATCTCGCTTATCGGCCCAGTTGCGTAAGAGCATCGCGTAGTGGGGCGCTCGAGATCTGAATCAGTCCCGAGTAAGGCGTGTACAACTCCAGAATCAAAAAGATCGCAGCAGAAACGGAGAGCGCCGAGACGAGCAAGCCGGCGAACACGGTGACGTTGGCAGGGGCAAACAAACCGAAGCTGATGAAGATGGTGGTAAGCCAGAAAACCAGCACTACCAGCAACGGCATGGAAATCGAGGTGCTCATCTGCGCATACTGCAACCAGCGCATCTGTCCCAGATCCAAGACGATACCCTGTGCCTGGGCCTGAAGCGCGCGTTGCCTGTCATCCTTGGGCGTGAGTTCCTGAATTTTGTCGAGCAGAATTTCCGCGCCGCTGGAAGACGCCCCGAATGGGGAAGAGCCGGCAGGTCTTTTCGACCACATCTGATCGAGAATGCGGGCAGCGGCGGCACGCAGCAGGTCTCGCGTTTCTTTCGTTTCCGGGCCGTAATGAGCCAGGAGACGGTCGAGCAGGATGATCTTTGCCGACATTTGGGTTAGTTCGGCGCTCTGCGCGTCATAGGAACCTTTTGCCGAAGCGATCAACAGACCGAGAACTAAGGCAGACAAGGTGGCAACGATTCCCATGCCGAGTTTAACGACGTCTTTTGAATCGGAACTCAGATGATGCTGAGGCAATATGGCGCGCATGAACATGCCCAGCATCGCGCCGCCGAACACGCACGCGAACACGATCGAACTAATTGCCATGGAGCTCATGGTCGTCTCGATTCTTCGTCTCTTTGATCAGTGAGACGCGTGGTTACGACCGAAATTCCGCCAGGCTGGCTATTCCTTAAAGGTCAATGCAGGCCCGCTGACTCGCTTTGCCTTCAGGTTGACAGTCACCTCGACGCGGTCGGCGATCTTGATGAAGGGAATGCCGCTGTTCATACCGAATTCCTTACGGTCGAACGCCATTGTCCCTTTAACTTCCCCCTGGCCGGACCCTCTCTCGCCGGAAACCACTAGCGTCAGCGTTTCGGGCTTAGATACTCCGCGTATGGTAAACGTCCCCGGAACATCAAAGGTGGTAGGA